>Ga0105044_10008953_pt1 | contig 13718 bp, 15 predicted proteins | sample MAT01_FD_78092 | JGI IMG/M metagenome (GOLD analysis project Ga0105044, IMG submission 78092) | Freshwater microbial communities from Lake Fryxell liftoff mats and glacier meltwater in Antarctica - MAT-01 | ecosystem: Environmental > Aquatic > Freshwater > Ice > Liftoff microbial mat | place...
AACGCAAGGTGCGGCAGCGCTTGGGCACGCACCTCGATGATCTGGCCGCGGGTCAGCTCGATCTGCTGAATTGCCTTGAGAATGTTCGGGTTTTGCCGGAGCGCGATTTGCACCGCCTGATCGAGCGTGAGATTGCCGGTGACGGTCTCATGCGATCTGGTTGCCTCCCCCGCGAAAGAGCTGGGAATCAAGGCTGGAAGCGCCACGGAGAGCGAGGCCAGAAGGGTGAGAGGTCTCATTTGGTTTGGCAGTAGGTGATGATTTTCTCGTAGATTTGCACCCACGTCTTCTGCTCGTTCGGGTCGAGCACGGCCATCATTTTCAGGAGATTGGAGACCATGTCGTCACGCACTTCGGCGACGAGGGCCGCTCCGGATGCCGTGGCCTGGACGAGGATCTTCCGCCGGTCATCCTGGCCATGCGTGCGCTTCACATGGCCGAGCTTTTCCAACCGATCCACGAGACCCGTCGCCGCGGCTGTCGTGTGCCCCATTCGCTGGGCAATCTCGGACATGCTGAGCTGGGCCTGTTCGCGCAGGAAGCTGAGGAGGCAATACTGGGAAAAGGACACGTTGCCGCGGGCGAGTTCCTTGGAAAGATTGAGCACAAAACAGCGCTGGAGAACGGTGAAAATATCGGCCAGCCGCTCGGCATCCGCTCGCAATCTGGGTTCTTCTCGCAGGGTGGGCATACGGTTAAGAGCGTTTATCTTAAATGCGGCGAACCATGCGTCAACCGGGCGGACGCGCGAGTTCTTGTCATGCCCGCAGCCGGTCCCTAGCGTTCGCGCTTATGGACGCCGATCTCCTCCGCACCGTATCGATTCTTCGCCTTCTTTCGGACGAGGAACTGAATGCCTTTTGCGCGCTGCTCACCGCCCGCGAAGTGAAACCCCGCGAGCGCATCATCGAGGAAGGCACGGAGGTAAAATGCTTCTACATCATCTGCTCCGGCGTGGTGCATATCCGGCGACTCGCACAGAAGCGCGAGATGCTCCTCGCGCGCTTGGGAGTGGGCGGCTTTTTCGGGGAGATCAATCTTTTCGATCCCGGCATGGCGACAGCGAGCATCTATGCGATGAAGCCCACGAAGCTCGCCTTTGTGGACTACGAGAGCATGAGGGCATTCATGACCGCGCATCCGGCCACCGGCTACAAGATCGTCTCGGCGATGATGACCGAAATGGCCCGCAGGTTTCGCCTGACGAGCGCGCGGCTGGTGAATACGGCGTACTGGAAAAATGCCGAGATCGCCGGCTCACCGGCCGAGTAAACGCGCGGGGCAGTCCCGTTCACGGGCGCTGCTGGAAAACCTGGTCGCCGACCTGCGGCGTGCCCTTGATCACGTCGGCGATGGCAAAGGGTCGCCTGCGAATTGTTCCCGCCTTCAATTCACCGGATTCCCCGCTCGCGGCGCGGCTTTTCAACACTGCGCCCGGCAGCGGGCCGGGGTTCATCCCACTGTCGATCAGGACAAAATGCCCCTCCTCATCCACCAGCTTGATCGTGCCGACGAGCAACGGCGTGGCAGGCGTCGCACGCTTCGCTTTCGGTTTCCGGCGGAGCATGGCACAGCCGGAAATCTGCGTGACGAGCAGGAGGGCGAAAATTACGCGGAGGGTTCGGGCAGTCATATGCGTCAGGATTGTGGTGCGGAATCCCGGTGGCGAGCGAAACGCCACGGGGATGAAAAAATGTCCCAGCCCCCACGCCACACCAAATATCCCGAGATTGGACGAGCCTCACGGCGCGCGAGTTTGCAATTCCTGGATTTTCTTTTGACCTCAAATCAGTTCGGCATATCCTCTGCCGCCTCGGTGAGGTGGCTGAGTGGTCGAAAGCACCGCTTTGCTAAAGCGGCATACTCGAAAGGGTATCGAGGGTTCAAATCCCTCCCTCACCGCGGTTCCCTTTCTTGGAATTGTCTCTAAATGCCGCGGATCGCGGGCTGCGCTCGAAATCGTCGGCCGGCAGATTGCCGGCGGCGCAGCCTTCCGAATAGGAGCGCCCCCCCTTCCCCGCCCAATCGGCATAAACGCGCGTCGAGGGTTTTCACGTTATCCTCAAACCTCCTTTGCAGAATTTCTCGCGGCTTTTGAAAGGGGGCGCCCGCGCTCTTCGAGCGGGAGGAGGAGGTCACGCCACGGTCAGCGGGGCGTCGAACATCGTCAGGCTGATGACTTCGGTTTTCGCCACATGCGGCCCGTGCCGCACGCCCTTTGGCGCGAAGAACAGCGTGCCCGGCGCGTAGGTCACATCGCTTTCCTGCCACTCGCCCGCGAGAACCCACGCCCATTCGTTGGCCGCGGGATGGGTGTGCGCGGGGATGGTCATACCCGCGTGGAATTTCCGCAGGACGACAACGCCGCCCGTGGCTTCGTTTGTGTGCAGGATCTTTAGCTCGACGCCTTCATAGGGGCCGGGCTGCCACGGTTTGTCTTCGGCGAGGGCGATGTAGGGAAACATCGAGACATGCAACGGTGGGGCCACCCTGTCGGCAAGCGTGGCGTGGGTCGGTGCTGACGAAGTTCTCGCGCCCCAGTTCGTTGCCGACGGCGTCAGGGCTCGGTGGTGCGGATGGTTTCGAGCAGTCCTTCCAAGCGCGTCCAAAAGTCCCGACCGGCCGGGAGGCCGTTACCCATGAGGGCAAAGGTGAGTTCGCGCCCGGAGGCGGTGCGGAGGAAACCGACCTGGGTTTTCACGCCGGACATGCCGCCGATCTTCCCGCGCACCGCGCCGCTGGCAGAGGGCGTCAGGCTTTCATAAAAGCGCTGGCCGTGCGGCCCGCGGCGGGCGGCGAGATTGACGCGCGCGAGGTCGAGCGGCCGAATCATGTTGCCACGGGCGAGGCCGCTGCCGTCGAGCAGGCGCAGGCCGGTGAAGGCGATGGCGGCCTTTTCCCAAAACTGCCGCACGGCGTCGGCAGGAGCGCGGTTTTGCCGCTGGCCGATGGTGAGGAAGAGGCACTGCGCTTCGAGGTTGTCGCTGACTTTATGAAGGTGATCGATGATCTCCGGGAGTGGTGGCGAGCGGTGACTGGCGAGGGCGATTCTCCCAGCGGTGGTCAACGAACCGGGCCGGTCGGCGAATTTCACGCCTGCGCCTTCGAGGCGGGCGCGGAGGAGTTCGCCGGCGAGCGCAGGCGGATCGGGGATCGCGCCGGAGACGGTGAAGCGGCTTTGGCCTGCGGGCACGGTGCCGCGCAAGGTGATCGTGCGGCCGTACGGCTCGGAGTAAACGACGACCTCATCGCCGCTGTCTGCGGGGCCTGTGACGACATGGTTTTCCCAGCGGGTGCCGTGCGGTACCGGGCCGCCGCCGAGGAGTTTCGCGGGCGCGCCAGGCTGCGCACCGCTCTCAAAACTGACTTCCAGCCGGTTGTGGTCGAGATTCACACCGAAGGCGCCGGCACCGTAGGCGTTGCCGATATCGCCCCAGTTCCAATGCTCGCTCAGCGGATCGTGTGGGAAGATTGAGGTATCCACGCGCAGGCGGCCGGTGACCCGTTTCAGCCCGGTAGCGACTGCGGCGGCGGCAAGTCGGAAGAGGTCGTCCTGCGAAAAGGTGGGGTCACCCCCGCCGATGAGCACGAGGTCGCCGTCGAGAGTTCCCGCGGGATTCAGCGGAGCGGTACCAGCGAGGACGGTCTCGAAGCGGAACTCCGGTCCGAGCAAGCCGAACGCTGCGCCGGTGGTTACGGTCTTGAGCGAGGACGCCGGGCAAAGGGCTGTCCCGGCCAGCGGCGAGGCGAAAACGGTCCGCCCGCTTTCATCCAGCAGGCAGAACCCGATCAGCGCGCCGGCCAATTGTGGATCTGCCGACCACTCGCGAAAAATTCGTTCCATTTTTTCCTCCGCCACCGGTGCCAGCACCGCCTGCTCAATCGGCTCCACCGCCGGTTTTTCCCAAAGTCGCAGACCCAGCGCCACCGCCACAGCCCAACCGGAGAGCAGCATCACGATTTGGAGCCCAACGAGCAACGGAGATCGTTTGGAGGCGGGCATATCCTGAACCTACGCCGCTGGACGCGAAAGATGCGCGTGAAAACGACAAAAGCATGGTTCCGCTCTGCCGGATTTTTCGCCTCCCCTCACGGCCAAATGGGGGCAAGGTAACTTTCTCGAAACTTTTCCCCAAATCCGGGCTATAGTGGGCACATATGAAAACCACTTACGGTTTTTCGCGTCGGGGCCCGGACCGCGTCGCTGAAGAACTTGCCGCCGTCTTATCCACCAATGCGTCCTTTGAATTCAAGGCCCTTTTCACGGTTCTCTTCGCGAATCTGCGAGCGCGAAATGCGGCGGGTGGCGGTGAAGAGATGCTGCGTTTGCGAGCTTATGAAAAGCTCCAGAATCTCGTGCAAGCCGGCATCGTCAAAAAGAACGCGAAGGAATACAAGGGTGTCCCCGCCGCACTGGCCAGCTTTCTGTCGACTGCCGCCGAATTGAATGCGAAGTTTGCCGCCGGCACCCACCGCCGTCCGCCAAGCCCGGCGATCGCAACCGCCCAGTCTCCGGCAGTGAAAAAGGTCAGCCGTTCGGCAAAAGTAGCTCAACCCGCAGCTTAGGCTTCGGAGCTACCGCGGGCACCAGTCGCACGGCGCTCGCGGAAGAATGCCTGAAGCATCTCCGCGCACTCATCGTGCCGCACCCCGCTGGTGATCTCGCAGCGGTGGTTCAATTGCGGATGCTGAAGCAGATTCATCAGGCTTCCCCCGGCTCCATCTTTGGCGGCGGGGCACCCGAAGATCACCCGTTTCATGCGCACATGCACCAGCGCCCCTGCGCACATCGGGCACGGCTCCTTCGTCACGTAAAGTTCGCACTCACTGAGCCGCCAGTCGCCAACCACGCTCTCGGCTTGGGTGATCGCGAGCATCTCGGCGTGGGCCGTCGCGTCCTTCAATGTCTCCACCTGGTTAAAAGCCCGGGCGATGATCTGCCCCCGAAGGACGATCACCGTGCCAACCGGTACCTCATCGCATTCCCACGCTCGCCGCGCCTGCCGCAGCGCCTCGGCCATGAAAAAACTGTCGCTATGAAGGTCGATGATGTCGTCCATGAAGGAGCTGAAATTCTGGTTGCGCCACTTGGGAAACAAGCTATTACTCCCGTCCCTTTTCCAAAGCCACACACCATTAGGAGCACATCGCCATGTCTATCATCGCCAAGATCAATCAGGAACAAATGAAGAAGGAAGTCGCCGACTTCAGCGTGGGAGACAGCGTGCGCGTGCATACGATTGTTAAGGAAGGCGAAAAGGAGCGCGTTCAGATTTTCACGGGCATCGTGATCGGGCGCAAAGGCACACTCCTGAACGCGACCGTCACTGTGCGCCGCATCAGTTACGGCGAAGGTGTCGAACGCGTGTTCCCGATTCACTCGCCCCGCATCGCGAAGATCGAGGTGGAAACCGCCGGCACCGCACGCCGCGCGAAGCTGAATTACCTCCGCAACCGGAAAGGCAAGAGTGCCATGGCGGTGCGGGAAAAAGCGACTACGGCGGCTTAAGCCGTGTCTTTCCCGCCGGGTCCATCGCGGGAGAAATGCAGTCTGCAGCACGAACGCTCGCTACGTGAGCGAGGCTGGACTCGTGTGGTGGGGATCGACGAGGCGGGGCGCGGTCCCCTCGCTGGACCGGTTGTCGCCGCGGCAGTGATGCTGCCGAGTGATTTTCATCATCTGGATCTCGACGATTCCAAGAAACTGAGCGCAGGAAAACGCGAGCAGCTCTTCGCGGAAATCACCAGCCACAGCGAGATCAGTTGGGCCATGGCCGTCGTCGAGACTGAGGAAATCGACCGTTTGAATATCTTGCGCGCCAGTCATGAAGCGATGCGCCGCGCCGTCGCCGCGCTCAGCATGGCAGCCGACCATGCCTTGATCGATGGCCTGCCAGTCCTGCCCTTTCCCATTTCCCAAACCGCCATCGTGGGCGGCGACAGGCTCAGCTTCAGCATCGCGGCAGCCAGCATCATCGCCAAGGTCACGCGCGACCGGATCATGGTGGAGTTGGATTCGCAGCATCCAGGCTACGAGTTTGCCCAGCATAAAGGCTATGGCACCGCGCTGCATCTTGCTAAGCTCCGCGCGCATGGGCCTTGCCCGATTCATCGGAAATCTTTTCTTCCCGTTCAGCAGGCACTTCTCCCGCTCACCAAAGCCGGGTGAGAACGATGACCAATGGCTGGGCCGCGAAGGCGAGCGCCTCGCTCAACGCCATCTCCGCCGGCACCGCTACAAAATTCTTTACCGGAATTTTCGAGCTCCGCACGGCGGAGAAGTCGATGTCGTGTGCCGGGACAAGACGTGCAATGCACTTGTCTTCGTGGAGGTCAAAACACGGCGTGGCACCGGCTACGGAGCGCCCGCCGAAGCCGTAAGCCGAGACAAGCAAAAGCTCATCGCCCGCGGAGCCCTGGCATGGCTGCGGATGCTGGACAATCCCGACATCTTATTCCGCTTCGACATCGTGGAAATTGTCTTTGACGAATCCGGGCCGGTCTTCAACATCATTCGGGACGCCTTCAGCCTGCCAGAGCCGTACATCTATTAACGACAAAATGATGTCTTCCACCGGCTTCCCTTTTTCACCCACCCTTCCCTTGGCCTAGGCTGCCAGCTTGTAACGCGCCGGCCCTAGTTTCCTGATCCTGGCGTTCTTCTTTCCAGTGGTTGCAAACCAGATCGAAATATTCCGATACTTGGCACCGACCAGCGCGGCGATGTCTTTTACCGAAGTCCCGGCGGTACCCGCACTCTCCAAGGCAGCGACAATCTTCGAGGCCAAAGCCCCGCGCTTCCCGGTTCCTCTCTTAGTCTTGCCCGGCCTCCGCGCCGCTCTCTTCGTCACTGCGGGTTTCGCGGGAGTTGAGTGCCCCGCGAGGCGATACAACCCGGCCGATACCTTGCTAATTCCCTCGTGGCGTTTGGCCGTCGATCGCAGCCATGACTGAATGTTTGCCGCCGTGGATCCTACCGTAGCGGCGATATCCTTCACGCGGATGCCCGCATGGCCGGCGGCAGCGAGGGCTTCCATGATTCCGGCACTTAGGGTGCCACGTTTTGCGCGTTTGCCCGAGCCTGCTTTGACCCGGCTGGTGGTTATGGCGGCAACGGTCTTCGGAATGACGGCCCGAACAACTGGAGAACCGTCGAAAAGGCGGCTTCGGAGGTTGGAGAGTTCCTGCTGCATGGAGTCGAGTTCCCTCTGCATACCCAACCGCTTCTCTTCCAGTTTCAGCATTTGTTTCAGGCGCTCGATGCGCGGATTGGAGTACTTCATAGATGGCTAGAATTGGCGATTGTCCAATCATGCGCAAGCGGAAAACTCAGTCGCCGGCCGGTCCGGCAATAACAACCTCGAATCTTTCATTCCCCGCTGTCCAAGACAGAAGAATTGTGGTTTGTTTTCCCCCGGCCTTCCTATGTCACACTCCCGCTCTTACCTTCGTACCGGGATCCTCGTCATGCTGCTCACCATGGCCGGATGTGTCACGCCACCGCCTCCCCCACCAAAGCCGCCCACTCCGCAACCGGCGACCAAGCAGTCCTACTGGCAGGGTCAAGGAATTGCGGGTAATCCGTCAATCACCATCGACCTAGCCGAACAGCGCGCGCATTTCTTTAAGGGAGAAAATGAAGTGGGTCAGGCGAAGATTTCCAGCGGGAGGAAAGGCTTCGAGACACCGCCGGGTGAATACAAAGTGATTCAGAAGGACAAGAATCACGTCTCGAATCTCTACGGCAACTTCGTGGACGAAGTGGGGGAGGTGGTGAAACGGGATGTCGATGCGTCCAAGGAGAAGCCGCCGGAGGGCGCAAGTTTCCAGGGAGCCAAAATGCCGTTCTTTCTGCGCTTCCATGGAGGCTATGGCATGCACTCAGGCCGGTTGCCGGGTTACCGGGCTTCGCACGGGTGTGTGCGGCTTCCGCGTTTCATGGCGGAGCATTTTTTTGAGAACGCGCCGCTCGGGACGGCGGTCACGGTGAAACCCTAGCTCCACAAGATTGGCTAACCGCTTTCCGCGGGATGGCATCCACAGTCCGGCCCGCAACCGCCGGCACCCATGACACGGACTTGCAGGTCGATGTGTTGGAAAGCGATCTGGCCGCGCACATGACTGAGAAAGCTCACCGTCATGGCATCGGGTGGCGTCGCGCAGTCGAGTTGGAGCCGCAGGGGCAGGCCCACGAGCGTCGGATAGGCCTCGGCCATCTCGCCATCGAGCGCGAAGGACAGGTAGGCATTGATCTTTTCCTGGAGCTGGAAGAGGCGCAGCTCCGTTCCATCCCAAGGCCGGGGTTCAAGCATGATGAGCGCGACTGTGCCGGCCGGTGCGTCGTGCGCGACGATGTCGATGATATGCGCGTGCGCGACACCGCGCAGGGATTGGGTATCTGTGCTCATAAAGAATCTCCGCAGCTAAGTCGCCCCGCGGCGGGATGCAAGAAGCAGCCATCCACTCAGGCCGCCGGTCACGAGCAGCAGCGGTAGAAAACTCCAGCGGCTGAGCGGCCAGATAAACTCCCCGACGTTGAAGGAATTCCAGCGTGTCTCATGGCTGTGCGGCGGATAATGACGAAAATCGAGCATCCCTTCATAGTAACCGATCGGATTCACGCTCACTGGCCCCTCGATCGCCCCGAGGAGAAACGGGCTCGCGTCCCCGCGCGCGATCCCTTCCCGCAATTCGCCGCGCAGTCCGGCGATGCGCCGCTCGCGCTCGGCGGTATCCACGGTGTCTTCGAGTTTCTTCGCTTCTTTCTCCAGATGGACTTCGAGCAACTGATCGAGCAACGGCCAGGCGCGCCCGTGAGCGAAAAGCGGCCAGGCATAGTCACCGACCAGGCTGTTCCAAAAGTCCTGCCGCCGGTCATTGCGCGCGTGGCCGCCGACGGCGAGCGGATTCTGCGCGTCAGTCGCGGTGAGCAGCAGTTGGGTGCCGATGGAAATGAGCGCCAGGATGGCCGTCGTGAAACGCCAGCGCGCAAACGCGACGACCAGCGGCAGGGCGAGGAAGGGCAGCCCCGGCACGAGATAGCGCGGGCCGGCGGAGAAGCCGCCGTGGTAGCCGTTGAAACAGATGTTCACGAGGAAGAAGAAGCAAAAGATCGCGAGGCAAAGCCGCGCTTCCGGCGCGCGCTCCCTTTCGCGCAGCCAGACGACGATGCCGTAAACACCCATGATGAGCACGGGTGCGAGGAAAAAAATCCCGCGATACGGCGACACGGTGATGAGCCCGGCGACGATGAGATTGGGCCGCACGAACATGCCGAGGAATGCGCCCTCGTCCTTGAAGAGTGGGCTCTGGAAGTCATTGGCGAGCCGCGTGGGCGAGCCAAAGTTCACCGCGTTGTACCAGCAGATGAGGATGAGAAATGGGAGCACGCCGGCGAGGTAGAAAGCGGTGCGCCGGTAATCGGGATTCTTCTCCTCGATCCGGGCGAGCAGCGCGTAGGCGGCGAGGAATGCAACCGGAACGGCAGCGAGGTAGTTGGTGATGGCCGCGAGCCCGGCGCACGCGCCCGCGAGCAGGAATGCGCCCGCACTTTTCCGCCGGACAAAATAAAGGGCGGCAATGAGCAGCGAGGCCGTGGCTGCGTGATCGAAAAAAATTGTGGCGAAGGGGAAGAACGTCGTCCCGAAAGCAAAGGTCAGCGTGGCTGCCGCCGCGGGCAGGAGCGCGCCGCCCGCCAGTGCGCTGGCGAGGCGAAAGAAGAGCACGCAGGCGAGCGCGGAGACCAAGCCGATGGAGCCGATGGTGGTGATCCATGCATTGAGGGTGAGCGTCCACCAGGCGTCTGGGTTCATCCCGAGCGCGCGCTCGAGGTGGTAGGCGACGAAGTAAGCGGGCACGCCGAGGAGCGAGGTGCCAGGCGGTTTGTTCGGATGAAAGTGACCGGTGTGCGGGACGTAGCCGAGGTCGCCGGATGAGCACACCTCGATCATCGGGGCGAGCTTTACGCCTTCGCCAGCGGCTGTCTCATTGATCGGGTAAAGCGTCCACGCCATGTCCACCCACGCGAGGCGCAGGCGCTGGCCGTCGATCTCATACGCCGCGGCATTTGTGGGGACGCGGCGCAACTCGCCGCTCTCGGGATCCCGCCGGTAGATGAGGAAATTGTCGATCGCAAATCTCCCCTCCTCGACCATCGCGCGCACCTCGGCGAAGCGGGAGTTCTGGTTCCAGCCACCGCCCTGATGGAAATAGGCGAAGGCGAAAAACGTCGCGATGAAGAGGAGGAGTTCGAGGCGCTGAACGCGGGACATGGGTAAATGAGGAATGACGAATGAGTAATGACGAAAGCGGCGGGCTTGACCAAGCCCCAATGACCGGCGGCGCGGCCCCCGCCTTGGATTTTCCCCGCCGGAAGCGGCGGGCGTCGCCTGCGTCGCCTGCGTCGCTGGACGTTGAGCGTTGGACGTTTTCGCCTAGCAAAGCGACGCTCTCCCAGTTCTAACCCCACCACTCCCATGCACCTCATCCGAAGTTTCCTCCTCGCCCTGCTCACTCTCGCCACCGCCCGCGCACAGGATCCGCAGTGGATCTGGCATACAGACAAGTCCGCCGACGGCGAGGAGCGCTATTTCCGCAAGACCTTTACCCTCGCCGAGCCCGCGACCGCCGCGGAAGTGATCGTCTCGGGGGACAACGCCGCGCAGGTTTTCATCAACGGAACCGAGGCTGGCAAGACGAAGGAGTGGAGGGAGCCCGCCAAGGCGCGCGTGGAAAAACAGCTCAAAGTCGGCGAGAACGTCATCGCCATCCGGGGAGGGAATGCTGACGGCGTCGCCGCTGTGATCGGGCGGCTGACGGTCGATACCGCAAAGGGAAAAGGAACGGTCGTCGTCGTCACGGACACGACCTGGCTCTCGTCGGAAAAGGGACCGGCCGGTTGGGAAAAACCGGGCTTCACAGCGGTGGACTGGGGCAAGCCGTTCGCGTGGGGCAAGCTGGGCATGGCACCGTGGGGCGATGTCTTCGCGGAGGGCGGCAAGACCGCTGGCGTCAAGACGGGCGGCAAATCGCCGGCGAAGGAACTCAAGACGCCAGCCGGTTTCAAAGCCGAACTCATCCGCGCCGCCGAGCCGGGTGAAGGCTCGTGGGTTTCCATGACCGTCGATCCGCAAAACCGCCTCATCGTCTGCTCGCAAGGCAAGCCCGCCCCGGGCTGGGGAGGGCTGCTGCGTTTCACATTCGGGGCGGATGGCAAGGTCGAGAAGACCGAGAAAATCGAGACGCCCATCGGCGAGGCCATGGGCCTGCTCTGGGCGTTTGACTCGCTCTATGTGGACGGCCAGGGGCCGAAAGGTCGCGGCCTTTACCGGCTGCGTTTTGAAAACGACCAGCCGACAGGCGAGGCGGAGTTTTTGCTCAAGGGCGCGGACGGCGAGCACGGCTCGCACGCCATCGTGCTCGGGCCGGACAAGGCGCTCTACTCCATCGCCGGCAATCACACGAAACTGCCCTCCGAGCTGCTCCCGAGCGGCGCGCTCAAAGGCTGGGCGGAGGATCATCTGCTGCCGCGGCAATGGGACGCGGGCGGCCACGCCACCGGCATCCTCGCGCCAGGCGGCTACATTTTGCGGAGCGCGGATCAGGGGAAAACGTGGGCGACTTTCTGCGGCAGTTTCCGCAACGCCTACGACATGGCCTTCAACGCGGACGGCGAACTTTTCACCTTCGATAGCGACATGGAATGGGACATCGGCACGCCGTGGTACCGCCCCACGCGGATCAACCACTGCGTGAGCGGCGGCGAGTACGGCTGGCGCAGCGGCACGAGCAACGCGCCCGGCTACTATTTCGACTCCCTGCCGGCGGCGTGCGATATCGGGATCGGTTCGCCGACGGGGTGCGAATTCGGCACCGCGGCGAAGGGCTGGCCGGTGAAATACCAGCGCGCGTTTTACGCGATGGATTGGGCGAACGGGAAAATCTACGCTTACCATCCGACGCCTGCCGGCGCGACCTACGGCGGCCCGGCGGAAATTTTCGTCGAGGGCAAACCGCTCAACGTCACCGACCTCACCTTCGTCAACGGCACGATGTATTTCACCTGCGGTGGCCGCGGCACCCAGGCCGGGCTCTACCGCGTGACCTACGACGGCCCGCCCGCCGCGGGACCAGTGCCCGCGCCAGATCTCGCCGCGGCCAAAGCACGCGAACTGCGCCGCCAGCTCGAAGTTTTTCACGGCCGGCAGGACGCCAAGGCCGTCGAAACCGCGTGGCCGCACCTCGACTCGCCCGATCGCTTCATCCGCTGGGCCGCGCGCACGGCGATCGAGTTCCAGCCGTTCGACTCGTGGAAACAGCGCGCCCTCAGTGAAAAGCGCACCTGGGCTTCGCTCGAAGCCATGCTCGCGCTCACCCGCTCGTGCCCGAAAGACCAGGCCAAGGCACTTTCGCCGCACCTTTGCGAAGGCATCACCACGCTGCGCATCGAGCAGATGAGCGAAGACCAATTGCTCGCCGCCATCCGGCTCACCGGCCTCGTCTTCACCCGCCTTGGCGCGCCCACGGAAGATGAGCGCCTGCAGATGACCGATCTCTGGACGCGCTTCTTTCCGCAGAAAGCGGCGGGAAAGGACCTGCCGCTGACGTGGATCGCCCCCGGCCCCGGCCAGGTGCGCGCCTCGCAAAGCGTGAACCGCGAACTGTGCCAGCTCCTCGTCTTCCTCGACGCGCCCGGCGCGGTGGAAAAAACGATGGCGCTCCTCCGCGCCGCGCCCGCGCAGGAAGAGCAGCTCCACTATGCTTTTGTCCTGCGCAACGGGCAGCAATCCGCGTCGCCCGGCGAAAAGAAACCCGCCGGCCCCCTCACCGGCTGGACGCCGCAGCTCCGCACCGAATACTTCGCGTGGCTGACGAAAGCAGCCGCGGAATACAAGGGCGGCGCGAGTTTCAAAAAGTTCATCGCCAACATCAAAAAAGACGCGCTGGAAACGCTGAGCGACGCGGACAAGCTCGCCGTCGCCGACCAGCGCGCCGCGCCCGTGCCGCCCGCCAGCGGCGCGAGTCCCGGGCATCCGCGCGGCTTTGTCAAAGCGTGGGAAATGGCCGAACTCCTCCCGCTGGTGAAGGACGGCAAGGGCGACAAGGCGAAGGGCAAAAAGCACTTCGCCGAAGCGCAGTGCGCGCTCTGCCACCGCTTCGGCACGGAAGGCGGCGCGCAGGGCCCCGACCTCACCGCCGCCGGGAGCCGCTTCACCCGCCGCGACCTGCTGGAGGCGATCATCGAGCCGAACAAAGTCGTCAGCGACCAGTACCGGAACAGCGTCATCACCGTGAAAGGCGGAAAGGAAATCATCGGCCGCCAGGTCGATGACACGGCGACGAAAATCGCCATCGCGGAAAACCCGTTCACCAACGACCGCACGGAAATCAGCAAGGCCGACATCACCAAACGCGACCTTTCACCGGTCTCCTCGATGCCGCCGGGGCTGATCAATCTTTTCACGAAAGAGGAGATCATCGACCTGCTGGCTTATCTGGAAAGCGGCGGAAAGTAGGCGCGGATCCACGTCTCGCATTTTCGGCAGCGCTCCGCGCGAAGCGTTCCAAACGCCCGTCAGCCTGAGGAACACCAACCCGCGGAGCGTGATTTTTGGTGCGGGGATGACATTGGGAATTGGGAAACTCTGCATCTTCGGCCGGAAAAATCCAAACCCTCTGCATCAACGACTCATACCGAACACGTTTGAAAACCGGACCTT
>Ga0105044_10008954_pt1 | contig 13718 bp, 9 predicted proteins | sample MAT01_FD_78092 | JGI IMG/M metagenome (GOLD analysis project Ga0105044, IMG submission 78092) | Freshwater microbial communities from Lake Fryxell liftoff mats and glacier meltwater in Antarctica - MAT-01 | ecosystem: Environmental > Aquatic > Freshwater > Ice > Liftoff microbial mat | place...
CCCGAGCGCACAACACCGCGCCCGAGCGCACAACACCGCGCCCGAGCGCACAACACCGCGCCCGAGCGCACAACACCGCGCCCGAGCGCACAACACCGCGCCCGAGCGCACAACACCGCGCCCAAGCGAACAACACCGCGCTCGAGGGAACAGCCCCGCGCCCGAGCGCACAACACCGCACTCGAGCGAACAGCACCCCGCTCGAGCGAACAACACCGCGCTCGAGCGAACAACACCGCGCCCGAGCGCACAACACCGGACTCGAGCGCACAACACCGCGCCCGAGCGCACAACACCGCACTCGAGCGCTCAACACCGCAATCGAGCGCACAACACCGCGCTCCAGCGAACCCCGGACGCGCACGGCTCCCGCGGAGTGCAGGAAGCTAGGTGGGAGCTGGTCTGGCCAACTGCGACCTGGCTGGATCGCGGCCAACATGGCCCTCGACCTGCCCCGCGCGCTGCGGCCTCTCCAGCGGCCGTCGGGCTCGCGCGGTGCCGCCGCAGGTCCCCGACCGCGGCGCGCGCCGGATCAGGACGGTTGCCTCTCATCTTGCGGCCGCGATGGACCGAAGACCGGGGCGCTGCGTTCCCTGAGCCGCGATTCCGGCGGTCGGCTCCTGAGCGCAGCGACTCGGAGCCCCTTGGATTCCACCCCCGCTCGATCCCCGACGTTGCCAGGCCCCGCCCCTGCGGTAGGCGCCCACGTGTCTCCCCGCCCGCTCGCCGACGACCGCGCGGAGCTCGTCTCGTGAGGCACCGCTCCGGCCCCGAGATCCGCGGACAAGCGTCGCGACAACTGCGCCTGTTGCTCGGCGTTTGCGTCGGAGGGATGCTCGCGAGCATCGCCGCGGTCGCCTGGAGCTCGCGCGCGTCGGCCGAGCGGCGCGAGGAGATCTCGCAACTGCGCGAACGCACGCGCGTGGCGACCGACAACTGGCACACGGTCCACGGGGATCTCGACCGACGGATCGTGAACCTCTTCGATGCTTCGAACGGGTCGATCTCGGGTTCGGTACCGAACCGCGCGCTCGAGTCGCTGCGCTCCACGGTCATGGAGCTGATCCCGGATGCCTCGGATGGGACGAACGGGTCGCTGATCCACACGCTGAACCAGTTCGACCGCTCCGTGCGCGCGACCGTCCAGTGGCGTCTCGCGGCCGATGCGGCCGCGGCCCAGGCCAAGGACGACGAACTCCGGCTCACGCGCGAGCTCGACGGGATCCTCGACGACGTCTCGCGAGCTCTCGATGCGGTGCGTCAGCGCGCTGTGCACACCTTGCGCGAGCACGACGCATTCGCCGTGCTCGATCGTCAGAGTCTCGAGACGCTGTTCGCGGCCTCGAACCGCATGATCGAGATCGAGCGCGTGTGTCGCGACGTGATCGAAGCGGTGCGAACTGCGCGGCGCGGCGGTAGCGGGGTCGAACCCGACGAGATCCGCGATCATCGCTTGGGCGTCCTGCTCTCACGGCTCGCGCGGCTCGTGACCGAGAGCGTGCAGGATCCCGGCACTGCCGTGGTCGCGATCGGCGCGCCCGTCGAAGATGTCGGGAGGCAGCTCTTCGGCGACGGCTACAGGCAGAGCCACGACCTCGAGGTCGTTGAGCTGGGCACCGGCGGCTACTTGAACTCGCTGGACAGCGCGCGGCGCGAACTCCGCGCGGGCCATGCGCTGCGCGCGGACGTGGATGACCTGCAGAGCAAGTTGCTGACCGGCGTCGAGGCCGTTCGCATGCGAACGCTCGAGCGACTCGACATGGCCACGGTCGAGGCCGAGACCGCGCTCGGGCAACTCGAACGTTGGCTCTACGCGATCCTCGGGCTCGCGCTGTGTGGGACCGCGATCGTCGCGTCGCGCACGTCGCGCGCGGTTCGAGGCCTCGTCGATCGCTTGCACGGCTCGCACCTCGAGCAGCAGGCGATGATCGATAGGCTCGCGACGCTGCAGGCAGCCGTCGAGTCAGCGGACACGGGGATGATCGTGTGCGATCCCGACGGCACGGCGCGGTGGTCGAATCCCGCCGGTGCTCGCCTGACGGGCCAAGATCCACAGCAACTCGTCGGTCGCCGGACGGAGGAATTCCTCGTGCCCATCTCCGCTGAGCTCGAGCTCCCTCGCTCCGCTCCGCGCTCCGGTCGCATGGACGTGCGCGTCGTCCGCGGCGACGGCCGGGAGCGCATCGCGGAGCAGAGCGTGACTTCCGTGTTCGATCCCGCCGGATCGGCGAGTCATCGCGTCGTGTTCCTCACGGACGTGACGGAGAACCGTGCTCAGGCGGAGAGCCTGCGGCGTGCGTTGATCGAGAACCACATGATCCTCGATTCGATCACGTCGATCCTGATCGTCGTGGACGTCGAGCTCCGCATCCGAACGTGGAATCAGCACGCCGAGATGGTCACGGGGCGGACCGCCGAGGACGTGAATGGTCGCCGGGTCGACGAGCTCGGCCTGGACTTCCTGTGCGAATCCATGCGCGGCCCAATCGAGGAATCACTGCGCAATCGCGTCTCGCGGCGCATCGACGACCTGAAGTTCAACAAGGAAGGGGCAGATGCGCGCTACCTCGCCTTCACGATCGCGCCGATCCTGAGCCGCGAAGGGGCGTTGCATGGCTGCTTGCTCGTCGGGCGCGACCTGACCCAGCTCCGAAACATGCAGGACCAGCTCACGCAAGCGCAGAAGCTCGAGTCGATCGGTCAGCTCGCCGCCGGGATCGCGCACGAGATCAACACGCCGACGCAGTTCGTCTCGGACAACACGCGCTTCGTCCAAATCTCCTTCCGCGAGCTCGAGGAGCTGCTGACCGCGTGCCGCGTGATCGGCGCCGAGACGGCCGACGCGGTGGCCAGCGGTTCCGCCGAAGCGTTGCGCGCCATCGTGCGCAAGACGGACCTCGACTTCTTCGTGGCCGAGATCCCGAAGGCTCTCGAGGACAGCCTGGCCGGTCTGGGCCGCGTGGCCAAGATCGTCGGCGCGATGAAGCAGTTCTCGCACATGGGCACCGGGTCGAAGGAACTCGTGGACCTCAACGCCGCGGTCCAGAACACGTGCGCCGTCGCGCGCAACGAGTGGAAGTACGTCGCCGAGATCGCTTTCGACCTGCAGGCGGATCTGCCGCGAGTGCCTTGTCTGCCGGCCGAGATGGCGCAAGTCTTCCTGAACATCGTCGTGAACGCGGCTCATGCGATGCAAGGGCCGGAGGATGCGCCGCCGACCACGAAGGGCCGAATCTCGATCACGACACGAGCCACGGGTGGTTGGGTCGAAGTTCGCATCTCCGACACCGGCAGCGGCATCCCCGAGTCGATCCGTCGCCGCATCTACGACCCGTTCTTCACGACGAAGGGCGTCGGCAAGGGGACCGGGCAAGGTCTCGCCATCGCGCGCAGCATCATCGTGGATCGACACGGCGGAACGATCGGCTGCGAGAGCGAAGTGGGGAAGGGCACGACCTTCGTGCTGCGACTTCCGCTCGTGAACATCGAAAGCCAAGAAGCAGAAGATGTCGCGCGATGAAGCGCATCCTGTTCGTGGACGACGAGCGCAGCGTGCTGGACGCGATTCGTCGCATCGTGCGCCCGCTGCGCGCCGAGTGGTTCGTCGATTACGCCGAGAGTGGAGAGCAAGCGCTCGCGCTCGCGCGCGTCGAAGCCTACGACGTGATCGTCTCGGACATGAAGATGCCGGGCCTGTGCGGCGTCGACGTGCTGCGCGAAGTTCGGACGAACTGGCCCGCGACCGTCCGCGTGATCCTCTCCGGCCAGGCGGACCGCGAGCAGATCCTGAGGGCCGTGCCGCACATGCACCAGTTCCTCACGAAGCCGTGTGACTCGAATCAGATGGTGTGCACGCTGCGCAAGGCGCTGCGTCTGGGCGAAATCCTCGGCGACCCCTTGGTCGCGCGCTTGTGCTCGGGCTTCGACTCCCTTCCGAGCATCCCCGCGACGTACCTGGCCATCGTGGACGAGCTCGGCCGCGGCGATGCTTCGCTCGAGGAGATCGGACTCATCATCGGACGCGATGTGGCGATGTCGGCCAAGGTGCTGCAGCTCGTGAACTCCTCGTTCTTCGGCCTCGTCCAGGAAGTCAGCTCGCCCAAACAGGCCGTGGGCTACCTGGGGCTCGAGACGATGCGCTCTTTGGCGTTGCAGATCGGTGTGTTCGCGCAAGTGAGCGGACCGGCGAGCACGCTGGCGGCGATCGGACGCATCAACGACCGGTCGATACTCGCCGCATCTCTGGCGCGACAGATCGGCCGATTGATGCGCATGCCCGCGGCCACCGTGGACCAAGCTTTCACCGGCGCACTGCTCTCGGGCATCGGTCAAGTCGTGCTCGCACAAGGCGATCCAGTGCGGTTCACCGTGCTCTTGGCGGAGCTCCAAGCCGGGGTCGCACCGGCCGAGGCCGAGCGTAACGTGTTCGGCACCACCTCGACCGCAGTGGGCGCGTACTTGCTCGGGCTGTGGGGATTGCCCGGACCTGTGATCGAGACGGTCGCCGATCATCGCGAGCCTCCGGGCACGGGAGACGATGCGATTCGCGCGGTGGGGATCGTGCACGTGGCCTGTCTCCTCGCCGACCACGGCGACACGGCGAGCTGGCGCGACGCATTCGATGCGGAGTTCGTGGCCCGTATGGGGCTCGCCGCGCGGATCGACGAGATCGGCGAACTCGTGGGGGAACGCGCGTGAGCGAGCACGAGACCATTCTCTTCGTGGACGACGAACCCGCCGTCTTGTCCGCGTTCCAGAGGCAGTTTCGCGGCGCTTTCCAGCTCGAAACCGCGACCTCGGGCGCGCTGGCGCTCGAACGCGTTGGAAAGGGCGCGCCGATTGCGGTGCTCGTCGCGGACATGCAGATGCCGCAGATGAACGGCGCCGAACTGCTGGCCGAAGTGTGCCGTCGGAGTCCGTCGACCGTCCGCATCATGCTGACCGGCAACTCCGACCAGGGGACCGCGGTACGCGCGGTCAACGAAGGCCAGATCTTCCGCTTCCTGACGAAGCCGTGCTCGCCGGACGACTTGACGAACGCGCTGCGCGCGGCGCTCGAACAGCACCGCGCGCAAAGGCTCGAGCGCGACCTGCTCGAGCGCACGCTGAACGGCGCGATCCGCGTCCTGACGGACATCATCGCGGCGATGGAGCCGGCGGCGTTCGAGCGCGCGTCCGCGTTGCGATCCGTGGTGGGCCGCGCCGGAGTCGCGTTGGGCGTCGACGCGATCTGGCGCGTGGAGCTGGCCGCGATGGTCCTCGACCTCGGCGTCGTCACGCTGCCTCCCGACGTCGCGAAGCGCTACCTCCGCACGGAGGCTCTCTCGAAGCCGGAGCGCGAGATCGCGGCTTCGATCCCTAAGATCAGCGCCCGTCTCATCGGCCACATCCCACGCCTCGACGACGTAGCGCGCATCCTCGAGCGCCTCGTCGCGCCCGCGGCCGCGAGCGATTCGATCGAGGTGTCCCTGTTGCGGGTCGGCAACGATTACGTGCGCGCCTGCGTGCGCGCGGCTGGGCCCTCGGCCGCGCTGGCCGAACTGCGCGCCGCTCCATCGCCGTACCACCCGCGCGTGCTCGATGCGATCGAGGTCGCGGTGGTCCGGCCGGACGACTTGGCCGTGTCCGCGGCGATCCACGAGCTGCTGCTCGTCGACCTGCGACCTTCGATGGTCCTGGCCGACCCGATCGTGCTCACCGACGGCCGGCCCCTTCTCGGGGCGGGAATGGTGATCAACGAGGTCACGCTCGAGCGTGTCCGCAACCACGCGCTGCTCAGCGGCGTGCGAGAGCCTATCCGGGTCTACGACTCAAGGCCCGACGTCGCGCGTGGAACGAAAAAACCGGAGGGAAGATGACCGCGAAGGCCAGGATCTTGTTGGTGGACGACGAGCCCGCACTCCTCGACGGATTGCGCCGCACCCTGCGGCGCGAACCGTTCGAGATCCTGCTGGCATCCTGCGGCGAGGAGGCCGTCGCCACGCTGACGAGCTTCGACGTCGATGCCGTCGTGTCCGACCAGGACATGCCCGGCATGCGCGGGACGGAGCTCCTGAGTTGGATCCGCGAGCACCGCTTCGACACCGTGCGCGTATTGCTCACGGGACGTGCGACGCTCGATGTCGCGCTGGACTGCATGAACAAGGGCGAGGTCTACCGTTTCCTCACGAAGCCGTGCGAGCCGACGGATCTGATCGCCACGCTGCACAGCGGGATCGCGCACCGCGAGCTCATGCGCGAAGCCCGCCGCCTGATCGAGTACTCGCGCCGGCAACGCACGCGCCTCCAGGATCTCGAGGCGCGCTATCCCGGGATCACGACGCCGCAGCGCGCCGACGATGGTTGCCTGGTGATCGAAGAAGGGGACGACGACCTGGAGACCGTTCTGGCGGAGATCAAGCGGCTCGTCGGCGGGTGACGTGCGATCCCGGGATGGGAAAGCAGGCCGGACTCGACGGTGCGGATCCCCGCAACTGGGGATGAGCTGTTCAGCGCAGCGCGCCCCCGAGGCGTAAGGGCGGCAGGCAGACTCGTGGTGGGGAGTGCGGCACGCGCTGCGGCTGTATCATCCCTGGTCGTCCAAGTACTTTTGGATCGATGCCACCCTTGTCCTGGGAACCCACGGAAGCACTCGCCCGACAGCCCGTCTTCGACGCGCACGTCGACTCACTCCAGCGGCAGCTCGATCTCGGTCACGACCTCGGCACGCAGACGCGCGGGCACCTCGACCTCGTGCGAGGCAAGCAGGGCGGTCTCGGCTCGGTGGTGCTCGTGAACTGGGTCGATCCCAAGCACATCGCCGAAGGTCCCGGTGCGGCACGACGGCGCACGCGCGAGCTCCTGACGGAATTCCACACGTTGGCCGACGCGCACGCCGACCAGATCGCGTGGGCCGGCAACGGTGCGCTGCTCGATGCAGCGCATGCATCCGGCCGGATCGCGGGCATCCCGGGCATCGAGGGCGGTCACTCGATCGAGGGTTCGCTCCCGGACCTCGAGTGGTATTTCGAGCACGGAGTGCGCGTGCTCACGCTCGTGTGGAACAACCACCTCGATTGGATTCGCTCGTGCCAGCCCGGCGCGGGTCCGGAGATCCCCGAGGGCCTGAGCGCGTTCGGCCAGTCCGTCGTGCGTCGCATGAACGATCTCGGCATGATCGTGGATCTCAGCCACGCCGGTGAACGCAGCATGGCCGACGCACTCGCGACGACGACGAAGCCCGTCATCGCCAGCCACTCGGGTTGCAAGGCGATCCACGGACACCAGCGCAATCTGACCGACGCGCAGTTGCGCGCGATCGCCGCGAACGGCGGCGTCGTCGGGATCGTGTTCTGCACCGCGTTCCTGAAGGACGAGGCACAGAAGGAGGACGCGCGCTTGCGCGAAAGGCCTGAATACAAGGCGATCCAGGGTCCGAACGACACGGACGTCTTCCTGCGGCAGGGCGAGTGGTTGCAGGAGAACGCGACGCCGCTCCCGATGGAGGTCGTCGTCGATCACATCGTGCACGCAACTCGGATCGCGGGCATCGACCACGTCGGGCTCGGCTCCGACTTCGACGGCATCGGGCGCACGCCGCAGGGGCTCGAGGACGCCGGTTGCTACGGACGGATCGCCGAACGACTGCTCGCGCGTGGGTTCGAGCCGGCTGACGTGGCGAAGGTGCTCGGCGGCAACATGGAGCGCGTGTTCCGCGCCGTGACGGGCCCGGGAACCGCGGCTCACGGAGCACGGCTCGCCCGGCTCGGATCAACGACCGCGACCTGAATTCGCTCCTGCGGGCCCGCACGAGCGATGCGTGCGTACGCGAGTCGGCCCGCCTCGCGTCGCAGTTCGAACGGACCCTCCACACGCCTTTGCGCTGGGCGACCGCGTTGGGTCCACGGAACGACTGGGCGCATTCGCGGCGGAAAGTCGGATGGAACTCAAGGCGGAGGCCGCGGTCACCGAATTACGCGCGCCATCGAACCCCAGGAGCTCTTCCGCATGCGTCCGCATCTCGTTCAACCTCGCAAACTCGTCGCTGCATCGGCGCTGCTCTTCGCGGCCTCGTGCTCCTCGTTCGCGGACGCTTTGGGCACGTTCCCGCAGCCGGTCGAGGCGCTGGCCTCGCCTTCGGGCCGGTACGTCTATTCGATCTCCCGCGTGGGCGCGCGGGTCCAAGCGTTCGAGTCGGCGTCGAACGGTTTCATCAACCCCGTCGGATCCAGCGACATCCAGCCCAACGAGATCGATGCCGCGATCTCGCCCGACGGACGCTTCCTGGCGGTCGCGAGCACCACGTCCGGGATCGAGACGTTCACGTTCAACACGGATCCCTTGGACTCGATCACGGACGGCACGCCGATGTCCACGGGCTTCGTCACCACGCCCCTCGAAATGCCCATGTCGATCGAGTTCGATGCCAGCGGGCGCTTTCTCTACGTCGGCCTGGCGACCGGTGGAATCCAGACGCTGCAGGTCGCGGCGAACGGGGAACTCCTGGCGACCGGGACGACCAGCAGCGGCGACATGGTGATCGACATGGCCTTGCGCTTGGCCGTGCGCTGACGCGGGTCGGACAGCGTCTCGCGCGAAGACGGAGCCGCACCCGGGGTGCAAGCCGGCGGGCGCGTCGACGAAGACGGGCTGCAAGTGCACGAGGACGTCCGTCGCGCCGGCCGGCAGCTCTTCAGTCGTCGGCGCGAAGTCCAGCGTGCCCGCGGCGCCGAGCGTCCTGAGCCTGAGTTCGAGCCGCCGCAGAGGTTCGTCCGGAAAGAGCAGGCCGTCGAGGATCGCGGAGTCCGCGTACGCGCCCGCTGTGGACCGTGCGAGGTCGGTCGCTGGTCCGGGGCTCGCGCCGGCTCGAGCGTGAGCGATGCGCGTCGCGAGGAACGAACCATCCGAGCCCTTTCCGGCGTCGCGGTGCGACCGGCACGCGGGTTCCTCGTGTCGCTGCGCCACCGCTGGTATGCGCCGAGCGTGGAGATCGAGCCGCGCGCTGCGGCCGGTCGTCGAGCGGCCGGCCGAGCGCGCGCTGCGATCTCACTGCGGCTGGACTGTGAAGCTGCTCACGACAGCCGGCGTCGCCGTCGGCGTCGCGGGGTCCACCCCGTACGTCGTGACGGTCAGGACGGCGGTTTGCGCGGCGATCTCGAACTCGCTCCAACCGTAGACGTGGGTCGCGACGTATCCGCCGGAGACGAGCGTCGCGTTGACGGCCGAGTTCTGCAGACCGACCGGCGTGTAGCCGAGCTGGTTGAGCTGCGTGTCCACGAGCTGCTGCACGAACAGGTCCTTGAACGCCGTCGGCAGCGACAGATAGGTCAGGTAGTCCGCCGGCGAGACGAGACCGAGTTGGGCCGCTAGCCCGACGACCGTCGGCCCGAACGGCGCGTCGTACGCGATCGCGCCGGTCGTGATCTCGAACGATCCCGTCGGGATCTGCGCGCCGCCCGGGGCGAGCTGGTACGTGATGTCGTTCACGACGGTGCCGTGGATGTCGGCCGCGACGAACACCACGTTCTGGATGCCGTTCGTCGCGATGTGGTTCAGGATCTCCGTGCGCTCGGCGGCGTAGCCTTCGAAGCGGTCGGAGGCGGCGACGACACCGAGGTTCTGCATCGGCTCGGGCACGAGCACGAACTTCCACTCCACGCCCTGCTGTTGTGCTTCGAGTAGGTCCGCCTTGAGCTCGTTCACCTGCGCGCGGCCCAGCATGGTCCGGTTCGGATCGAAGCTCGACACGAGGAAGTTCAGGATCGAACCCGGGTTCGTCGGATCCGCAGCCGGGAGCCCCTGGTCGCGGAACGAGCGCGCGTCGAGCACGAAGATGGTCGCGTCGCCGCCGTAACGCTGCTTGCGATACAGCTTGCGCTTGAACGCGGTGCGCGCGTCGCCGCTCGGCCCGTAGCCGACGCGCAGCAGCGGGTTGTACTCCGTGAAAGCGCGCAGAGCGTTGTTGTAGAGGTTCGTCTCGTTGATGAACGCGCCGGTCAGGTCGAAGCGCGGATCACTCGCCGGCGACGCACCGCCAGCGAAGTCGTTCGTGACCTCGTGGTCGTCGATGGTGACCCACAGCGCGCACGAACGACGCAGGTCGCCGAGGCCGTTGACGCCGGCGAAGCTCGAGTAGACCTCGGCGTGCTTCGCGCGGAACTCGGCCAGCGTGAGCGCCTGGTTCACTCCCGGCAGTGCGGGCGATGCCACGTCGGCATACATCGTGTCGCCGATGTTCGCGAAGAAATCGAGGTCGCGCGCCGGCGCGTTCGAGACCGATCCGAAGGGCATCACGTCGCCGCGCGCATCGCCCGACACGCCGAAGCGCAGGCCGTCGACGGTGCTCGTCGTGCGCGGCGTGCGGAACGTGCCCGAGTCGGAGGTCCCAGCCGGCGAGGTCACGTCGTAGTAGTACGTGGTCCCCGGCACGAGGTCGCGGACCGCGGCCTTCGCCGGCAGCGTCGTGTCGGAGACGAGCGCGCCGCGGACGATCGGGGTCGCGAACGCCGGATCGTCGTCGACTCGGAACGTCACGGTGCCGGGGAGCGCCGAGCGCGCCCAGAGCACGGCGTACGTGGCTCCGACATCACCGGCGGCGACGCGCTGGGGGAACTCGGGGACTTGCGCGCGGGCGGTGCCGGCCGTGCACAAGAGCGCGGCGAGGGTGACGAGGGTCGATGCGTGGTGGTTCATGGAGGTGCCTTCTCGAGGACGTGCTTGAGGATCGAAGTGAACACGTTGAGGACCACGCGCGAAGCGCGTTCGAAGAGAGCCGCAAGCGCCGATGAAGCGCGTCGCCGGCCGAGCGACGGCGGCACCGGGCCGGATTCCGCGCTGCTTCTCGGCGAGACCCACGGATGTCCGTTGCTCGTTCTCCGTCGACGCCGGCTTCTGGCCCGCGGCGCGCGACGCTGCGCTGGCGGGCGGGCTCCTGGCCGCGGCGAAGATCGTGCTGGGTGGGGGGGGCGCCGGTGGTCCGGCGCGAGGTTTTCCCAAAAAAAGTCGCGTTCAGGTGCGACCGGAGCGCGCGCCGAGCGTCGCCTGGGAGGAGGGCATTCCGCTCTCCTGCCGAGGAAAAACCATGCGCTTCGATTTCAGCAACGTGGACGACGTCCAGTCGTTCGTTTCGGTCCCCGCAGGCCTGTACCCGATCCGCATCGCCGAGGTGCGCGAAGGGCGATCGCGCGACGGCAGCACGCGCTGGACATTCCGCCTGGAGGTGCTCGACGGCGACTACGCCGGGCGCACCGCGGCGTGGGACTCGCTCACGTGGAGCGAGCGCGGGATCTACCGCGTGAAGAAGGTGCTCGCCGCCCTCGGGGTGGACGTGTCCGGCGAGGTCGAAGTGGACTCCAAGGACCTCGTCGGATTGCGCGCGCGGGTCCTGGTCCAGTCCGAGGAACGCGAGGATCCCACGAGCGGCCAGCGGCAGGTCCGGATGCGCGTGCCTTACCTCGGCTACGAACCCCTCGTGGACGGTGCGCATCCCGAGATCACGGGCGCCGAGGACCCCGGCGTTGACGGATGGGACGAGTCCGAGGACCCTGGCGCCCATGAATCGACCGGAAAGAACGGGCAGTCGGGCCGATCCGGCGGGACTCCGTTCTGACGAGCGCGACGACGACCTGGTGGCCGCGGCGGTCAACGCGCTGCGGCACGCCTACAGCCCGTACTCGAAGATCCAAGTCGGAGCGGCGCTGCGAGCGCGCGATGGACGGATCTTCACCGGCTGCAACGTCGAGAACGCGAGCTTCGGCATGACCTGGTGCGCCGAGCGGACCGCGCTGGTGAAGGCGGTTTCGGAAGGCTCGCGGGAGTTCGCGACTCTCGCGATCGCGACCAGCCTGCCGAGCGCGATCATGCCCTGCGGCGCATGCCGTCAGGTGCTCTACGAGTTCGCGCCCGAGCTGCGCATCGTGATCGTCGGCGCGGACGGCCAACGCTACGCGACGATCCTCCAGGACATCCTGCCGGAAGCCTTTGGCCCGGCGGACATGCCGAAGATCTGAGCGCCTGTGAAGAAGTCCGATGCCGCCAAGGCTCGCCGCGCGCGCGAGCTGCGCGAGACGATCGTGCAACACGATCGGCTGTACTACGTCGAGGGGAAGCCGGAGGTCTCCGACGCGGAGTATGACCGCCTGTTCGGCGAGTTGGAGGAGATCGAGTCGGCGCACCCCGATCTCGCGCTGCCCGACAGCCCGACCCGCCGCGTGGGCGCGCCTCTCTCGGAGGGCACGAGCCTCGCGGTGATCGAGCACGCCGTGCCGATGCTCTCGATCGACAGCTTGTTCACTGCCGCCGAAGTGCGCGAGTTCGAGGCCTCGATCCTGCGCTTCCTGAAGATGGAGGACCGCGATCTGGCCTGGGTGGTCGAGCCCAAGTTCGACGGCGTGAGCGCCGCGCTCGTGTACGAAGACGGCCTGCTGGCGCGCGCCGTCACGCGCGGCGACGGCGTGAAGGGCGAGGACGTGACCGCGAACCTGCGGACCGTGCGCGACATCCCGCTCGCGCTCGACGGCTCGAAAGTGCCGGTGCCCAAGCTCCTCGAGGTGCGCGGCGAAGTGCTCATGCGACGCGACGCGCTCGTGCGCATGAACGCGCGGCGCCGTGAGCACGGATTCGAGCCCTTCGCGAACCCGCGCAACACCGTTGCGGGCGCCGTGCGCCGCAACGATCCGGCGGAGGTCGCGCGCTATCCGCTCGAGTTCCATCCGTGGTCCGCGCCGCGCATCGTCGGCGCGGAGTTCGCGACGCAGGGAGAGGTGAGCTCTGCGCTGCGCGCGTGGGGATTCCCCGATGCCGGTCTCGCGCAGCGCGTCGTAGGGCTCGACGCCTGCATCGCCTACCACGACGAGTTGGAAGCGCGCCGCACCGAGATCCCGTTCGACATGGACGGCGTCGTCGCCAAGCTCGACCGGCTCGACCTGCGCGATCGGCTGGGCGCGACGTCGCGCGCGACGCGCTGGCAGTACGCGCACAAGTTCGCCGCGCTCGAGGCCTCGGCGACACTGCGCGCGATCGAGACGATGGTGGGGAACACCGGGCGCCTCACGCCGCGCGCTCACGTCGATCCGGTCGAGGTCGGTGGCATCACCGTGCGCCACGCGACGCTGCACAACGCGGACTACGTCGCGGCGCTCGGACTGAAGATCGGCGACAGCGTGTTCCTGCGCCGCGCGGGCGACGTGATCCCGCAGATCCTCTCGGTCGCGAAGGCGGCGCAAGGCCGCGCGCCCGCCGACTGGTACGACGGCGTGCCCGACGAGTTGCGCGTCTCCGCGCCGAGAGAGTCCGGCATCGCGGAGGGCGGCTCCGGCGTCGCGGCGAGCGAGACGCACGGTCGAGCGGCGGAAAGCGCGAACGGCGGTGTGAGACCCGGCGTCGCCTGGCGCTGGCGCGAGGAGTACGCGATGCCCGCGACGTGCCCCGCGTGCGGCACGGCCAGCGTGCAGGAGGGTAAGTACTGGCGCTGCCCGAACGCGGAGTGCCCTCCGCAGCGGATCGGCCGCACGCTGATCCTCGTGTCCGGCGACGGGTTCGAGATCGACGGCCTGGGCGAGAAGCAGGTCGCGCAGCTTTACGACGCAGGCTTTCTGCAATCCGCGGCCGACGTATTTCACCTCGACCGCGGCGAAGGCGCGGCCCAAAAGCTCGCCGAGCTCGAACGCTTTGGCGAGAAGACGGTGCAGAACCTCTTCGCCGAGCTCGAGCGCGCCCGCAGCGTGCCGCTCGCGCGCTTC
>Ga0105044_10008959_pt1 | contig 13714 bp, 8 predicted proteins | sample MAT01_FD_78092 | JGI IMG/M metagenome (GOLD analysis project Ga0105044, IMG submission 78092) | Freshwater microbial communities from Lake Fryxell liftoff mats and glacier meltwater in Antarctica - MAT-01 | ecosystem: Environmental > Aquatic > Freshwater > Ice > Liftoff microbial mat | place...
ATGATCGAAGAGTACCCGGCCCCATCCCCGACCTCCTTGCATTGCCACACGGTTTCGCCCGTGGCTTTGTTGAGCGCGATGATGCCACCTTTGCCGCCGGGGGTGCAGAGCAGGGTATCGCCATCGATCAGCACCGATTCGCTATAGCCCCACGTCGGGATGCTGCCACCGAAATCTTTGACGAGGTTCTTGTGCCATTTTTCGTCGCCCTTATCGGCGGAGAAGCAGACGAGATCCCCCGTGACGCCGAGGACATAGACGTAGCCGTCTTGAACGGTGGGGGTGGAACGCGGGCCGCCGCCCCAGCCATCGCTGTATTTGCCGGGGCTGGAATTCAGGGGTTTCTGCCAGATGCGCTTGCCATCTTTGGTGCTGAGGCAGGTGAGAAATTCCTTGGCGGTCTGTTTGCTGCCATCGGCGCCGACGATGTAGAACTTGTCGCCGATCACGGCGGGTTGACCGTACCCGGTGCCGATGTCTTCGGGCTTGCTCAACGTGTAAAGCAACTTCGGCCCCGCGGCGGGCCACTTGGCCACGAGGCCTTTCTCCGCGGAGTAGCCATCGCGGTTCGGGCCGCGCCACTGCGGCCAATCGGCGGCGAATGCCACGGTTGCCGCGAGCGCGGCGAAACCGGCAACCATTGGGAAGCGCAAACTCATCGCGAGATCCTCGGATCGGGACTAGGCGGGGCGAATAGGAAAAGTATAAGCGATTGTGTGAGCCGAACAAGCGGATGCTCGGGAAGATTCACGCGGCTCGCAAATGACGGATTGCTTCCGGCGGCAGCGAGATGGGTTCGCCGTGAAATTGCACGATCATCAGTGCGTCGAAGTTCATCTCCGCCAAGGTTCCGACGATCGTTGTTCCATCGGTGCGTACTGCTTCCACGGTTCGCCCGACGAGGCCGAGGCGTTCGACCCACGCTCGTTCCAAGGATTCCCGATCCCCGCCCACGAGCCGCTTGAAGCCCACATCCAAATGGAGAAGCACGCAATCGAGAACGGGGCGAAGCTCGAACGTCCGGCCCGCGATGCCAAACAGCGACGTCGCTTCGGTCAAACCGGCATCGGTAAAGTGTCCGCTCGATTGATTCAGGTTCAACCCGATCCCGACAACGATTCCCCGGCCCATCTCGATGAGGATTCCGCAGATTTTCCGGCCTTTCACGAGCAAATCGTTGGGCCATTTCATTCTGGCCTCGGCGCCGGAAAGAGAACCGATCGCTTCGGCCATGCCCACGGCCGCCCACGCGGTGAGAATCGCAGGGCGTAACAAAGCGGGATGCGGCGGGAGAATTAACGAGAGTAAGAGCGACGAGGCCGGTTCGGCCTGCCACACCCGGTCGTGTTGCCCACGGCCCGCCGTTTGGTGATCGGCCACGATGGCCAAGCCGCGGTTCGCGGGATCGTGCGCGAGCTCCGCTGCGAGATCGTTCGTACTGGGAAGTTCATCGTATCGGCGGACTTCCGAACCGATGAAGAAGCCGGGGTTCTGCCAAGTTTCGCAGGGTGCGAGGTTCATTCGGGAAGGTAATCCAAGCCGATGTCGAGGGCGGGTGCGGAATGCGTAAGGGCGCCGATACTGATGCGGTCGATGCCGGTCGCGGCGATACCCGGCAAGGTTTGTAAGTTGATTCCGCCCGAAGCTTCCAACAATGTGCCGGGTGAGATTTCATTGCGAATGCCCACGGCCTCCCGCAACAACTCCGGTTCCATGTTGTCGAGGAGCACGATCTCGGGCTTCACCGGCAGCACCTCCCGCAACTGATCGAGGGAATCGACTTCCACTTCGACACTCAAGCCGGCATTCCCAGGAAAGGCCCGAGCCAGTTCTACGGCTTTGCGAACCGGGGTATCGGTCGTGTGCGTACTCGCCACCCCAGCGATGTGGTTATCTTTGATGAGGATCGCATCGTACAGGCCGAAGCGGTGGTTGTGGCCGCCGCCTTGCCGCACCGCGTACTTTTCCAACAGTCGCCAACCGGGAGTCGTCTTGCGTGTGTCGAGGATTTGCCCCTTCCAATCGGGAATCAGGTCGAGGTAGCGGCGGGTGAGTGACGCTATGCCGGAGAGGTGTTGCAGGAAATTGAGGGCGGTGCGTTCCGCCGCGAGCAGGTATTGCAGCGGCCCTCGGATCGTGGCGATCACGCTTCCCTTTTCGAGCCGGGTTCCGTCCTTCAACAGCCCGTTCACCTGCAACTGCGAATGTACCGCTGAACAGACCAAGGGCAACGTCGGCCCCCCCGCGAGGACTCCCGGAGTGCGGGCCACGAGGGCCGCGTTTGCAACCGTTTCCGCTGGGATCAGTGCCAAGGAAGTCACATCGCCGTAGTTGCGGCCGAGATCCTCGGCGAGAGCCAAGGCGATCAGACTGCAACAGGCATCGGTTTCGCGGGAGTTGAACATGTGCGAGAGTGTCCGAGAGATTTTATCGTTCCGGTGAATCGCGAAGGATTCGCTTGGCAAGCTCCGCAAGCGCCCGCAGATCGAGCTTGCCGCTGCCCAACACCGGGAAGGATTCGATTTGTTGGCAATCGCGGCCATCCGGAATCCACAAGTTCGGAATGCCCTTGGTTTTCAGGCCATCGAGCGCCGCCGGCAGCCGTTCCCGATACTCGGCCGTATGCAACACCACCACGCGTTCGCCGCGTTTTGCATCCGCTACGGCCACGAGGGCCACGGCGCGTTCGCCGCCCGTCGCCAAGAGTTCGTGCAACTCATCTTCGATTCGTTCCAGCGGAACCATTTCCCCGGCGATCTTGGCGAAGCGTGAGAGTCGCCCGGTGATGCGAATGAATCCCTCGGCTTCAACTTTGCCGAAATCGCCGGTGGAATACCAGCCGTCGCGGATCACTTTGGCGGTGCGTTCGGGATCGTGGAGGTAGCCGAGCATCACGTTCGGCCCGCGCACGCAAAGTACGCCTTCTTCACCGTTGGGTAGCGGCGCGAACGTTTCTTCGTGGAAGGCCCGCACGGCGACACCGGGGATCGGTTGCCCGGTGGTACCCGGTGAATTGGAAATCTGCCGAACGCCGTGGTGAAGTATGTTCGGCTGGTTCACACTCACGGCCGGAGACGTTTCGGTGCAGCCGTAACCTTCCAACGGCTGCACCTGGAATTTCTGCTGGAAATCGGTGGAGAGCGAAGTGGGAAGTTTTTCCGCCCCGCAAATGAAGAGCCGCACGGAGCGGAAATCCTCGGCGTCGCACCGCCGCAAGTAGAATCGCACGAACGTGGCGGTGCCCAAAACGATGGTACAGGCCCAGCGTTTGCAGAGTTCGCCCACTTCCTTGGCGGCCCGCGGATCGGGGTAGCACACCGACATCATGCCGATGGATGCGGGCGCCCACAAGCACACGGTGAAGCCGAAGCTGTGGAAGATCGGCAGCGTGCAAAGCATGCGGTCGTGGGTGCTGAAGTTCACACCCTTCTGGAAGCCATCCGCGTTCGAGGAAACGTTCCGTAAACTCAGCATAACGCCTTTGGGATCGCCGGTACTGCCGCTGGAAAAGATGATGGTAAGAACGTCGTCCCACCCGAAGCGGCGGCAGCGCAACACAAAGCGATCCAAAAACCAACCCGGCAGCGCGAGAATGGTCAATAACCGCACAAGTTTCCACCAGCCGGGAATCCCGGCGAGCGCGTCTTCGAGGTGAATCTGCTTCACACCTTCCGGGAGATCGAGCGGCACCCGGTCGAGGAACTTCTTCGAGGTAATGATCGTTTGCAAGTCCGCAGCTTTCACCGCAGCGAGTATCGAGGCCGCGCCCGCCGTGAAATTCAAGTTCACCGAAGTCTTGCGGAGGAAGGCCAAGGCGATGTTGGCGAACGCGCCGCCCAAACCGGTGGGGAGCCAAATGCCGACGTTCTTTTCGGATTCCGGTAGCCGAGTTTTCAGCCACTTGGCGAGGCACCACGCCCCCACAAGTGCTTTGGGCCAAGTGAGGGTTCGATCCGATCCGCCCGAGGCATCCACGAAAGCCACGCGGCGGAAATTGCGTATCCGGGCCGCGTGCCGGACGAACCCGGAATGCACGGGAATGATATACTCGCTTTGCTTCGCCGCGCACTCGGCCTGGCATTCCACGACCGCCGCGCGAATCTCGGAGACTGGCGTATCGCCGGGCAGGGGATTCCCGAATTGGATCGCCACGCGCCGCCGCAACTCTTCGGGCCGCTTCCAAAAAATGCGGCCTTCCTTCCAAGTGAACGGCCCGCCCCACATATTCCAGATGCACGCCGGTACGATCGTCACCGGCACGCCCGCTTTTTTCACCACCCATTCGATGCCGCGATGGAACGGCATCATCTGCCCGTTCCGGGTATGCCGACCTTCGGGGAAGACCAACACGGCCCGCCCGCCCGCCAAGGAATCGGCGACCTTCTGCAACGCTTCCGCCAAGGCGTGCGGTGCCGATGCGGATCCCCGGTTTTCGAGGAAGATCGTGCGGCGTTTTACGAACGAAAGGAAGAATCTCAGAATCGGATACTGCTTGTACCCGGCCCACAGAACGAAAGTGAGCTTGCGGGGCGAGGCCAACCAAAAGAGCATCCAATCGATGTAACTCACGTGGTTGGCCACGATGAGCAGCGGGCCGGTTTTCGGAATGCGTTCCCGGCCGTAAACGTGGAACTTGTGCAAGGCTCGAACGAGCAGCCACCAGAACGGGCGGAGAATTTGCGGGCTGATCCACGCCAGCACCGTGTAGAGGCCCATGTAGGCTACGATGCCGCCGAGGATGTAATACCATGCCATTGTGATCGATCCCGAGCGGCGGGCGTCAGCCCGCCGAGGTGTTCAAACTCGGCAACTGATATTTCACACTCTCCCCTTGTGAGGGGGAGGGTCGCTTGGAGCACAGCGACAAGCGGGGAGAAGGGTAATCGGCGAAACGAAAAACCCCTCTCCCGGTTCGCTGCGCGAACTACCCTCTCCCTCAAAGGGGAGAGGGTAAAAGAATACCCGCCGTTCGCCTTACGGCCGATACTCGACCGTGAGCGTACTGTAGTAGTACGTTCCGCGGTATTTTCGTCCCTCGTATTCCCCTTCGGTCGCATCCTTCCACGCCACGCGCGCGGCGTACTTCCCGGCCGGGGTGAAACTCGGAGTGAGGCCTTGCGCATCGGTTTTCACTGTGCGGAGTTTGGCCGTGACCGGTTCGTAGATCGTCACTTCGGTGGAAGCCAGAAGTTTCGTTCCTTGGGTGGCCATGAACTGTAGCCCACCCGTGCCGCGGATTGCAGTCAATTCCAAAGTGAGCGTCGGTTCGGCGGGTGCAAATTCCGCGGTAGCGGACCACTTAGCTAAGTAGCGAATCAAAAAGAGTTGCCCTTCCCCCCGATTCACGAGGCCGTACTCCGCCTTCACCGTAGCGTGTTTGGCTTTGCTGGAGAGTGGAAGGGAACGCCAAATCCCTTCGGCCTTGGCCGGTTCGAGCGTGGCTTCCGCCCATTGGCTATCGAAGGTTTTCGCTGCGGCTCCGGTCAATGATTCGGTACCGGCTTTCGGATCGGGCAGGGGGCCATCGCTCCACGCGACCGCCAGCGGTTGTCCGGTTCCCGTGGGAATCACGAAAAGGAAATGGGCCGGGGCGACGGCGGGGAGAATCAAAGCGAACGCGAACGCCGTTAGTGAGTAGCGCATCGGGGAACCTCCATGTTCGAGTGAGCCGAATCGTAACACGCCGGGAAACACGCGTCACCCCGAATTTTCGATCCGCTTGCTGCGCTGCGTATTTCTGGGTATAGTGCTTAAGCCTCTGCAGTGTTCGTGATGAGTATGATTTTTGGCGAACCTACAACTCCTGCTTGGGGGCCTTTTTAATACGCTCGCGGCTCGCAAGCCCATCCTTGCTCCTCGGAGTAAGATTGTAATGGGATCCGAAAAACGGGCGTGAGGCACCCCTCTCAATACGCAGGTTCCCGGAAGTTGCTCGCACGGCACAGGTGGAGGTTTTTTTATTGTTTTTTCGCTACGACTCCTACAACCGACACAATCGTCACAACTGTAGGCCTCAACGCGGTTTGACATCGCACCTCCGCTTACAAAGTGTCCGTTGCGTTTGTTTCATTTCACACTTGACACCTAGTTTTCGATTCTCTGCCAAGTCGCAAACTCTTTCCCATAAGCAACTTGCGGCACTGTTGTTCCCGCTCCCTCCCCGGGGGGATTCTGCTTGACGTAACGAATCGTTCGGCTATCCTTCCCCCATGACCCGAGACGGACTCCCAACTCGACGCACATTCTTCGGCTCAATGCGAAGCACTCACACTCCGGTGGATTCTTCATCGGCCTGCCAGGATGGCAGACCCGCAAGGACGTAGCAGACGCCAGTAGCGAGGGAAAATCGCTTCCTCCCTCGTTGCGGTCTGGATTGAGGAATTACATCCCCGGAATGTGTGGCCCGAACGCCGGAGGCGGATCGGGCCGAGAAGTCGGCCCGCACATGACGTGCGGGCCGACTTCGTTTTAATATCATTGGCGGGGATACGGTATCTTCCTCGGAGAACCCCGTATGAGAACCATCCTAATCCTTGCACTTTGTTCCACTTTCCTCGGTTGTGAATCCCGCCCGGCTTAGACCACCGATGGCGGCAAACCCGCCGCAGCGCCCCCCGCCGCACTGGATCGGATCCTTCAATCAAAACCGATGCGGAATGGGCGTAGCTCTTACTGGGCAAATGGGATGGCATGCAAATTAAGAGCAATGCCAATGCGAAAGTGTCTGTTGCCATTACTGGCATTGCCGCGTTGGGAGAAGCCGGAAGCCTCAAATACGATGACAAATCCGGCGGCCGCCAAGTTATCGGATTCGGAAGTTGGAAAGTTCAAGGCGGGCTTTTGCAGTACGTGATCGAAGGTTCCAATGCCCCTCGAGAATTGGCGAATGGCACGAGCGGCGCCGTGAAAATTCGCGAAGTGACCGAAAACGAATTTCTGTACATCGATCTCACCGATCAGCGAACGCATTCCGCCAAACGCGTAAAGTGACAGCCGTTTTCGGGTTCGCATCCGCGAAATCTCCCTTCGCCTAGAACCACTTCCGCACTTCGCCTATCATTTCAGTGCGATACCCGCAATTTCTCCGATAGAACGGTGGAACGAGAAACCATGCCCACGGATTTCCTGAAGCTCTGCGATGAACGCGTCGTGATCCTCGATGGTGGCATGGGCACCAGCCTGCACAAGTACCACCCGCACGAATCCGACTGGGGCTACTCCAGTACCGGCAAGAGCCTGTTGAACCTCTCGGACGCGCTCTGCTACACCCATCCCGAATGGATCCGCGAGATCCACGAGGGCTTTTTCGAGGCCGGCTGCGACGCCGTCGAAACGAACACCTTCAACGCCACCAGCATCGTGCTCGACGAATTCGGCATGACCGAAAAGCTCGACGAGATCAATCGCCTGAATATCCGCATCGCCCGTGAGGCCGCCCAGAAGTTCACCACTCCGCAACGGCCGCGTTTCGTAATCGGTAGCATCGGCCCCGGCACCAAGATGCCAAGCCTCACCGACCCCTCCCTTTACATCGACTTCGATCGTATGGCGGACGCCTACCGCCGACAGATCCAGATCATGATCGAGGAGAAGGTCGATGTCCTCCTCATCGAAACTTGCTTCGACATCCTCCAAGCGAAGTGCGTGGCGATCACCGCCATCGAAGAAATGAAACGCGCCGGCGTGCGCATCCCCCTCATGGTGCAACTCACCATCATCGACGCCCGGCAGAAAATGCTCCCCGGTACGGACATCCCCGCCGCGCTCGCGGCGCTGGAACCGCTGGATGAAATTGACGTCATCGGTATGAACTGCGGCGTCGGCCCCGATCTCATGCTCGATGGCATTCGGCACCTCAGCCGGCATTGCAAGAAACGCATCAGCGTTCTGCCGAACGCCGGGCTACCCGTAACCCGCAACGACGAAACCTACTTCCCCCTCGATCCGGAAGGCCTCGCGGAGTGGCTGGAACGTTTCGTCAACGAGTTCGGCGCCAATATCATCGGCGGTTGTTGCGGTACCACCCGCGATCACCTTGCGGCGGTCGTGAAGAAACTCCACGGCCACAAAGCCGCAAAGCGGAACCCGGTGTACATTCCCTCGTCGTCGAGTTTGCAAACGCTCCAAGAATCGATCGTCGATCAGAAGCCGCTCTTGGTCGGCGAGCGCACCAACACCAACGGTTCGCGGAAGTTCAAACAACTGCTCGAAAAAGAAGACTGGCACGGCTTGGTCGAAATCGCCCAAGAACAGGAACGCGAAGGCGTTCACATGCTCGATGTCTGCGTCGATTACGTCGGCCGCGATGGCGTGCGGGATATGAAAGAAGTGATCAAACGCTACAACGCCGTGCTGGGCAAACCTCTGATGCTCGATAGCACCGAAGTGCCAGTGATCGAAGCGGCGCTCAAGCTCTGCAGCGGTAAAACGCTTATCAACAGCATCAATCTGGAAGACGGCCGCAAGACGCTCGACCCGAAAACGCTCCTAGCCAAGAAGTACGGCGCCGGGTTGGTCGCACTCACCATCGACGAAAAAGGCCAAGCCGATACCGCCGAGTGGAAGTTTGAAGTTGCCGAGCGCATTTACAACATCGTCGTTCACGAGTACGGCATTCCACCCGGCGATTTGATGTTCGATCCGCTGGTATTCCCGCTATCCACCGGGCAGGAGCAAACCCGCAAGAGTGCCATCGCCACGTTCGATGCGATCAAGCTTATCAAGACGAAGCTGCCCGGTTGCCTCACGCACGTCGGCTTGAGCAATTGCAGCTTCGGCCTTTCGCCGTACACCCGTCAGGTGCTGAATTCGGTGTACCTGCATTATGCCCTCGAATACGGCCTCGATTCGGCGATTCTTCACGCCGCGAAGATCATGCCGTTGGCCAGCATCGACGCCGAAGGAAAAGAACTCTGCCGGCGGCTGTGCTTCGATGAACGCACTTTCGACGCCCAAGGCGAGGTACTCGAAGATCCGTTGCAAATGCTGATCGAACACTACTCGGACAAAAAAGCCGAGTCGAAGAAGGGGCAATCCCTCGGCGACAGCGTCGAGGAACGGTTGAAACAGGCCATCATCCAGGGGCGCCGCGAAAGCCTGATCGCCGATTTGGATGCGGCCCGCGAACGCTACTCCCCCATCGACATCATCAACAAGATTCTCCTCGGCGGCATGAAAGTCGTCGGCGAACTCTTCGGCAGCGGCCAGATGCAACTGCCGTTCGTGCTGCAATCGGCCGAGGTGATGAAGGCCTCCGTGGCCTACCTCGAAAAGTTCATGGAGAAGGTCGAAGGCCAAGAAAAAGGGAAGATCGTACTCGCCACGGTGAAAGGGGACGTCCACGACATCGGCAAGAATCTCGTCGATATCATCCTCACCAACAACGGCTACAAGGTGTACAACCTCGGCATCAAACAAACCGTGGGGGCGATGATCGCCGAGTTCCAGAAGACCGCTTCGGACGCCATCGGCATGAGCGGGTTGCTCGTGAAATCGACCGTCATTATGAAGGAAGATTTAGTGACGTTGAACGAGCAAAAGCTCGATCCGCCGGTAATCCTCGGCGGGGCGGCGCTCAACCGCCGCTACGTCGAGAACGACTTGCGGAACATCTACAAGGGCCAGGTTTTCTACGGGGAAGATGCGTTCGATGGCCTGCGCATCATGGATGAAATCGTGGCGAAGAAGAAGATGATGAGCGTGGGCAGCGCCGCACTGAAGGGCATGATGAAGAGCGCCCAAACGTTTAGCCGCGACGTGAAGCGGAGCGATCCGATTGTCGAACCCCAAGCGGAAGCACCGCGTTCGCCACTCCCCCAGCGTTCCCCGACGCTGCCTAAGGCGCCGAACATTCCCGCGCCGCCGTTCCTCGGCGTTCGTAAGTATTCCGTGCCGATGGCCGAGGTGCTCCCGTACATCAACGAACTTACGCTGTTCAGCAGCCAATGGGGTTTCGAGAAGGGGGGCGTCGATCCGAAGGTGTACAAGCAGCAAATCGATGGCACCGCGCGCCCGGCACTCCAACGGTTGAAAGAATACTGCCTCGCGGAGAACATCCTGCAACCCTCCGCGACTTACGGCTTCTTCCCCGCCGCGGCGGACGGGCAAACCGTCACCGTGTACGAAGACGATCATGTAACGCCCAAGCAAGTGTTCAAATTTCCCCGGCAAGACTTCGGCGATTTCCTCTGCCTCGCCGATTACGTCGAACCGATGAAGGAAGGCAAAGCGGTCGATTACGTCGGCTTCCTCGCGGTCACGGTCGGGCACGAAATCACCAAGGCGTGCAACGCCCTGCGGGCCGCCGATAAGTATCAGGATTACCTCTTCCTGCACGGCCTCGGCGTGGAATCGGCGGAAGCCTTCGCGGAATACTTCCACAAACAACTGCGAAGCATGTGGGGCATCGGCAGCCTCGATTCCCCGCTCATCATGAAGTTGTTCAAAGGGCACTACCGCGGCCGGCGTTTCGCCTTCGGTTACCCGGCCTGCCCGCGCTTGGAAGATCAAACGCAGCTCTTCGAGTTGATCGACCCTCCGCAAGTGGGCATCACGCTCACGGAACAGTTCCTGTTGGAACCCGAACAGAGTACCACCGCCATCGTGTTCCACCACCCGAATGCCAAGTACTTCAACGTGAAATACGGCGGTGAACCGACCATGGACGAACTCGAAGCGGCGTAATCTAACTCCCCTCGCCCGTACGGGGAGAGGGGTTGGGGGTGAGGGGGAATTTTAGATTTGCACCCTCACCCCGCCTCGATTCCATCGAGGCGACCCTCTCCCCGAAGGGAGAGGGTAACAGCCAAGGAAATACTATGCCCGATACAAAACCCCGTTTGCAAACCGCACCCAACGATAACACGTCGCAGTACGCGCCGCTCTCGTGGTACGCGATGGCGGCGTTCATCGTGGCGATCCTGTTCGCCGTGCTGCTCGTCGCTTTGGGCCTTTCGGCACTCACCGAAAACAAACCTTTCAACGAAAGCTGGTTATTCCTGTTCCCCGTGTTGGGCCTTGTGCTCGCGTTCGCCGGCCGCAGGCAAATCCGCAATTCGGAAGGCACCCGCACGGGGGAAAAGTACGCCGGGTGGGCTTGGTGGATCTGCGTGGTGGGCAGTTTGGGCTACGGGGCGAACCTGCTCGCCATCGGTTACACGATCCGTTCCGATGCCGAGAAGACGTTCGCCGCGTGGACGAAGAACATGCTCGAAGCCAACCCGGCCGATGCCAACGATCCGACCACGGCCGCCGCGTTCTATCCGCTCACGGAAGCGGGCCAACGGGAAAACATCAAAGCGTCCGACGCCCAAAAGATGCGGGCGATCTACGGGCCGAAGTTCGCCCAATTCCGCCAGAACAAAATCTTGGCGATCCTTTCACGGAACCGGGGCCAAGCGGAATTCGTCTCGGAAGGCCTGCAAAACTGGGAGCAAACGCCGGGCAAGATCGAATGTACGCTCGCCGGAACGTTGAAAACTCCCGAAGCCGATTATCCGCTGATCGTACCGATGTTGGCGAAGACCGGCCCGAAAGGCCGCGAATGGCAAATCCGCATTCCCGATGGGTTCATCCCCGAAGGGCAAGGCAAGCCGATCCTGCGCACGCCGTTCGGTTGGTGGATGGAGAGCCTATCCGCCTCGGCGATGGTGGCCGCCGCCGGGGAGATCGCCAAAGCTTCCGCGAGCGATGCGCCGATGCCCCCGGACAATTTTTTTCTCGTGCTTCCGCCCGAAGGCAATGGCCCGCCGCGAACCCTCGACGACCTCAAGTTCTGCTGGCAGAACGCCAACGCGGGCCGGTTGCAAATGCCCGGCACCGTTTTGAGCTTCGCACCGGATAAGAATCCGTTCATCGCAATCTTCGACGATCACATAGGGGTGAGAGTGCCCATCGAGTTGCGCCCCCGCGATTCCGCCGACCGCAACCAAGGCTGCCGGGGAAAGTTAGTATTCCGGTTGGACGATCCCGCGTTGGAGCAGGAAATCCGCAAGGCCCAAACCGAAGGTGCACAAGCACCCCGGACAGCGACCCCACCGAAGGATATCGCGGAGCGAAAGATCCAATGGAAGCCCGTGCGTTTGGAATCGAGTTTGAAGTTGGAAACCCCACCGGAAAAGGGGGCTTCACCCGAAGGGGGATGATCCAAAATGAACGGTTTCTGCACCATCGACGAAGCGCTCGCGGAATTGAAAGCCGGGCGGATGATTGTGCTCGTGGACGACGAACACCGCGAGAACGAGGGCGATCTCGTGATGGCGGGCGAGAAGATCACCCCGGATGCCGTGAACTTCATGGTGCGACAAGCGTGCGGCCGTTTGTGCGTGACGTTTTCGCCACCGCAAGCGAAACGCCTCGGGTTGGAACTGCTCCCCGGCGTGAACCTCGATCCCACGGCCACGCCCTTCACCCACAATTTCGATGCCCGTTACGGCATCACTACCGGAATCTCGGCGTTCGACCGCTGCCGGACGATCCAAGTTTGCTCCGATCCGAAGAGCACGCACGAACAACTGGTGGTCGATAAAGGGCACGTCGATGGATTGATTTCCCGTCCGGGCGGCGTTCTCGTGCGGGCCGGGCATACCGAAGGCAGCGTCGATATGTGCCGGATGGCCGGGTTATCGGAAGTCGGCGTGATCTGCGAAATTCTGAACGAAGATGGAACGATGGCCCGACTTCCCGATTTGAAAAAGTATTGCGAAACGCACCGCTTCAAGCTCTGTTCCATCGCCGATTTGATCGAGTACCGACGGCGGGCCGAGAAGTTGGTGAAGCGCGAAATCGCCCTCAAACTCCCCACCGACTTTGGCGAGTTCGATCTGATCGCGTACACCTCGCTCGTCGATCCTGAACCGCACCTCGCGCTCACCATGGGCGGCATCGGCATCGAAGGCACCGTGTGCGACGAACCCGTACTGGTACGGATGCACAGCGAATGCCTCACCGGCGATGCCCTGCACAGCGGCAAGTGCGATTGCGGGCCGCAACTCAAACACGCCATGGAACAGGTGGCCAAGGCCGGGCGCGGGGCCATCGTGTACATGCGGCAGGAAGGCCGGGGCATCGGCTTGTTGAACAAGCTCCGGGCCTACAAATTGCAGCAAGAAGAAGGGTTGGATACAGTCGAAGCCAACCAACGCTTGGGCTTCGCCCCGGACCTGCGCCACTTCGGCATCGGTGCCCAAATCCTCCACGACCTCGGCATCCGCCAAATCCGGTTGCTCACCAACAACCCGCGCAAGGTCATCGGCATCGATGGCTACGGCTTGAAGATCGTCGAACGGGTTCCCATTCAGATTCTCCCCGGCGATCACAACCGGGGATACTTGCTGACGAAGAAGGCGAAACTCGGGCACTTGTTAGACGCTGAACCGCCGAAATGACGGGGGGGCGTCAACCCAACTCACAACTATCATCTAAATACTTCAAACCGTTCGTCAAAAAGAACTTTGAAGAAGATGATTCGTTAGTAAACAGTTGTTGGTTGTCCTGAACCTAATTGCGGTCGCATTCGTTGCCGAATTAGGGCTGCAGGAATCGGGCTGCGTTTTCGGGCCGATTTACAATTCCATTCAAGCAACCTTCGACCGGCGGAAGCGGCGGCGGATCATCCCTGCTAGGCCCATGCCCGCCGCGGCCAAACCGAGAACCTTGGTCGGTTCCGGCACCGGAGTCAAATTCAGGTAGACGTTGTTACCGGATGCCAAGAGCG
>Ga0105044_10008960_pt1 | contig 13709 bp, 15 predicted proteins | sample MAT01_FD_78092 | JGI IMG/M metagenome (GOLD analysis project Ga0105044, IMG submission 78092) | Freshwater microbial communities from Lake Fryxell liftoff mats and glacier meltwater in Antarctica - MAT-01 | ecosystem: Environmental > Aquatic > Freshwater > Ice > Liftoff microbial mat | place...
CGCAACCAGCTCCACAGCAGGATGATTCCGGACGCCCGCATCCAGGACGCTGCCATCGTCGAGAAGATCCGTGGGCTCAGGCCGTGCAGCCCGACGAACTCAACCCGGCGCAGGAGGAACTGGCCGCCGCTCTGGCCCACCCGGGCGGGCGCATCGAGTTCCCGCCTGAGCTGCGGGCCTCGTTGAACGCCGACCTGGAGCACCAGCTCGCCCCGATCGCGGCACGCCTCGGCCAGGACCCGCTCTACCTCAACAAGCACACCATCGCCACTGCCGCGGGATGCGAGGAACGCTTCCTGGCCGAGCGGGCCGAGAAGTTCTCGTGGTCGGCCCCGAAGGCACGCGGCACGGTGGCGCACAAGGCGATCGAGTTGGGCGCGAACATGGCCGGACACCACGAGCCGCCCGTCCTGGTGGACGAGGCCATCGCCGTGCTCCAGCAGGAACGGGGACTGGGCGAGTGGCTGCAGGAGTGCGGCGACGTCACCCGGGCCGAGATCCGCTCGGCATCCATTGCCACGGTGGCGTCGTTCCAGGACATCTGGTTCCCGCTCACTCCGCGCCACTCGGCCACCTTCGAACGGCGGGTGGCGCGACGGTTCTGCGATCAGGCCATCGTCCTGACCGGAAAGATGGACCTGACCCTGGGCTCGTCGCGCACCCGGGAGTCCCGCATGGTGGTGATCGACCTGAAGAGCGGCCGGGTCCAGCCCGACCATCGGGCCGACCTGCGCATCTACGCACTGCTGATCGCGCTCGAGACCGGCGTCCCGCCGAGGCTGCTGGCCAGCAGCTACCTCGATTCGGCCGAGTTGCATACCGAGGTCGTGACCGAGGACCTCCTGTGGAGTCAGGTCCGCCGAGTGGTGGACGCGGCCGGGCGCATCGTGACCCTGATCACCGAGGAGCGCGACCCGACCCGCCAGACCGGAACCGGCTGCTGGTACTGCCCCAAGAACCAGTCGTGCGACGACGGTCAGGCCTGGATGGCCGAGGCCGACGACCGCTGACCCGGCTTCACACCAACTGGGACATGGGGGCCAGCCGACCGCTGCGCCACGCCCCGACCGCCACGGCGGCCAGCAGCCCGGACGCGGCGATCACCACCCACCTGATGCCGATGGCGTCCGCGGCCCACCCCCACACGAAGAGCCCGATGGGCAGCGCGCCGGTCAGACACCCGACGTAGATGGCAAAGGTCTTGCCCCGGAGCTCGTCCGGGACGGCCAGCTGGATGGTGGTGTTCATGGTGGCGGCGATGGCCAGGTACGACCCGCCGAACAACGCCACGCCGACCACGGCCACCCACACGTTCGGAGCGACTCCCACGATGCCGACCCCCAGCGCGTGGGTGAGCAGAGACGCCACCATGACCTTGGCTCGATCGGCATCGACCAAACGGGTCAACAGCAGGGGCGCAGCGATCAGCGCGCCGATCCCGCCCGCACCGCTGAGCACTCCGATCTCGCCAGGACCGAGGTCGAAGACCTGCTGGCCGATGCTGGCCGGCAGGAAGCTGAACAACGGCGATGCCACCCCGGCCACCAGGGCGATCACCCCGCAGCAGGTTCGAACCATGGGCGACGACCACACGTAGGCGAATCCGGCTCGCAGATCGGCCATGGCGCCGGGACGAACACCATCGCGTTGCGGGGCGGTCCGACCGGCAGAGATCATGGGCAGGGCGCCCAGCACGGCGGCGAAGGAGATGGCGTTGAAGAGGAACACCGGTGCCGGCCCGAGCCACAACACCGCTGCGAAGCCGATGAGCGGCCCGAGCGCCCGCGCTGCGTTGAACTGGGTGGAGTTGAGCGCCACCGCGTTGGGCAACAGGTCCCGGGGGACCAGTTCGCTGACGAAGCTCTGCCACACCGGCACGTTCAGTCCACCGGCCAGTCCGGCCAGGAAGGCCAGCGCCGAGATCCGAACCGGAGTGGCCGTCCCGGCAGCGATGTCCAGGTACAGGGCGAACGCCACCACGGCCTGCACGATCTGCGCCACGATCAGCACGTTGCGTCGACGGAACCGGTCGGCCAACGAACCGCCGACCAGTCCCATGAACATCACCGGCACGTACTGGAAGAAGCCCGTGATGCCAACTGCGGCGTTTCGTCCGGTGATCTCGAAGATGACGAACGGGATGGCGGCGTTCTGCATCCAGGACCCGGTGTTGGACACCAGCGCCGCCCACCAGAACCACTTGTAGTCCCTGACGCTCATGGCGGCCAGCGGTCCCGTGGGCTGGCTCGTCACGCGCTCAAGGTACCGCCCGGTCGCTCACGGACCCCACGGCGACCGGTGCCGACGGAGTCCCGACGAGCTCACAACCCTGTGCCGACCCCCGGGAACCGTGTCGGAGAGGGTGGGTAGGATGCGACGGTGCCGCCCACCCCGCCAGCGCGCAAAGCAGCGTCAGCCAGCCGGAAGGCGCCCGCGCGCACAACGGCCTCAGCCAGCCGAACCAAACCGGCCAGCCGGACGGCGTCAGCCAGCCGAACCACGCAAGCCGAGACCGCGGTCAGCCCCAATGCCGCAGCGTTGGTGCACGTCCGGGCCGAACCGGAGCCGGAGATTCCCGAGGAGCTCCGGCAGTCCGATGTCGACGAGTGGGGCCGCTCGGAGCAGATGCGCTCGCTGGCCCGTCGTGTCTACGACCCGGTCTACAAACACTGGTTCCGAGCCGAGTGGGAAGGCCTCGACAAGATCCCGACCGAGGGTGGCGCGCTCCTGGTGGCCAACCACGCCGGCGCCATTCCGTCCGATGCGCCCGTCATCATGCACGGCATCGAGACCGAGCTGGGTCGGCCCGTGTACGGACTGGCCGACTACTTCTTCCGCAAGGCGCCGGTGCTCGGCACCATGTGGTCCCGACTCGGTGGCGTGGCGGCCCACCCGGACAACGCCGAACGCCTGCTCCGCGAACAACAGCAACTCGTGCTGGTCTTCCCCGAGGGCACCAAGGGTCCATCCAAGCGCTACTCCGAGCGCTACCACCTGCGTCGGTTCGGGCGGGGCGGCTTCGTCGAGATCGCCATGCGGGCCGGGGTGCCCGTCATCCCCATTGCCGTGGTCGGCGCCGAGGAATCCATGCCCGTCGTGGCCCGCCTTCCCAATGTCGCCCGCGCCGTGGGCCTGCCGTACCTGCCCATCACGGCGAACATGCTGGCGCTCGGACCGCTCGGGGTGGCGGGTTACTTCCCGGCCAAGTTCAAACTCCGCGTGCTCGACCCCGTCAACTTCGACACCGAACCGGGGCGCGAGCGGTACAGCCGCAGCCGCGTCATGGACGAGTCCGAGAACATCCGCAACCTCATCCAACAGGCCCTGTTCGACATGTTGAAGAAGCGCCGATCGGTCTGGTTCGGATGAGCCGTCGGGTCCTGGTCACCGGTCTCGGGACGTTCTGGGGCGGACGCGTGGCCCAAGCGCTCGAGGCCGACCCGACCGTGGACGTGATCGTCGGGCTGGACACCACCGAGCCCACCGTGGAACTCGAACGGACCGAGTACGTACGGGTCGACGCCAACTACTCCATCCTCAGTCGCATCGTGAAGGCCACTGCGGTCGACACCATCGTGCACACCTTCCTGGTGATGGACCCCACGCAGATCACGGCGCGGGCCATGCACGAGATCAACGTGATCGGCACCATGAACCTGTTCGCCGCCGCCTCGGCCGCCGGGTCCACTGTGCGAAACGTGGTGGTGAAGTCCGCCACCCTGGTGTACGGATGCACGCCTCAGGACCCGACGTGGTTCCGTGAGGACGCGGTGCCCAGCGAACCGCTGCACTCACCGGTCGAGCGGAGCCTCGATCAGGTCGAGGCCTATGTGCGGGACTTCGCCGAGGACAACCCGCACGTGAACGTGTCGCTGCTGCGGTTCGCCAACGTGATCGGCCAGGAGATCGTGACCCCGCTGACCCGGGCCCTACAGCTCCCCATGGTCCCGTCGATCCTGGGCTTCGATCCCCGCTTCCAGTTCGTTCATGAGGACGACGTGATCCGCTCCATCCTCTATGTCCTGGGACACAACCTTCCCGGCATCTACAACGTGGCCGGCGACGGACTGCTGCCCTGGAGCGAAGTGGCCCGGATCTGCGGAAAGCGCACGTTCCCCCTGCCGCCGTTCGTCAGTCCCCTCATGCTCCTCCCGGCCAGATTGGCCGGTCTGGTCGACCTCCCCGAGGAGTACCTGACGCTCCTCCGCTACGGCCGAGGGGTGGACAACCGTCGTCTCCAACGCGCCGGGTTCGACTACCGGTACACCTCCGCCCAGGCCGTCCGGGCCTTCGTGGAGGCCAGCCGCCTGCGACAGACCGTCGGCGATCACCTCCCGAGCTACCGGTACGAACGCGACGTCGAGCAGTTCTTCCGTCACTCCCCAGCCGTAATCGGCAATACGCCCAACCCCGCCGAGGAGCCACGATGACCGACTCACTCATCAGCATCGATCACCGGGACCGGGTTGCGGTGCTCACCTTGCGGGACCCGGACCGGCGCAACGCCCTCAACCTCGAGATGTGCGCGCAGATGGTCCACGCCGTCGATGAGCTGGAGACCGATCCCAACGTCGGGGCGCTCGTGGTGACGGGCGAAGGATCGGCGTTCTGCGCCGGCGCCGACCTGAGTCAGCTCGGTGCCAGTCAGCGAGATGGACTGAAGGCCATCTACTCCGGCTTCCTGCGAGTGGCCGCCTCGGAGTTGCCTACCATCGCCGCCGTCAACGGCGCGGCAGTCGGTGCCGGAATGAACCTGGCTTTGGCGTGCGATGTCCGTATGGCCGGCCGCCGCGCCCGATTCGACACCCGTTTCCTGGATCTCGGCATCCACCCGGGCGGCGGACACACGTGGATGATGCGCCGGGCCATCGGCCTGCAGGCCACGTTCGCCACCGTGCTCTTCGGCCAGGTGCTGGACGCCGATGAGGCGTTGCGGACCGGCCTGGTCTGGTCGGTGTCCGACGACGAGACGCTCCTGGACGACGCCATCGCCATGGCTGGCCGGGCCGCGGCCGCTCCGCCCGAGTTGGCTCGCACCATCAAGGCAACGATCGACAACATGGGAACGATCGACTCACACGTCGAGGCCGTCGAAGCGGAGCTGACCCCGCAGGTCTGGTCGATCAATCAGCCGGCCTTCGCCGAGAAGCTGGCGGCGCTGCAGGCCAAGATCACCAAGAGCTGATCCGACCCGGGTCAGTACGCCCAGGCGCTGACCAGCTCGTCCCCGCGGGCGTCCCACTCCTCAGCGGTGATGGCGTAGCGGACGTGGTCCTCCCACACTCCGTTGATCTCGAGATACCGCACGGCGGTGCCCTCGTCGCGCAGCTCCAGCTTCTCCACGACCCGGCGGCTGGCGGTATTCCTCGGGATGATGGCGATCTGGATCCGGTGAAGACTGAGCTGCTCGAAGGCATAGCGGCAGACCAGCACCACGCTCTCTGGCATGTAGCCCTTGCCGGCGTGACGTTCGTCGATCCAGTACCCCACGTAGGCACTCTGGAACGCACCACGGTGGATGGAATTCAAGTTGACCTCGCCGGCCAACTGACCGTCGACGAAGACGCCGAAGCCGTACCCCGAGCCCAACTGGATCTCGCGTTGGCGGGCGCCACATCGGGCGGCGAACGCCTGACGGTCCTCCACGCTGTCCGGCGCACCCAGGATCCGTTGCGGCTCCCACTGGGTCAGCCAGTCGTGACAGCGGCGCCGGACCTCGCGCCACTGATCGAAATCACCGGAGACCAGTGGCCGCAGGATGACACGACGACCGATCAGGGTCGTCCCCGCGCCCGTCGTGGGACGATCGGCGGTCCGCCGTGACCACACCATCAGCGGAGGATCTCGTCGAGGGCGCCGAGGAACGTGGCGATCGGCCGGGGTCGGGCGTTGGGTCCCATGAGACCGATGCGCCACACGCGACCGGCGAACTCGCCGAGGCCGCCGCCGATCTCGATGCCGTACCGGTCGAGCAGTTCGCGACGAACCTTCGCTTCGTCGATGCCCTCCGGGACCCACACGGTGGTCAACTCCGGCAGCCGATGACCCTCCTGGGCGAAGAGCCTCATCCCCCGCGCTTCGAGGCCGTCCTGCAACGACCGGCCGGCCGCCGCGTGGCGGACCCAGCTGTTCTCCAGTCCTTCGTCGAGCAGGACGCCCAGCCCGGCGTGCAGGCCGAAGATCATGGAGATGGGAGCGGTGTGGTGATAGGCCCGCGCTGCGTTGGCCGAGACGTAATCGGCGATCATCCGCATGTCGAGGTACCAGCTCTGGCTGCGCTCGACGAACGACTCGATGGCCCGCGGCGACACCGTCACCGGAGACAGTCCGGGCGGCACGCCGAGGCACTTCTGGGTTCCCGAGTAGGCCAGGTCGATGCCCCAGTCGTCGACCCGGAGCTCGATCCCGCCCAGCGACGTGACACAGTCGACCAGCAGGAGGGCGTCGCCTTTTCCCTCACCGAGCGGGGCGATGTCGTTGCGGACGCCGGTCGAGGTCTCGGCGTGCACGACGGCGATCACCTTGGGCGACCGATGGGCCTCGAGGAGTCGCTGCGGATCGATGGGCTCGCCCCAGGGAGCGTCGACCCGGACCACCGCGGCTCCGCATCTGGCCGCCACGTCGCATATGCGGTTCCCGACCACACCGTTGACCCCGATCACGACCACGTCGCCAGGGTCGACCACGTTCACGAAGCACGCCTCCATCCCGGCCGACCCCGTGGCCGAGACCGGGAAGGTCAGCGGATGGTCGGTGAGCCAGACCTGGCGCAGACGTTCGTTGGTCTCGTCCAGGAGCTCGATGAACTCCGGGTCCAGGTGGCCGAGCAGCGGGCGGGTGAAGGCCGAGATGACCTCGGGGTAGGGATTCCCGGGTCCGGGACCGAGGAGGAGACGTTCACTGAAAGACACGTCGCCAGCTTAGGCAACCTCGGCCGAGGTTTGGCTGGCGATCAACCCGTCGAGGATGTCCGCCTCGCTCACCAGGCAGTCTGTGAAGCCGAAGCTCCGCATGATGGAGACCAGCACGCACATCCCGCCGACGATGACATCGGCCCGGTGTTCCTCGAGCCCGGGGTTGTGCCGTCGATCGGCCAGTGACTCGGTGGCCAGGGTGCGAAAGACGTCCTCGACCGCTGCTTTGGTCAGCATGAAGTGATGCACCGCGTCGCGGTCGTACTCGGCCAACCCCTGTTCCACCGACGCCGCGGTGGACACGGTGCCGGCCAGCCCCACGAAGGTCCGGGCCGAACTCACCGCCGGCAGCAGCGCTCGCACGTCGTCCCAGTGCAGCCCGAGCACGCCGAGACAGTCCGAGAGCTCCTCGGCCTTCGGCGGATCACTGTGCAGGAACTGCTCGGTCATCCGGACGCATCCGACGTCGACCGAGACAGCTCCCTCGAAGCCCGAGTGGCCCACGGAGAACTCCGTTGAGCCGCCGCCGATGTCCACCACCACGAACGGACCGAGGTCGGCGTCCAGTTCGGCCGTGGCCCCCAGGAATGACAGCCGACCTTCCTCCTCCCCGGCCAGCAGCTCGACCGGAACACCGATGATCTCCTCGGCCGGAGCGAAGAAGTCATCCCGGTTCGAGGCGTCACGGGCCGCGCTGGTGGCCGTGATCCGACAGCCCGACAACTGGTAGCGGTCCATGACCGAGCGGTACTCCGTCAGGCAGTCGAGCACCCGCTCGATGGACTCGGGAGCCAGACGCCCCGACGAGCCGACGCCAGCCCCCAGCCGGGTGATGCGCATGAGCCGTTCGAAGGAGGTCACGCCGTCCGAGATCAGCAGGCGCGTCGAGTTCGTGCCGCAGTCGATGGCGGCGTACACCGGCGCCGCGGCTGTCGATGGCGTGGGTGTGGCCGATGGCGCCGCTGTCGTCGAGGGAGTCGATGCCGTCGATGGGATCGGTGTCGTCACGGGGCGAAGCTACCGAGGTGCCGCATCGGGGCGCCGGTCGAGGTTCTCCAGTGCAGCAACCGTCCATCGGCCCACTGGGTCGTCGACCCCGGCCAAGTGCCGGGCCAGGTGGGCGTGGAGGCACTTCAGCCCGACCCTCGTTCCGCCCACCCCGCCGGTGGGTCGCGGGCCGACGTGGTCGGCGGCGATCAAGGCATCTCGTGTGGCGGCAGCGGCCTGATGGATCCCTGCGATGACCTCGAGTCCGATCTCGGCCTCGGCCCGATTCACCGCTCCCGACGCCTCGAGTGTCCCCACCCGGCGAAGGAGCTCGGGATCGACCAACCAGTGTCGGGTCGGCATGGGCGTGCCGTCGTCGAGGAACGGGGGGTTCTCGATGACGCTCGGCTGGCCGGTGGCGGAACGCGCGGCCACGGTCCAGGCACTGCGGGTCCGCCGACCGAGCACCGTTTCGACGAACTCCGCGTCGTCGGCCGAAGGGGCATCGCGCCGGGTGCGCCGGCCGTCGCCGCTCACTTCTGGCTGCGGAGCATCCTCAGGATGAGGATGATCAGCGCCAGGAGTCCCACCGCCGGTAGCGCCCGCTTCATCACCGACGAGCCGGCGGCATCCATCAGATCGATGGGCTCGGGATCGGGCAGGTCGAGTTTGCGGACCCCAGGGGTAGCCGCCGCGGGTGTCGTCGCCTGCTCATTGGTCGGCCCGGAGCCATTGCCGGAGTGCACCGGGGCGCTCGGCGTGACCGCGGCCTGACCCGGAGACTCGACCGCAGCGGCCGGAGACTCGGCCGGCGTCTCGACAGCTGCCGAGCCGGCGGGCTGCAACACCAGCGCGGCGAGGTTGTCGGCGAACTGGTTCATCAGCTTGCCGGACACATCGGCCATCACGCCCCGGCCGAACTGCGCGACCTTGCCGGTGACCGTCAGGTCGGTGGTGACCGTGACCTTGGTCTGTTCCGGGGTCACGGCGATGAGCTGCGCGGTGATGAGCGCAGAGGCGTTGCCCTGACCCTTGGTGTCGCGGCCCTCGCCCCGGAGCACGACCCGGCCGGCGGCCTCGTCCTGTTCCACGAACGTGGCCTGGCCCTTGTACTGAGCGGTGATCGGGCCCACCTTGACCTTCACGATGCCGCGGAACTCCTCACCCTCGATCTCCTGGAGCTGGGCACCCGGCAGGCAGGGTGCAATGGTCTCGACATCGGTGAGCACCGCCCACGCCCGCTCGATCGGCACATCCACCGTGAACTCGTTGTTCAGCTCCATCTCGCCAGGTCCTCCGTGGTGTCGATGTCGGCCGGATCGCCCTCGCAGTCAACATCGACGACGAGGTCCGGTCGGTCACGGATGAGCGTTCGTGCCCCGCCGTCTCCGACACTTGGTAGCAGTGGCCACACGCTGCGGTCCAACCGAACCGGCGGGCATCGGACATCGCCGAAGCGGGCGACGGCGATCGGGGCCTCCGGCCCGGCAGCGACCGTCCGCCACGCAGCGGGGCCGACCCGCGGCTGATCACCGAGGCCTACCACCAGTTGCGTGGCCCCCAGCTCCTCGGCCCAGGCCACGGCGACCTGCACCGATCCGGCCTGGCCATCGGCCCACGACGGATTGCTCAGCACCACCACGCCCGGCGGGATCACGTCCCACAGCGGCACCGCTCCGGTGACCACCGCCAGCGGCCCGATGTCCGCCTCGAGCGCCGCGGCGATCGCCGTCCCCACCACCGTCGACTCGTCGAAGGGCGCCAAGAGCTTGTGGGACGGGCCGTCGAATCGGGATCCCTCTCCGGCGGCCAGTACCACCGCCACCAACGAACCCTGTGCGCCCACCTGACCAGTCTCCCATCCCGAGCGGCCGGATCGGCCGGGTAGCTTCGCGGGCATGGACCTCGGGATCTCCCACCGCCGAGCTGCCGTGGCCGCCGGCTCCGCCGGTCTCGGGCTGGCCACGGCCCGAGCGCTCGCCGCCGAGGGAGTCAGCGTCGCCATCTGCGGCCGTGACCGCGATCGCCTGATGACCGCGGCTGCTTCCATCGGAGCAGTGGGCATCGTCTGCGATGTGAGCGAGCCCACCGCCGCAGCTGACTGGATCGAACAGACCGCCGTCGCGCTGGGCGGACCGGTCGACATCGTGGTGGCCAACGCCGGAGGGCCGCCGCCCGGGACGGCCTCGCGCACCGACCTGGACGGCTACCGCCAAGCGTTGGACCTGAACTGCCTGGCCACCATTGCCATGTGCACCGCCGCAGTAGGCCCCATGCGGAGCCAGGGCTGGGGTCGCCTCCTGGCCATCACGTCCATCGGTGCCCGCCAACCCATCCCGTACCTGGCGGCGTCCACCGTGGCGCGGGCCGCCACCACGGCATTCATGAAGACGCTGGCCTCTGGAGTGGCGGCCGACGGGGTGACGGTCAACACCATCCAACCGGGAAGTCACGATACCGATCGCATCCGGTCGCTGGCCGGGGAGCAGGCGAGCGGCCTGCTGGCCGAGATCCCCGTGGGCCACCTGGGCGACCCCGATGACTTCGGATCGGTGGCTGCGTTCCTGTGCGGTCAACAAGCCGGATTCATCACCGGCGCCTCGCTCATCATCGACGGTGGTGCCTCACGCGGGTTGCAGTGACCGCCAGGAAGTGGCCGCAGCTTCCGCATCTCGGCGCGTTTGTGCTCCTCGGGGTGCTGCTCAGCATGATCGGTCCACTCATCCCGTCCTGGGCCGATGACCTGGGGCGCAGGCCGGGCTCGCTCGGCCTGTTGTTCTCGGCCCAAGCCATCGGTTACTCGCTCGGCGCTCTGGCCACCGGTCCCGTGGTCGACGCCCGCCGAGGCGATCGAGTGCTGGCCGCCGGCGTCGGACTGGGGGCCGTCGGGTGTGCGCTGCTCCCGTTCCTGGAGAGCTGGGATCAGCTGCTGGCGGTGGTGGCGTTGCTCGGTTGGGCGGCCGGGATGATCGACGTGTCGGCCAACACCCTGGTCAGTCGGGAATCCACCGCCGAGGGCCGACCGAGGAACATGAACACGCTGCACATGACGTTCGGCCTCGGCGCCGTGGTCACACCCTTCGCGGTGGCGGCCACCAGTTCGTGGTTCGGGCGCTCGGCGTCCATCGGATTCGTGGTCGCCGCGCCGGCTGCGGCCCTGGCCGCCTTCCTGGTGGCCCGGTCTTCCGGCCAGCCGGTCCGCCCGAGGCCCGTCGCCGTGTCCGTGTCCGTGCCCATCGCCGCTGGAGTGGACGCTGGAGTGGACGCTGGAGTGGACGCTCCCCCACCCGAGACCATGGCGCACACGTCGCCTCACCCGTGGATCCTGGCCGCCATCGGGTTGTTCTACGTGCTGTACGTCGGGATCGAGCTGGGCTTCGCCGGATGGATCACCAGCTTCGGCGTCCTGCGGGGCTTCGACGATGCCGGCGCAGCCGCACTGACCACCACGTTCTGGGCCTCGTTCGTGCTCGGCCGGGTGCTGGCCATCCCCCTGTCCGACCGGGTCCGCCCCTTCACCCTCATCATCGGCGGTTGCGTCACCGGCATCCTGGCGGCAGTGATCATGGCCATCGGTGCCGAGGTCACCGCCGTGGTGTGGATCACCACGGCGATCTTCGGCCTGAGCATGGCCCCGTTGTTCGCCTCGATGCTGACCCACGTCCAGGCTCGCGCCCCGTTCGCCGGAGCCTCGACGTCGTGGCTCATCGCCGCGGCAGGTCTGGGGAGCCTGGTGCTCCCCTATCTGCTCGGCCGGATCATCGACGCCTCGGGAGCGTCGGGCATGCCATGGGCGGTGGCGGCCCTCACCGGCATGACCCTGGCGTGGGCGCTGGTTCTGGACCGGTTGGTCCTCAGCCCTCGAGCTTCGGATCGGTCCCCGCGGGCAGGTTGATGGTCTTGGACTCGAGGTAGGCGCCCAGGCCTTCGGGGCCGAGCTCGCGACCGACGCCGGAGTTCTTGAAACCACCGAAGGGGGCGCTCCACTCCATGGCGAACCCGTTGACCGTGAAGGTGCCCGTCCGGACGCGGCGAGCCACATCGAGTCCCTTGTCCACGTCCGCGGTCCACACCGTGCCCGACAGTCCGTAGTCGCTGTCGTTGGCCACGCGGAGCGCGTCGACCTCGTCGTCGTAGGGGATCACCACGGCCACCGGGCCGAAGATCTCCTCCTGGGCGATGCGCATGGACGACGTGACGCCGGAGAAGATCGTGGGCTCGACGTACCAACCCCGATCCAGCCCGGCCGGTCGGCCGCCGCCGATGGTGATGGTGGCGCCCTCATCCCGACCGATCTGCAGGTAGCCCTCGACCCGCTCACGCTGACGCTCGGCCACCAGCGGACCCACCGCGGTCTCCATGTCCGTCGGGTCCCCCACCTTCAGCTCACGGGTGGCCTCGGTCAGGGCTTCGACCACCTCGTCGTACCGGCCACGGCTGGCCAATACCCGGGTCTGCGCAACGCAGGCCTGGCCGTTGTTCATCATGATGCTGGGCAACAACTCCGGGATGACCGAGGAGAGATCGGCATCGTCGAGGACGATGGCCGCCGACTTGCCGCCCAGTTCGAGCGTGCACCGCTTCAGCTGCTCGCCACAGATGGCGCCGATCTTGCGGCCGGCCGCGGTCGACCCCGTGAAGCTCACCTTGTCGACGTCGGGATGGCTGACCAACGCCTGGCCGGCCTCCCGGTCGGCTGGCACCACATTGAAGACACCGGCGGGGATACCCGCCTCGTGGGCCAACTCGGCCAGAACGAAGGCGTCGAGCGGGGTTTCGGGGGCAGGCTTCAACACCATGGTCGAGCCCGAGGCCAGCGACGGGCCCAGCTTCAACATGGTGATGAACAACGGAACGTTCCACGGGATGATGCCGGCGCAGACGCCTACGCCTTCGCGTCGGACCAGGGCCGGACCCATGAACCCGGCCCGCACCTCCTCGAAGGCGTAGGTCCGGGTGAGGTTGACGAAGTAGTCGAGCACCATGCCTGCGGCGCCGACCTGCCCCAGGTGGCTGAACAGGATGGGGCTGCCGTTCTCGGCGGTGATCAGGTCGGCCAGGTCACCGGACTTGGCCAGGAACAACTCGTAGAACTTGGCCATCACCTCGGCCCGGTCGGTCGGGCTCATCCGCGGCCAGGGACCCGAGTCGAACGCCGTGCGCGCCGCGGCGACGGCAGCATCCACATCGGCGGGCATGGCCTCGGGGGCGTGCCCGATCACCTCTTCGGTGGCCGGGTTGACCACGGTGAACTTCCGGTCGGTGCAGGGGGCGACCCACTCGCCACCGATGTAGAAGCGATCAAAACTCGGTACGTCGGCCATCTGGCACCCCCTGGGATCGAACACCCGAATACTAGAACGCGTTCTAGATCTGTGCGACGCGCCCAGCCGACTTTCGGCTGCTGGCCCGAGTCAGGGACGAATCAACTCGACGTGCCGACCAGCCGACGCAGCGAGCGTCTCGAGCTCATCGAGGTCGAGGGCGATGATCTCGTTGCCATCGGCGGCGAGAACGACGACCGCAGCGTCCACGACATCGGACATCCGGGCCGACTGTTCGTCGCGTTGCGCTCGGTCGATCAGCGCCGCACTGACCCAAGCGCTCACCGAGTCGGTTGCGCCGCTGGTCACCGCTCGGTTGGCGGCGTCAACGAGTTCCGGATCGAGAGACACCGTGAGGCAACTCTTGCGCTGCGTCACGCGATCATCATCCCCACGTCGTCCGATGCGCGCACCACAATCGAGTGCGAACGGTCCACAGCGCACACGCGTTCCGTCACGACACAACGATCGTTCCTCCAGGGAC
>Ga0105044_10008961_pt1 | contig 13709 bp, 11 predicted proteins | sample MAT01_FD_78092 | JGI IMG/M metagenome (GOLD analysis project Ga0105044, IMG submission 78092) | Freshwater microbial communities from Lake Fryxell liftoff mats and glacier meltwater in Antarctica - MAT-01 | ecosystem: Environmental > Aquatic > Freshwater > Ice > Liftoff microbial mat | place...
CCTGAGGATGTGGTGCTTCGTTTGAAATCGCTGGTGGCTGATCTCGATGAAAATAAACAAGCGCGCATGGTTCAACTTTCGAAAAAATATCCCCCAAGTACGAGGGCCCTTTTGGGTGCCTTCGTTGATGAATTGGGCAAAGATGAAATGGCCTTGGAGCTGCTTGACTCTTTAAATCCAGTGACAAAATACAATCTGCCTGGTGCGCGCAAAGTGCTAACGTGTGCTCAAAAATGGAATATTCTATGAGGCTGCATGAAAACCAAAAGCTGTTTCGGCAGGCAGTGCAACTTACCGCAGATGGAATGCAACTGCCTCCGATTTATGTGGAGAAAGATTACTGGGTAACTTTTGCATTACACCTGGTTTTCAATAGCCCATTTTCCGAAGACGTTATTTTCAAAGGAGGTACCGCATTGGCCAAATGTTTTGGGCTCATTGAGAGATTTTCAGAAGACATCGACTTGGTGGTGTTGCGTAGAGATGGGGAAACAGACAACCAATTAAAAACCAAACTGAAAGGAATTAGCAAATTAGTTGGAGCGGTTCTGCCAGAAATTCAGGTCAATACCATCACACGCAAACGAGGTATGCACCGAAAGACAGCTCACTCATACCAAAAAGTATACGTCGGGGAGTTTGGACAAATTCGCGACTATATTGTACTGGAATCCGGCTGGCTGGGCTATCCCTATCCCAATGTTTCAGGAATGGTCTCGTCATTTATTTACGACGCCATTAGAGCTGATGATCCGCAAAACATCGTTGGATTATATGGATTATCGCCCTTTGAGGTGAAAGCACTTGAACCTAACAAAACTTTCTGCGAGAAAATAATGAGCCTCGTGCGCTTTTCATACAGCGATAATCCCATTTCGGATTTGGCCTTGAAGGTAAGGCACACCTATGATTTACATCAACTTTTAAAGAATGAGCGCATCATGGATTTCTTTAAATCAAAAAACTTTGACGCCACACTCATTCAAGTGGCTGAAGAAGACATGTTGAGCTTCAAAAACAACAAGGAATGGATCCGCAACCACCCCAATGAATCCCTCATTTTTAGAGAGCCAACCTCTACATGGTCACTGGTCAAAGAGGCCTACCTGGGTAAGTTCAAAGGACAGATTTTCGGAGATTATCCTAAGCCTGACGAAATATTGGCAACACTGCGAATGATCAAAAATAGGATGGATCAGGTATCGTGGTCTATCCGCGAAAAACAACCAAAAGAAAAGTAGCAACTACAAAATGAGAATTATCCCAGCCATTGACATCATCGACGGAAAGTGCGTGCGCCTCACGCAAGGCGACTATGCGCAGAAGAAAATTTACAATGAAAATCCGCTGGAAGTGGCGCAGGAATTTGCCGGACACGGCATCCAATACCTGCACCTTGTCGATTTGGACGGGGCGCGCGAAGGCAAAGTGGTGAACTGGAAAGTGCTCGAAAGACTGGCCGCGAAAACCTATCTCAAAATCGATTTCGGCGGTGGATTGAAAACGGAAAACGACCTGCAAACCGCCTTTGATTGTGGTGCGCGGCAGATCACCGCAGGTAGCATCGCGGTGAAAAATCCGGAAATGGTGGCGCGGTGGCTGGAAATATACGGACCGGAAAAAATCATACTCGGTGCCGATGTAAAAGAAGGTAAAATTGCTGTGAGCGGTTGGACCGAAACTTCTGATTTGGACGCTGAAACTTTCATTCTGGATTATCTGGAAAAGGGCATTCAATACGTCGTTTGTACCGACATTTCAAAAGACGGGATGATGGAAGGCCCTGCTTTTGAATATTACGCCGATCTCTGCCACACCTTTCGGCAAATGAAATTGGTTGCCAGCGGGGGGATTCGCAACATCGAAGACCTGGAGAAATTGATCGGCATCGGACTGGACGGGGCCATCATTGGCAAAGCGATTTACGAAGGAGCAATCAATCTCAAAGACCTGGAGAAATTATGCTAAAAAAAAGAATTATTCCCTGTCTGGATATCCGCGATGGCCGCACGGTGAAAGGTGTGAACTTTGTGGATTTGCGCGATGCCGGCGACCCGGTGGAACTGGCGGCAGCCTACGCCCTTGCAGGCGCAGATGAGCTCGTATTTCTCGACATCACCGCTACCATCGACAAGCGCAAGACGCTCGCCGAACTCGTGACCCGCGTGGCCCGCGAAATAGACATACCATTTACAGTGGGTGGGGGAATTTCTTCGGTGGAAGATGTGGCCGCGATGCTTCAATGCGGCGCCGACAAAATCAGTGTGAACTCTGCCGCGGTGCGCCGACCAGAATTGCTCAATGAAATCGCTGCCGCTTTTGGGAATCAGTGCCTGGTGGTGGCCATCGACGTGAAAGAAATAGGCGGTGAATGGCTGGTATGTCTGGATGGGGGCCGCACCCCTACAAAGCTTAAAGCCGTGGACTGGGCGCTGGAATGTGCAAATCGGGGTGCAGGAGAAATTCTATTGACATCGATGCGCAAAGACGGCACAAAATCCGGTTTTGACATCACCCTGACCCGCGCCATTTCGGAAGCTTGCGCCCTACCTGTGATCGCATCTGGCGGTGCGGGAACGATGGAACATTTCACCGACATTTTCCGGGAAGGAAAGGCTGATGCGGCTCTGGCTGCCAGCATTTTTCATTTTGGTGAAATCTCCATTCCCGAATTAAAATCATTTTTGAAAAACCAAAATATTCCGATACGATGACTTTAAATTTCGATAAATCAAACGGATTGGTGCCCGCCATTATTCAGGACGACCGAAGTCAGGAAGTACTGATGCTGGGCTACATGAACCAGGATGCTTTTGAAAAAACCCGCGAAGAAAATCGCGTTACTTTTTTCAGCCGCAGCAAACACCGGCTTTGGACCAAGGGCGAGACTTCGGGCAATTTTCTCAATGTCATTTCCATGAAAATGGACTGCGATGCAGATACCCTGCTCATCCGTGCCATCCCCACTGGTCCGGTATGCCACACAGGCGCCGATACTTGTTTTGGCGAAAGCCGGGCCCAGGGATTTTTGCACAAGCTGGAAGCCACCATTGCCGAAAGGAAAGCCTCGCCCCTGCCCGGCTCTTACACCACCGAACTCTTCTCAAAAGGCATCAACAAAATAGCCCAGAAAGTGGGTGAAGAAGCCGTGGAACTCGTCATCGAAGCGAAAGACGACAACCGGGATTTATTCCTAAACGAAGCCGCCGATTTGTTGTATCATTTTTTGGTGTTGCTTCAGGCGAAGGATTGCGCGCTTGGGGATGTGGAGGATGTGCTGATGGAAAGAAATGAAAAGAAAAAATAGAATTGCTTGGGAAATATCATTTTTCATAACACCTGTTCGGTGAAAAGCTGCGTGGTTGTTTTTTCCAGATCATGGCTAAAACCCTGATGTGGTCTCGATGTCTGGATCACAGAACTGCGCACGGCTGTGAGCCACCGAAACCGGGACGGCGGATCTTCCTGCGAAATAGAGCCACCTGCAACATCTCCGCAACCAATTTTCCGGAAGGCGTCGAGATTTGATTCGATGGCTTCCAAATCGATATCCGGACAAAGGCATCGAAGCTTTTCGGCGTCCAGGTGAAAGCGTACATGGATCATTCGCAAACGTTTGCAAAATACGATGACGCCAACATTGACGAATTCTTCGCGCTCCACGCGGGGCACCACGCGGATCACCGCATACTCATACAAGAACTTTTCTGGCATCGAGAGCGGCTTTGATGAATATGTCGGAATGTTGGAGACGTGTGGTGAGAAATTCCGTGTAAACTGCACGGATCTCATCGGGCGAAAGGTCCAAATCAGGCCAATGGAGCCAATCATCCGGAATCAATTGAACAACGGATTTTATTTTTTCCTCTGACAGGGCTTTCCCGCACCATTGGTCGGCTTCTTCGAGCATGGTGGCCTGTGGGATCAGCACGTGATCCTTGATGAGTGGGAATGGACTGATTGCGTGTTTTTTCCATTGATCCCAGGCGTGGTGAAAATAGAGTGTTGCGCCGTGATCGATCAACCAGAGTTCTTTGTGCCACATCAGCATATTGGTGTTTTTCACCGTGCGGTCAATGTTGGTCAAAAAAGCGTCGAGCCACACAATTTTTGATGCAGAGAGTGGATCGACAGTTGTCACCACCGGATCGAAAGTGATGGCACCAGACAGGAAATGAAGGCCCATATTGAGTCCCTGACTGGCTTTGAGCAAATCCTGGATTTCTTCGTCGGCCTCGCTCCTGCCGAAAGCCTCATCGAGTTCAGCAAATACAATTTCCGGTACACGGAGACCCAGCAACCGGGCAATTTCGCCACCTATAAGTTCTGCGATCAGGGCCTTGACGCCATGGCCGGCTCCGCGAAATTTCACCACGTATTTGAAGTCGTCATCGGCTTCTGCTACGGCCGGAAGGGAGCCGCCTTCGCGCAATGGCGTAATGTACCGGGTTACCGCAACGGTGCGTATTTCAGGAAAAACAATCATGTGCTCAGTCGATCAACCATTGGGTTGACAGCGCACAAATATAAGGTGTGAAAGCCGTCGGGATTTTACAAAGTATTATTTGATGGGTGTGACTTCATATCCCGCTCCGCGAAGCAAGGTAATCATGCCTGATTTTCCGCCGAGGTGAGCGGCGCCAACGCCAATGAATGCCGATTTCTCTTTGGTAAGTTCAGGTATCATTGCCAACCAGTTTTTATTTCGGTTGTGCAACAAGAGATCCATTTCATCTTCGTTGTCGACGTATTCTGATGTCATTTCATAGAGCGTGCTCAACTTCTCATTTTTATAAAGGTCCACCATTTTGGTATACATGGCGCGCATTTCCTGCTCTTTGTTTATCATTTCGAGTACATCTTCCGCCTGACTCTCGTAGCTTATGGCGTCAAACACAGCCATTTGTTCGGCGATTGATTCCAGGCCTATGATGGTCATCTTCTGCTCGGCAGCCATCTGTATCAGAGACATTTCAAAACTTGCAGGCTGCCCTTCGATCATTCGACCTATGAGCATGGTATTGATCATAAATGGTTTAAACGTATTCATCATCGCGAGGCCCATTCCCACAGTGATTTTCATCAGGCTGTCAATCACGGCATAGTCAGCGGGATTGAAGAGCTTATCCAGTGTTTTCCCGTCTTTCATGGTGGCCGTTTGCATCATTTCCATTTGGAGGTTTGGATTGGTCATGTCCAGTTCCAGCACGAGTTGTTCGCTTTCCCTCATCGCCTCTTTTACTTTGGGCTTGATGTCAAAATCGGCCTGCGGCAAAACGTGAATCGTACCAAAAATATACGATGGTTTCATGCCATTGCCTTCAACTTTCCAGAGCAGGGTATTTTCGAGGTCCTGGCCTGAAGTATTGGAAACCAGAATAAGATTAATGAATAAACAAGCGAGAGAAAGATTGAGAATTTTCATAAGCGATTGGTTTATGGTTTGTCCAAAGATACCTAACTATGCGATAATGCCGATGCAAAATACATCAGCGGTTTGATTTCCCTGCGAGCGGATGTTATCAATTTTAATGTAATTCAAAAATGAAACAGACCCGATGAAATGATTTCACTCAACTATGTGAATATTCAAACTGTCGTAAAACAACAAAGAAAATCCAATGAGTTCCTTCTCATATCCATGTTTAAACACACGAATGGTTTACCTTTGAGAAATATTTTTTGCCGATGATTCTGTCGCACGCTCTAAGGATTATGTTGCTTTCGCTTATCGTGACAATAGATTGTTACAGTCAGCGTACCTTCAATTATAATCTTGACATACCCTTAAAAACCATTGTCCTTCCAGAAATTCTCAACGAAGTTTCCGGAATTTCGGAGATCGATGATGAACACGTGGCTTGTGTGCAGGATGAAATAGGCACAATTTTTATTTATAATTTTAATATCGGGGAAATTGTGACCTCGCATCAATTTGAATCTTCCGGAGATTTTGAAGGCGTCGCCTTTATACGCGACAATCATATTTTCGTCCTAAGAAGTGACGGGCGCCTTACTGAATGGCAAAATTTCCGTTCGGAAAAAGGAACACGAAAGCATCACCAATTGACCTTGCAAACCAAGGACAATGAAGGTTTGTGCTACGATCCGGAATTTGATCAATTGTTGATCGCCGGGAAAAACAAACCTGAAAATAAAGCTGAAAAAAACCTGCGATATATTTACGCATATTCTCTCAGCGCGGGAAAAGCAGGTGAGAATCCGTATTTCATAATTGAAATTAACCAAGTGGAGAAAATGGCACAAAATAAGGGAATCGTAAAAAAAGAATTAAATAAAAAAGGCAAGCCAAAACCTTTTAACTTCAGCCCTTCAGATTTGGCAATTCATCCAATTAAATCAACTATTTACATCCTGGCTGCAGAAGAGCATTTGCTTATTGAAACCGATCGAAATGGGACGATTCTGGAAGTTCTGGAACTCGATCCGAAGATTTTTCAAAAAGCCGAAGGCATTGCCTTTTTATCGGATGGCACCATGTTGATCTCAAATGAGGCAGGTGATAAAAAACCAACCTTACTCATGTTTGATTCCAATTGAATCGCCTCCGACAGGCATTTGATCAAAAGTGTTTCAGACCAAAACCCACCGAAGCAATTTGGTGGGTATTTTTTTGAGATAATTTAAAGTATTACGAATAATTTGAACAGTAAAAAATTAACATACGGAGCGTTGTGTCGGTATTCAATTTAAGAACCCGGTACAAGCGTCCAGAAATTTTTACTCTCCTTTGACCAACCGAGATGGAAATCTCATACATTTACATTTCGATCAATAACCAAATTAATACGACCAAACATGAAAAAAGCCCTGCTATTTTGCTCATGCTTTACAGTATCCATCATTTCGACGGCCCAGGATTTCTCTAATCCCGACTATCTTTCAAGTACACCTTTTGAGATCGGCTCGGCAGCCGTTGGCGACTTTGATGGTGATGGTGACATCGACGGCATCCTTTCGGGATACGGCTTTAACACTTCAGGAACTGAAGTGTGGATCAATAACAATGGAACTTTTGACCTGATGAGCGGAAGCTATCCGGGCTCCAATTCTGGTGCCGCTAAGCTGGAACCGGCAGACATAGATGGAGACGGTGACCTTGACCTTTTCTGCGCGCAAAATAATACCATCCGCTGGTATGCCAATAACGGAAATGCAGTATTCTCCTCTCCCATTCTTATTCAAAATAATGTTGCAGATGTTCGGCAGATTTCTGCCGGGGAGCTCAACAACTTGCCGGGAATCGACATCGCTGTGGCATTCATCGACAACGATCGGGTGAGTATCTATTTCAATAATGGAAGTGGAGGCTTTTCGTCCCAGAATATTGTTTCGAACATTTCCACTGATGTGATTGATGTGCGAATTGCAGACTTTGACAACGATGGACTGAACGATCTGCTTGTCGCCTGCCTCAACGGATGCGATGTGACCTGGCATAAAAACCTTGGCTCAGGCAATTTTGGTCCTCAACAGATTCTCACCACTTCTCAGATTGGCACGAATTCGCTCGACGCTGCCGACTTTGATGGAGATGGCGACATGGATATCGTTTCGGTCGGCTACGGCAGCGATGATCTTTCTTATTTTGAGAATCTGGGTTCTGGTGTTTTCGGAAGCCGGATCATTGTCTCAAATACGATTGATGGTCCGCTATTTCTGGTGGTCGCTGATTTTACCAATGATGGAAATCCGGATGTGGTGGTGAGCGCGCAAAATACTTCTGTAGTCAATGTTTTCGAAGGAAATGGGGCCGGTGGTTTTGCCCAATCCACTATCGCCAATGGATTCGTGAGCAATGCAAAAGAAGTGCTCGCTGCGGACATGAATGGCGACGGACTAATTGATTTTGTTTCTGCATCTGACGGTGACAATAAATTCGCCTTTTTCCCTCAAAATGCACCCATTTCTCATCCCTCCTCAATTTTCGGGCAGCAGCAGTTTATCAATAAGTCAGCCGCTGGAGTCAATGACCTGGCTTCTGTGGATGTGGACAATGATGGTTTCATGGATCTTGTCTCTTCTTCGAGATCCGACGGAAAAATCGCCTGGTACCGCAACAATTCTTACAATGGATTTGAGCAGCAGCAGGTGCTTCACCGATTTCCTGTCGGAGTTTCCGGATTTGTGAACGGTGATCTCAATGGTGACGGATTATCGGATTTTCTCGTGACAAATACCGCGGACGGCACCTTTCAAATGCTCACCAATCTGGGTGGAGGTATGGTATCAGCGCCAATCTTACTCGATGGCGGGTTCAACCAGCCTTTCCGCCCTGCCGTTGCCGATCTCGACAATGACGGCGACCTCGATATCATCCTACCGGTGCGGATTGACTACTCCATTTTTATTTATTACAACAACGGCAATGGAACCTTCGCTCCTCGTATAACGCTTTGTTCAGACTGTGGAGGAGTTGACCTGGTCGTTGCAAAAGATATGAATGGAGACAATTTTCCTGAGATATTTTACAATTCCGCGTTCAATCAGCAAATTGAGTTTTATCAAAATCTTGGAAGTCAAAATTTTGGACCTTCGCAATTAATCATCTCAAATTTAAATGGCGCCAAATCAATTGTATTCCTTGACTATGATGGAGATGGCGACGAAGATGTTTTCGCGGCCGGAATTTTCGATCCGAAGATCAACTACGCAGAAAACCTCGGTAATCTGAGTTTCAGTGCGGCGCAGGAGGTACCATTTGTTGCAACCAGCCCTTGGGATCTGGCTGTTTTAGATATTGATTTGGATGGAGACGACGATCTCGCTTATTCCAATTTTTTTGGAAATAAGATCAACACCATCATTATTGAACAGGGCAGCTTTCTTTCCAGGAATGTTGTGGATAATCCTTACGAAAACCCTTCGCGTCTCGCTGTGGGTGATTGGAATGGAGATGGAAAAACGGACCTTGCTGCAATTTTCCGCAATTATGTCGTGACTTATCAGAATCTGGGAACTTCATGCATCGAACTCGCGCCCCAGAATCTTACCTCTACCTTCAACGCCAACAGCATCACGCTGAGTTGGACACCGGTACCCGGAACGGTAGCTTGCCGCGTTTCAGGATATGTCACTGTTAATCCAGTACCTCTTTCGCAAGATGTTTTTGGCACTGAGCCCTCTTCACTGACAGTTCCTTTGAGCTATTTCAACACGGGAGTTCCTTATGTGTGGCGCGTTCGCTGCGCCTGTGAGTTGAGCCCGATCGTACCAACCGGCAATTCTGCTTTCGTCTCTTTTACAGTGCCATCAGGGCTTGCAATTTATCCCAATCCCGCGATTGATGTAATTTCCCTCACAGCTACAACTTCTTTTTCTGATGTTTCGGATTTCGTTGGCAGGATTTATGAAGTGTTCGATCTTCAGGGAAGAACTCTCATGGAAGGAACTTACGGACATAATATTGACATCAGCAATCTTGCGAACGGCGCATACATCCTTCGGATACATGGTGAATCACCTATGAAATTTTATAAGGAATGAGTCGTTGATTGTTAGGGAGTTAATCCAAAGGTCCCCATATTTTACCGGATCATGCAATTACATATAAAATAAACCCGATATCTTCCAATTCTAATTTTTAGATCAATTTCTTTATATTGGGCTTGTCACGGGAAGCATTGTATATATTTTCGAAAATTTCATTTCGTGGTGTACATTTTGTCCAGTCTTAAAATATGTTTTAAGGTGGTCTATTACGAATACTTTTTCGACACGTCGTCAGAACTTTTTGCGCTTCGTTCACTTTTGAGAAATAGTGTTAGAAGTGAGTTGCAAGTTTGGCGTGCTTCATGCTGTCAGGCAGTCCTGACCAATTGCTTGCTCACGCACATTCAAGTTTGCCGCAGCGCGAGGCCTTCTTATTTAGCCAATACGCAATAATAATGCAGGTATATTGGATTTCAAACATATTCATATCTTCTTTGGGTGAGAAAATCGATAAGTTTGTGATCGTTCATTTATATGGAAATTCCGTTCTTTCTTTTGCCATTGCTATGATTGAAACTTTCCCTTCAATGGTCCGACTTGTTGACAATAAATATAATAACCAGATTGAACATGCCGCACGGTCATTTGTCTTTGAAATCAATCCAGACGAACAAATAAGCTTTCACTTCGCATACGTGCTCTCCCGATCACCAAGAATCACAGATCTCAATTGACGCATAAATTTCAACAATCGTAAAATTCAAATGCATCCCTTTCTCGATTATTTATTTATTTTCGATGTCACTTAATTGCCACCTATTTTGGCCCTATGCCATTATTAATGATTACCATTAATTCATCTAGTTCGTCTTTCGTTAATTTAATTGTATATCGTATCATTTGCATTAGGGGTTTTGAAAATATACAAAATATATACGTCATATTAAACTTAACATAACACTGATGTAAAGACAGGCAGAGCCTGTCTTTACATTCCGATAACAAAAATTAAGCAACCCTATTACCATTCATCATAATCATATTACAATGACCTGATGATAATTATTGACTCTTTGTATTGAACGAAGTTTAAAACTTTACAATCTTTGTTCTTTCACCTAATTCCTGAGGAACTACCAGGTAATAATACCCTGCACTGAGCTTACTTAGATCACATATATTATCGCCATCCACCAATGACCCATTGTGAACCATTTTACCTACAGAGTTAACAATCTGAAATTCTTTCCCAGCCAATTTACTATTTGACTTAATAGTAATAAAATCAGACACTGGGTTAGGGTAAACTAAAATGTTTGGATATTCTATAATCTTATCTATACCTACGGAAACGGAAACATCAATTGTTTCAGCAATAAAAAGATCCCATTGACCATTATTACCTCCTGTATTAGTAAGCATCGTATTTCCAAAAGAAACCGTCGGTGAACTATATCCGCCACAAACAATAATACTTCCGTTAACACTTGAACTTATGGAGTTAATATTTTCATCATATTCACCACCGGCATGAAGCGCCCATTCAATTTCTCCACTACTGAGGTATTTTACCAGTAAAATATCACCTGCGCCATTATTTGTGATTATTGCATTGCCAATGGTAATTGATGGGCTAGAAAAATAGATACCTGCCAGAATATTGCCGTCAGAATCAATATTTAAAGCAGCACCTTGCTCATACTCATTTGAACCGACAACATTTAACCATTCGACAGCACCATTAGAATTAAGCTTAGCCAAGAAGAAATCATTCTGCCCGTTACCGGTAGCGGAAAAGCCACCTAATTGCATCGAAGATCCACTAAAAAAACCCGATATGAATAAAGTTCCGTTGTTATCAACCGCAATCCCTTTTCCCACTTGCCATGAACCAACTGTATTTTTTACCCATACTTTTTCAAGATTATCGTTATATTTGACAATGAAAGCCATGGCATCACCTGATGAATTTAACAATGTTGTATCACCAAACGTAACATCTGAACGATAAAACCCGGTCATATAAATATTACCGTCGTTATCAGACCCAACTCCAGTGCATTCATCAAATCTAAACGGAAATGAAGATTCGCTGCCATATCCATAGGCCTGTAATACGTTGCCTGAGTTATCATATTTGGCTAGAAATCCGTCTTCGGTTCCTGTATTCATCAATATAAAATTGCCAAATGAGCAACTTGTCGATTCAAAAAAACCTACTGCATAAACATTGCCAGTAGGATCAACACAAATATCCATAACCTGCTCAATGCCATCATCACCTATTGCTGTTTTAGCCCAAACTGCAATTCCACTACTGCTGAATTTCGCTACTAGCATATTGGACATATTTGTATTACTATTAGAAACAGTTAGACCTCCGCCGAAATCAATGGTAGCTGAATTAAAATACCCACCAATGTAAATATTTCCTTCTGCATCAACATCCATGGTTGATATTCCATCACTGTTCGTCCCTCCCATTCCTATGGCCCATAACACATCCTTCTGAGAGTTGTACTTAACAAGGAACATATCATTGAAACCGACTAAAGTATTTGTCAATATAATTGAACCAAATGTCATAGACTCTGACTTAAAACTGCCTGCAACATAGATGTTCCCTTGATTATCAACATGCGTAGCATATGCCCAGTCACCATGATCGCCACCACCACTACTTTGAGTCCATGACCAATCAGGAGTTTGAGCAGAACACATCAAACTAAAAAGCATTAAAATTGTCATTATTTGTTTTTTCATCGTTTTGTGTTTTATGCAGGAAAATTTACTGTCATGAATTTAATTAGAAAGACTAAGTACATGACAAAAATAACCAACATTCTTTAAATTTGTATAAGTTACTCAATCACTATACATTTGACAGGTGCGGGAGTCCATGCTTGAAAAAACTCTTGGCTTTTCGTCCATGTTTCTTTACTTTCATTGGCTTGATCGCGTCCAGGAAGATGCCAACTTTGTATGCCCGGACAAAAGCAATCAGGAGTAAGCAAAAGAGTTTTGCGACCCGATCTATATCGGTCAAGTGTGTACCTTCAATGTTAAATCCGCTCGATATAAATGCCCGGAAACGGAATTTTTTCTGATAAGGATGGCACCGATCGGACACACACCAGAATAAAATGGTGGGAAAATCCGGCACACATGACCTACAAATCAATCAGTGTGGAGCCCATTCCCAATCTACCGGATCAGGCGATCAATCCTGCAGACAAGTCGTCGGCTCACTGGTATCAGGAAAACGATAAAAAAGTTTTCTTTGGCCACTATTGGCTTCGGGGAGAACCTTCGCTCTATCGCAACAACATCTGCTGTCTGGATTACAGCGTAGCCAGGCAAGGAAAACTTGTAGCCTATCGACTAAACAGTGAGGAACGGCTGGACAACAAAAACTTTGTATACGTTTAGTCAAAAGTTGTCCTCGTAATTTTATAATTTTTTTGTGCTTGACCTGCGGGCAATAAATCGCTAAGTTTCCTTTATAGATGAATAAACCCAAAAGAGTAATGCTTTTTTTTAAGAAATAAAGGACCAATCTGCTAAATTATTCAAGACATTCATTCGCCCGCAATCGCAACTACAAAATCCGCAACGCCCAATTCCCCCCGCTCGCTGTTGGTAGGGTTTGCAACCACTGCCAGCTTATCCGCGCTGTAATCGTAAATCCTGCCTCGACTCCGCTCGGCCGCACAATGTACAATCGTAAATCCACATTCCCCATTCACCATTCTGAAACTCCAAATTCCGAAATTTCGAAATTTCGAAATTCCCAACTCCCAACTCCCAACTCCCAATTCGAAATTACCCCAAACAAGTATCCCCATCAAAAGGTGTAATCTGCCAATTAACAGGATCCTGATAATAGGTCTCATCCTCCGGATCAGAGTTCTGATAAAAAACAGGGAAAAAAGCCACTTTTCTTACGAAAGTCAGCGCCGGTATATTTTTCCGTTTTATTTTTCCCGGAAGGGGAACTTCCAAAACATCGAACTGGTGATGCGCAGCATACCGGATCAATCCTTTCAAAATCTTTTTTTCAGAGGTTTTGTCGAGCGCGAGCAAGTCTACGACTGTGTATCGGATGAGCTGATCATTGTCTTTCACCGCTTGTTTCATCATGGAGGCATAACCCAGAATTTCACCCGTGGCGGCTGTGTATAGAAAAAGCTGTTTCGACCAGGGGGAAGGTTTTCCGCCATAGTACCACTTCATTGTTTCCAGGCTGCGACTGGTGA
>Ga0105044_10008967_pt1 | contig 13705 bp, 11 predicted proteins | sample MAT01_FD_78092 | JGI IMG/M metagenome (GOLD analysis project Ga0105044, IMG submission 78092) | Freshwater microbial communities from Lake Fryxell liftoff mats and glacier meltwater in Antarctica - MAT-01 | ecosystem: Environmental > Aquatic > Freshwater > Ice > Liftoff microbial mat | place...
TGATGGCAACACACGAAAACATTTGTAATTACATTCATCTTCCAGTGCAGTCGGGAAATACACGCCTTCTTAAAATGATGAACCGCGGTTACACCCGTGAATGGTATTTGGAAAGAATGAAAGCTATCCGCGAGGTCATTCCGGATTGCGGAATTTCTACAGATATGATAACAGGATTCTGCAGCGAAACTGATGAGGAGCACCGGGATACATTAAGTCTTATGGAAGAAGTGAATTATGACTTTGCTTACATGTTTAAATATTCGGAGCGACCTAAAACACTGGCGGAACGTAAGTACAGCGATGATATTCCCGAAGAGATAAAACAAAAGAGGCTTGATGAAATTATAAAGCTTCAGTTTGAGTGTCAGATCAGGAGCAACAAGGCTGACCTTGGTAAAACAATGAGGGTTTTGGTTGAAAATACTTCGAAAAAATCAGCGGATCATTTGTCAGGAAGAAGCTCCCAGAACAAGGTGGTTATTTTTCCGAAAGAGAGTTATAGACCCGGTGACATGGTAGATGTTTTAATAACAAACTGTACTTCCGCAACGTTGATGGGTACCGCAGTTTTTATGGTTACACCTTATGAAACAGAATGAACATACAGGAGATTAAAAACCGTTTCGGAATAATAGGAACCTCGGCCGCCCTAGACAGGGCTCTTGATACAGCCTGGAGAGTTGCCGGAACGGATCTTACCGTTTTTATAACCGGAGAAAGCGGGACAGGAAAGGAAGTTTTTTCAAAGGTGATCCATAATTTTTCACCAAGGAAGCATGGAAGCTTCATCGCTGTGAACTGCGGTGCAATCCCTGAAGGGACAATTGATTCTGAGCTATTTGGCCATGAAAAAGGTTCTTTTACAGGAGCGAATGAATCAAGGAAGGGATATTTTGAGGTAGTTAATGGCGGGACGATATTTCTTGATGAGGTTGCAGAACTGCCGCTTCAGACGCAGGTTCGACTATTGAGGGTTCTCGAAACCGGAGAGTTCATTAAGGTAGGCGCATCTAAGGTTATTAAGACGGATGTCCGCGTTGTTGCCGCAACAAACGTTAATATTCCGCTGGCTATCGAAAAGGGGAAGTTCAGGGAGGACCTTTATTACAGGCTGAATACAGTTCCGATTGTTATCCCTGCTTTAAGAGAGCGCGGACCAGATATCGTGCTTTTGTTCAGAAAGTTTGCATCTGATTTCGCCGAAAAATATAAGATGCCCACCATCAGGTTGGACGAGCCAGCTCAGCAGGTTCTTATCAATTACCGTTGGCCAGGAAATGTCCGGCAGCTTAAAAATGTAACCGAGCAGATTTCTATTATTGAAAATGACCGCAATATTTCTGCGGACGTGCTTGTTCGCTACCTTCCAGGAAACACTACCAGTATGTTGCCCGCGGTGATAAAGCAGGATGGTGCGGGTGGCGATTTTTCGGAAAGAGAAATTCTCTACAAGGTTCTTTTTGACATGAAAAAAGACATGGTAGAGTTGAAGAAACTGATGGCGGGTATCCTCGAAAACAATCACCTTGAGGGACATTTTCATGAAGACAACGCGCAAGTAATAAGCAAACTTTATCAGGATATTCAGCAGCCTTCCTTTGTGCCGGCGACTGCAGCACCTTCATCCGCCCCGGCGATGCCATATGTTAATAACGGACATCCGCCACTTACAGAGCATGAGGTTGTTGAGGAAGAAAGCCTTTCTCTCGAAGACAGGGAAAAGGAGTTGATCATAAAAGCCCTTGAGAAATACCGTGGCAGGAGAAAGAATGCTGCGAAAGAACTTGGCATTTCAGAACGAACACTTTACAGGAAAATTAAGGAGTATGAAATAAATCTATAGAAATGAGAGGGCTCCTGGTTTTTGCATTTTTTAGCCTTGTCATTTTTTCTGGGTGCAAAGTGTCGCTTAATGCCGGCGACGCGGGTAATGCGAAAACTATTTCCGTGGCATTTTTTCCAAATAATGCAGCGCTGGTTCAGCCGGTTTTAGCCCAATCTTTTACAGAGGATTTACGCAGTTTTTTCCAGACGCAGAGCAGACTTACCCTCGTTCCTCGGGCCGGCGACCTACAGATTGAGGGTTCAATAACGGACTATAGAATCGCGCCTGTTTCGGTGACTGATATTTCTGCTGCTACCAACAGGCTTACTATCACTGTAAGCGTTAGGTTCACAAACACACAGGATCCAACCAAAGATTTTGAAAGCAATTTCTCCAGGTTTGCAGATTTCCCTTCAAGCCAGAACCTTGTTTCCATTGAGTCGGAGCTTATCCAGCAGATAAATCAGCAATTGGCTCAGGATATTTTTAACAAAGCCCTTATTAACTGGTAATGAACAGGAACAACTTTCTGCAGTTCGTGGAAAAACCTTCTGCCGTTCCTGCATCCGCGGCTAAGGACCTTGAGGAGATCAGCAAGGCTTTTCCTTGGTTTCAGGGAGCAAGGATTCTTTTGGCCAAAGCATTAAAAAAATGGAAATGACATTGGTTTCCCTGAAGCCTTAAAGGACGCGGCCCTTCATGCCGGAAGCCGCAGACATTTATATGCATTTATTAATGACACGAATAGTCTGGATCAAGGCCCAAAAGAAGATCAACACGGCACGACAGCGGAGCCGAACAGGGCTCGGCTTTCTGAAATAAAAGAATCGGGCACAAAACACGTTAATCCGACAGAGTTAATTCCTGAAAAGAAAGAGCAGGAAAAAGCACCGATCGAGCTAGCCGAAGCGCAGGCGGAGCGACGGAGCGGGGAGCAGTTGCGATCATTTGCAGAACCACAAAGGCCCGCCGAAGAAAGTTATCCGGCGGCAGAACAAGACGTTATCCCATCCCTGGTAACAGCGCTTGAAGTAAAAAGCGAAAGGTCGTTTTTTGAGTGGCTGAAAGAGCTTAACACAGATGGACAGCAAAATGCTGGTGGGAAGAAGGGTGGCGGGAATGAAAATCGTGAAGCAAAAGAGAACTCATCCGGAAAGGAGCAATTGATAGAGCGCTTTATGCAGGCAGAGCCCAGGATCAGCAAACCTGAAAAGACTGAGTTTTTCTCACCGATTAATATGGCGAAGAAAAGCCTTGAGGATAGAGAAGACATCGTTTCGGAAACACTGGCAACTATTTTTGCGGCGCAGGGAGAAACGAAAAGAGCCATTAGGATCTACCAAAAATTAAGTTTGTTAAATCCAGAGAAAAGCGCTTACTTTGCCGCCCTTATAAAAAAACTGGAAAACGCGTCCGAGCTATGAGTACAATCATTTCAGCACTTATCATTCTTACATCACTACTTCTAATATTGGTGGTTCTTGTACAGAATTCCAAAGGAGGAGGTCTTTCTTCGACCTTCGCGGGTAGCAACCAGGTGATGGGAGTTCGCAAAACAACGGATTTTCTTGAAAAAGCAACCTGGACATTAGTAGCGTCGCTTATTGTATTATGCCTTTTATCCACGGCTTCAAGTGGTTCAAAAGAAGACGCTTCCACAAATAGTATATCGAAGTCCAAAGTCGATGAAGGCGGTGGGGCTCCGGTTAATAAGCCAGCTGCCCCAACAACAACTCCTACTCCTGTTCCTGCGCCACGGTAAATTTTGCGGCAGCCGGGCGCCAGAATGACAGGCGCGTCAGGTTTTTATTTATTTTTTGTGTGGTTAGCTGACAAATTCAGACTCCCAATGCTCGTATTAGGCGGTGGCATGTCTTTAGCAAACGGGGCCGCCGTGAAATTTCACCTATAACATCTAATTCAAATTCACACACTATGTCAGAATTGTCAATACGTCCATTACAAGACCGTGTTCTTGTTGAAGCAGCTGCAGCTGAAGAAAAAACATTAAGCGGAATTATTATTCCGGACACCGCAAAAGAAAAACCGCAGAGAGGGAAAGTTATCGCAGTTGGTAACGGGAAGAAAGATGAGCCGCTAACTGTTAAAGTTGGTGATGAAGTACTGTACGGCAAGTATGCAGGTACAGAGATCAATGTATCCGGAAAAGAATACATGATCATGCGCGAATCTGATATTTTCGCAATCCTTTAATCGTTTAATAAACAGCATTAAAAAATCAATACAATGGCAAAAGAAATCACATTCAACCTTGAAGCACGTGACCAGTTAAAACGCGGCGTCGACGCTTTGGCAAATGCAGTTAAGGTTACACTCGGACCGAAAGGCCGGAATGTTATTATTGACAAGAAATTCGGAGCTCCAACAATTACCAAAGACGGTGTTACCGTTGCAAAGGAAATTGAATTGGTTGACCCGATTGAAAACATGGGTGCACAGATGCTTAAAGAAGTAGCATCAAAAACTGCGGACATCGCTGGTGACGGAACTACAACTGCAACGGTACTTGCTCAGGCAATCGTAACAGGTGGATTGAAATACGTCGCAGCAGGCGCAAACCCGATGGACCTTAAAAGAGGAGTTGACAAAGCGGTAACCCGTATTGTTGAGAACCTGAAAGCCCAAAGCCAGTCAGTTGGTGATGACAACAAGAAAATCGAACAGGTTGCCACCATTTCTGCTAATAATGACAATGCAATAGGGAAGCTTATCGCTGAAGCAATGCAGCGTGTGAAAAAAGAAGGTGTTATCACTGTTGAAGAAGCAAAAGGAACCGAAACTACTGTTGAAGTGGTGGAAGGTATGCAATTCGACCGCGGATACATCTCTGCTTATTTCGTTACAGACACAGAGAAGATGGAGTCTGTGCTTGAGAACCCTTACATTCTTATCTACGACAAGAAGATCTCTACGATGAAAGATCTTCTTCCGATCCTGGAAAAAAGCGTTCAGACTGGCCGCCCACTATTAATTATTGCTGAAGATGTAGACAGCGAAGCGCTTGCTACACTTGTTGTAAATAAGATACGTGGATCGCTTCGTATTTCTGCTGTTAAAGCACCCGGTTTTGGTGATCGTCGTAAAGCAATGCTTGAGGACATAGCCATCCTTACAGGTGGTCAGCTGATTTCTGAAGAGCGCGGCTACAAGCTTGAAAATGCTGACCTTACTTATCTTGGTACAGCAGAGAAAGTTACGATAGATAAAGATAATACAACCATTGTTGGAGGTGCTGGGACGAAGGACGATATCGCGGCCCGTGTTAATCAAATCAAGGCTCAGATTGAGTCTACTACATCTGATTACGATCGCGAGAAACTTCAGGAGCGTCTTGCTAAATTAGCCGGCGGCGTTGCTGTTCTTTACATCGGTGCAGCAACTGAAGTTGAAATGAAGGAAAAGAAAGACCGTGTAGATGATGCGCTTCATGCAACTCGTGCGGCTGTTGAAGAAGGAATCGTGCCGGGCGGTGGAGTTGCGTATATCCGCGCAATTGCTGCCCTTGATGGCTTCAAAGGAGAGAATGACGATGAAACATTCGGAATCAGTATCGTGAAACGTGCATTGGAGGAGCCTCTTCGTCAAATTGTTGCAAATTGCGGCGGTGAAGGGTCAATCGTGATCCAGAAAGTGAAAGAAGGAACAGCTGACTACGGCTACAATGCCCGTACAGAAGTTTATGAAAACCTTCTTGCTGCGGGAGTTATTGACCCAACTAAGGTAACGCGTGTTGCGCTTGAAAACGCAGCCTCCATTGCGGGAATGCTTTTAACCACTGAATGTGTTCTTTCCGATAAAAAGGAAGAAAACGCAGGTGGTGGAATGGCAAACCCGGGCATGGGTGGAATGGGTGGAATGATGTAATTTTTTGATAATTAGCCTATTAAGCGCCTCTTTGCTATTTGCAGGGAGGCGCTTTTATTTTACGAATTAGAGAAGGATATTTCCGGGTATGTTTATTTTTACTAGGTTAGCACAGCCGTTGTGAAAAGATTTTTAAAGACTTTATTTTTTAGTTTGTTTTTTTCCTCTTTGTGTGGTCAGACGGTTCATCTGGGAGGTAATATTAACGGCTCACTTTGTTATCTTTTCAACAAAGCAATAAAATTTGTTGGGGACGACTCTATTTATGTGTTGTCGACTGGTTATGGCGCGGGGGTTTCCGGCGCCTTTTATTTTGATTACGGCGGCTACTATTATAGGAAGATTTACGGAATTAAAGCTGAAGTAAATACTTCACGGCACACTCAAACCTATAAAGTCTTTACCGGCCCGGGCGCAGTAAACCCCAACCGTTACTATAAATATAAAACGCGGCTGAGCTTTATAGATATTCCGCTGATGTTTAATTTCTGCCCAACCCATCACCAGGGTTTTACAGTAGAATGTGGCCCGCAGATAAGCTTTCTTACAAACGCAGACGTTAAACCGATGCAAAGTCCCGTTATTCCGACCTCATATCCGGTCCTGACGAAAGGAGATTTCAGGCAAACGACATTTTCTGCTGTGTTGGGAGCCGGACTTTTTTACAGCTTCACCGAGCGGTTTGCCCTGGTAGGAACGTTCCGGGTTGGGTACACGTTTACTGATCTCACAAGGCGACAGGAAGGAATAAGCCCCTACAACCCAACTACCAGATTTTACGGAGGCGCTTTTATTCAGGCGGTGTACAAGATCAATAAATATGCTTCCAGTAAGAATAGGGGATATAAGTATTACATGAAAAGGATACATAATAAATAACTGAATATCAATTCTTTGCAAGCACCCGTGAAGTGTGTTTAACGACAAAGTAGGGACGCAAAATTTTGCGTCCTGGTTTTAAAAAAAAATGATCGGTTTTAACAACGAATAACTGTTTGCGCTTTTAAGGAAGGAGTAAGGACGCAGAATTTTGCGTTAAGGTTTCGCAAAGTGACAATTAATATCCGCCCCCATCCTGCTAATGACTTGCTCCTGAAGTTCCTGATAAGCAATGATTCCGTACCTTTGCCGCCGCAATGATCACAGTAGGCAATTTATCAGTGTTATTTGGCGGCAAGCCGTTGTTTGAAGATATTTCTTTTATGATTCAATCCCGCGATAAAGTCGGGCTGACAGGAAAGAATGGAGCCGGGAAATCAACACTCCTTAAAATTATTTCAAAGTTACAGGAACCAACCAAAGGAACCGTTTCTGTTCCTTCCGGATACCGCATCGGATATCTTCCACAGGAGATGAAGCATGCCACAGGGAAATCCGTTTTTGAGGAGGCAAGAACCGCTTTTGACGAAGTTCTTAATCTCGAAAAGGAATTGAATGATTTAAGCCACGAGCTTGAAACCAGAACAGATTACGAATCGGATTCTTATCACGAATTAATAGAACGCCTGAATGACGCCGGTCAACGCCTTTCTTTACTAGGAAGCGGAAGTGTTGACGGAGAAACAGAAAAGATACTCATCGGACTAGGCTTTAAGCAAACAGAACTTCACCGTTCGATGGATGAGTTTTCGGGTGGATGGAAAATGCGTGTTGAGCTGGCAAAAATCCTTTTACAAATGCCGGATGCTGTGTTGCTCGATGAGCCTACCAATCACCTTGACATAGAATCAATCCAATGGCTGGAAGAATTTCTTTCCGGGTATCCGGGAGCGGTTGTTCTCGTGTCTCACGACCGTGCGTTTCTTGATGCCGTTACAGCACGCACAATCGAAATCACTCTGGGAAAAATCGAGGATTACAAAGCGTCCTACTCAAGATATGTTGTTCTTCGTAAAGAGCGCCGTGACCAACAAATGGCCGCCTATACGAATCAACGGAAGATGATTGAAGAAACCGAAAAGTTCATTGACCGGTTTCGCGCAAAGGCATCAAAAGCAGTTCAGGTGCAATCAAGGATAAAGCAACTGGATAAGGTTGACCGGATAGAAGTTGAAGATGAAGACAACGCGGCTATCCATTTCCGTTTTCCGGATGCCCCGCGCTCGGGGAAAGTCGTGCTTACTGCTGAAAATGTGGTCAAAAGTTTTGGGCAGAAGCACATCCTCAAGAGCCTCGATTTTATGATCGAAAGAGGTGAGAAGATCGCCTTTGTTGGAAGAAACGGGGAAGGAAAAACAACGTTATCCAAAATAATTACGGGAAATCTTGATTTTGAAGGAAAAGTAGAAACCGGACATAACGTTAATATCGGCTATTACGCCCAAAATCAGGCTGATCTCCTTAACCCTGATGAAACAGTTTTAGGAACGCTTGAAGCAGTTTCAAGGAATATTACCACCGTTCAGCTTCGGAGCATTTTGGGCTCATTTCTTTTCAGCGGGGAATCTGTAGACAAGAAAGTTAGGGTTCTTTCCGGTGGTGAAAAAGGAAGACTTGCACTTGCCCGATTATTACTTGAGCCTGTTAACTTACTTATCCTCGATGAGCCGACGAATCATCTGGATATGCGTTCGAAGGATATTCTTAAGGAAGCATTGAGAAAATATAACGGAACAATGATTCTTGTTTCGCATGACAGGGAATTTCTGGACGGATTATGCACCAAAGTTTTTGAGTTTAACCAGGGACATATCAAAGAATTCCCGGGCGGCATTTTCGAATTCCTTCAACATCGTAAACTGGAAACATTGAAGCAGCTGGAAGTTGCAAAAAAAGATAAGCCGGTCGCTACAGTTAAAACAGAGAATCAGAAAAAAGAGGAAGCCGTAAAAAAGGTTGATGATAAGGAACAGAAACAGCTTCAGAACAAGATCCGTAATTCTGAAGAACGGATAAGTGGTCTTGAAGTGAAATTGAAGGAGGCGGAAAAGCAGCTGGCAGATCCTGTTTTATATTCCAATGGGCAGGATTCTTCAAAATGGTTGAAAGAGCACGACATGCTGAAACACCAGTTGGATCTTGAAATGAAAACCTGGGAAGCGTTGATTTCCCAACAGTGATAATTCCATGAGCTTTGAAACTAATGGCGGACCAGTGTTGCTTTATGACGGAGTTTGTAAATTCTGTAATAGCAGCGTTAAGTTCATTCTGAAGCACGACAAGAATGGTGTTTTTCGTTACGCGACTCTCGATTCACAGTTTGCAATTGATGCATTAAAAAACGATAAACCAACAGATTCTGGAATTTTACTTTATAAAGGCAAAATATACCGGGAATCTGATGTTTTGCCGCACGTACTTTTAGTCCTTGGTGGATTTTGGAAGCCATTAGCATGGTTCATCCTGTTCTTTCCACGTTTTATCCGGGATCGTGTTTACAGGTTCATTGCGCGGAATCGTTATAAATGGTTTGGCAAATACGAAAGCTGCCCGATTCCCAAGCCTGAGTGGAAGGCGCGCTTTATCAACTGAGAATTAAACCTTGGTGGTTCAACAGATTCAAGAAGTTCACTTTGACTTGATTTGCGATCTAATCGTTTGCAATCCCAAAAGACTTAACGGGAAGCGAAAGCAGGCGTTGATAGATGTGATCACAGGAAAAAGGCGATCTAAATGCACACGAAATCATTTTGCTGTGAAAATGACGAAGTAGTTTGCAGGAGATATTATGCGCACAATGATTTTTCTGCCTCGGAAATACGTTGATTTGTAAGACATTGATTGTTAAACGATAAGCTGATAGCGTTTTCCCGGCTGGGAGCGGATCGCCCCTTTGAATTCAAGACCGAGCAGCACTGTCGATGTCTTACTTACTGAGAACCCAGACATCACAGAGATGGTATCAAGATCAAAAATGTTTTTCCTTATAAGTGAAACGATACCTTCTTCATCTGGTGTGAAATCATAAAAGAGCTTCTGCTGAACGGCCGCAGGCTTCTTCACTTCGTGTTTTTCCCAGCCCATATACCAGGCTAAATCCGACGGCTGACTTAGAATTGCTGCTTTATTCTGCCTGATCAGGTTATTGCAGCCCACGGAAAACTCATCCTGCATTCTGCCTGGAACAGAAAAGACCTCACGTCCATAACTGTTTGCAATTTCCGCAGTTATTAATGCGCCGCCCGATTTTGCCGCTTCCACAACAATCACAGCATCTGCAAGACCGGCTACAATGCGGTTTCTTTTCGGGAAATTCTCCCGGTCAGGATTCGTTTTGCTTAAGAAGTCTGTGACTAATCCTCCGTTTTCGATCATTTTTCCCGCAAGATTACTGTTAATAGCAGGATACAACCGATCGAGTCCGTGAGCAAGAACTCCAATATTCTGAATGTTGGATTGGAGCGCGGCACGGTGAGCCTGGCTGTCAATCCCATGAGCAAGTCCGCTGATTAGCGTGCAATTGTGAATGGCCAGCTGCTCAACAATTGCATCACACATTTCTTCCCCGTAACGCGTTGATTTTCTTGTACCAACGACCGCAACTACACGCGCCTCATTCAGACGGATATTTCCTTTTGTAAAGATTACCAGCGGCCCGTCTTCACAGGCTTTCAAACGGGAAGGATAACCTGGATCCGAGCAAATAAATGTTTCGAGATCATTCTTTTCAATGAACTTAAGCTCCTGTTCGGCCCTGTTTATTGCCTGAGCGATGGTCACTTTTGTTATTTCAAGCGAACGAACCATCGCGTATTTTAATTTCAATGACTCTTTGAAGAAATCCTCCGCTGTGCCGGTGACAGAAAGAATGCGTTTTGCTGTCCTGTCGCCGATTCCGGGCAGCAAAGTGAGGGCAATCGCATATAACAGGTCGGGAGCATCTTGCACCAGGAATGTGTTTTTGTACATTGCAAAATACTGTAGAATCCAATCGCCGATCAGACATGTTGAAAATTCACGGATTTCAAGACTTTCTATTCACACTTCTGCTTTTTGCGCCTATTTTTCTATCCGCCCAGATTGAAAATTCCGTGGTAAAGGGAAAGATCACTGGCGATAAAAATGAGCCGGTTGTTTCCGCCGCCATATTTCCGAAGGGAAATGAAACCAAAGGAGCCCTTTCTGACATAGACGGGAATTTTTCATTGAATCTAATGCCTGGTAACAGAGTTCTGATTGTCCGACAAATCGGCTTCAAGGAAAAAGAAGTGATTGTGCAGTTGTCGCCAGGGCAGGTTCTGGAGTTGAACATTTCTCTTGAGACCAATGTGAGGGAACTTCAGACATTTGTAACGACGGCCGGGAAATATGAGCAGAATATTGAGCAGATAACAGTAAGTATGGAGGTTCTCCGTCCGAATATTATTGAGAATAAAAACACAACTTCAATCGACGATGCGTTGCAACAGGTTCCGGGAGTTACGATTGTCGACAGCGAGCCACAGATCAGAAGTGGCAGTGGATACAGCTTCGGAGCCGGAAGTCGGGTAATGATCCTGATGGATGATATGCCTATCCTTTCAGGCGATGCCGGGCGGCCAAGCTGGGGGTTTTTGCCTGTTGAAAACCTCGAGCAGGTTGAGGTAATTAAAGGCGCGGCCTCGGTGCTTTATGGATCTGCAGCCTTAAGTGGTGTAATAAACATTAGGACCGCTTATCCGCGGGATGAACCTCAGACTAAGATTAACGTCTATTCAGGAGTTTACAACAATCCGAGAAACACAGCGGCGATCTATTGGGGAAAAAACAATCCGATTTATTCAGGGGTTAACTTTTTTCACTCACGTAAGATAAAGAACCTGGACCTGGTTGTGGGTGGAAATATCTTTAATGACAATGGATACAAGGGTCCTACTCCAGTAAATGTAAATGACACGAGCTTTAATAAATATGCTGAACAGCGGGGCGAATTTGAAAACCGGGCGAGAATAAATTTCGGGCTGAGATACCGGTTCAAGAAAGTAGAAGGCTTATCAGTCGGGATTAACGCAAATGCAATGATTTCAAGATCCGCAGGCGCTTTATTATGGGTAAATGCTGATTCGGGAATGTACAGAGGTTACCCTGGTTCGATTACGCAAACCTTACAGGACGTTTTTTACATTGACCCATTTGTTAGATATATTGGAAAGAAAGGCTGGAGTCATGTGCTAAGAAATCGCTGGTTTCATCTTAATAACAACAACGATAACAACCAAAGTAACGAGAGCGATATTTTTTTCTCCGAATACCAGGTTCAACGACAATTCACCACCGGAATTTTGAAGGATTTTAGTCTTACCGGCGGAATGGTTCACTCGTATTCTGTGGGCGTTTCAGATTTGTATAAGGGCAATCTTTCAGATACAATAAATCAGAAGGCAACATCTTCAAACCGCAACCTTGCAGCTTACGTTCAACTTGAAAAAACTTTTTTCGGGCGCCTTACAATTAATGCCGGTGGCCGCTATGAGCATTTCACGATTACAAGTCCCCGCTACTCCGATGCGGATACCACCCAAACAACAGTTGAAGGCAAGCCTGTTTTCAGAGCAGGGGCAAATCTAAAAATCACCAGGGCAACATTTCTTCGGGCCTCTTTTGGGCAGGGCTACCGTTTTCCGACAATCGCCGAGAAATTTATCAGAACAGCTGTCGGCCCGATCAGCATTTACCCTAACGACTCTTTGCGCTCAGAGAATTCATGGAACGCGGAAATTGGTTTAAAGCAAGGTTTCCGTATTGGCCGGTTCCAGGGCTACGCAGACATTGCCGTTTTTAAGCAGTATTTTAACAATAATATCGAATTCAATTTCGGCCAGATTGGAACGTTAAACGACCCGCTTTTCGGGCTTGGTTTCGCCTCGCTAAATATCGGAGACACCGAAGTTACCGGAATTGATGGGTCGCTTGCCGGGCAAGGTTCCATTGGGAAAACTACAATTTCACTCCTTGCAGGATATACGTATACTAAGCCAATCGCTTTAGAGCCAAACAAAACATATCCGTTTATTGATTTATCGGCCAAGAGCGCAACCTATGCATCTTCTTCAAGCGATTCTACCGGATACCTTCTGAAGTACCGTATTCAGCATGTTGCAAAAGCAGACCTTGAAGCTTCCAGGGGAAAATGGATGGTTGGGGGAAGCATGCGGTACAACAGCTTTATGAAGAATATTGATTTGATTTTTGAGGAACTCGATTCGTTGCTGATCTTTACCGGAGGGCCTTTGCCGGGGTTGAAGGCATACAGGCAAAACCACAGTAAAGGAATTTACGTTTTCGATTGCCGGGTCGCTTATAGTTTTAATAAGCAGAGTAAAGTTTCCTTGGTGGTCAACAATCTTTTCAATATTGAATATGCGTTGCGGCCAATGGCTATTGAATCTCCAAGGACGACAGCGGTTCAATTTACTATTCAGTTTTAAGTAGGGAGAATTTTCAGGAAAGGTATTTTCCAACGATAGGCATTCTTCTACCCATACCAAAAGCTCTGGGAGAAACCCTTAGAACCGGAGGGGCCTGGTAGCGCTTGTGCTCGCTTGTGTTTACAAGTCTAAGTACGCGGTCGACAAGCGCCTTTTCAAAACCGCTTTTTACAAGGTCAAGCGGACCGGTTCGCTCTTCAATGTAAGCATACAGAACTTTATCGAGGACGGAATATTCTGGTAGCGAATCAGTGTCTTTCTGATCGGGCCGTAACTCTGCGCTTGGGGGTTTTGTAATAATATTTGAAGGGATAATTTCCACATCACGGTTAATATAATGGGCAAGTTCAAAAACCTGGGTCTTGTATACATCGCCGATTATTGAAAGTCCACCGGCCATATCGCCGTATAGTGTTCCGTAGCCAACAGCAGCTTCAGATTTATTGGATGTATTCAATAAAATGTGGCCGAATTTGTTGCTCACTGCCATCAGCAAAACCCCGCGTACCCTTGCTTGTATGTTTTCTTCTGCAATATTTTCCGGCAACCCATTAAACAATGGATTCAACGTATTCTTGAAAGCCTCAAATGCTTCTGTGACAGGCAACTTTTCCGTGATGCCGCCAATTCTTCTCGCGAGTTCCAA
>Ga0105044_10008968_pt1 | contig 13704 bp, 11 predicted proteins | sample MAT01_FD_78092 | JGI IMG/M metagenome (GOLD analysis project Ga0105044, IMG submission 78092) | Freshwater microbial communities from Lake Fryxell liftoff mats and glacier meltwater in Antarctica - MAT-01 | ecosystem: Environmental > Aquatic > Freshwater > Ice > Liftoff microbial mat | place...
CACATTTGCCGGGGCGATATAGTCAGATATAAAGCGTTTTTCGCCTTGGTAGCACAGCCTAGTTTTGATCCGAAACTGGGGTGTGTTACTTTTCCTCAGCCAGAATCGGCGTAAGATAGGGCGCGGATTGCACACGCGAATTCTCAGTGGTTAAAAATTCGTAGTAAATGATGCAGAACGGATTTTGAGCTGGCGGTTACCGAAGATTTTTAACCACTAATTTTTGGTAACGACTCAGATGTTTTGGACAGAATGAACAAAATTAAACAGAATGCAGAGAATTCTTGGTTTTTCTTCATTCTGTAAATTCTGTCTAAAAATCAGCGGCTGAGTAGTTACAATTTTTGTCTGAATAACTTAAGGAGTGATTTATGAGCATGGGGTTGAGTGCTGAAGAAGTGATTGGCTTGAACAAGGAATACACGCTGTTTGAGTGGAGTGCGCAGGGCGGCCATATGCCGTTGCCGGTCGATCATGCCGAGGGCGTGTATTTTTGGGATACCAGCGGCAAGCGCTATATTGATTTCAACAGCCAGTTGATGAGCGTGAACATCGGCCACGGTAACCAGCGTGTCATTCAGGCCATTCACGACCAGCTCAACAAACTCGCTTACGTGAATCCTTACGCGGCCACCGAGCCACGCGGTGTGTTGGGCAAATTGCTGGCCGATATCACCCCCGGCAACCTTAAAAAGAGCTTCTTCACCCTGGGCGGCTCCGAGGCCAACGAGAACGCGATCAAGATTGCGCGCATCGTCAGCGGCAAGCACAAATTGCTGGCGCGCTATCGCGGCTACCACGGTGGCACGGCGGCCAGCATGACCCTGACCGGCGACCCGCGCCGTTGGGCCAGCGAGCCTGGCATCCCGGGCGTAGTGCGCATCCCTGACCCCTACTACTATCGCAGCCGTCTCAAACTCACCGAAGACGAGTTCATGATGGAGTGTTTGAACCAGACTGAGGATGTGATCAAGTTTGAAGGGCCAAAGACGATTGCTGCGATCATTGTGGAGACGATCACCGGCACCAACGGCATCATCATCCCCAGCAAAGCCTATTACCAGGGCTTGCGCGCGCTGTGCGACAAATATGGCATCTTCCTGATTCTGGACGAGGTGATGTGCGGTTTTGGTCGCACTGGCAAGATGTTCGCGTGCGAGCACTATGACATCGCCCCCGACATCATGACCATGGCCAAGGGTCTGACCAGCAGCTATCTGCCGCTCGGCAACTGCATTGTGAGCGAGGAAATTGGCAAGTATTTTGACGATCACGTGCTCTACGCCGGCCTGACGTATGGCGGCCACGCGGTGAGCTGCGCCGCGGCCATTGCCGCCGTCAACGTGCTCATCGACGACAAACTGGTGGAGAATGCCGCGACATTGGGCACGTATCTGGCTCAGCGTGAGGATGAACTAAAGGCCAAACATCCCAGCGTCGGCGATGTCCGTCACATCGGCCTGTTCTCCATCTTCGAGCTGGTGAAGAACCGCGAGACGAAGGAGCCGATGGCGCCGTTTAATGCCAGCGGCAAAGAGATGGAAATCATGAACCTGGTGAAGCAGTTCTTCACCGATAACGGCTTATTTACATTCGTGCGCTGGAACAATTTCTTCGTCAACCCGCCGTTGAGCATCACCAAGGAACAGCTCGACGAGGGACTGGCCATTGTCGATCAGGCCCTGGATATTACCGACGAATTTGTGACGGCCTGATTGGGTAGAGACGTTGTGGCGAAGACGCCGTTGTGGCGAGGACATCGTCGCTGCTACGTCTGCTTAAAAATAAAAATTTGACGTTCCAGCGGAACGTTTATGCGTCAATGACAAAGATGGGGAATCCAATTAAACAAACTGAAACAGCGCCGGCAACAGTCGACGCACCCACCTCAACCACATCAGACTTTATTCGCACTGCGGTGGCCGAGGATTTGAAGAGCGGCCGATTTAACCGTGTTCATACGCGCTTCCCGCCCGAGCCGAATGGCTATCTGCACATCGGCCATGCCAAGGCGATTGCGGTGGACTTCGGCATTGCAGCCGAGTATGGCGGCCAGTGCAACCTGCGCTTTGACGATACCAATCCGGTCAAGGAAGACCAGGAATATGTCGACGCCATCATGGAAGACATCCGCTGGTTGGGGTTCGACTGGCAGGATCGGCTGTACTACGCCTCGGACTATTTCGAGACTCTGTATCAATACGCGGTCAAGCTCATCGAGAAAGGCAGCGCCTATGTGTGCGATCTTACGGCCGAGGAGATGCGCCAGTATCGTGGCACGCTGACCGAGCCGGGGCGCGACAGCCCCTTTCGCACGCGCTCGGTCGAAGAGAATCTCGACCTGTTCAAGCGGATGCGCGCGGGCGAGTACCCAGACGCGACCCGCACGCTGCGGGCCAAGATCGACATGGCCTCGGGCAACATCAATATGCGCGACCCGGTGATGTATCGCATTTTGCATTCGACGCATCATCGCACCGGCGACCAGTGGTGCATCTACCCGATGTATGACTACGCCCACGGCCAGAGCGATTCGATGGAAGGCATCACCCACTCGCTGTGCTCGCTGGAGTATGAGTCGCATCGGCCGCTCTATGACTGGTTTGTGCAGGAGCTGGGCATTTTTGCGCCGCGTCAGATTGAGTTTGCACGTCTGAACTTGTCCTACACCGTGCTGAGCAAGCGCAAGCTGACCCAGTTGGTGAAGCAGGGCATTGTGAAGGGTTGGGACGATCCGCGTATGCCGACGCTGGCCGGGTTGCGCCGGCGCGGGTACACCGCTGCATCGCTCCGTCAGTTTTACGCCAGCATCGGCGTGGCCAAAGCCAACAGCGTCGTGGACATTGCCATGCTCGAGCACGCCATTCGCGATGAGCTGAATAAGACAGCGCCGCGCGTCATGGCGGTGTTGAAGCCGCTGAAGGTCGTGATCGAGAATTATCCTGAGGACCAGACTGAGGAGATGGATGCGGTGAACAACCCTGAGGATGCGGGGGCCGGCACGCGAAAAGTGCCGTTTGGCCGCGTGCTCTACATCGAGCAGGAGGATTTCCGCGAGGAGCCTCCGCCCAAGTATTTCCGGCTGGCTCCGGGCCGCGAAGTGCGCCTGCGCTATGCCTACTTTATCAAGTGCGTGGGCGTGGTGAAGGACGAGGCCGGCAATGTCACTGAGCTGCGCTGCACCTATGACCCGACCACCCGTGGTGGCGATTCGCCAGATGGCCGCAAGGTCAAGGCCACGATCCATTGGGTGTCGGCACAACATGGGCTGCCGATGGAAGTTCGGCAGTATGAGCATTTGTTCCTGAAGTCGAATCCAGATGATGTGCCGGATGGCGAGACTTTCTTGAACCAGTTGAATCCGCATTCATTGAATGTGGCGACGGAGGGTTGGATTGAGCCGAGTGTGGCAGGTGCCGCAGCAGGCAGCCAGTTTCAATTTGAGCGCACTGGCTACTTTTGTGTGGACCCGGATTCGGCTGCCGGCAAACTCGTGTTCAATCGCACAGTGAGTTTGAAAGATAGCTGGGCCAGGATAGAGAAGGCATCCTGAAAATGTCAGACATCCCGGCGCTGCGCCGCAGATGTCTGACATTTAAGAGATGATCTGAGTGTGCAACATGAGCAAGATTCATCGAACAAAGTCGGCAGGTGAAGGCACCTGGGATTATGAGGATGTGCCGCCTCACCAGTATGAGGGTGGGGCGGCACCGGGTGCAGTCCGGCGCGTGCTGATTGGCCGTGATGAGGGCGAGCAGGATCATGTGGTGCGCTATTTCACCATTCCCGCCGGCGGCCACAGTGCACACGAAAGCCATGCTCACCCGCACAGCGTGGTAATCACGCAAGGCGGCGGGCAGGTGCTACTGGGCGATACCTGGCACGACCTGCATGTGGGCGATGCCGTGCGCATTGATCCCAACGAGGTGCATCAGTTGCGCGCCAAAGCTGATGAGCCGTTGGGGTTTATTTGCATCGTTCCCAATAAAGAAAAGTTTGCTAAAGGCGAATGAAGATTTGGACAGAATGACAGAATGCACATCAAAAGGGGTAGAAAGGCCTGTGTCTCATTTTGTTTATTCTGTCATTCTGTCCAAAATTCTTTCCGGTTCTGCTGTCCATTTTTAACAACTAAGAATGACAGAATAAACAAAACAACTTGAGTGTTTGAGTTCTATTTTGTTTTTAAAATCTGTTAAAAGATTCTCGATGCACACGCTGACCTTCACCACATGCCAGGCACCTATTGCGGAATTTACAGTGGCCGAGGTCTCGGCGTATTTGGGCGAGCAATTAGGGATAGAAACCCAATTTATTAATGACATTGACTGGCCAGAGCGGCAACGCCGGTTGTTGAGCAACGAGATTGATGTGGGCTGGATGTGTGGCGCGCCCTATGTGCGCGCTGTGGACGGCCAGAACGCCGCGATTGAATTGCTGGCTGCGCCTGTCATGGATGCGCCGCGTTATCAGGCTCGCCCCATTTACTTTTCGGATGTTGTTGTGCACCGAGATAGTGTGTATCAAAATTTTGACGATCTGCATGGCGCGAGATGGGTCTACAACGAGCCAGGTTCGCACTCCGGCGTTGCCGTTGTGAATTGGTATCTGGCGCAACAAGGCATGGACTATCGTTTCTTTGGGGATGTGCGGCCCTCGGGTTCGCATCAGCAATCCTTGCAGAGAGTGCTTGATGGTGAGGCCGATGCCTGTGCGATTGACACGACTGTGTTGGATTTGTTGGGGGTGCAACAGCCGCATTTGCTGGATCAGGTTCGGGTTATTCAGGCACTCGGCCCCAGCCCCATTCCGCCCTGGGTGATGGGCCGGCATATTTCGCAGTCGTTGCAAACGCGATTGCAACGCGCACTAACCAACATGCATTTGACCGAGTCGGGCCGGCAAATATTACAGCGCAGTCAGGTGCAACAGTTTGTGTCGGTGAGCGATGCCGATTACGACCGCACCCGCGAGATGTTGGAGAGGTCAAGGACAATTGCATTGCCGATGTCGTAAATGGCATGATTCAAGGAAAAGCAAAACAGGCTGAGCATGCTCAGCCTGTTTTGCTTTTCCTGATGGAATTATCTCGGCGTTTACCGAGCTGTGCCGCGTCGGAATAGGTTCACGATGCCGAGCAGCACGACTGCGCCTAGCAGCGAGACCAGCAGCGCGGGAATGCTGAAGTCACCTTGATTGATGGTGCCCGTGCCGAACAACGGTGCGAGCACCGCACCGGCCAGCAACGCACCCACAATACCCACGATGATGTTCAACAGCGTTCCCTGCTGACCATCTGTGCGCATGATCATGCTGGCAATCCAGCCCAAAATTCCGCCGACAATAATCCAAATCAAAAAATTAATCATGTTTCTCCTTTTCTATTTTCTTGTTTCTAGCTTGTTTCTAGCTTGTTTCTAGACTGATCGAATTAATGAGCAAAAAATTCGTGAAGTCTTCTTTAAGTTTGACAGCTCGTGGAATCCATCAGCGAACCACTTGCTGCTTCAACCGATTGACGGCACCAGTGGCGCGGTTCAAGTTCTCATCCACCAAATCACGCCCCTGATCCTGCAACTCTTCCAGCTTGTCCAAGGCCTGGTCAGCGATGTTGTGCACCTGCTTATTGGCCTTCTTCTGCAATCGAGTTGCTTCGGTTCGAACCACATGTTGGGTTCGCTTTCCTGTTTGCGGCGCGTACCACAAAGCCAAACCCGCACCGATCAGAGCGCCAATCAGGCTTCCCAGTAACAAACCCGCTCCGAAGCCGTCGTTCTCGTGAATCGAGTCAGTATTCATACCCATGGTAGTAACTCCTTTGGTTGCCGCGAAAGTGATTCCTCTGATTTCTGCAAGGATCACTTTTTTGGTGATGATGTTTGTAACACTGTTGTCGAGGAGAAGAATACTGGGTGCACCCATGATCTAACATCGGATGAGTCCTCAGCCGAATGTAAGACTTTCGATTAATTTGTCCGCGTTGCTCCTACATGTCAGGAGGTGCGGCGTACAGCCAGATGTAAGACTTGTGAAGTTGCGCGCGAGGCGCGTCTTTAGGCAGGCAAGATCGGCTGCGGGTTTCAACAGAGTGTGCAAAACGATCGCTACAGATTTTTAGTGGACGGTTATTTAAGTGGGAGCAGTGCAATCAGGCCGGCCGCAGTAATCGCTTGATGCGTTGCGGGGTTGTGGCTGTGCTGGCATAGGGCCGGGTTTCGATGATGGCGCTATATAGTTCAACCCAACGCGCGGCAATTTCTCGAATGTCGAAGCGTGCGCTGAGTTGGCGAGCCTGAATCCCCATGTCGCGAATGAGTTTGGGCTGGTTGCACAAGTGATGGATCATTTGCCCCAACTCTGCCAGCGTATTCGTCAACCAACCCCCAAAACGTGTCAGATAGGAATTGTCGGGCGATGGCGTCGTTGCGCCGGCGTGGTTGTCTAATGCCGTCGGCGAGTGTGCAGTGTCTTCGGCAAACTCATCCCACCAGGCCGCTTGTAAACCTAGATAAGGTTTCCCGGCTGCCAATGCTTCGATCACAGAAACCGGGTTGACCTCGCTCAGTGAACACGTGACCAGCACGTCGGCCGTTGCCAGCAAAGGGTTGACCTGCTCGCGGCTGACCTGACCCATGAAACGGACGTGATCTCGAAACTCGCTGGTTTTAGCTTGAAGTTGAGCGCGCAGTGTGCCGTCTCCGACGATAAGCCAATAAGCATTGGCACCGGCTTGAATGGCGATGCGCATGGCCTGGGTCAGGGCCATTAAATTCTTCTCAGGGGTTAGCCGGCCAATGTAAATAAACACGGTCGCATTGTCGGGAATACCCAGCGCAGCGCGATCGGCCGGCCGGGTGTGCTTCCATTCCTCCCAATCCAGCCGGATGCCGTTGGGCACCACATGAACCCGGTTGGCGCATTCGGGTGCCAGGGTGCGCAACCAGCGCGCGGTATCGCCCGAAGGTGCGGTGATTAGATCGCTGTTGCGAATGGCCTGGCGGATGATGGAGCTGACATAGCGGCCCAGAAAGGGGCGCACCAGGCTTGGATAGTTGGCTACATAGAGATCATGCCGGGTGTGATTGGTAAAGATCAGCGGCTTTTGAAAGCGCCAGGCCAGATTGGGCGTGATCCAACCCGCTGCCATGGTGGCTTCATGCATGTGCAGCACATCCAGCCCCGCTACAACCTGTGCCGCTCCGGGTTTTAGAGCCATGCTGCCTCGAAAATGAGAATCGCCGAGGGGAATTCCAGGCGTGCGCCAGATGGCTGGCAGGCTGTCTGCATAGCGGGTATAGCCAAATGTAAAAACCTGAGCGCGATGGCCCTGGCCCAATAATTCGCGATGATGCTCGGCTACAAAAGCACTTACCCCGTTGACGATGGGGGGAAAGCTGTCGGTGAATTGACCAATACGCAGTCCAGACGTTGGCCGTGTGATCGGTGGTGTTGCGGTGTTCTGAGAGGGCTCGCTGACAATCATGTTTGCTAAGGCGAGTGGTTTGAGATCGCTCATGCCGGTGTCATCGTGTGATGTGGTTGGTTATTACAAAGAGACTATGAAGTCACTGTTATGAAGTCACTGTTATGAAGTCACTGTGTTGACACTGTATTTTATGCGGATGAAAGGAGGGTTAGGCACAGAATATTTGTCAGCGATGTGGAATGGGCAGGCAAAACGTTGCATGAAGTGCAGGCAACCAAAACAAAAACAGCGCACTGGTTAACCAATGCGCTGCTTAAAGCCGGTAGACAATAAAAAAAGCACACGCCTCAATATCAATTGGCCCCCAACTGCAACAATTAACATCAAGGCGCGCGCTGAGACGACTATACCGTTTCAGCAGTGTAACGAATATCAGCCAATGGGTTAGTCAAGTGTAGGACAAATACTTAGGCCGATCGGCCCTATACAGATATGGGTTCAATTTACCTGTTCACTCAATTTCACTCAATCGATTTACGTATGAATGAATGAATCCTGCCCAAACCAATCCGGATTCCACGATCCGGCCTTTCGGTTTTTACGAAAGGCTGTTTTCGATGACATAGCGGATCATCTCGGCATTGGTCGATAGATTCATCTTCTCCAAAATCCGAGTGCGATACGTGCTAACAGTTTTCACGCTCAACGACAGTTGCTCGGCAATTTCGCTGACCGTCTTGCCCCCGCCGATCATGATCAATACAGTGTATTCACGATCCGAGAGCAACTCATGGGGCTGTTTATCGCTGCCACCGCTGAGCTCGAATGCAAACTTTTCGGCCAGGGTGGGGCTGACATAGCGGCCGCCCGCCGTCACCTTGTGGATCGCCTGCACCAGCTGGTCGAGCGCAACCTCCTTATTAAGGTAGCCGGCAGCACCGGCCTTAAGCATGCGCATCGCATACTGATCTTCTGGGTGCATACTCAAGATCAACACCGGCAGCTTGGGCTGTTGGGCGCGTATCTCGTGCAAAATATCGAGACCGCTGCGGCCCGGCATCGAGATATCCATGACCACAACATCCCAGTCATTCACCCGAATTTTTTCCAACACTTCAAGTCCATTGATCGCTTCCATAACCTGCACGCCGGGTATGGATTCCTCGACAATTTCGCGAAAACCTTTTCGCACGATGGCGTGATCGTCAGCTATTAGTACCTTCATATCATTCAACTTTGCTTTCCTTCAAAGGGCAAGACTTGCTTCTTTGGGCGAGGCGTCTCTGGTGAATCTTTTTGTAAGGTCCCCAGACGCCGGCTTAACCTTTTTTTGTTGCCTCAATGGGTTCATCTGGTTCAACTGTCTCGATCATTTGATTGCCTGCTGTGGGCCGAAGCGGCAAGTGCACAATCACTTGCGTGCCTCGACCGGGCGTACCCTGAATATCGACTGACCCACCCATACGCAATGCGCGCTCATTCATACCCATCAAGCCCAATGATCGTACGTCATAAGTTTGGTTTTCGCCAATCCCAACGCCGTCATCGATCACTTTCATGCTCAACTCAATCCCATCATCCTCCAGCACAATCTCGACTTTGTGTGCCTGAGCGTGGCGTGCCACGTTGGTCAGTGCTTCCTGCAGAATGCGAAATGCGGTGATGCTCACATCGCGATCAAAGAAATCGGTGGTGACCTTGCGGGTAAAGGTAGAGGCCAGTGAAGTTCGCTCTTCAAACTCGCGCATCTGCCACACAATAGCCGCAACCAGTCCCAGATCATCCAACATGCCGGGCCGAAGGTCGGCCGAAATGCGGCGGACCACGTGCACGGTTTCGTCCAGCAAATGAATGGCCGAATCCACCTTCTCCAGCGCTTTGGCCTGGCTGGGATCCAGCCGGCGTTTGGCTGCCATCAGGTCCATCTTCATGCCGGTGAGGGCCTGACCCAGCTCATCATGAACTTCGCGGGCAATGCGCGTGCGCTCGGCTTCAATGGCGGTATTCGTCTGGGTGGCCAATTGCCGCAGCCGGTTTTGAAACCCACTCAGCCGGGCGTTGCTGGTTTGTAGTTGGGCCGTGCGCTCCTGGATTCTCTGTTCCAATTCCAGATTGAGCTGGCGCAACTCATGATCGCGTTTCTGCAGCGTCTCGCTCATTTGGTCCAGGGTGTGCGCCAGACCCATCAGCTCACGCGAGCCATTCTTGAGCCCGGTGCGCGCTGTGAGGTTGCCGGCACCGATTAGCTGGGCCGTTGCTGATATTTTTCGAATCGGCTCCAACAGGGTCACATGGCTCAGCCACCAGGCCAGAGCCAGCGCAAATAACGTGATCACGGCCAACCCCGCCAAATCGCGCATTATGAGCCGGTCGATTTCGGCAAACGCTTCTGCCGTCGATACACCCACCGCGGCATATAAATTCGCTGTGGGATCAATTCGTATGGGCGTAAAGGAATAAAAACGCTCCACGCCATCCGGCCCCAGCAGGATAGTCGAGCCTTGTTTTTGGGCCAACATGGTTTGCACCAGTGGCTCATCGTTGACCTTCTTACCAATCCACTCGGTGGGATTTGGAAAGCGCACGGCGATAGTGCCTGTTTGATCCAGAATTAAAAAGGTGCTGCTAGGCAAATTCAAAGCTTCAATTGCCGTGTTCATCTTTTCGAGATCGAGTCCGGTGATCACAATGAACTCGACATTGCCTTGCGCATCCAGAACGGGGTGGGCAAAGCTAAGGGCCAGCTTGCCACTCACAGCCCCCATTTGCACCTCGCCGATGACAAATCCTTTGGTTGAGAGAGCCCGTTGGAAATAGGCTCGGCTGGCAAGGTTAAGCGGAGCCGTCGTCGTCATCGAGCTGGTATTGGATGCGTCTGTGGGCGCGGCTGGCACTCTGCACACGATGCGGCCGTCTGGCATGGCGATGCCGAAGGCGCTGAAATCACTCGTCTTCGCAAAGAGCTGCTTGAGCCGTTCTTGACATGCGCCCGGGCTGCCCCCAATCGCGCTGCGAACTTCTGGAAGCACAGCCAGCCATTGCATCAGGGTGTGGGCCTGATCCACCCTTTGCTCCTGGTTTTGAACCACGAGCCGCAGGGTATTCGATGTTGCATTGCGGATCTCTTCAATGGCGCGTGCCCGCCGATCCGTGGCAGCCGCCAGCATCAGCAGGGCAACGGGTAATGTGGAGATGAGCAAGAGCAAAGTCAAGCGCGCGCGCAAACTCGAAATCACAGTTTTTTTATCCTTTGATAAACCAAGAAATCAACGTAAAGAGCAAGGAAATGGATTGTGCGTCTGTTTCGGGTTCGGAACAGGCCGATCACGCAATGATCTTATCATCAGCTTTGTGCTGGCGGTGCATTTTTTGAAAGGGGCATAAACCAGCAGTAGGGCAATTCGAAAGCGCGACCCCGTGCGAACCCATGGTGTAGGGGCACACACTACCCCTTTTTGCGAATGAACCTTGCACCCCCCTGAAGTTGATTCTTCACTTACACATGAGGTCGGATAGAATCCGGCGCGATCATCATGATTCGAAATCACCTCAAAGAACTTGTCGTAAAGGCGATTGACCAGGCCCAGGCCAGCGGCGATCTCCCCGCGTTTGATGTCCCGCCATTTATTCTGGATCACCCGCGCCAAAGCGAGATGGGTGACTATGCCGTTTCTGTGGCCATGCAACTGGCACGGGCGGCGCGGTTGCCGCCGCCGCGTATTGCTCAACTCATCGCCAAACACCTGACCACGGTGATGGCGGAGACTGTGCCTGGTAGTACGCCCACGTTTGAAATCGAGGTGGTGAATGCGTTCATCAATCTACGCCTGAGCGCCGGATTTCTGGCCGCCCAGGTCGAGCCCATTTTGCAGGCCGGCCCGCAGTGGGGCAATGTCGATATCGGCCACGGTCACCAAGCCAAGGTCGAGCACGGCAGCGCCAACCCCACCGGCTATGCCACCATCGGCACGTCGCGCAATGTCATCGTCGGCGACACACTGGCCAACACGCTGGACGCCGCAGGTTATGAGACTCAACGCGAGTGGTATATCAACGATGCCGGCAGCCAGATCCGCGTCTTTGGCGCGTCGGTGTTTGCGCGCTATGCCCAGGCGTTGGGTCTTGAGGAGCCGGTGCCGGAGAAAGGCTATCAGGGCGAGGACGTGATCGAAGTGGCTCAGCGCATCCGCGAGCGCGACGGCGACCAATATTTGCATCTGCCGCGCGAGGAGGCCACCCGTGCCTTGGGCCAGCTTGGCATCGACCTCATCATGGAGCGCATCCGTGGCACAGTCGCGCGGCTTGGCATTCGCTACGACAACTTCTTTAGCGAGCGCAGCTTATACACCAGCGGCCTGGCCGAGAAGATGCTGGGTGAATTGCGCCAGAAAGGCCTGCTGATCGAGCACGATGGGGCCGAATGGTTCAGCGAGGATGGCAGCCCGATTCGGGCCGGGCAGGGCCGCAAGAAGACCAGTGCCGATTACGCGGCGGCAGGTGCCGCGGCCGACCCCGCGGCCGACCCCGTCCATCGTCTCATCGAGGAAGACGAAGCGGGTGATGACGAGATTGAGATTGAAGAGGAGCCGGAGGAGAAGGGCAGGCGGCTGCCCATTCAGGCTGTGGTGATTCGTTCGGCCCGCGTCATCGCCAACCCGGCCGAGCGCACGACCTATCTGGCCAGCGACATTCCGTATGCCTACAACAAAGTCATCGAGCGCGGCTACAACCCCGCTGTCTATGTGTGGGGCGAGGATCACCAGGCGGATGTGGAGCGGGTGAAGGTGGTTGCGAGAGCCGTGGGCGTGCCCGATGACGCCATCAAAATCCTGATCTACCGCTTCATTACTTTGTTGCGCGACGGCCAGGAAGTGCGCATGGGCAAGCGCAAGGGCAACGCTATTTTGACCGATGATGTGCTGGACGAAATTGGCAGTGATGCGCTGCGCTACATCATGTTGTCGCGTAGCATCGACACCAAATTCTCGTTCGACCTCGGCGTGCTCAAAGAGCAAAATGATACGAATCCGCTGTATTACGTGCAGTATGGTCACGCCCGCATTTGCTCCATCGAGCGGCGCGCCCAGGAAGAGGGCTGGCCGATCAATCCCAACCCGCCGATGGTGTTTACGGAACCGGCGGCGCTGGCGCTCATTCGCAAGTTGCTGGAGCTGCCGGAGGTGGTTGAGCTGGTGGCCACGCACTTGCAGCCGCATCACTACACCACCTACGCGCGCGAAGTGGCGCAGGCGTTTAGCAAGTTCTATGACGAATGCCGCATTAAAGATTCGCCGGCAGATGTGGCTGGTGCGCGGCTTAAACTCGCACGGGCCGCCCGCTTCACCCTGGCTAAAGTGCTGGCGTTGATGGGCATGAGTGCGCCGGAGCGGATGCAAAGGGAAGCTGCCAGCAGCTAGCCGCCAGCAACCAACCACCAGCAACCAACCACTAACTACTCTCATGGGTATCAAACCAGATCATTGGATTCGCCGCCTTGCCAAAGAGCAGGGCATGATTGAGCCGTTTGTAGAAAGCTCCATGCGCAGCGGCGTGGTGAGCTATGGCGTGTCGTCCTATGGCTACGACATTCGAGTCAGCAACGAGTTCAAAATTTTTACGAATGTGAACTCGGCCATCGTCGACCCCAAGAACTTCTCGGCCAGCTCGTTTGTGGATGCGGTGGTGGATGAGTTTTGCATCATTCCACCCAACTCGTTTGCACTCAGCCGCACGGTCGAACACTTTCGCATTCCGCGCGAGGTGTTGGTGGTGTGCCTGGGCAAGAGCACCTACGCGCGCTGCGGCCTGATCGTGAATGTGACGCCGCTGGAGCCGGAGTGGGAGGGCTACTTGACCCTGGAGATCAGCAACACCACGCCCTTGCCGGCCAAGGTCTACGCCAACGAAGGCATTGCGCAACTGCTGTTCTTTGCCGGCGATGGCGTGTGCGAACAGAGCTACAAGGACAAGAAGGGCAAGTATCAGGGCCAGGTGGGCGTGGTCTTGCCGAGGATCGAGAAGTAGATGGGTGCTTCGACATCGGCGCTGTCGGCTGATCGCAAGCAGCAGATTGTGGCGTTGACGCAGGATCTGGTGCGCGCCCGCGGCATGGCCGGCCACGAGCAACCCGCTGCCCAGGTCGCCATCAAAGCCATGCGCGCGCTGGGTTATGCCGATGTGCATGTGGATGGGTTGGGCAATGTCGTTGGCACACTGCTGCCGTTGGTAGACACAGATTCCATGTCCCCGACCACTGGCGGCATCCTGTTCGACTCGCA
>Ga0105044_10008970_pt1 | contig 13702 bp, 16 predicted proteins | sample MAT01_FD_78092 | JGI IMG/M metagenome (GOLD analysis project Ga0105044, IMG submission 78092) | Freshwater microbial communities from Lake Fryxell liftoff mats and glacier meltwater in Antarctica - MAT-01 | ecosystem: Environmental > Aquatic > Freshwater > Ice > Liftoff microbial mat | place...
GATCAACAGGCTCGCGGACGGGTCAATGCTCAACGCCTGATGGGCGAACGTCGGATTGCAGGCGCCGAGGATCTTCAGCGCCGGACGGTCGACACCGATCTTGGCTTTCAGCGTGGCGGCCACGTCGATCTCGGTGAGGATCCCGAATCCCTGGCCAGCGAGCGCGTCTCGAACGGCCGTTTCGGCTTCGGGCATCGGGGTGTTGATGGTGGTTTCGATGGGATTCATGGTTCAGCTGCTTTCGTTGGTTCGGTGGGCTCTCACCAGGCAGTCGATCGCCGGCACGGTGTCGGTGTCGGTGTCGGTGTCGTTGCCATTGCTGGTGTCGGTTGGGATGGGTCGGTGCCGGCGTTCGGCGCGGTCGATGACGAGGTCGGGGACGCCCGAGTTCTCCAGGTCGACTTTCACATCATCGGGGGTATAGAGCACTGCCGGGTTCTGAGGACCGCCCCTGCCTTCGGCAAGGTTGAGGAGATCGTGGCCGACGATCAGCAGCGTCCCGCCGGGTGCCAGGGCACTGGCTGCAACGCCGAACGCGGCGGCCCGCTGTTGGGCGGGGAGCTGCAGGTAGAAGACCAGGACCAAGTCGAAGTGCGACTGGGGCCGCCATGTGGTGACATCTGAGCAGATCCACTCGACGACGACGACGCCGTTCGCTTCAGCGAGGCCGGCGGCCTTGGTCAGCCCGACATCGGAGAAGTCGATGCCGGTGGTGTCCCAGCCATGCGTGGCGAGCCAAACGGCGTTGCGTCCTTCGCCGCAGGCCACATCGAGCGCACGGCCCGGAGCCAGGTCGGCCACCTCAGGCGGGAGGAACTGGTTCGGTTCGGTCTTCCAGATGAACTCGGTCGTGCGGTAACGGTCATCCCAATGCGCGGCGTCGCTCACGTGGCGGTGCCGTTCGAGTCGGTTCCGGCGAACTCGTGGAACGCCGCGAACGCTCTGGGACCGTAGACCGATGCGGTGCCACCGTCCATGAGCAGCGCAACGCCGAGCGCTTCAGCACACTCCTCGGCGGTCGCACCCCGAGCGACGGCGGCCTTGGCGTGGTAGGCGATGCACCCGTCACACTGTTTGACGACGGCGATAGCCAAGGCCATCAGTTCTTTGACCTTCGCCGGAAGCGCTCCGTCGGCAACAGCTGCTTGGTGGAGCGCCCCGAAGCCGGCCCACACCTCGGGGCTGGCGGTTCGGAGTGATTTGGTCGGCTCGCGGAGGTCGGCGGCGACGTCTCGGTAGTGGCCCATGGGGTCCTCGATTCCTCGGTTGAAGGGGTCAGCCGGCGTTGGCTAGGCGGTGGTGTAGCGGTGTGGTGGTCGGTTCGAACCTACGTCGGCGGGCTGTCCCCGCAACAGGGTCATTGGTCATACCCAGGTGGGTATTTCGTACGGCTACGTGAGCTGGCGGATCAGGAACCAGAACGAGAACGCGACGAGCATCACCCCGAACGCCGTCCTTGACCGTTCGGCGGGGATGCGTTGGGCGAGCTTCGCTCCGAGCATCGAGGCCGGGATGAGCCCGGCAGCAAAACCGCCGGCGACGGTCCAGTCGATGTGGCCCAGCGCCCAGTGGGTGGCCAGTGTCGGGATCGTCAGGATGCCGACGACGACCATCGAGGTACCGGCCGCCTCGATGCTGCCGAGGCCGAGAACCAGGACGAACAGCGGGACCAGCAGGAAGCCACCTCCGTTGGCGAGGAGCCCGGTCAGCAGACCCACACCACAGGACGACCCGATCACGATCGGGGCCTTGCCCCGGCGACTGGCGCCACGGGCTGATGAGCCGTGCCGGTCCGGCATCAGCATCCGCGCCCCAATGAGCAACAGCAGGCCGCCTGAGAGAATGAGGAGGCGGTCGCCGCCGACGAACTTCGACGCGAGCGCCCCGAGGAGCGCTCCGGGCACACCACCGATGATGGCGAGCTTGGCGACACGGCGGTCGAGGTTGCCCGCCTTCAGGTACCTCCGGGCGCTGACGAACGCCGCGGGGATCATCGCTGGCAGAGGCGACGCAACGGCGGCCAGCCCGGACACTCCGAGCATGGCGAGCACCGGCGTGGCGAACGCCGAGCCTCCGGCACCGAAGATGCCGAAGACCACTCCGACGCCGAGGCCGGCAAGCAGGTACTCGATAAATCTCATGGCTTCGACCTTATACCCCGAGGGGTACTCTTGCATACCCCTTGGGGTAGGAGTACAGTGACGTCATGAACGAGAACCAGACGGGACCAACGGGCATCGATCTCGAGCCGACGACCGTCGACGATCTGCGGCGGAGGCTCCGCAAGGTCGAAGGCCAGGTACGGGGCATCCAGAACCTGCTCGCCGACAACCGGGACTGCCGCGAGATCGTCACCCAGATCACCGCCGCCAACAAGGCCCTCGAACAGGTCGGCTTCCTCCTGATCTCCGCCGGCCTCACCTGGTGCCTCGAAGACCCCGACCGTTCTGCCGCTGCGGGCTATGAGGTCGCCGATGTTCAGAAGATGTTCCTCAAACTCGCATGACTCCCCACACCCCCGACCACGCCACCCGTGTCCCAGAAAGGACGAACCGATGATCTTCAAGCAGTACGAACTCGGATGCCTGTCACTGTTCAGCTACCTGATCGGTGACGAAACAACCGGCCGCGCCGTCGTGGTCGACCCCCAACGCGACGTGTCGCAGTACCTGGCCGACGCCGACAGCTTGGGGCTGCGGATCGAACGCGTGCTCGAAACCCACTTCCACGCGGACTTCCTGTCCGGCCACCTCGAGCTGGCCGCCGCCAACGGCGCCATCATCTCCTACGGCGACGAGGCCCACGCCGAATTCGCCATCGACCCGATGGCCCATGGCCAACGCCTCTCCCTGGGCAACGTCACCTTGGAAGTGCGTCACACACCGGGCCACACACCTGAGTCGATCTCGATCGTCGTGTGGGAGCACGCGGAGGACCCCGAGCCGTGGGCGGTGCTCACCGGCGACACCCTCTTCATCGGCGACGTCGGCCGACCGGACCTCCTCACGTCCATCGGCTGGACCGCCGACGGCCTCGCCCGCCGCCTCTACCGGTCCATCCACGACCAGCTCCTCACCCTTCCCGATGCCACCCGCGTCTACCCGGCACATGGCGCCGGATCGGCGTGCGGCAAGAACCTGTCGACCGCCAGCGCCTCGACGATCGGCGAACAGCGACGCACCAACTACGCGCTCGCGCCCATGAGTGAGGACGCTTTCGTCGAGGCGGTCACCCAAGGCCAGTCGGTCGCTCCGCTCTACTTCGCCTTCGCCGCCGACTCGAACCGTCGCGAACGGGAGCTCCTCGACGACCATCGAGAGACCCCAGCGCTCGGCCTCGAACTCGTGCTCAGAGAGCAAGCCGAGGGCGTGGTGGTCATCGACGCCCGCGCCGCTGACGTGTTCGCGTCAGGCCACCTTCGAGGCTCGATCAACGTCGGCATCGACGGACGCTTCGCCGAGTATGCCGGCGACGTCCTGCGTCCTGGCCAGGGCGTCATCCTCATCACCGAGGCAGGGCAGGAGAACGAAGGGCGCATCCGCCTCGCCCGCATCGGGTTCGACCACGTCATCGGGTCACTCCACGACATCGACCAGGTCCTGATCGACCATCCCGACCTCGCCGAGCAGGCCCCTCGGGTCACCGCCACCGACGTCGAGGAATGGCGGCGCACCGAGCCCGGGCTGCAGATCGTCGATGTCCGCAACCCGGGGGAGGTCGCTGATGGCGCCATCGATGGCGCCATCAATCTGCCGCTTCCCCAACTCCTCGACCGACTCGCCGAGCTCGACCCGGCGCGGCCGACGGTCGTGTACTGCGCGGGCGGCTACCGCTCCGCCACCGCCGCATCGCTCATGCGGGCCCGGGGATTCACCACGGTCGCCGACATCTACGGCGGCTACGGGGCTGTCTGCGCCATCGAACCAGCATCCGATCTCGGACCACACCTGACGGCAGTCAACTGTCGTGTGGACCTAGGTTCCCTTCGTGATCTCGCTGAGCCGTCCTGACGTTGAGCTCGTGGAGCGGTATCGGTTGGAACGGCTGGACGACCCGACCACCTGTAGCCCGTCGCGCGAGCCACTCACCGGGTTCCGCCGCGACACCGCTACCATCGCCATCGGGCAGGGCGACGCGACCTTCGAGCGAGCGCGACGTGGCCTCGAGGCGTGGGCAGCGCACCGGGGCGCCGGTGTGGAGATCTTCCCGGCTGCGGCCGAACTCCGTGTCGGTGAAGTGGTGGCCTTGGTGACCCGACAGCTGGGGCTGTGGGTTCTGGCCTCCTGCCGAGTCGAGTCCACAGAGGATGACCCGTCACGCTTCGGCTTCACCTACGCGACGCTTCCCGACCACCCGGCGTGTGGGTACGAATCCTTCACCGTCTGTCGCACCGGGAACGACGTGACGTTCGAGATCGGCGTGGTGTCGCGGCCCGGTATCCCGCTGGCGCGCCTCGGAACACCTGTCACCAGACTCCTCCAGAAGCGAGCCACTGGTGCGTACCTGAACGCTCTCAAGAGCTGGACCACCGACCGGTAGCCGTCCCACCCGACGAGATCCTCTTCATGATCGAACGGTCCGGGCCGGCCGTGGTCCGGAGTAGACGACGGTTCCGTCGTCGTGGAGTTCCTTGATCAACGGGACCGGGACCTCTTCGGCGTTGGGAGCGGTGCCTTCGATGCTGGCGACAAAGTCCTCGGGGAACTGGCGGAGCAGGCTCGAGATCACGATCTGTTCCTCGGTGCCGAGGTAGCAGCGGTTGGAGTCGGTCACCGTGCGGAGCGCCGCGTTCATCCGCCCGAGGTGAGCGTCGCTGCCCTCGCCGCGCCCGATCTGGACGAGTTGCTCGGTCAGATCGGCACATCCTCTGGTACACGAAGGACATTGACCGCACGACTCCCGGGCCAGGAACCCGCTCATCGCCCGGGCGACACTCACCATCGATCGCGAATCGTCGTAGATCACGAAGCCCGCCGCCCCGAGGCCAGATCCGATGTCGACGAACGCTTCATAGGAGAGCGGTGTGTCGAACTGGGCTGCGGTCACCACGGCGTTCGAGATGCCGGACAGTGCCGCCTTGAACCGGCGGCCAGGACTCGGGCCGCCGCAGCGCTCGAGCACAATCGACAGCGGGGTGCCGATCTCGACCTCGTGAACTCCGGGGGTCACGACATCGCCGACCACTGTCACGACGATCGTTCCTGGCGACTCGATCGTTCCCATCGTCCGGTACCACGAAGCGCCATGGCGCAAGATGTGAGCCGCAGCGGCGAGTGTCTCGACGTTGTTGACGAGCGTCGGATTGCTCTCCGGGGCATTCCGGGTCGGGGTCGTCCCCGACTCCCATCCCATCGGGACGGTGGCGAACAGCCCGTGCTGCCACGGTGGGAGCTGGCGCGGGAGCGGGTCGCGTCCTTCGATCACCTCGAGCATGGCCTTCTCCTCGCCGAACAGATAGTCGTCAGGCCCCTCGACCAAAGTGAACGAGATTCCGTCCAACAACCCTGTCTCGGAGAACTCCACGAGTGCCGCCCGCAGGATCTCGACCTCGGTCGCGAAGGAACGCTTCGTGGCGAGGAACACCCCCTCGGCTCCGATGGCCAGCGCAGCGATGGCTGCGCCCTCGATTACCCGAAACGGGTCGGTCCGCATCAGTGAACGATCCTTGAAGGTCGCCGGCTCCCCCTCTGCGCCGTTCGCCACCACGAAACGCGTCCCGCCGCCCGCCCGCCGAAGGGACTCCCACTTCGAACCAGTCGGGAATCCGCCTCCGCCGCGCCCGCGCAGCCCAGACGCGGCGATCTCCTCGATCGTGGCCTCCGGCCCGAACTCACGGGCGGTCATCAATCCCTGCCCGCCGCCCGCCTCCGCAAAGGCATCCCAGGAGAGCAGTGGTTCCGTCGGAAGGATCACACTGGCCCACTGACTCTCGACGGAAGGCGGTGGAGGGGTCATGAGGCGACCTTTCGGGACTGCCACGGTGCCGACGCAGTGTCCCACAGGGCGACCTTGAGCCCGGACCGCGGGTCCCGCCCGTCGAAAGTACGAATGACGACAGGTCGCCGGAGCGCCGTCCACCGACCGTGACGCTCCCGGTAGAACGAGCATCGAGGACGCCTACGTGGCGTTGACGGGAGGAATCCGACGAACGAGTCGAGAGACGATGTGCCCCTCGGCCCAACGTCGCAATGTGATTCCGAGCGCCAGCGAGGACCCAACGAGCACTACCGCCCCGGCGACCCGGCCGGGGGAAAGCACGTCTGATCGCGTCAAGGCCCACACCATCGCGACTCCTGCCACGATGAAGCCGCAGATGGCGAGTCGCACGGTGGCATCTTCGACCATTGTCAGTTCGGGGTCCTGGTGAACGGCAGTGTGGGTCGCACCCTCATTGCGCAACAGCCTTTCCAACCATCGAACAGGTGTGGTCACGGCGATCACCACGGTGGGTGCCCAAGCGAGCAGGATCGCCGCGAGCCAGACGAGATCGCCGCCGGTGAGTGGCGACTTGGAGTCCACCACAGCCGAAGCGGCGAAGGTGGCGAGCGCCGTGGTCAGCAGGGCCAGGAGGGCCTTGACGTAGCGCAGGACGATGGTCTGGGTCCGCAGGATGTGCCTCGCCATGCCATGTTCGACCTTGGCCACTTCGTCCAGGAGATCGCGCTGACGCGAGCCGGCCAGGGCGAGCAGAGCGCGGGCGCGGGTTTCATCGGTGCCGTCCGGAACGGATCCGAGGCCGCCGTACGCGGTGATTCGCTCATCAACTCGGGCACGAGCGACCTCGTTCGCCGGGACGAGGAGCGAAATCGCCTCAGGTGATCGGCGCCGACGGACCAGCGCGTCCTGCGCCACGGCGCCGAGTTCGCCGCTCGGGAGCTGCAGTGCGGTCAGCGTGTATCGAGGGGCAAACGACTCGCCCCGATCCAGGCCGATGTGATTGGCGTGGAAATAGAACTGGGTCAGGTCCCGAAGCACCAGCCACAAGGCGGTGAACGGAACGGCAAGCGACGCGACCACCGCGATGAGCAGCAGGAGTCGCACCTCGTCGACCGCACCGGTCAGCAGGGAGCGAATCACCGAGACCACGGCGTCGTGCTCGACCACGGGGAGCAACACCATCAACCCGGCGCCGGACAGCAGTGCGGACGCCACCCGGTGCAGGGTCGACAGCCGAACCTCGCTCCGCTGGAGGTACGACCTGATCGCGCCCCGCTCCTCCTCGGTCAGGGCGACGGTGTCGCCAGCAATGAGCGCCTCATTGTCGTCGGGGGTGCCGGGCGCATTGATCGGGTTGATCGGGACGGACACGGCTCCATGTTCGGCTCGCCCGGTGCACGCAGACAGAGGCCAAGGTCACAAATCGGAAGCGACGAATCTTCCTGGATCCCGCTGGAAGCCAGCCCGCAACGGCCACCCGATTGGCATCAGACCCAACGTCACACGCCGCACCGCCTCCATCAGCACGGTCGTCGCAATGGTCGTGCGGCTCAGGATGCGGCTGGCGTGCTCGTCGGTGTTGGCGAAGTGCAGGTCCTCGGCGTCGCGCACCATCGCTGTGATCAGCCCGGCGGCGGCCGTGTGCGCGTTCACCACCTCGCCCAGCTGCGCCACCGGGCGGATGAGGGCGACTGCCGCGTCGGCCACGAACACCCCGCAAAACACAATGGTGTGTGAGCCGGCGGAGCGCAGGCCCATGGTGTCCCACGTCAGCTCGAGGCTGACCCCCGGGGCCGAGAGCGGCACCGTGAAGTGGGTCACCTGTGGGCAGTCGGGAGCGTCGTGCGGGCGTTGATCACGAATCCGCGGTCGACCTTCGTCGCTGCGCCGTTCGAACCAACCCAGTCCGAGATGATGCCGGTGCGGTCGCGCTCGGCGACACCGGGTTGCAGAGATGCGCCGACCTGCCGTGCGCGTTCGCTCAAATCGGGGGCCGACGTGGCAGTCGGCACGGAGTTCCCGTCGATGAGTGTCATGTGGATGAAGGTAGGACCGGCCCCCCAACAGATTTAGTCCTCGATCTGGACCGGGGCGGTGTCGATTCTGGACCTGCCGGCGACTCCAAGAGGACGCCATGGGCGAAATCACCGGATACGGCCAGCACTGCCCCATCTCACGCGCCCTCGACGTGCTGGGCGAGCGATGTTCGCTACTCATCGGGCGCGACATGCTCGTCGGCACAACTCGTTTCAACGACCTCGCCCGGGCTGCCGGGGTTGTCGCGCAGTTTGCCGACCAAGCGGTTGCGTCAATCCGAACGGCCGGCATCGTCGAGCGCGTCGGCAACGAGTACCTGTTGAACGACTCGGGCCTGCAGCTCGAACCGATCGGGTTCGGCCTGGGCTCCTGCGGTGCGCGATGGACCTTCGGCGAGCCCCGACGACCCCAAGCTGTTCTGGATCGTCATCGAGAACGGCGTGCCATCAGCGCGCCTCAGCGAACCCGGCTTCGAGGTCGACGTCATGATCACCTCCGGGCTGGAATCGCTGTACGAGGTGTGGCTGGGGCGGTTGTCGATCAGCGACGCACTGCGGGCGGCAACGGCTGCACTTCAGCGGGCGACCAGCGATCGTGACGCGGATGCCCACTCGGTCGTCGCCGGTCCTCCCCGCCGAGGTGCTCTGGAAACCGGCGGTGAGTGTGTTGAACGATTTGGTGGAGCGAGCGCCAGGGTGGCGACGGGAATTGTTTCGGGCAGCGGTTCGGCCGCCGGGCCAGCTGATGGTTCCGTCTGGCCCGCACTGGTTGGTCGTGTCGACCACGATCCGGCATGACAGGTCCCTGCCCGAGCGAGGGCGTCATCGATCCCGCGACTCCGGCACGACGACCTCGTGGCCGGCGCCAGCCAGTCGGCGGGCGATGTTCCCGCCGACGTTGCCGGCGTCAATGAGCCGGATTAGCTCCCGACCGAAACGGGTAGGCACCTCCCGGGCGTTCTCGTGAGCGGCACCCCGCGGATCGGAGCAGTGATGAGCAACATCGTTGACCTCTTCTGGGACCGGGTCGAACACTCGCCCGACAAGCCGGCCCTGCGACAGCGGGTCGGGGGCGACTGGGAGCCGCTCAGTTGGCGGGAGTACGGCGACGCAGTCACAGAAGTTGCTGCCGGCCTCGTGGCACTCGGCATCGAACCAGGCGACCGCGTCGCCATCCTCGCGTTCAACCAGATTCGCTGGCACGAGGCCGACATCGGGATCCTGGCCGCCGGGGCGACAACGGTTCCGGCATACCCGACGAGCGCATCCAGCCAACTCGTCCACCTCCTCGGCCATTCCGGCGCCCGAGTGTGTTTCGTCGGCGACCGCGATCAGCTGACGAAGGTGTTGCTCGGTCGCCATTCCTTACCGGCGCTCGCACATGTGGTGATGTTCGACGATCCGCCCGACGGCCTCGACGACGATCTCGTCCTCACGTTCGACGCACTCCGCACCCTCGGGCGCCGCCTCATCGCCGACGAACCGACCCTGGTTCGGGACCGATCGGCCGGCATCACTCCCAACTCCACGGCAACGATCGTCTACACCAGCGGGACGACCGGACCTCCTAAAGGCGTGATGCTCACCTACGCCAACCTCAGCGCCACGATCCGCTCGATCATCGACGTCGTCGAGATCGGCCCCGACGACCGCTTCCTGTCCTTCCTGCCGCTGTCACACATCGCCGAACGGACGGTGAGCCACTTCGGGCAGATCGTGGCCGGAGGTGAGACGTGGTTCGCCGCCGGCCTCGCGACCGTCCCGAATGACCTCCGCGCCTGCCGACCGACCGTGTTCTTCGCCGTCCCGCGGGTCTGGGAGAAATTCAAGACGTCAATCCTCGACCAGATCGCGAGATCCTCCAGGCCGGCCCGTCTGCTCGCCGAGGCCTACCTCAGCGCCGGTCGGAGGCGATCCGACACCCTTCGCGCGGAGGCTCGCCCCGGCGTGCTCGGCCGAGCCAGGCTCGCGGTGGTCGACCGGGCGCACTACGCGTTGCTCGACCGACTCGTTGGCTCGCGGATCCGCCGCCAGATTGGGCTCGACCGCGCCCGCATCCTCGTCTCGGGAGCAGCTCCCGTTCACCCCGACCTGCTGTGGTGGTTCTCGATGCTGCGGCTTCCGATCGCCGAGGTCTACGGGCAGACCGAGGACTGCGGGCCCACCACGCTCAACCCCCCAGACGCCATCCGGATCGGCTCGGTCGGTCGTGCGATGCCGGGCCTCGACGTGCGCATCGCCGAGGACGGCGAGATCATCGCTCGCGGCGAGAGCGTCAGTCCGGGCTACTACGCCGACCCCGTGCAAACCAAAGAACTGCTCGAGCCCGACGGGTGGATGCACAGCGGCGATCTCGGGCGCATCGACGCCGACAACTACGTCTTCATCACCGGACGCAAGAAGGATCTGATCGTCACCTCGAGCGGGAAGAACATCGCGCCACAGGCGCTGGAGACGAGGCTGCTGGCCGAGCCCCTCATCGCCCAGGCGGTCGTGGTCGGCGAGGGACGGTCGTACCTCACAGTCCTTCTCTCATTGGATTCCGAGGCCGTCGGCCGGCGGGCCGACCAGCGCCACAAGCTCGCGGACTTCGGATCGCTGCTCGAAGATCCGGCGCTGCACATCAAGATCGCCGCCGCCGTCGACCAGGTGAACCAGGGTCGGGCACCGGTGGAACAGATCAAGGCGTGGCGCCTGCTCCCGCGCGAGCTGACGGTCGCCGGCGGCGAGCTCACCCCCACGTTCAAGTTGAAACGTGAGGTCGTCACGGCACTGTTTGCGGACCTCATCGAGGAGATGTACCAGACACCCCGACCGGCGTCAGCGGATCGGTCCCCGGCGTCCTCGACGCGCTGACCTGCGGGCTCAGTCGATGTCCTCGAACTCGGCGCCCGGCTCGAACCCCATGAGCTGGTGGACCGCCTCGACCGGCGAGAGCGAGCCGTTCAGGACGGCTTCGACCTTCCGCGTGATCGGCATGGGAACAGCGAGCCGTTGCGCCAGGGCGGCGATGGCCGGCGTGCTGGTGACGCCTTCGGCGACCATCATCATGTCGGCGGTGATGTCGCTGAGGGAACGTCCCTTTCCGAGTTCTTCGCCGACCCGGCGATTGCGGCTCAGCGGGCTGCTACAGGTCGCGGTGAGGTCACCGTTGCCCGCCAGCCCGAGGAACGTGATCGGCTGCGCGGCCATCGCTACGCCGAGACGCTCGATCTCGGCCAGCCCACGGGTGATGAGGGCCGCCTTGGTGTTCCAGCCGTAGCCGAGCCCGTCGCCGATCCCGGCGGCGATGGCGATCGCGTTCTTGACCGCGCCACCGACCTCGCATCCGACAACGTCGCGACTCGTGAACACTCGAAACGATTCCGTCGTGATCGCCCGGCGCAACCGCTCCGCACGTGCCACGTCGCTACAGGCGAGAACCGTTGCCGACGGCTGACCGGCCGCCACCTCCCTGGCGAGGTTCGGACCCGACAGGACGCACACCCGGTCGGGGTCGTGACCCACCACGTCGACGAGGACCTCGCTCATACGAAATCCCGTCTCGAGCTCGATCCCCTTGGTCACCGAGACGAGATCGGCCTCGGTCGGCACCGCGGGGCCCACCAGCTCGACGACGGATCGGAAGTAGCGCGACGGCACGGCGAGCACGACCATGTCGGCTGCGTGCAAGGCGACCTGCGGATCCACGGTCGCCCGCAGCGATGGACACAGTTCGACGTCCGGGAGATAGCTCGAGTTTCGCTGGCGAAGAGTGATCTCGTCCGCCACGTCGGCGTCGCGCGCCCAGAGCGTGGTGTCGTTCCCCGCAGCCAGCAGCGACGCCAAGGTCGTGCCCCACGATCCGGCACCGAGTACGGCAACGTTCACTTCGCACCCCCGTCGAGGACTTCGTCCTGGCCCAGTACCCGATCAAACGGAGCCGCAGACGTCACCGCCGCTGGCATCGGCGTCGGGCGCTGGCATCGGCGCCGAGCCGACCGTTCAGGCCTGAACAGGTTCCGGGGCCAAGGCGGACCGCAGGAGCTCCAACCGCTCGGGCACGATCCGGTACCAGGCCCACTTGCCCCGTTTCTCCCGGGTGAGGAACCCTCCGTCGACCAGCAGTGACAGGTGGTGTGACACCGTGGGCTGGGAGCGGCCCAACGGCTCAACCAGGTCACAGGCGCACGCCTCGCCGGTCGACGACGAGGCGATGAGCGACAGGAGACGCAGCCGGGCCGGATCGGCCAGCACCTTCAACGCGTCCGATAGCGCAATGGCGTCGGTTTCGTCGAGCGCACCGGAGGTCAACGGGCTGCAAAAGCGGTCGAACATCTGCGCCTTGGTCGACATGACAACCCTTCGCGGTCGGAATACCTTCACCCTACGTATTGACAGTGGTCGATGTGGGGCTACAGTGTCTCTCATCGACGTTTGTCGATGTAACAGTAGTTCTTCTGGAGGCCACCGTGTCCCGTGTACAACTCGCCCTCAACGTCACCGATGTCGACGCGGCGGTCGACTTCTACACCAAGTTGTTCGCCACACCGGTGAACAAGCGCAAACCTGGCTACGCCAACTTCGAGATCGCCGAGCCGCCGCTGAAGTTGGTGCTGATCGAGGCCGCTGAAGGTGGCACCCTCAACCACTTGGGCGTGGAGACCGAGACCGGTGATGAGGTGATGGCCGCCGAGGCCCGCATGTCCGGCACCGGCCTCGAGACCACCGGCGTGGACGACACCGTCTGCTGCTACGCCACCAAGACCGAGACCTGGGTCACGGATCCCGATGGGGCGCCGTGGGAGTGGTACGTCAAGACCGGCGACGCCGACCAGATGGCAAACAGCATCATCAACTCAGCCGACGGCGCCTGTTGCGCGCCGACAGTCGAGCCGGTCGGCATCGGCACTGCTGGGGACACCGGCGGCGGTTGCTGCTGACGTCCGTGTCGGTGGCCCGTGGCCTGATCAGAGATGGGCCAGCAGGTGGTCGCACACCAGGTCGGCCGCTGTGTCGACACGGTCGGGTCGGTCGTAGAAGTCGACCTGCGACGACGGCGAGAGCCACTCGAAACGACGCTCGACGAGCATCGCGTCATGGAATCGCTGGGCCCAAGCCGGAGCGAGGGCACCCTCGGCGTGCACGAAAAGTGTCGGAACCGGAACCCGTGATGCAACCGCCTGAGCGTCGAAGGAGAGCCACGGTTCGCGAGACATGACTGCGAACTCGTTTCGATAGTTCGCCACGCCGGCACGCGGTGTGCCGTAGTAGTCCACGATGTCCGGAAGGTGCATCGGTGCGCCGTGGCACTCGGCCGCGGCCGGGACGAGCATGTTTTCGCCGGTGGATTCCCACAGGCGGCGAGCTGCGGCGGCTTAGCTGGAACCGAGGCACACGCCGACCAAACCGAGTCGGTTCGCCTCGACTTCGGGCGAGTCGGCAAGCCAGTCGATTGCCCCACCGATGTCGGCGATCTTGTGGTCGGGAACCTCGTACTGGCGAGGTTCCCCGCCGCTCTCGCCGTAGTGGCGGTGATCGATAGCGAGCGCGGCGATGCCCCGCACCGCAAGCGCTACGGCGTAGACCCCTGCCACTTGTTCCTTGACGCTGGTCATCGGGCCGACACCCAGGACGAAGTCGACAACCGGCGGTTTGTCAGTGTCATCGGATGACTCGACGGTGTCCCGGTACCTCAGAGCGCACAGACCTAGCATTTCGTCTGTCGCGTTGCGCCGCTCGTCGAACCC
>Ga0105044_10008971_pt1 | contig 13702 bp, 7 predicted proteins | sample MAT01_FD_78092 | JGI IMG/M metagenome (GOLD analysis project Ga0105044, IMG submission 78092) | Freshwater microbial communities from Lake Fryxell liftoff mats and glacier meltwater in Antarctica - MAT-01 | ecosystem: Environmental > Aquatic > Freshwater > Ice > Liftoff microbial mat | place...
ATTTGCCATCGGCCGTGGAGAACCAGAGCCCGGTCCGCCTTGAAAAAACACCATGTAGGGAAGGTCGGCATTCTCGTTAACCGGGTCGGAGACGATGCGGGCAAATACGCCGGTTTTCTTGTCTGGATTTGCGTAATCGAGTGGGAGCTCGAACATGCAGTTTTTGAGGACCAGGCCGGGAATGTGATCGATAGATTGTTTCATTGACGCTCCAAGTGAATTTTGGAAAGTCTAGCATTGGCGGGGGTCTTGGCAGGTTTTCGCTTGGAGAGGGGCGCGGGTATTGCCGATTGGGCTTTGGATCGGGGTTCGTTGATTTTTGCGTAGGTGGATTCAAAGTACGAATGAAGCGATCATGCGCACCGCCTTGCTTGTCGACGCCATTCGTGTGTATCGCCTAAAATTAGTCCTCAGGACGGAGTCCATACACAACGATTAGTCCGCACCATGTTGCAGCCTATGTGCTGACCGTGGGGCAGCCAGGATCTGTAAGCGGGACTTGGTCTGCGTAAGCGTAGCCTGCTAATAAGCGTGCAATCCGGAACCAAAAAATCTCTATCCTGATAGAAGAGTTCCATTAGCATGTTCGTGTTTGGTCTAAGAGTGAGTATGGGCTGCCCAACTGAAACGGGCGAATGTACGGCCTAACGTGGAGTTCAAGGGTCCGCCTCTAGCGGATTCCATGGAACGCGGTGTTGTGAGGATTGAGGGCAGGACCGCAGTTAGCAAATTGTTGTTGAATTTTAGGGTACCGCCTTGTTGTTTGTTATTGCCAGACAACATCACCAACATCATTCCCGTTATGACGTGGAGACAGTTTGAAGATATCACTGTTTGTGCGAGCAGTTCAATGGGGTATCCCTTACGCGAATTGGTAACAATCAATGGCAGTGCATTTGATGCCTATTATTCTTGGCGAGTGTCCCGCCAGATCCCCAAAAAGAAAAAAGCACTTAGCCGAATTGCGCCAAGTGCTTGATTTACTGGGGTGGATGATGGGGTTCGAACCCACGACAACTGGAATCACAATCCAGGACTCTACCGCTGAGCTACACCCACCGTTGATCTTTGTGTTGCTGTAGCAGTCGTTGCATGATGAACCGAGACGGCTTTGCAAACAAGTGCTGCATGTTAATTTCGTGGCCGCATCGCAAACTGCGTGCTGCAAATACTGTACGTCAATTTAATTGAGTCGTTAAGGCTGCTTTCCTGCGATGCGCTTACCAGCATCCGCCTGTCGCATCCACGCGCTTTGCGCACGGAACCTGCTCCTGGCTCCGCTGGTACGCCCGACAGGACTCGAACCTGTTACCCCCGGCTTAGAAGGCCGGTGCTCTATCCAGATGAGCTACGGGCGCAACGTCGATATCTACAGCCGAAAGAAACGTCCGCAGTGACTGCATCGGACTTCGCACAATCGCGAATGAAACTGTGGTCGGGGTGATAGGATTCGAACCTACGACATCCTGGTCCCAAACCAGGCGCGCTACCGGGCTGCGCTACACCCCGACTGAGTGACACGCGAAGGCCGAATTATACGCGTGAAGCCCGGCAAGGGCAAAAGGTTTCAGTAAAAAACAAAGCGGCCCGAAGGCCGCTTTGTTGAGCTACTCGACGCCAGCAAACTTAGGACTGTGGTGCGCCGTCAGCCGGAGGTGAATCAGAGCGTGGCGCACGCGCTGGTGCTTCAGTCAGCGCTTTCATGCTTAAGCGTACACGGCCCTTGTCATCTGCTTCCATCACTTTGACTTTGACGATCTGGCCTTCTTTCAAATGATCCGCAACGGCGTTCACACGCTCGTGGGCGATCTGGGAGATGTGCAGCAGACCATCTTTGCCTGGCAGCAATTGCACGATGGCGCCAAAGTCCAACAAACGCACTACCGGGCCTTCGTACACGCGACCAATTTCGACTTCGGCAACGATATCTTCGATGCGTTTTTTGGCGGCTTCACCGGCTTCGCTGGAGACGCAGGCGATGCTGATATTGCCTTCATCATCGATGTCGATCTGCGTACCGGTTTCACGCGTCAACGCTTGAATGACAGCGCCACCCTTGCCGATGACTTCACGAATCTTGTCCGGATTGATCTTCATCTTGATGATCTGCGGCGCGAATTGCGACAACTCACCACGCGCGGCAGGAACGGCTTGTTTCATCAAGCCAAGAATGTGCATACGGCCCTCTTTGGCCTGCTTCAGCGCGACATCCATGATCTCCTTGGTGATGCCCATGATCTTGATGTCCATCTGTAGCGCGGTGATACCTTTGTCGGTACCTGCCACCTTGAAGTCCATGTCGCCCAAGTGATCTTCGTCGCCGAGAATATCGGTCAGCACAGCGAAACGATTGCCATCCTTGATCAGGCCCATGGCCACACCGGCGACGTGCGCCTTGATCGGCACGCCGGCATCCATCAGCGCCAGACAGCCGCCGCAAACCGACGCCATCGAGGATGAGCCGTTGGATTCGGTGATTTCCGAAACGACGCGCATTGAGTAGCCGAATTCCGCTTCGCTTGGCAACACTGCCACAAGCGCGCGCTTGGCGAGACGGCCATGGCCGATTTCGCGGCGCTTTGGCGTACCGACGCGGCCGGTTTCGCCAGTGGAATAGGGTGGGAAGTTGTAGTGGAACATATAGCGATCTGTGTACTCGCCTTGCAGTGCATCGATGCGCTGCGATTCTTTCAACGTGCCCAGCGTGGCAACCACGATGGCTTGCGTTTCACCGCGGGTGAATAGCGCTGAACCGTGGGTGCGCGGCAATACCGACTGGCGGATCGAGATCGGGCGAACGGTACGGGTATCGCGACCGTCGATACGTGGTTCGCCGTTGAGAATCTGGGTGCGTACAACCTTCGCTTCGATGTTGAACAACAATGAAGTGACTGTGTTTTTGTCCGGTGCGCCTTCTTCTGCCGTACAAAGTGCGCCGACAACGCGATTCTTGATCTCGTCAAGCTTAGACGAGCGTGTGCCTTTGGATTTGATGCGGAATGCCTCGTTGATGTCGGTGGCAGCCAGTTCGCTGATCTTGTCGATCAGTGCCTGTGGCGGCATTGGCGCGGTCCAATCCCATGGATCTTTGCCAGCTTCGTCAGCTAATTCAAGTATCGCGTTGATTGCGGCTTGCTGTGCCTCATGGCCGAATACGATGGCACCGAGCATCACGTCTTCCGGCAATTCAGAAGCTTCCGATTCCACCATCAAAACGGCAGTTTCCGTTCCGGAAACGACCAGATCCATTTGCGACGTGGTTTCGAGTTCGGTCTTCGATGGGTTCAGGATGTACTGGCCGTCGATGTAACCAACGCGAGCCGCGCCGATCGGCCCTTCAAACGGCAAACCTGACAGCATGACTGCGGCAGAGGCGCCGATCATGGCGGGAATGTCCGGATCGATCTCAGGATCGCACGACAATACGGTCGCAATGATCTGGACTTCATTGTAAAAACCATCCGGGAAAAGTGGGCGCAACGGACGATCAATCAAGCGGCATGTCAGGATTTCCTTCTCGGAAGGGCGCCCTTCACGCTTGAAGAATCCACCAGGGATCTTGCCTGCGGCGAATGCTTTTTCCTGGTAATCCACGGTCAGCGGGAAAAAGTCCTGGCCCTGCTTGACTTCGGTACGTGCAACACAGGTAACGAGCACCACCGTGTCGTCCATGGACACGAGCACGGCACCGTCGGCTTGCCGCGCGATCTCGCCGGTTTCGAGCGTCACCGTGTGGCGCCCGTATGGAAATGACTTCTTGATAGCTTTCATTTGGGAATTCCCTCTTCTGGTCTCAATAACAACATTGTTCAACACTTCGGTTCAGGCGCATCGCCCTGCTTGATTCACGCCGGAACAATATAAAAAACGGTTAACAGGCAAACATGAAAAAGCCCCGCTGAATCTGGATTCAGTGGGGCTTTTTGAAACCTTCAAATACTGATGACTCTTACTTACGCAGGCCGAGTTTGTCGATGAGCGAACGGTAAGTATCAAGCTTGGTGCGTTTCAGATAATCCAGCAGGCTGCGACGCTTGCTGACCATGCGCAACAAACCGCGGCGGCCGTGGTGATCCTTGACGTGAATTTTGAAATGCCCCATCAATTCGTTGATGCGCGAGGTCAGCAGAGCGACCTGTACTTCGGGGGAACCAGTGTCGCCTTTGGCGCGCTGGTATTGCAGCATGACTTCTTGCGTTGTTGCCATTTTGATTCTCCGGTTCGGTTCACGTACCTTGTCGCAGGCACTTGCGGCTACTGGTGGTCCACGACTTTTAAAATGCCGTGAAACGTCAACAGCGAAGACCGCGATTATAGCGGCTTTAGGCCGGAAAAGACAAGGAAATCAGGGGTTTTTAGCCACCACCGCCGAGGGCGCCATCATTCGAAGCGCGGTCAACGTAACGCTATTTGCGCTGCATCGAGACGCCGTCGCCACCCCCAGAAACAAACCTGCTTCGTCATAGGTGCGGTAGTGACCGGCCTCGGTCATAGGTTGTGATTCAACAGGAACACCCGGCGTCTGGCCGTTTTGCAGTGCCTTTGCGGCAATTGCGTCGAGGCGGATATCCGGCAGCGCCATCGCCAATGCGTCGGCGGGTAACAAGTTGGCGTCTCTCTGGGCCATGTCCATCGCATCAAGGGCTTCCAGAGTGACCGCCTGATCGATGCCGAAGCCGCCCGTGGCTGTGCGCCGCAGGGCAATCAGATGCGCTCCGCAGCCTAAGGCCTCGCCAATATCTTCGGCAAGCACGCGAATGTAAGTCCCTTTGCTCACCACCGTATCGATGACCAATTCGTCACCGTCGAGCTTCACGGCACGCAATGCAATGACATTGATATCGCGCGCTGGACGCTCAACCTCCAGGCCCTGGCGGGCGAGTTTGTAGAGTGGCACGCCGCCCTGTTTCAAGGCCGAATGCATGGGCGGAATTTGCGTTTGCGCGCCGATAAATTTCGCGAGCGTCGCGTTCACTTTTTCAATGTCCACATCGACAGCGCGTGTTTCGACTATCTCGCCTTCGGTGTCACCGGTAGTTGATTTCTGTCCAAGCTTGAGCGTGGCACGATAGGCTTTTTCAGCCTCGAGCATAAAACGCGCAAATTTCGCCGCTTCGCCAAAGCAGATCGGGAGGAGACCGGTCGCAAAAGGATCCAGCGTTCCGGTGTGCCCGGCTTTGTCCGCGTTCAAAAGCCGCTTCGCCCAGCCAACGGCCGTATTGGAGGAAAGGTCAACGTGCTTGTCGAGCAACAGCACGCCGCTGATCTGGCGCCGCACGGACTTCAAGGATAAAACTCCAGCAGGGACGCGGATTGCAGAGCATTTTCTGCCCGTGAAGCCCGTCGATATTGGACTTTCACCTTCTTAATTATTCGGAATGCTTGGCATCATCTGCCACCGCATCGTCGATCAATTTCGACAGGCGCACCCCATTTTCAATGGAAACATCGATCGCGAAATGCAATTGCGGCACGGTACGAATCGTCAACCGATGCGCGAGCTGAGAGCGCAGAAAACCGGCGGCACTTTGCAATCCATGCTGACAGGATTCAATCTGCGCTTCGGTGCCCAGCGAGGTAAAAAACACTTTCGCGTGAGCGTTGTCGCGCGCGACTTCCACATCCGTCAGCGTGACCATCGTCACGCGCGGATCGCGCAATTCCAGGCGAATCAGTTCTGACAATTCGCGCTGGATTGCGTCGGCGATTTTGCGGTTTCGGGCTTCTTGCGACATAAATGTTGCTTAGGCAAGCGTCCGCGCCACTTCGACTGTTTCGTATGCTTCGATCTGATCACCGATCGCGATGTCGGCAAAGTTCTTGACCGACAAGCCGCATTCAAAATTGGATTTCACTTCTTTCACGTCGTCCTTGAAGCGCTTTAGCGAATCCAGTTCGCCAGTGAAAATGACGACGCTGTCGCGCAAAACACGCACGCTGGATGAGCGCTTGATCACACCATCGAGCACCATGCCGCCGGCCACCGCGCCAACTTTGGAAATCTTGAATACATTGCGGATTTCCACCACACCAAGAACGCTTTCCTTGATTTCGGGTGACAGCATCCCGCTGAGCGCCAGCTTCACGTCATCGACAGCTTCGTAAATGATGTTGTAGTAGCGAACTTGCACGCCGGAGGTCTCGACGAGTTTTCGTGCCGCCGCGTCAGCGCGCGCGTTAAAGCCAATGATGATCGCTTTGGACGCGAGGGCCAGATTGACGTCCGACTCGGTAATCGCGCCAACCGCCGCATGCACCACGTTGACCTTAACCTCACCTGTGGAAAGTTTGGCTAGCGCGTGTGCTAGGCCCTCATAGGAACCCTGCACGTCCGCCTTGATGATGACAGCCAGCGACTTGGTCGCGCCCTCACCCATTTGCTCGAACGCATTTTCCAGTTTCGCGGCACTCTGCTTGGCGAGTTTGACGTCGCGGAATTTCCCTTGGCGAAACAGTGCGATTTCGCGTGCCTTGCGTTCATCGTTCAGCACCATCATGTCGCCACCCGCACCCGGCACATCCGTCAGGCCCTGCACTTCAACAGGTATGGATGCGCCCGCTTCGAGTACCGGCTTGCCGTTCTCGTCCAGCATTGCGCGCACACGCCCAAACACGGCCCCTGCGAGCAGCATGTCGCCTTTTCTCAACGTACCGGACTGCACGAGAATCGTGGCGACAGGACCGCGGCCCTTATCAAGGCGCGCCTCGATCACAACACCTTTGGCGGGCGCATTCTTGACGGTTTTGAGTTCAAGCACTTCCGCTTGCAACAAAATAGCATCGAGCAAATTGTCGATGCCCTCCCCGGTCTTTGCAGACACCGGCACGAACATGACATCGCCGCCGTATTCTTCCGGCAAGACATTTTCAGCAACCAGTTCCTGCCGTACCCGATCAGGATTCGCATCAGGCTTGTCGATCTTGTTCATCGCGACAATGATCGGCACGTTGGCTGCCCGCGCATGCGCGATTGCTTCCTTGGTCTGCGGCATGACGCCGTCGTCAGCGGCCACCACGAGAATCACGACGTCGGTAATCTCGGAGCCACGGGCACGCATGGCCGTAAATGCCTCATGACCTGGTGTATCGAGAAAGGTGATGACACCCTTTGGCGTCGTCACGTGGTACGCGCCGATATGCTGGGTAATACCGCCAGCTTCGCCTGCGGCAACGCGTGCGCGGCGGATCGTATCGAGCAAAGAGGTCTTGCCGTGATCGACGTGGCCCATGATGGTGACCACCGGTGGGCGCGGTTCCATGTCGGCCTCGGTATGAACGATGGCCTCGGCCAAATACGACTCCGGGTCATCACCCTTGGCGGCTTTGGCGACGTGGCCGAGTTCACCGACCAGAATCATCGCCGTTTCTTGATCCAGCACCTGGTTGATGGTTACCATCGAGCCCATCTTCATCATGATCTTGATAACTTCTGCTGCCTTGACAGCCATCTTCTGCGCGAGTTCGCCGACCGTAATGGTCTCAGGCACCAAGACTTCTCTAACGATAGGTTCGGTGGGCGCCTGAAAATTGGTTGCTGCATCATCATCGTCATGGCGTTCTTTGCCGCGTCTGCTGCGCCAGCCATCGCGACCGCCGCTGGTGTCGCCGCGTGTCTTGATGCCGCGTCGTTTGGACAGATCATCTGCCCACGAGCCTGCTGGCTTGACGGGCTTCTTGACAACCTTCTTTTCGACTTTCGCTTCTTTTTCGCCCGGCTTCAATACCGGACGATGCAATGTACCCTCGCTGACAGTGACAGGCGGGGGATCCTTCTTGAGCACAACGCGCTCACCAATGCGTGGACGGTTCTCGGCAACAGCAGGCGCAGTCTCGACTTTTGGGGCGTCGGCAGCAGGCGCGGGTGCCGCGGATTCAGTTGACGCTTTGCCTGTCTTCTTGGCCAGTTTTTTCTCCGCCGGCTCCACCACGGCTTCCACCGCTGCGGGGGGCTCTGCAGCGACTTCTTCGTCTTTCTTGGTGCCACGCTTTGGCGCAGCTTTTGCCTTCGCCTCTGCTTGCTTTGCAAGCAGCGCAGCCTGGCGTTCTTCCTCGATTCGCCGCTTGGCGAGTTCGCCTTCGTTCAAAATTGGTTGTGGCGGCTCAATCGGCGCTTCCAGCTCGGCGACTTCCGGCTTGTCCACTTTTACGAAAGTGCGTTTCCTCCGCACTTCAACTTGAATCGTGCGTGCCTTCCCGGTTGCATCCGACTTCTTGATCTCAGTCGTCTGCTTGCGCGTGAGGGTAATTTTCTTCTTTTCTTCTTTGTGGCCGTGTGCCTCCTGCAGATAGGTCAACAAATGTGTCTTATCGTCTTCCGACACGCTGTCTTCTGCTTTCTTCAATGCGACGCCGGCAGCTTTCAACTGTTCAAGCAAAAGCTCCTCCGAGAGCTTAAGCTCCTTGGCGAATTGTGCGACGGTGGTTAGAGCCATTTGAATCCTGTCGGTAGTGTCGTTGAGCGGTGGTTGGCAGAGTGCGCAAAATCAAATTCTACAAATTGTGCATTTGTCGCATTTGTTCGATTTTGTCTTTACGCAGGCTGCTCCACAAACCACGGTGCTCTCGCCGTCATGATCAATTGTTTGGCGCGGTCAGCTTCCATTCCCGTCATTTCGGTTAATTCATCGATCGCAAGGTCAGCTAAATCTTCCATGGTGCGCACACCCTTGGTAGCAAGAAGATGCGCGGTATCGTTATCCATGCCTTCCATTGACAGCAGATCGTCCGCAGCGGTTTCAATGGTTTCTTCAGACTTGATCGCGTCGGTCACGAGTGCGTCACGAGCGCGGCGGCGCAGTTCGTTGACGGTATCTTCGTCAAACGATTCGATTTCCAGCATTTCGGCTAATGGCACGTAGGCAACCTCTTCCAGATTGCTGAATCCCTCTTCAATCAGGATTTTTGCAACCTCTTCATCCACGTCAAGCTTGGCCATGAACAGCGCCTGAATCGAGCCATGTTCCGTATCCCGCTTAGAGTTGGCCTCGGCCTCGGTCATCATGTTGAGTTGCCAGCCGGTCAATTCAGACGCGAGCCGAACATTCTGGCCGCCGCGGCCTATCGCCTGGGCCAGTTGCTCTTCGTCCACAACAACGTCCATGCTGTGCTTTTCCTCATCGACGATGATCGACGAGACTTCTGCAGGCGCCAGCGCATTGATGACGAACTGGGCCGGATCTGCCGACCAAAGGATAATATCAACGCGTTCGCCTGCCAATTCACCCGTCACAGCCTGTACACGGGAGCCACGCATGCCGACGCACGTGCCAATCGGGTCGATGCGCGGATCATTGGATTTGACGGCGATCTTGGCACGTAGTCCGGGATCTCGTGCGGCGGCTTTTAACTCAAGCAAACCCTCTTCGAGTTCGGGCACTTCCAGCTCAAACAATACCTTTATTAATTCAGGCGTAATGCGCGACAGGACCAGTTGCGGTCCGCGCAAGGTGCGATCCACCTTGAGCAGGTATGCGCGAACCCGATCACCTACTCGCAAGTTTTCTTTTGGAATCGTCTGGTCGCGTGGCAATAGCGCTTCGATACGGCCGGATTCGATAATTACATTGCCGCGTTCGATACGTTTAATGGTGCCGGTCACGAGCAATTCGTCCCGTTCCAGAAAATCGCTCAATATCTGTTCACGTTCGGCATCGCGAATTTTTTGCAAAATTACCTGCTTTGCAGTCTGCGCGCCGATACGACCGAAATCGACTGGCTCCAGTGGCTCTTCAATGACATCCCCGATCTGCAGATCTTCCCCACGTTCGGGCGCATCTGTAATCGCAATTTGTCGGGCCGGCTCTTCATGGTCTTCGTCCGCCACAACGACCCATTGGCGATATCCCGTATATTCTCCTGTGAGGCGATCAATTTCGACGCGTACGTCTGCTTCTTCCTGCAGGAATTTGTCCGTAAACCGGCGCTTGGTGGCTGAGGCCAGAGCCTGTTCCAGAGCAATAAAAATTGTTTCGCGCGGGACACTTTTCTCACGTGCCAAGGCATCAACCAACAACAGTATTTCGCGACTCATTTCCTATGCTCCTGCTTAATTTCGGTTTTTTCTTCGTTAAGTCTGTGTGGCGATCAAATTGCAGGGATCAGCCGCGTTTTATCAATGCTCGCAAACGGCACGCGAATGCGTTTCGCGGCTTCCATCCTTGCACCTTCAGGTTTTTTCTTGCTCAGCTTTTTGGACTGATTGACAGAGTTTGCTGTGCCCTCGTCTTCGACGACACCAAACACAATCGTTTCACCGTCCAGCGACTCGATAACGCCATCGAAACGCTTTCTACCCTCGACCAGCGTATTGAGGCGCACCTTCACCGCATGCCCGAGATACTGCTGAAAATTCGCCAATGTCTTCAAGGAACGATCCAACCCCGGTGAAGACACTTCAAGGCGCTCAAACTCAATGTTTTCGACCATGAACACACGTGTCAGGTGGTTGCTTACAGTGGCGCAATCCTCAACACCAATGCCGCCCGGCTTATCGATAAACACACGCATCAGCCCGCGCGCCGAAAGCTCAAAATCCACCAATTCGTAACCCAAACCCGTCACGCTAGCAGCGACAATTTCGTGTGGTGCCAAATTAGCCGTCATTGGCCCTAAATCCTTAAATACAAATAAAAAATGGGCGCGAGGCCCACAAAAAAATACTTAGTCTTGGATGTTAACACGTGCGGCGGCGATGATAAACCCCCCCCCAATCGTTTTTGTCATGGCTTAGCCGCTGGCTTGGCTTGGGTACCGGAATCTGGCTCGATAACCGTCGACGGCTTGGCAATTGGCGCTGCTTGCCGATTGTGCATATGCATGTACGCCGCAGCAACAGAGCCCTCGAGATAGCGCGGCGCCACACATCAAGCACAAAAGTGTTGCAAAAATGCGACGATCATGAGGTTTTATCGCCGATTGTCGGGTAGATGACAATTGTTGAGTACCTTTCTTACTAAGTTTCGCTAAGCGCCTAGTCGCCACTTTTTTGGTTTCCCTAGCCGACATGTGCTGGTGCGGTCCAAAATCGTTTTTCGAAAAATGTCCAATTTGTCCTTTTTTAAGGGTAGCTCAATGAAAGTACGTCAAAAAGTATTGTCTGCAGCTGTGATGGGCACGTTGATAGCCGGAATGTCCGGCCAAGCACTAGCGCAATCGGCCGCCGTAGAAAAAAAGCTCGAGAAAATAGAGGTCACCGGCTCCTTCATCAAGCGTGTTGAGGGCGAAGCAGCATTGCCCGTCGTGATCATCACGGCGGAAGATTTGGCGAAGGCGGGAGTCACGAACGCCGAACAGGCAATGAAATTGATCACGCAGCAACAGGGTGGCACCGTCACATCGGGCTCAGTCAGCGGCACAAATGGTGCTGCAGCGTATGCCAGCCTGCGTAACCTTGGCGCGCAACGCACCCTCGTTCTGTTGAACGGCAAGCGCATTGTCTCCAATCCGTTTTCGAGTGTGGCAGTCGACCTGAATACCTTGCCACTGGCAGCTATTCAGCGTATCGAGGTGCTGACAGATGGCGCCTCAGCAACCTACGGTACTGACGCAATCGCGGGCGTGATCAACTTCATTACGCGCAAAGACTTCAAGGGCCTGATCCTGGGCGCAGAAGCGCAGATACCACAGAAGAATGGGGGCGAAATTTACAAGTACGATGTCGTTGGTGGCATTGGCGACTTGTCAACGCAAGGGTGGAATTTACTTGCGGCATTCGATTACCGTAAGGGCAAGCCAATGAGCGGGATTGACCGCGACTTCATGGTCACTTCGTTCATTCCGCAGTTTGGCCTCAACGCAGCCTCACCCACTACGTTCCCTGCGAACTACAGCCAAACCGGCGGGCTACTTACCAACCCAAGCCTGCCCGGCTGCAATCCGCCGAGCTCACTCAATACGGGTGTAGCGCCAATTGGTGGGGGCACTAATCGATGCTTCGCTGACACGCAGGTTTTCACCAACGTCATTCCAATTCAGGATCAATGGTCAGGTTTCACTAAAGGAACGTTTGCTATAAACGCGAACCACACCGCGACGGTAGAGTATCTCCGCTCTGAAAATAAGGTCAGGACACAAATTGCGCCCTCTCCTGAAGGTGGGTTGACGATGGATAACACCAGCCCGTTTTATCCGGGCAATGGAATCACCCCCATCACCAATGCTGCCCTGAACCGCGCCCTGCCCATTTCCATCAGCTGGCGCACCACAGTTCTGGGACCGAGACAAGGCGAGCAAGTCAATACCACGCAGCGATTCATCGCAGGCCTCGAAGGCACCCTCGTTGGCTGGGATTATCAGGCGGGCTATCTTTGGTCAAATTCCAAAGTTGATAACACCTTCCTGAATGGCTACCCGACGACCGTCGGATTGCTGGCTGGCGTCAGGGGAACGGGTGGCGCACCTTTCCTGAATCCGTTTGGCCCACAAACTGCCGCAGGACTCGCGTACCTGCAAGCAAATCAAGTGCTGGGGAAAGTGCAAGAGGGCGAGGGAACACTCAAAAGCTTCAACGCAGTGGCAAGTCGTCCGCTTTGGACAATGTCAGGAGGTGCCGCCCAAATTGCGGTGAGCACCGAGTTGCGCAAAGAAAAAATGGTGTATATCACCGATGTGCCGAAGGTAAGTCAGGCCGCAAGCTCAGGGCTGGCAGGAGCCGGCGCGCGCCGGGAAGGGTCAAGGGACGTGGATGCGCTTGGCGCTGAATTGGTACTACCGATTCTCAAGAATTTGGAAGTCGCCATTTCAACCCGCTATGACCGCTATAGTGATTTTGGCAACACCACCAATCCAAAAGCTTCGTTTCGTTTTCAGTTGAATAAGGACGTTTTGTTCCGCGGGTCTTATAACAAGGGTTTCGCCGCACCGACCCTGACGCAGCTCTACGCGCCACAATCGACGACATTCACTGGTGGAGCCTATAACGATCCCGTGTTATGCCCAAATGGCGTACCAGCAGCCAACGCAGTGGCAAGCCGCGACTGCCGTCTGCAGTTTCAGCAGTTGAACGGCGGCAATACCACATTGACGCCAGAGAAGTCGGTTGCAGCGACATTTGGGGCGGTATTTCAATTTACGCCGCAACTTTCTGTTGGGGCGGATTTTTGGGGTTATACCGTCGACAACAATATCTCTACCATTGGTGAAAATACAATATTTGCTGACCCAGTAACGTACGCGTCGTTGTTTGTTCGGTGTAGCCAGGCACCGGCAGCGCGCCAGTTCGCAATTGGCGCTTGCCGCATACCGGGCGGCGATCCGCTTGCATACATTATCAACACTAACCAAAATCTGGGTAAAACCAGGACCAGAGGGGTGGACCTTCAGGTAGATTGGCAAAGCGGCGCGACGAAATATGGCAAGTTCGGCGTCAACCTGCGTGGCTCGTACGTGACCGATTACGAGTTCCAGGTCGTCAAGAACGGAAATTACCGGGAGCCGACTGGCAACTTCAACGCAGCTTTCGGCGGGCCGGTGCTCAGGTATCAACAGGCTACGACGCTCAGCTGGCAGCAAGGCAATTGGGGCACAAGCTTGGTTAACCGCTATCAATCCGGCTATCTGGATCAAAACGGTGGTTCGGTGGCCCCGGCATTTAGAAACAACGAGGTCGACAATTACTCAATATATGACTTGGGCGTGACCTACGCAGGCTTCAGAAACCTCAACCTTCGCGTTGGCGTGCTCAATTTGTTGGATGAAGATCCAC
>Ga0105044_10008973_pt1 | contig 13700 bp, 12 predicted proteins | sample MAT01_FD_78092 | JGI IMG/M metagenome (GOLD analysis project Ga0105044, IMG submission 78092) | Freshwater microbial communities from Lake Fryxell liftoff mats and glacier meltwater in Antarctica - MAT-01 | ecosystem: Environmental > Aquatic > Freshwater > Ice > Liftoff microbial mat | place...
ATTTTGAGATGAGACTAGGCGCGACGAAGGATTGTAGCGGGCTCTCCATGACTGAGGCGCAACAAAGTATCAGTTCAAAAGAGTCGAACAAACCGTCAAAAACTTCGTGCCCCTGCCACTAGGACTTTGATGCAACTGCCAACTACTCTATCACCGCTTCACCGGTCTTTTGGTAGTTTAATTGGAAAAACAAGAACAACCTTTTGCACAAACAAAATAACGAAATGACATTTATTTTAATCACCTATCCAAAGTTTATGAAAATTCTTTGCTGCTATTTCATTACAATAATAAAAGTGTCCATGTTTATGGGCATTCTGAACGGACAAAATATTCAAACAGATAAATTGGTTAAAATGCCTTTGCATCAATTTGAAGACTGGCTAATAGATCAAAACCATAATCAAACGCTTGACTGGAATCAACTCTCTGAAGTTGTTAGTGAACGATTAAAAAATCGAGATGGAATACCGAATCAAACCTTGCTAAAGACGGTGAAGTTTAGCCTCTCACCCGTTATAACTAAGTTATCGTTCATTGACGCAGTATTGCCTAATACTAATAACGAACCATATCTCGCCATTGATCTATATTCTTTAAAGTCGATATATCTTGATTCCGAATTGTCCGCAAATGATTCGCTTAGGCAAATAAATTCACTAAAAATGATCCCAATGATTGAAAGTGAAGCTATTAAATTAGCAAAAGTTTTATACTTTAATTATGGACAGGTGGGTGATAGATACTTATACCGTAAGGATACTTTAAAAGCTATTGAATATTATATTAATGCTCGAAGATTTCCATTTTATTTATTGAAAAATTCAGATGATGCACACTATTTTGAAAATATTTATGTAAGTGCTTCTATTGGGCATATAAAAGCTTATCGAGGGAATTATCCGAGATTAAAAGAACTCAGCTTTATACCTGCAGCATTTGAGGATATCTTACCTACATATAAGATGTTTATTGAAAATGCCGGAGGTAGATGCCAGATATGTGACGACTACTATATAAATACCCCACCACGGGGTTTTAAATCAGTGCCTCCAATAGAAGAAAAAAACTAGATTTTGTTTTAATTTCGCCTCACACTACCAACCACTTAATTAAAAAATTGATATGAACACGAGACCATTTTTTTTTATTAGCATATTTATAATGCTATCAACTTACCGTTCAGAAGCTCAAATTATTCCGCAAATAACTAATGCTTCCAATGTCAATGCAACAGATGGTTCCATAGTATTGAGTGTTCAGGGTGGCTTTGCTCCATATTCTTATCACTGGAATAGAAGCCCCGAAAATTCCAATGAAATTTTCAATTTAGCTGCCGGGCAATATTGTGTTACAGTAACAGACATTTTAGGCTGTTGTAGTATGGAGGAATGCTTCACCGTTGGCTCTGATTGCCTCTTCCTAGTTGACGGAATCAGTTATACTAATGTATGCGTAGGAAATGGAACACTTTCTGCGATTTTGGCGAATGATGGTACGCCTCCATACCTTTTTCAATGGAGCAATGGAGCAACTACACAATCTCTTTCAGGCTTAAGCGCTGGACGATATTGTGTGACGGTTACCGACCAAACTGGATGCTCTAACTCAGGTTGCATAGATTTGCAAGACAAAATTCGACTATCAGCTACGGTTACCCAACTGTGTGATTTTCCGCAAGGAGGCATAAATTTACACGTATCTGGCGGCGTTTCACCATATTCTTATCAATGGAGTAATGGTCACACTGTCCAAGACTTAGCTAACTTACCAAAGGGAACTTATTGTGTTACGTTAACGGATTTAAACGCCTGTAAGAGCACTAAATGCTTTGAGATCGATCGTATTGTTAAATTATCGGCGACCGTTTTAAATCGATGTGGAATAGACAATGGGGAGATTGATCTAACCGTTAGTGGCGCAGAAAATCCCACATACCTTTGGAGTGGTTCCCAAGGAACAGCACAGGATATAAAAAACGTTGCTGCCGGAAATTATTGTGTAACAGTAACTAGTCAAACTGGATGTACTAATAGAGCATGTTACGAAGTACTCCCAAATATGGTCATAAATTTTGCGCCAACTCCTACTTGCCCAAATCAACAAAATGGCCCAATAGATGCCACCCAACTAGGAGGCCGTCCCCCAATGAATTACATTTGGTCTAATGGAGCCACAATTGAAGATATTAGCAATCTATCACAGAACTTATATTTTGTAACCGCGACAGATAGTCGAGGCTGTAGTGCGATAGGTAATACTTACGTAGTGGAAAAGTCTGTTGCATTTAATTCAATAGTGAAGAATTACTGCGGACCTACTTCTTTTGGACATATCGTATTGTCAGCATACCCTCAAAACTCAAGTTTTCTCTGGAGTACTGGTGCTACTACTTATGGCATCGCATTATTAAATTCAGGCAATTACTGTGTTACAGTAACGGAGCCCAGTGGCTGTACAGCATCCAAATGTTTTACGATTAGAAGTGGCCTCTCACCCCAAGGAATTTATGTAAATTCTATTTCACAAGTATCCTCTTGCTTAACTTCTGGTAATGGACAGAATTGGAATGCATGCAATGGTGCGCTAAATATTGGAGTAGATTTAGCGGAATTAGGTGGTAATAGTAGTGGCTCAATTTCATATCAATGGAGTGGTCCATTAGGCTTTTTAGCTAGTGGGCCAAGTATTGCAAATCTTTGTGTTGGGCTATACACGGTAACTGTATCGGATCAGGGAGGTTATTCAACTACCCGATCTTTTAATATATGTTGCTGTGATGACCAGTCAGAAGTGCCAAATCATTTTTATTCAACCTGTACACATGGTGGTGCTTCTGCTCAAATTTCAATTAGTGCCTCTAATACTGCTATTATTCCAGCCAAATATGAGAACGGCTTTTTAGGCTCTATAACACTTGCCTTAAATGGAGTGTTGAACCCGGAAAGATATTATAATTGGTCAGGACCAAATAATTTCGTTGCCCATACTAAAGATATTACGAGATTAAATTCAGGGATATATTGTGTTACTGTAAGTAATGGCTGTAGTACAACGAGTACCTGCTTTAATTTAAATGAATGTTCTCTGTCAACGTCACCTCAAATGTCAACTAATACCAGCCCATCCTGTCAAGGTGGAAATTCTGGAACAATTAGGGTTACTCCATCCAATCCTCCAAATGGACAGCCTCTAAGTCCTCCTTACAAGGTGGCTTGGCCTGGTGGAAGTTCGAGTAATTTTACAGGTAGTTTTACTATTCAAGGATTGGCACCAGGATCGTATACCATTACCCTCACAGATTCAAAGTCTTGCAGTGTTACAAGGACCATTTCGATTCAAACCGATCCATCAGGTGGCTTTGTGTTTCCTCTAAGTGCTGTGAATGGTTTTTACGCTGTTGATCCGTGTTTTGATGCTTGGGAGAACGCAAGAATTGAAATTTATGATGACGATTGCTATAATCCTAATAATAGAGGCATTCCAAATGAAGGATTTAATTATTACCTTACTGTTGAATGGCCGGATCAGTCTACCACAACCCTTACTGTAAAGGAAAATGGAATTGGATACGTTCCCGGCAGTGATAATTATGATTTTGACATGGAAGGCGTATATTACTGTGCACTTATAGATCAATATGGTTGTCGTAAAGAATGGTGTTTTGAATTTGGAGAAGAAACACAAATGGCTTATCCTATTATTGACAATGACGTATCTCCTCCCGGTGATCCTGTGAATACGTTCGCAGCCATTACTGGATGTAAACAATGTAAAAATTGTGGTGCTGGAAACTGTCCGACGAATCAGTCTACTAATTATAATCCGTATAATCCGGCACCGGATTGCTACAATTATGAAGAATTTCAAGAATTTAGTTATACCCCGGCTCAAATAAATAACCCTTGTTCTGGAGGAGGAATAATACACATTGCTTGTGATAATACAGACATCACAATTGTTGGCTCCAGTGCTGTTGAATTTATAGATTGGGAAAGTGGCGAAGGCGTTGCTGAGGGCGTATGCGAATATGATGCTGGATGCCTATTCTTGGGTGAATCCACCCCATTCTTTCAAGGTGGTGATGTATATGTCAAAACAAAAATCCGCTTGGCTAACCCTGATTGCCATGCACCTATACAAACACTAGGCAACCCATATGTATTTTGTATAGGAGGAGTGATCTATGAACCGTCACAAGATAAAGATTGTTGGGGTGTCGTAAAATGCAAATTTGGTGGAGCAATTGTTCATGAAGGGCTTCTGGAAGAATTTACAAGAATATGCTACAAAAAACAATCTGAAGCACCTGAAGCACAATGTGACAAAGTTTTAGTTTGTACATTGACTATACCAAATATTGTTTTAGAAGTATTGGATTCTGACGTTCCATGTCCTGAAGCTTGTAGCCAGATATGCGATTGTGTGCCTGTCGCAAGGCCAGGTATTAAAACCACTAAAACAAGTAAAGATAGGAATGGTAATGAAGAGCCAAATTTCAATATAATACAAGAGTTTCACGTCTATCCGAATCCTTTTGATCAATTTTTAGTGGTTGAATATGAAAGCAAAGAGGATCGGCAAATTGCACTACTCATAATTACAGACATAGTAGGAAAATCAATATTGAAAACAACCCAACCCATCCATGAAGGAACAAATCGTTTTACCATATCAACGGGTAATGATTTTGTGCCGGGTCTTTACTTTGTAACATTAAGAGATAAAAATGGCTACTTGAATACTGTTAAAGCTGTAAAGATAGAATAGCTTAATATAAACGCTTTATATTAAGCTTATCGCTTATGAATTTCCACCGCCTGAAACAACTGCCCGTTCTTATCTTCAAAAGAAAGAACATAATTCCCAACCGACTGATTTGCAATGGAATAGGTATTGTCCGCTTTCTTTTCGAAACGCGCCACTTCACGTCCATCCAGCGTGTACAACCGCATGATAGCCGCTTCTTCTGCATTTTCCAGCCTAAAATAATCCGTCGTTGGATTTGGGAAAAGCTTGACATAGGCATCAGGCAGATTACTTGTTCCTGAAAGCGTATTAAAACTGTAAATTGCGGTTAAAGTATCAGTAATTTGATCCACATTATTAAGATAAAGGTGAACGATTCCGGATGACACCTCATTTTCCGGATGCCCAAATGACACGTAAATTTTGCCGACGGAATCCCCTGCCAGTCCAAATGTATTGGTCTGTGTAGTGAGAAACCAGCACTGGTCCGGATCACATACTGCAGACGACACATTAGGACTTAAATAGATAATAGTTCGTACCCATTTGACAAAAATCGAATCCGAAGAAAGGTTTTTGATTTCAGTAAATGCTGTTGCCAATGTAATATCAGGCGCCGTAACAGTATCCGAAGGGTTAGGATAAACCGTATAGGTCGATAAGCTTTGAGCTGCTATTGAAGGCAAAAAATATGCTGTAAATAAGAATATAAACAATTGGCTTCTCATGATGTAAATTATATGTACAAAGTTGACCCCAAATGTGGCAATTCAAAGTTGAATTACCACATTTGAGGCCAAAATATCAGGTAAGTACTGTTCTACCGCTTCTGAATTTCCACCGCCTGAAACAACTGCCCGTTCTTGTCTTCAAAAGAAAGGACATAATTACCAACTGGCTGATTTCCAATGGAATAGGTATTATCCGAGGAATGCAAAAAACGCGCTACTTCACGCCCATCAATAGTGAAAAGGCGCATCGAAGCCACTTCATCAGCATTGGTCAGGGTGAAGAAATCTGTAGTTGGGTTCGGGAAAAGTTTGACATTGGCAGCAGGCAGTTCGTTCGTCGCTGTGAGTGTATTGTACGTGTAAATTGCCGTCAGGGTATCGGCTGCGTTGTTCAGATTTGTGAGTTTGAGGTGCACAATTCCAGAGCCTGCTTGACCAGGAGCCGGGTCAAACATCGCGTTGTAAAAGTGAATAGTCATTTGGCCGAAGGAATCTTTTTGCAGTTGAAAAGACTTGGAGCTTACCCCAGGAAACCAGCATGTCACTGGATCACACACGGCAGTAGTGATATTTGGAGAGAGGTATACTTCGTTCCGCTCCCATTTGACTGTGATCGTACCGCTGGATACGTTTTTGATTTCACCGTGTGCCGGAGAATCATAAGTATCCATCGTGGTGATGGTGTCAGATGGGTTAGGATGAACGTGATACGCAGATTGCGCTTGTGTGTTGGCCACATGGAAGAGTCCGAGGGCAAAAAAGAGGGAAAAGAGTAGATTTTTCATAACGGAAATGTCTCGCATTAGCAGGTTCGTGAAATAATTCAAAGATTTAAACAAAGGTACACCCATCGGCCCTTTGCCCCTACCTAATTTTGTTCGCCGTTACGGTTTTGTATCGAATCGGACAATATTAGCAAAATGAGCTGGAGAAAATTGTTGTTCCCTTTCTTATTCGTCGCCCTCGCATTTCGACTTTCGGCGCAATTGACCGATGGCTCGGTCGCACCTGATTTCATAGCGCAAGACATCATGGGGCAAACGCACCATCTCTACGATATCCTTGATTCTGGCAAAATTGTCATCCTGGAAATCAGCGCCACCTGGTGTCCGCCTTGCTGGGTTTATCATACCAGCCATGCTTTGCAAGACTTATATGCAGAACACGGCCCGGCGGGCGACGATAAATTGCGTATCTTTTGGGTAGAAGGCGACCCCGCAACCAACCTCAATTGTTTGTATGGCACGGCAGGTTGCAACGGCGGCTCGGCAGGCAATTACGTAGCCGGCACACCCTACCCGATTTTGGACAATTCAGCCATCGCGAACGATTACCAAATCACCTATTTCCCTTCCATTTTTGTCATTTGTCCCAACAAAATATCCTACGAAGTAGATCCGCTAAATACCGAAGGACTTTGGGCCAAAGCCAGCCAATGCCCTGTGGCGCTAGGCACCAACAACGCGGGAATTTTCAAACACAGCTCAGGTACTGAGCTCAATGAACTTTGTGGAACACAAGACCTAGGCCCCAGCTTTGCTCTTACCAACCTCGGCAACGCCCCCCTTACCGCTGCTACGATCGAATTGAAATGGAATAACAATGTGGTGCAAACCCTCCAATGGACGGGCAATCTGCCTACTTATGGAGAAGCCCCCGTCACCTTTGCAAATCAAAGCCTTAGCAATACGGGGATTCTAAAAACGACGATCACAAACATCAACAATGGCACGGGAGACGACGACTTTTCGAACAATGTCCACAACGATAATTTCAGCCTCGCCACACAGTTTAACACCACGCAAGTCCTGTTAAAAATCAGAACAGACAACTATGGCGAGGAGACTTATTGGGAGCTTCGGGATGATCTGGGGCTTGTGCTTGAGCATGGTGGAAATCAGGATATTGGACCCAATGGAGGCTCTGGTTTTCCGCTTGGTACACCCATTGGGCCGGGGACTTACCCAAGTCTTACCATCATTCGCGACACGCTCGAATTGCCTGCCAATGGCTGCTATTCCATCCACTTTTCGGATGCTTATGGGGATGGCATTTGTTGTGATTTTGGTACTGGCTACTATCGACTGTATAACTTTGACAACCCGGCAACGCCACTCATTTTTGGAGGAGAATTTGGGGCCTATTCCCGTCGGGCATTTGGTGCAGGCGCGGTTTCTGCCACTTCAGATTTGACACAAAACGTTGGTTTACAGTTATTTCCAAACCCAGCATCTGATTTTTTGAGGATTGAAATTGAAGCCATTCCAAACGTTGAAATTTCAGGCCATGTATTCAACTCGCTGGGCCAATTGCAACACGAATTCCCTAGCGAAAAGGCTGAAATTGGCGGCAATGATTGGCGCTTACCAGTTTTCAACTGGCCCTCAGGCTTGTATTTTTTACAATTGAAAATAGACGGAAAACCGATCACGAGGACATTTGTGGTAAATAATTAGAAAGAGTACACATTTTTCAGGTGAAATCAGCATGGAAATTCGTTGAACTCTTCGCAAAAGAAAACTAAGTTAGCCCTGGAATTGCGTTTGAAGGCATCTATAGGCGAAATCTCGAAGACAACCCACGTTTTAGCCTGTTTATTCGAGTTATTGGCTGGTTTTTCGGTCAATAATATAGCATTGATTCCAAGGCAAGAAAATGTGTACCTTTTCTAAGTAAATAAATAAGAAATTTGGCCGTTGTTGTCCTAAAATCGCAATGTTATGGCAACACCTTACCCTTTTTCCACCAGAAAAACCTTTTCCTGGCTAGCTGGCGTTTTTGTCCTGCTGTTTTGCTGTCGCCTTATTTATGGCTACTATTATCCGGGAACCACCAACAATACTGGTGGCAACTTCCTTGGCTCAGAGGATTTTTCAGTTTCCCGGAAAAATTACGCTTCCGAAAAAATCAAGGGCGAATCAGCTCCTCCGCAACAACAGCCTTCCTTACAAAGTCAGAAGTACGAAAAAGTTGCCACACTTCGGGGCAAAAGCAGTGAGTTTGAGGAAGACGATGCCCGATTGAAAGCGCAGGTCAAAAACTTTGGCGCGGTCATTCAATATGAACAAAACACGGGCAACCCCGGTCAGCGAACGCTGAATTTGCTGATTGGAGTCAAGCCCGAGCGCTTTGACAGTTTTTACACGGAAGCTCAGAAAATCGGGCAAATTTCGTCAAAAAGCATCACCAAAACAGATAAAACCAACGAATACCTCCAGCTCAACGCCAAGCGTATTTCCCTCGAAAAAACCAGAAATGCCCTGCTAGAACTTAAAAGTCGAGGCGGGCGTATTGACGAATATATCGGGTTAGAAAATCGCATTCTGGAAATTGAAGGCCAACTCCAGGAGCTCGGAGTACAAATCGGAGATTACGACGAGGAAAACGAGTTTTGTACGATCCGTTTCTCACTTTACGAGGGCGAACGAACGGATATCAGTTTAGCCCAACGGCTAAAAGTCGCGTTCGAATGGACTGCGCAATATTACCTTATGATGATGTTAGGATTAGTATTTGCCCTAGTGGCAGCAATTGTCTTGCAGTCGATTGTGGAGAAATTGCGCAAGTAAATCGAAATTCATTTCGATCACACCATGTAAATCGAAATTCATTTCGATCACACCATGTAAATCGAAATTCATTTCGATCACCCTCTGTAAATCGAAATTCATTTCGATCACACCACGTAAATCGAAATTCATTTCGATCCCACCATGTAAATCGAAATTCATTTCGATCACCCCATGTAAATCGAAATTCATTTCGATCACCCCATGTAAATCGAAATTCATTTCGATCACCCTCTGTAAATCGAAATTCATTTCGACCTCACCACATAAATCGAAATGAATTTCGATCAGACTGCGTGGCGCGAAATAAATTTCGCGCTACTGACCTGCCGGGCAATATACTTCCCCAAAATATCAAACTCGATGTTCACCTGATCCCCTAAACCTAAAGTTTTGAAATTCGTATGCTCCCAAGTATACGGGATAATGGCCACCGAGAACAAATCTTCCCCCGGCGACACCACTGTGAGGCTCACGCCATTTAGACATACAGACCCTTTATCTACCAACAAACCACCCTGTTCCGGGCGAAATCGAAAATCATACTTCCACGAGCCACCCGTTTCTGAAATCGCTACACATTCCACCAGTTCATCTACATGGCCTTGCACCATGTGACCATCCAGGCGTCCGCCCAGCGGTAAGCAACGTTCGAGATTCACAAGTGTGTCGGGCTTCCAATCGCCCAAATTGCTCCGGCGCAGCGTTTCTTCCACAGCCGTCACCCGATGCCATTCGGGCCCAAGTGCTACCACCGTTAGGCAAACCCCGTTGTGGCTTACACTTTGGTCAATTTTCAACGCGCTCGAAATGGAGCTTTCGAGGGTGAAATGGACGTTCGAGCGGTCGTTTTCGACTGCTTGGACTTTGCCTAAAGATTCTATAATTCCGGTGAACATGGGTTGGTTTTGTAGTGATTGGTTCTTTTACCCGTACAATTCATAAGAGATCTGGCTGCGATCATAGCCCAATTTGAGGATCAAATTCGCAACAGCTTCGTCAACCATATTACTCCAGCCACAAAGGTAAAACGTCACATCAGGTCGGGACGTGGCATATTGTTCCAAATAAATTGGATGCACGTGGCCTTTTCTACCCGCCCAATCGGCTTGCCTTGAAAGTGCTATGTCGTATTGGAACTCTGGCATATCGCGCGTAAGTACTTCAAATTCATCGCGGTATAAGATGCCACTTGCTTCACGCGTTCCAAAGACCAGATGAAGTTTCCGATGTGCTTTTCCAGAATTTTTTAAGTCCTGAAGCATACTACGGAAGGGCGCAATCCCTGTACCGGTACACACAAATACCAGGTCTTTTTCAATCTTTTCTGGCAGTACGAATCCGCCATCAGGTCCTTTAAATTTCAAGATTGCCCCGATCTGAATTTCTTCAAAAAGATAGGTCGTGCCTAGACCTTCAGGGGCATTTACAATGCAAAGTTCGAGAAGATTTGTGCTGTTGGGAGCATTTGCGATGGAATAGCTTCGCCAGCGCTGTAATCGTTTTTCCCCAATCGGCAAATCCAGGGTGATAAACTGTCCTGCTTGAAAATTAAAGGATTGCAGCTCCTGCACCTCTATTTGAAAGTGCCGTACATTGGGGGCAATGGATGTTATTTTTCGGACAATTCCTTCGTGCCAAGTGGTGGGCATTGTGCTTCTTTATTTTGGAAATGCGGATTTGGTCACCTGGGTCTTCTGGTCAACATGCCCCAAAACCTTAAGTTGAATTTTTGGAAAACAACAAGTCTGGAAAAGAGTTGAACGAGCCTATTATAATTCGATCACACCTTTACCCATTTCGCCTTACTTTTCCCGCTTGCGATCACTTTTTCAATAAATTGCATCCCTCGAACGCCGTCGTGGATGGTCGGAAAATCTGCGTGGATGGGTGCCGGCTGTTGACCCGCTTCATGGGCCCTGACACAATGCGCAAAATTTCGATAGATGTTAGCGAATGCTTCCAAATAGCCCTCTGGATGCCCCGCCGGAATACGTCCTGCAGCCTGTGCTTCGGGATATAAGTGGGGAGTGCCGGTACGAAAAATCTGTATGGGCTTGTCCAGCCAACGCAGGATGAGTGAGTTTGGCTCCATTTGCCGCCATTCCAGGCCACCTTTTTCGCCGTAGACCCGAATATTCAGGTTGTTTTCTTCACCTGCAGCAATCTGGCTGGCATGGAGAATTCCTTTTGCGCCACCTTCGAAATGGAGCAACACATTGCCATCGTCATCGAGCAAACGACCGGGGACAAAAGTGCTAATGTCGGCGCAGAGTTCTGTGATTTTCAGGCCCGTGATGTATTCTGCGAGGTTTTCGGCGTGGGTGCCGATATCGCCCATGGCGCCTGCTATACCGCTTTTGCTGGGATCCGTGCGCCAGGCAGCCTGTTTCTGACCAGAGGCTTCGAGATGGGTACTGAGCCAGCCTTGGGGGTATTCCACCACCACTTTCCGAATCTGCCCCAGCTCGCCATGTCGGATCATCTGACGGGCTTGTTTCACCATGGGGTAGCCGGTGTAGTTGTGGGTAAGCGCGAAGACGAGTTCCGATTTGGTTACAATTTTTTCCAGTGCCAGGGCCTCTTTCAGGCTGAAAGCTACGGGCTTGTCGCAGATGACGTGGAAGCCATTTTCTAGCGCCATTTTAGCTGGAGCAAAGTGGACATGGTTGGGTGTGACGATGCTCACGAACTGCATTCGGCGATCCGGACGGAGTCGTTTTTCACGTTGAATCATTTCGCGGAACGTGCCGTAGCAACGATCTGGTGCCAAGCTAAAATCGGCCCCGGAAGCTTTTGATTTTTCAGGGTTGCTGCTGAACGCGCCACAAACGAGTTCTATCTCGCCATCTAATGCAGCAGCCATGCGGTGAACTGCGCCAATAAATGCGCCTTGGCCGCCGCCGACCATTCCCATGCGGAGTCTGTGTTTCATATTGAAAAAATTGTTTTGGTAACCATGGTCTAACTCAGGACTAAAATTGAAAATCCGGTACTTACAGCATCAAAATTCTGAAAACAAAGCCATATAAATTTCTGCTGTAAAACGATCCAGCTCTGTTAATTCAGGACTCTTTACCCCCAATCCAATTCCCCCACCTGGCGGTGCACCATCCAAACCATATCCTCCAAGTTTGAAATACCTGCAATCCAGCTTTTTAAAATTAATTCTTCCTGCTGTGGTGAGTAGCCCCTTTCCCGTTTTTAATGAAACCTCCTCATTTTTCACTTGGAAACGATAGAAGGATTGAGGGGGCACCTGAAGGGATTTATCATCTATTTCAACTTCTTTTTCTTTTTTCGAGGATGCATTCACCAAAACCAATTGTTTGCTTTCACAATTTGCAAAGTTGCTTTCCAGCAAAGCTTTCGGCACAACATAAAAGGTTGCAAACAGGCTGTCGGATCTTTTTGTGGTGATGTACGAATCAATCGTGATGAAATTACTGCCCCAGTTTCTGGCTCTTTTTTCGATGTTCCTTGCGTGTACGTCAACGCCATATCCTATGCTTTTTTTGCCTACGAAAACGGATTTGCCCAGATTTTTAAGGTTCGGAATATTGGCCAGTTCATGCTCATTGATGCATACAAACACTCGGTCCGTTTTATCCAAAGGCCCGGACGATGAGTCGAGTCTAATAATCGTACGCACTTTTTGTCCATGTACCTGCTGGACAAATGAAAGGAAGCAAATAAGGGTTATTAATATTCCGTTTATGTTTTTCATGTTCAAAAAATTTGATTGTAAAATAAATTTGTAGTTTCTATTCCAACTGCGTTCCTTGCCACAAAACTCAATAAAAAGATTCACACCTTTGCACAAAATACGCTTTCCCCACAACCACGCGCATGAAAGATTCCAAACTCATCCCCTCCATCCACAACTACTGCGACCGCTGGTGCGAGCGCTGCGCTTTTGTCCAACGCTGCGCTGTGGGGGTGGAAGAACTCGAACGCTGGACAAGTGAAACACCTATGAGCGAGGGAGAACTGTGGAGTACTGTGAGTGATTCTTTCAAAGAATCCCTGCGAATGCTCGATGAAATGTTACGTGAAAGTGGAATTGACCTCTCTGAAATTGAAGCAGCATCGGAATCCATCCCCGATCCGGACATGGATAAACTGCAAGAAGAAATCTTTGAACGGGGATTGGCCTATTTCAAGCTGAGCGATTCGTTTTTTAAAACCAATCGTGAGTTTCTAAGTTCCCAGGAGGTCGAGGCCCAGCAAATGGCTGATATGGAGCTGCCCGTTGATTTGGAAAATCTCGAGCAAATACGAGAAGCCATCGAAATTATTCACCAATATGCTGCCTTCCTCGGCATTAAGGCCCGCCGAGCAGTTTCTGGGATAAATGAAATGTACGACACCTCAATTTGGGGCGACCCGCCCTATCAAAGTGATGCAAACGGCAGCGCAAAAGCCTGCATCCTTTGTATTGAGCGAAGCCTGGGGGCCTGGGAAATACTCCGCAAATCATGGCCCGACAAAACAGACGAAATACTGGATATGCTACTGGCCCTCAGCAGATTTCGGAAAGAAATGGACCGGCTTTTCCCGGATTGGCAGCAGTTTGTTCGCCCGGGTTTTGATACGGATGGTGCGCTTGAATTACCCGTTTCTTAGCTGAAAATTGAACTTTGAACTAAAA
>Ga0105044_10008975_pt1 | contig 13696 bp, 13 predicted proteins | sample MAT01_FD_78092 | JGI IMG/M metagenome (GOLD analysis project Ga0105044, IMG submission 78092) | Freshwater microbial communities from Lake Fryxell liftoff mats and glacier meltwater in Antarctica - MAT-01 | ecosystem: Environmental > Aquatic > Freshwater > Ice > Liftoff microbial mat | place...
AAGGCCGATTTCAGTGAGCATATTGGCAAGCTTGAGCTGGACCAGCTGCGTCGCCGCCAACGGACGGCCGAACTGCTGGCGTTCAAGGGTATAGCTGCGCGCGGCCGCCATACAGAACTCTGCTGCACCCATCGCGCCCCAGCCGATGCCGTAGCGCGCGCGGTTAAGGCAGCCGAACGGACCTTTCAGCCCCTGGACATGCGGCAGCAGCGCGTCCTCGCCCACCTCGACGCCGTCCATGACAATCTCACCGGTGATCGAGGCACGCAGGCTCACCTTGCCCTCAATCTTGGGTGCGGACAGGCCCTTCATCCCCTTTTCAAGGATGAAGCCCCGAATGCCGCCGCCATGGGCGTCGCTTTTCGCCCACACGATGAAGACATCGGCGATGGGTGAATTGGTAATCCATATCTTCGCGCCCTTGATGCGGTAACCGCCCGCAATCTTTTCGGCGCGGGTGCGCATCCCGGCGGGGTCGCTGCCGGCGTCGGGTTCGGTCAAGCCGAAACAGCCGACCAGCTCGCCCGCGGCCAGGCCAGGCAGAAAACGCTGTTTTTGCTCCTCGCTGCCATAGGCGTAGATTGGATGTATCACCAGGCTCGACTGCACCGAACAGGCGCTGCGATAGCCCGAATCCACGCGCTCTACTTCGCGCGCGATCAGGCCATAAGCGACATAATTTAATCCCGCGCCGCCATATTCGGGCGGAAGAGTTGCCCCAAGCAGGCCAAGTGTACCCATTTCGCGCATGATCTCGCGGTCGAAACTTTCGTCAAGGAAGGCGCGGGTAACGCGCGGCAGCAACGCATCGGTGCAATAGGCGCGCGCAGTATCGCGCACCATCCGCTCTTCCTCAGAAAGTTGCGCGTCCAGCAGAAAGGGGTCTTCCCATGTCAAGGCGGCGACATGCTGTGGGTCTGCGAGGGCCATAACGGAAATCCTTTGTTGCTCAGCGGCGCGTGGGCGGCAGAGTCGGCGCGATGTTTTCTTGCGGGGCCAATATCGCCGCCGTCTCGATCAGGTCAAGCGCGCGGCGTGCCTCGTGATAACGGCGCGCTTCTTCAAGCCACGCCGCGGCACGCGCGGCGTCGGGAAGCGCCGCCACTTCGCGAATCGCGCCATCGACCACACCGGCGCCGAGCAAGCGGCGGGCCTGCACCACCCGTTCGTCGGCACGGGTCGATGTCGCGGTTCCATCATGCAGGACGAACAACTCGCCGACCTCGCGGCGCAACCCGGACCACAGGCTGGTTGATGCAGACTTTCCCGCCAGTTCCGGGGTCAGACGGTCAAACTCACTTTGCAGCCAGTCGAGCGTTACGGGCGTGGCCGCCGCTGTAATTACCGTGCGCACCGCGTTGGGCTGGGCATCGCCAAAACGCAGCCGCAGCTGGCTTTCCAATGTGCCAAGCGCCAGCCCCCGGTCAAGCGCACGGCGCACGGCAAAGGCGATCAACAATGCTTCGGCGCGGGCGGCGTTGCCCGAAAGGCTGTCGTTCGTCAGGCTGAGCGTGGCCAAGCGCGTTTCAAGCTGCTGGACCCGGCCCGCCAGATCGGTGGGCGGCGTGGTGGTAAGGGGGGCAACCGGATCCGGATTGGCTGGGCGCTGCACCGCGCTGTTCGGTCCGGCAGCGGCGGCCGCTACGGTGTTTGGACTGCGGCCAAAGTCGCTGCTCCGCCAGTCCAGGTAGCGGTCCATCGCCCAACTGCCGCCCACCGCGCCCGCGAGCAATAACAACAGCGCGCCCAGAATATACCAGCGTCGCCCGGTGCGGGGCTGCGCGGACAGAGCCGTTGCCGTGCCGGTATCATTCATTACATAATCTCGTCTGCTGCGGGGTCGTTATCGTGCCAGCATGTGGCACAGCTTGGCCGCCAATGCCAGCATATCGGCATCGGTGGGGCTATTGGGAACCGCGATGTGGGCCCACCCTGTGCCTGCCGCTGCCATAACCGCAGCGCTGATTGCGACCACGACCAGGTGCTGGCGGGACGCCCCGGCAAGCGCGGATGCGCGCCGTGCCGCCCGCGCCGAATGGAACAACAGGATGGCGGGGCTGGCAACGGCGCCATCCCAACCAGCCGGATCCGGGATTTCCGTGGCTCTGTAACAGGCGACTGCCGTGATCCGGGCGGTGCCTGGGCCGATGGGGCTGCGATCTTCCCCTGACAGCCACAGGACGTCGCGCACCCCGGATGACGTCATGGCGTCAATCATTGCCTGTGCGCCAGTCGTGCCGACCGCCACGACGCGCAGCCCGGCAGCCTCGGCGGCGGCGGCCGTCGTTGTACCCACGGCATGGCACGGCAGCGCCGCCAGCATCGCCAGCCCGGGTCCGGCGTGTTGGACGGCGTTGGCACTGGTCAGCAGCAGGGCGCCGATGCCCGCGATAGCCGGCACAGGCCAGACCACCGGCGCGACCGCAAACAGCGGCACTTTCCGGACCGTCAAACCAAGCGCGATGGCGCTCTGTTCGGTCGCGCTTGCGCCCGGTTCGGGCCGCAGGATGATGATGGGATGCGTCAAACGCCGCGGAACAGCGCGGTGATACTTGGTGGGCCATCGGCCAGCAGCTTGCGGGCGAGGGCAGCGGCGGCATCGTCGCAATCGATGATGGTGTCACCGCCGACCTGCGCGCTGCCATCGCTGGCATAGAGGATGGCGCGCAGCCGCAGTATTCCAGCGCCGTCATACACCGCGTGTGCCGCCACGGGGGACCGGCAATCGCCGCCCAGCGCCGCCAGCAAATCGCGTTCCGCCGCAACCGCAGTCCGCGTCGGAATATCGTCGATCACACACAGCAGGGCACGGACCGCATCGTCGGTGATGCGGCATTCGATGCCGATGGCACCCTGCGATGCTGCGGGCAGCAATTCCGTCGTTGCAATGGCCATGCCGACATCATCCATCCCCAGCCGATCAAGACCAGCGGCGGCGAGCAACGTGGCGTCAACACTGGCATCGGCCACGCGCGCCAGCCGGGTTTGAACATTGCCGCGCAGCAACGGGGTTGCCAGGTCGGGGCGCACGGCCAGCAGCTGTGCGGTGCGGCGCGGGCTGCTTGTGCCGACGCGGGCGCCCTGGGGCAGGTCCAGGATGCCGGTGACGGTCCAGTCGCTGCGCACGACCAGCCGGTCGCGCGCATCGGCGCGGGGCAACATTGCGGCTAGATAAAATTCCTCGGGACGCAGCGTTTCAACGTCTTTCAGCGAATGGACAGCCAAGTCGATCCACCCTTCGCTCAGCGCCGCATCCAATTCGCGGGTCCACAAGACCTTGCCCCCGACATCGGCGAGCGCGCGGTCGAGAATGCGGTCGCCAGCCGCCGTCATCGGGACCAGTTCGATAGTGATGCCGGGATGTGCCGCGGTCAAGGCGGCGGCGGTCATGTGCGCCTGCGCCATCGCAAGCGGCGATGCGCGGGTACCAAGCCGCAAAGTCATTACTTTAGACATGTCGGCCGTCTAGCGTGCCTTGCGCGCAGGGGAAAGGGGCGGCAAGGGCAAACCATGGCTTTGGTCCTTGGTATCGAATCGAGCTGCGACGAAACGGCAGTAGCGCTGGTCACCAGCGACCGGCGCATACTGGCGCACCGGGTCGCCAGTCAGGATGCCCAGCACCGTCCGTTTGGCGGTGTCGTGCCGGAAATTGCGGCGCGCGCGCATGTCGAGCGGCTGGCGCCGATGATTGCCGCCACGCTGGCTGACGCAGGGATCACCCTTGCCGATGTCGATGCCATTGCAGCGACGGCGGGGCCGGGGTTGATCGGCGGCGTGATGGTCGGACTGGTCACGGGCAAGGCACTGGCGCATGCGGCCGCCAAGCCGCTGGTTGCGGTCAACCATCTGGAGGGGCATGCGCTGTCGCCGCGCCTGACTGATACGACACTGGATTTTCCTTATCTGCTGTTGCTCGTTTCGGGCGGGCATTGCCAGTTGCTGCTAGTCGAAGGCGTCGGGCGTTATCGGCGGCTCGCCACCACGATCGATGACGCAGCAGGCGAAGCGTTTGACAAGACGGCGAAGCTGCTTGGCCTTGGCTTTCCTGGCGGCCCAGCGGTTGAATCGGCCGCGCGGGAGGGCTGCGCCACCGCCGTGCCGTTACCACGCCCGCTGTTGGGCAGCGCGGAACCGCATTTTTCCTTCGCGGGACTCAAAAGCGCCGTAGCGCGTGCCGTTGCCAGCGGTGCTCACGCCCACACAGATATTGCTGCCGCCTTTCAGCAAGCCGTGGTCGATTGTCTGGTCGACCGCAGCCGCCGTGCGCTTGCCGCCACTCCGCAGGCGACGGCGTTCGTGGTGGCTGGCGGGGTTGCGGCCAATGGGGCGATCCGCGCGGCGCTGGCCCAGCTTGCGGCCGACTATGGCCTGCCCTTTGTCGCGCCGCCGCTGTGGCTGTGCACCGACAATGGCGCGATGATCGCTTGGGCCGGGGCCGAACGCTTCGGCGCTGGACTGACCGACCCGCTCGACGTCGCGGCGCGTCCGCGCTGGCCGCTCGATCCGGCGGCAGAGGCGGTGCGCGGTGCGGGGGTTAAGGCATGATGCAATTTGCCAGCCGCGCGCGGCGCCGCTAGACCCTGGTCAAGGCGTGTTGAGGGTGAGGGATTGACCGGACCAGCCAACCCCGCAGAAGCGGACAAGAGTGCGGGTTCCGCGGCGCGTGACGATGATGTCGCCGCGTTGGCCAAGGGCGGGCGGACCAATGTGTTCGGCTTTGTCCTGCGGCTCATTGCGCGGCTGCCCTTTTTGTACTTCGCCGGTCGCTGGTATGGGCCAGAGGCTTTGGGCCGCTTTGCCTATGCCATCCTGGTTGTCGAATTTGCCGCGCAGATCGCAACATTGGGATTGAAACGCGGCTTGGCCGAACAGCTCAGCATGCCGGGGGCGTGCCCGCGCACGGTGTTATGGGATGGATTGTTCGTCGCGGCGCTGGCCTCGGCACTGGCTGGCACGCTGCTGCTGGTGTTGCCGTGGGCCATGTTTCCGGCGGGCGATATCAGTGCGGTTGACCGGCTGTTGCCGCTGGTCATCTTTGCCGTCGCGGGGACCGAGGTGGCGCTGGCTGCCTGTGCCTATCGTTTTAATGTTGCCGCCAGCGTCTGGTCGCGGGCGATTGTTGAACCCTGGGCGATCAGTTTGGCCGCCTTTGGTTTTGCCTATGTCACGCTCGAGGACGGGCTGATTTTGTCCTATATGACCGCGATGGTGGCGGCGTTCCTGACCGCGATGGTGCCGACGGTCCGCACCTATGGCTGGCCGCGCGGGTGGCGGCCGCGCCCGGTTGCGCTGTTGCGGGTGGCGCGCCGAAATGCGCCGCTGGCGGCGGCCGACGCCATTGAATGGGGCACGCGGCGGCTTGATCTTGCCATCCTTGGCCTGTTTGCAAGCCCGGCAATCTGCGGCATTTATTATATCGCGCAACAGGTCGCCTCACTCCCGCAAAAGCTGAAAACCAGCTTCGAACCGATCCTTGGCCCGGTCATCACCCGCAATTTGGCCGAGGGGCGGATGGATGCCATCGCGGCGCAGGTCAGTCAGGTGGGCTTCTGGATCATTGCAGCGCAAATTGGCGTGGCGCTGGCGCTGGGCATTCCTGGCGAAGCGGTGATGGGGCTGGTCGGTCCGGAATTTGTGTCGGGCACGGCGGCGCTGGCTTTTTTGCTCGCTGCCGAAGCTGTGGCCGCGACCGCTGTCGTCAGCGAAGCCGCGCTGGTCTATATCGCCCGTCATCGGAACCTGTTGATCAGCGCCGTGACTTTGACGGTTCAGGCGTTGTTGTCGGTGGGGCTGATCTTGCTGGCCCGGTCGCTCGATCTGCCTCCGATCAGCTATGCAGCGGCGGTGGCAATCGCGCTGATGCTGGCGCTTGGCCTTACCTCGCTGCTCAAGGCGCTGTTGCTGGCGCGGTTGCTTGGTGCGCCGGTCAATAATCTGCGCTGGGCGCTGGTGTGGGCGACCGCTGGGGCGACGGCGCTGGGCTGGGCGCTGACCCGCCTGCCCGAATCGATCACGGCAGAGCGGGCGCAATTTCCCGAATGGGCAGAATTGATCATCGGGGTGCCGCTGATCCTGGGCATTTACTGCTGGCTGATCTGGACGCGGGGGTTTGGGCCTGCCGACCGCGAACTTTTCCGCCGCCCAAGGGAATGAAGCTGCCGCACACCATTGTCTTTCACGGCGTGGTGCCGCTATATCAGGGGATGGACGCCGAACACCGATGTGGGCTGCGCGCGGGCGCGGCCAGAATATCATGACTCCTTTCCCATGGGGCGATGTCGCGATTATCGCCTTCCTGATCCTGCTCAACGGCGTTTTCGCCATGTCGGAACTGGCCATCGTTTCGTCGCGCGAGGCGCGGCTGGTCGCGGCGGAACGGCGCGGCCACGCTGGCGCCCGGGTGGCCCGCGAACTTGCCGCCAATTCCAGCCGGTTCCTGTCAACGGTACAGATCGGCATTACCCTGATCGGTATTCTGGCCGGCGCTTATTCCGGGAGCAGCCTGGGCCAGCCTGTGGCCGACCGGTTGGCGGTTTGGTTCGCAATGGACGGCGACACCGCTTTTACGCTTGGTTTCACGCTGGTCATCATCCTTACCACCTATGCCTCTCTGATCATTGGCGAATTGGTGCCAAAACAGCTGGCCCTGCGCGCGCCCGAAGCCGTCGCCATGGTGATGGCGCGGCCGATGCAGCTGTTATCGCGCGCTGGCGCACCGGTTGTGTGGCTGCTTGATCGCAGTTCGGCCCTGATATTTCATCTGTTGCGTCTTGACCGTGACAGCAAGGGCAAGATCACGGCCGAGGAGCTTCAGTTAATCGTCGAAGAGGCAAGCAAATCGGGGATCATCGAAGAAAGCGAGCGCGCGATTATTTCGGGCGTCGTCCGCCTCGCCGACCGCCCGGTGCGTGAAGTGATGACACCGCGCACAGAAGTCGACTGGATCGATGTTGCCGCCGATATGGCTGGTGTGCGCGACCGTCTGCTCGCATCGCCGCACACGCGCATTCCGGTGGCGCGCGGTTCGGTCGATGAAATCATTGGCGTGGTGCAGGCGCGCGACATTGCCGGGGCGCTGTTCCGGGGCGAGCGCATTGATCTGGAACGGTTGATGCGCCCCACCAGCGTCGTGCATGACCAGATTGACGCGATGGATGCGCTGACCAAACTGCGCAGTGCCGATGTGCCGATGCTGATGGTCCATGATGAATATGGGCATTTTGAGGGGCTGGTGACGCCCGCCGACCTGTTGTCTGCCATCGCGGGAGAATTCGCGTCGGACCAGGACATTGGCACCGAACCCTTTGTCGTTGTACGCGAGGATGGCAGCCTGCTGATCGCCGGATCAATGTCGGCCGACGCGATGGCGGAACGACTGGGTATCAGGCTGGGCGATGGCCGGGACTATGCGACCGCTGCTGGCCACGCCCTGCACATCCTGCGCCGCCTTCCGCAAGAGGGCGAATATTTTGTCGACCAGGGTTGGCGGTTTGAGATCGTCGACATGGACGGGCGCAAGATTGACAAGCTGCTTGTCCAGATAATCGTTGGTGGCGATGACAGCGGGACCTAAAGCCCGCTGCCCAGCGCGCCGTATTTCGCCTCAAAACCCGCCTTGTCCCCGCGCGCGAGATAAGCGGCTTGATCGGCCCAGTTGTCGCGCGCGATGCGGCCCTTGAAGGTGCCAAGGTGGCTATCGACTTCGGCAATATCGGCGGCGGTCCACGCCGCGATCTGGTCAAAGCGGATGATGCCAAGGCTGGCCAGCAGGCCGCTAAGTTTGGGACCGACGCCCTTAAGCAGCACGAGATTGTCGGGTGCACCAAATGCCGCGGCGATGCGCGGTGCGGACGGTGCGGACGGGGCGGCTGGTGATGCTGGCATGGCGACTGGTTCAGCAGCGACAAAGCGTGCCGGTTCGGCGGGGGCGATGTCGGGCCTGATCGGTTGCAGCGGCGCTGCGGGCCGCGCCGTAACCGCCGGGACGGCAACCGCTGTGGTCGCCCGCGCCCAGATCCACCAGCCAGTGACAACGCCGATGATCAGCGCAATCAGACAGAGATACCAATAATCCTGAAGCCAGCTCAACATTGAATATCTCCCCGAATCAAGCCGAACGGCCCCAAACCAGCCAGCCAACAACCACCCCCGCGCCATAAAAGAGCAGCAGCGACAGCAGCGTTTCGACGAACAATGTCATGGCATCTGCTCCTTATTGAGCCGGGGCGGGGGCAGAGGTTGCGGCGGCGGACGCCGTGTCCGGTTCGATGGTAGCTGTTTCAATCCACTCAGCCCGCTTGACCCCCGGAATGGCCGCGATTGCCGCGATCACCTGTTCCTGTGTTTGTCCCACTGGCGGCGCGCCCGACAACAGGATTACCCGGTCGATACTGGTTTCACGCACGGCCTGAGCGGTCACGCTGCCGCCCATTCCTGCCAATTTGGCTTGCGCCGCGCTTTCCAGTTTGCCGACGAAGCGTTCACCCAGCCCAAGCGCGCTGTGGCTGGTCATCGCCATAAGCGCGGTTGCACCCGCGCCGATCAGGAATTTGGTGGTGCCGTTCATGCGCATACGACTCCCATGTTGGCGACTGCGAATCGCCGATTTTCCGCTGTCCTGACTATAGCTTAGCTTCACGGGCGACTTCACGCCAGCCTATGTCGCGGCGGGCGAAACCGTCAGCGTAATCAATTTTGTCCAACGCAGCATAGGCGCGCTGCTGCGCCATGGTGACGCTTGGCCCAGCGGCGGCGAAATTCAGCACGCGTCCCCCGGTGGCGCGCAACTGACCCTCTTGCATCGCTGTCCCAGCGTGAAAGACCTTGGCCGCCCCGCCCTCGGCGGCGGCAATGCCGTTGATCGCTCCGCCCTTGGCTGGCGCACCCGGATAGCCACGTGCCGCCATCACGACGGTCAACGCATAGTCATCGCTGAACATGGGTGCCTGGGCATCGGCCAGCTGCCCGGTGGCAACGGCGTGGAGCAGCGCCGCCAGGTCGCCGGTGAAACGCATCATCAGCGCCTGACATTCAGGGTCACCAAAGCGGCAGTTATATTCGATAAGTTTTGGCCCCGCGCTCGTCAGCATCAGCCCGGCAAACAACACCCCGATATAGGGTGTGCCCGCCGCCGCCATGGCCCGCGCGGTCGGTGCGACAATTTCCGCCATTGTGCGCGCTGTCAGCTGTGCGGTCATCACCGGTGCCGGGGAATAGGCCCCCATGCCGCCCGTATTGGGGCCGATGTCGCCATCCCTGACGCGCTTGTGATCCTGTGCCGTGCCGAACAGGGTAACCGTTTCGCCGTCACACAGCGCAAACAGGCTGGCCTCTTCGCCAACCATATATTCCTCTATCACCACTTCGGCCCCGGCGCTGCCGAAACTGCCGCTGAACATGTCGGCAATCGCCGCTTCGGCCTCGGCCAATGTTTCGGCGATGATGACGCCCTTGCCTGCGGCCAGTCCGTCGGCCTTTACCACAACCGGCAAACCAAAGCCGGACAGCGCCGCCAACGCCGTGTCCGCGCTCGAACAGCGGCGATAGGCAGCGGTCGGAACGGCGTGCGCGGTGCACAGGTCTTTGACGAACCCCTTGGATCCCTCAAGCTGCGCGGCGGCAGCGCTGGGACCGAACACGGCTATCCCGACGGCGCGTAACCGGTCGGCGAGGCCCAGCACCAGGGGGCCTTCTGGGCCAACGACAACCAGGTCGATATTATGCTGCTGCGCTGCGCTGACCAACGCCGCCATGTCATCGGCAGCGATGGGTAACAGGCTTGCATGATCAGCCATACCGGGGTTACCGGGGGCAGCGAACAGCGCGGCGCAGCTTGGCGATTGCGCCAGCCGCCATGCCAGCGCATGTTCACGTCCACCCGAACCCACCAACAGGATACGCAATGTCAGACCCCTTTGCCGAAGATGCGCCCGAAACGCCATCGGCGCGGCTGTTAGCCGAAGCTGCGCCCGGCGACAATGCGCCCGCGCTGTCGGTCAGTCAGTTGTCGGCTGCGCTGAAACGCTTGGTCGAGGACGGGTTTGGCCGGGTGCGGGTGCGCGGCGAATTGTCGGGCACAAAACGCGCGGCGTCGGGGCATCTGTATGCCAGCCTGAAAGATGACAACGCCCTGATCGACATGGTGATGTGGAAGGGGCAGGCAGGCCGTCTGGCTTTTCGCCCCGAAGACGGGGTGGAGGTGATAGCAACCGGGCGGCTGACGACATTTCCGGGCCGATCGAAATATCAGCTGGTGGCCGACAGCCTGGAGGTTGCGGGCGAAGGCGCGCTGATGCTGGTATTTGAACGGCTGAAAGCGCGGCTGAAGGCCGAAGGACTGTTTGACCGGGAACGCCAGGCGTTGCCGCGCATGCCGCATGTCATCGGCGTTGTCACATCGCCCACCGGCGCGGTGATCCGGGATATCTTGCACCGCATTGGCGACCGCTTTCCCGTGCGCGTCATTATCTGGCCAGTATTGGTGTAGGGCGAAGGCGCAGCGGCGCAGGTGGCGGCGGCAGTGCGCGGATTTGATGCCTTGCCCGCAGGCGGCGGTACGGTGCCGCGCCCCGATCTGATCATTGTCGCGCGCGGCGGCGGGTCGATCGAGGATTTGTGGGCTTTCAACGAAGAAGTGGTGGTGCGTGCCATCGCCGATTGCCGGATTCCGACGATCAGTGCGGTCGGCCACGAAACCGATGTGACGCTGGCCGATCATGCCGCCGATGTTCGTGCGCCGACGCCAACCGCCGCTGCGGAGCTGGCAGTACCAGTGCGTAGCGAGCTGGCGGCCGCGCTGGCCAGTCTGGCTGTGCGCGGGGTTCAGGCGGCACTGCGGACGCGGTCGCGCGCAGCCGAACGGTTGGCGGCGCTGACCCGGCTGCTGCCGCGCCGCGAATCACTTTATGCCGGACAGCGCCAGCGGCTCGATGATCTGGGCGAGCGGCTGGGGCGCGGCATTGCGGGCGTGGCGGCACGGTCGCGTGACCGTTTCGCTCATCGCAGCCAAGCGCTGCGGCCTGCGTTGCTGCTGCGGCGCATTGGCGCTGGCCGCGATCAGCTTGGCGGGCTGGTGCGCCTGCTCGAATCGCTTGACCCGCGCGCCTTGCTCGCGCGCGGCTATGCGATGGTGCGTGACAGCAGTGATGTGCTGGTTACCAGCGCGGCAGCGGCGCAGCGTGCCGCGCGGCTCAAGCTGATCTTCGCTGATGGGGTGGTGGACGTGGCGACGGGCACGGTTCCAGTGGCGACCGCGCCCCGGCGTGCGCCGTCCAAGCAGGGGCAACCGGATTTGTTCGGGTCTTAGCAAAACCGAATACTGCTGCTATAACTTTGATACACGGGCGTTCCGATCGTTCCGGACAAACAGGATATCATGCGTGCTTATTGCTACACCCCATATCCCCGCGCGCCTTCATTATCAGGCCAATGGCTTTCGTGTGCTGACCCCCGGTAATCATGTCAGCTGCGCGGTGTCGGGTCAGCCAGTGCCGCTGGACGAGCTGCGCTATTGGTCGGTTGAACGGCAAGAGGCCTATGCCAGCGCCGCCATCGCCGTTGATGCCATGATCGCCGCCCAATCATCAAAATGACGCGGCGTAGCCAGCATTTGGCGGCAGGCGCGCTGCTGTTGCTGTTGCCCGGCAGTTGCCTGGTCCCGGCCGCGCCAATGGTAGGTGGGGGCACGCGCGGCATGGCGTCGGCATCGTCACTTGCGGTTGCCAGCGCGCCGCAATTTGATGCCTTTGCCTTACCGCGTTCGCCGCAACAGGGCCTTGTCATGGTTGCGGCCGCGCCGCTGGGGGCAGTTGCCGTGACGCTTGACGGTGCGCCAATTGCGGTCGCCGCAGATGGCCGCTTCCTGCTTGGCTTTGACCGGGATGCCCCGGCAACCGCGATGCTGCGGGCCGCACGCTCCGGCCTGCCCCCGACCGATTGGCCGCTGCGCGTCGCGCCCGGAAACTGGCGGATTGAACGCATTAACGCGCCTTATCGCGGGGGCGCCGCCAACAGCGTCGATTTCGCCCGCCGCCGTCCGGCAGAACTGGCTCAGATCAGCGCCGCACGGCAGCAGCAAGTCGTCAGTGACGGCTGGCGCCAAAGCTTTATCTGGCCGGTGCGCGGGCGGCTGTCCGGTCTTTTCGGGTCGCAGCGGGTCTATCGGGGCAAACCGGGCACGTATCACAGCGGGCTGGATATCGCCGTACCGGCCGGCACGCCGTTCGTGGCTCCGGCTGACGGCGTGGTGGTGCTGGCGGCATCCGCACCCTTTACACTGGAGGGCAATCTGCTGATTGTCGATCATGGCATGGGCCTGACCAGCGCTTTCCTCCACACCGCGCGGATTGACGTAATCGCAGGCCAGCGGGTGCGGCAGGGCCAACCACTCGGTACCGTCGGCGCGACCGGCCGTGCAACCGGGCCGCATCTCCACTGGGGGCTGCGCTGGCACACGGCACGGCTTGATCCTCTGCTGCTCCTGCCGCAGTGAAGTAATTTTATTACACCCAGACGCACGTAGCTTGGCGATAATGTCGTGGAACAGGAATGCTGTTGTAAATCCGTCACAGCCGCGCCGAAAACCCCGGACGGTGGCGGTTTCCCCCTTGCCCTGTTGTCTCACAACCGTCACTGGCAACAGCATCGGGGTGGGAATGCGTTTGCTTACTGGCATACACATGGTCGGCCCCGGGTCATTTCAAACCATCAGAGCAAGGGACTGCACTGTGAAAAAAACCCAATTTGCCAAGTTGAAGCTGGGCGCCGCACCAATGGTGCTCGGCATCGCCCTGATCTCGGCCCCCGCCTTTGCACAGGACGCTGAAGAAGGCGCGGAAGAAAGCGAAATCGTCGTCACCGGCACGCTGATCCGCAATCCTAATCTTGAATCATCGTCGCCTGTCACGGTTATCGGTGCGGATGAAGTTGCGCTGCGCCAGACCAACACCGCAGAACAGATCCTGCGCGAAATTCCGGGCGTCGTCCCGAACCTGGGTCAAAATGTCAACAACGGCCAGGTCGGCAGCGCACGCGTCGATCTTCGCGGTCTTGGCGCGAACCGCAACATCGTATTGATCGACGGCCGCCGAATGGTGCCCTCCAACTTCTCGGGCATTGTCGATCTTAACAATATCCCGCTGGCCCTGATCGATCGTGTCGACGTCCTGACGGGCGGCGCATCGACGACCTATGGTGCGGACGCCGTTTCGGGTGTCGTCAACTTCATCACCAAGCGCGATTTCGCTGGCATGGACTTCACGATCAGCCAGCAGTTGACCGAGCTGGGCGACGGCAATGTGTTCCGCGCCGACCTTGTCCTTGGTGCGAACTTCGACGATGGCTGCGGCACCGCGGTGCTGGCGGTTGGTTATCAGGAAGCGGATCCGGTTTATTTCGGTGACCGCGACCTCGGTACCTTCACGATCAACTCGGGCAACGGTATCGCCAGCGGCGATTCGCCCACTTCGACCCCGACCAGCTTCTCGAACGCTTCGGGCAACGTTCAGATCAGCCCCGATGGGCAGAGCCTGATTGCTCCGTACAATGCGTTCAACTTCAACCCGTTCAACGTTTATGCAACGCCGTTCGAACGCTACAACATCTATGGCGCTGCTCGCTATGAGGTGTCGGATTCGGTTGAAGTTTACGCACGCGGCGTATTTTCCAAAAACAAGGTCCAGTCGATCATCGCCGCATC
>Ga0105044_10008976_pt1 | contig 13695 bp, 7 predicted proteins | sample MAT01_FD_78092 | JGI IMG/M metagenome (GOLD analysis project Ga0105044, IMG submission 78092) | Freshwater microbial communities from Lake Fryxell liftoff mats and glacier meltwater in Antarctica - MAT-01 | ecosystem: Environmental > Aquatic > Freshwater > Ice > Liftoff microbial mat | place...
AGCTTGACCGTTTCGAGCCAGCGTTGGGCGATCAGCGCATGGCCGGCCGGTGTGGGATGCACGCCATCCGCCGCCCAGTGCGTCGGCCCGGTGGCTTTCGCAACGCGATCGAAGGTGGCCTGTAACGCCACAAAGGTCGCGCTCGCGTTGGCAGCGACCCGCGCGACAATCGCCCGACGTTCGTCGAAAGCGGGGAACCAACTGTCGTCGACGGCGCCGATCTTGAGGACGAACGGCTCCATCACCACCAGTCTCACCGCTGGCAGCGCACTTTTTGTGCGCGCCAGCAACGCGGCGAGTCCACTCTCAAAGTCGGTCGTGGTGCCTTTGTAGCCGAGTGTCTTGGTGTGCCAATAGTCGTTGATGCCGATGAGGAGACTGAGCACGTCGGGTTTGATCGCGAGTGCATCGGCGTCCCAGCGGGCGACGAGGTCGGGAATCTTGTTGCCGCTCGCGCCCCGATTGAAGAACTGCCAAGGAGTGAACGGATCGTCGCGCATCAAGCCTGCGGTCACCAGCAGCGGATAGCCGTTGCCGAGTGCGCCGGCATTGTTGGCGCCGACCGCATTGCGGTTGCGGCCGTTGTCGGTGACCGAGTCGCCCTGAAAGAGCACGACGCCGCCTTTTGCGGAGGTGCCGTTGTAGCGACCGGTGACGACGCTCGTGTTGACGGCCGACGCGCCGCCTGCAGACGCACAGGCGGTGGTGGCTGCCGTCGCGGCCGCGATCGTGAGAAAGTCGCGGCGCGAAAATGAGTCGGACGAATTTGTGGGCATGGCGATGCGCCTTACTTGAGTGTCGCGCGCTCGAGCACGGCCGTCTTGCCGCTGATGTTGAGCACGTAAATCGCACCGCCCGGGCCGAAGCCGGCGAGCACGCGCCCTTTCGGGAATTGCACGCGATCGACGATTTCACCATTTCGATCCACGACGTCGTATCGCAGACCGCCATCTGAGGCCGTGGCCGCCGTGCGCGGCGCGATCCAGAGGCGATTGTCGAGATCTGCCTTGACGGAGCCCGGCGAGACTGGCGGCTCGTAGTCCGGAATGTCCTTGAGCGGCGGGAAGTCGAAGTTGATCAGGATTCTGCGCGGCCCGTTTGGTGTTGGAATGGTTGGCAGTCGAGTGGACTGTGCCTTGAGCTGCGTCTCGAACTGCGGCCGAAGCGAGTCGATCTTGAACTGTTTCTGCTCGTCGGTGAGCCGCTTCCAGTCGAAGGGCATTTTCGGCGTGCTGCGCCTGGTGCCGTCGGCGTCGAGCCAGTCGATGTGGTAGTCGTGCGCGCGCACGATCGCGAGCGAGCCATCGGTGATCATGGCCCACTCGTCGCCGGTGTCGAGCGGATTGATGACGATCTTCATCGCCATGTTGCCTTCCTTGTCCGGCGCCATCGACATCTTGCCCGGCTTGAGCGCCTTGATCGTGGTCAGCGTATCGACTTTGCGCGTGTCGAAATCGGCGCGAACGATCGGCGCGGAGTCAGGCTGTTCGGGCAGCGTGAAACTCATTGGCGCACCGGGCTCCGGCGGCTTGGGGAGATTGACGATTACTCCGCGATACACGAGGCGTCCTTTCGGATCTACCTGCGGCGTGCCAAAGCCCACGGGTTGCGCGAGAAACATCGCATCGCGCGGGCGCGGCAACGACATGACGTGCGCGACTTTCCCGGACGGATCGAGCACCAGCATCGAGAGTGAGCTGACGTCGACGAACAGCGACGAGTCGCCCGCAAACGGAATCAGCTGACCCGAAGTGACTGACCCGCCCATCCCGCCCGTCGCGCCACCTGTGGCGCCCGAATCCATCACGACTTTCGACGTCTTGAGCGTTTTGTCGAACAGCAGCACACGACTGCGTTGCACGTCATTGACCAAAACTTCGCCGGTGGACAGTGCGCGAAGCGCGATGAGTATGCCGACGGAATCGGTGGAGGTTGCTGTTACCGCGCCGAGCGGGTGCGTGGCGACTTTGGCTGCGGTGGACGACGGCGCTTGTGCGCTTGTGGAACCAGCACAGAGCGAAACTGCGAGCGCTGCTACGAACAACCGCTGTGACATACGTTCGAGCTTGCGAGCAAGTGCCACAGACGACGGCAGGAACTGCATGTAGAGGGCTCCATGGGAGAAACGCGCCGACACGCGGAGCAGCGACAGTTCCAGCTATCGCCCGACAATCGTGTTGGCGCCTGCTGAATTATACGGGCGCAACCGGATGACTAGTTCGACGCGCTGCGTCCACCGCCCAACAGGTTGGTGCGCTCGAGTACGAAGCCGTTGGTGCGATCGCCGCTCTGCAGGTACACCACGCCGCCTTTCCCGAAGCCCGCGAGGGAGCGGCCAACCGGCAGGCGCACGCGTTGGAACAGCTCTCCCTTCTTGTTGATGACGTCGTAGACCAACTCGCCGCCGGTGGACTGCGCCGTGGTCGTAGTAAGAATCCAGACGTTGCCTTCGAGATCGGCCTTGGCTGCACCGGCGCGGATGGCCGGGTAATAGTCAGCGATCTCCTTCAATGGCGGGAATTCGAACTTGGGGGCGCCCATCTGCATCGGGCGGCCACCGCCCATGCCGCCGAGCTCAGCACCGCCAACCGTCGCACCACCACCGCCGCCGCCGGGGCCGCTCATCACCATCACACGTACTTCACCAGGGGCGCCGCCGCCCGGGAGACCACCGCCCGGGAGACCGTCCATCTGGAAGGTGCCGTTGCCATTCGTGCCCGCGGCCTTCTGCGCGTTCTCGTTCGCGACACGCGCCGAGTCGATCAACTTGAGCTTGTCGTCGTCGGTCAGTCGCTTCCAGTCGAAGGGCAACTTGCCGCCGTGTGTCACTTCGCCGCTCTTGGCGTCGATCACGTCAACGTGGTAGTCCTGACCGCGCACAAAGGCGAGAGAACCGTCGGCAAGCACCGTCCAGTCGTCGATGGTCTGCACGGGGTTGATGGTCATCTTGACGCTCATCTTGCCATCGGCACCCTGCTCCATGTTGACGCGCGTGCCGTTGGACAGCTTCACACGCCCCACGGTATCCACCATGCGCGTATCAAAATCGGCGCGGAGAATGGGCGCGGAATCGGGGGGCTGAATCGGTGCCGGGCGCTCGCCCGGATTCAGGTTGCGGTTCTGCGTAATCATCATCGCGCCGCGATAGAGCAGACGTCCCTTGTCGTCCGTATACGCTTGACCGCCACCCAGGAAGCGGAGGTCACCCGGCTTGGGCGCCGACATAACGCGCGCGACTTTGCCGAACGGATCGATCACCAGCAGCGACGATGACGCGGCGTCAACAAAAAGCGACGAATCGCCGAGGTACGCGATGAGCGGCGTCGGGCGCGGGCCGTAGCTGCTGCTGGTGCCAGCGGTCGAGTCGATCACGACGGTCGTCTTGGCGAGCGTCGGGTCGAGCATGAGCAGACGACGGCGCCCGGCGTCGTTCACCAGCACCGACCCGTTGGGCAACTGCCGCACGTTCAGGATCGCGCCGAATGTATCGAGGCTCTTCGCGTCTAGGGGCGAGAGCGCCATGACCGGGACATTCTGCTGTGCAGCCAGCGTGGTAGGAGCCGCGACCAGCGCAAGCGCGACCAGCGCAAGCGCGGCATTCGCGCTCAGCGCCAGTGTGCCGGCAATAGTGATTGAGCGGGTGTGCGTCATCAAAAGCCTCGAGGTGGACTGCTTGGTGGCGGGAGTATCAGGTAAGATCGCGTATGCGAGTGAGTCACGCGGTATGCGAGGATGGTTTACGGCGCTGGGCAGCGGGTGTCGATGGACGTCGAACGGACTTCTCGCTAGAGGAAATCCATCGAATCATCACCCTACCTGAACATGAACGGACTGATATCCCCAGCACTCGACGAACGCAGGAACTTGAGCACCCGGACATCAAGGAAGTTCACGATCTGCGACGGCAACTTTCTCCGCTGCGAACTGGTCATGACCTTCTTCACCGCGGGCACCATCGTCAGCAGATAATCCACCGTCAACTCACGCGCCTTCACATACCGCTCATACGCCTCACCACGGCTATACCGATCAGGTACCGTTGCCAGATAGGTCGCCACCGGCGTCCACACGGAGTCGGCAAACTGCGTGAAGCGACGGCTCATCGACGCGAGACTGTCCGCCTGCTTGCGATTGAGTTTCAGCGAATCCTGCTGCGTAAGAATCATCGCCATCGGATTCGGAATGGAGCTCGAGCCAAGTGACTTGAGATTGGGCACCGATTGCTTGGTGCCCGGGCGCCCACGGCCGGCATCGAGTCGCTGTGTGAGCAGCTGACGTTCGCGCGGTGCACCCACGTCAAAGCCAAAGGCGAGACTCGCGTACGCCGGCGTACGCTGCACCGACTGCTGCGGCAACGTGCTGCCGAAACGCTGATTCACTTCGTACTTGTAGCGCTTGGTGGTCGGGTCGAAGCCGCGTACAAACAGCAGACTCTGATCGGGCGGAATTTCCTGGCCCCACCCCTTTGCGTTTCTGTCGCCATTCACCAACAAGTCCGCAATACCAAGCGGATTGGTGAAGGACAAGTTGATGGTGAGACGCTTGGGGAGGCCGATCTTTTGCGCGTTGAAGTTGATGTTGAGGTTCGTTGTGGTTACCCACGGTGCATTACAGCTGCCGCGAGTGGAAAGCGTGTTGAGCTGCTTCGCGAGACACGATCTTGCCGCAGGTGCACCGTCGGTGAGCAACGACTGCATGCCGCTCCGCAGTAGCTGATCCGTCTGTGACGAGGGATCGAACACAAACGCGCGATCGTTCTGGAATCCGCCGTCGCCATTCACGTCGCCAGCAACAAGTGGAGTGAAACGCTGTCCAGACTTCACGCCGATGGCAAAGTTGACGTACATCACGTCAAAGATCGGGAAGCTGCTCCACACGAGCTGGAACACATGCTTGCCACTCGCAAGGAACGGTGCCCACTCCTTGTCGAACGGATTGCCTACCGTGTTGCTGAATCCATTGAACTGTTCGCGTACATCAAGCAGCGAGTAGGTGAACTGCCACTTGAGAAACCTGTTGGCCGTGACCGGCAATAGCTTGAGCACGTAGTTCGCCGACGTCGAATTCAGATCGGACGTTTGCAGCGTCAGACGCTGAAATTCAGTCGTGCGACGTGTCGCCGCCGATGCGATGCTGCCGGTGAGCGGAAAGACCGCAGACGCCGGCGCAAATACCGGACGACCGTTCTCGTTGTCGAGCGTGAAGCGCGTGGTGGCATCGAGATTCAGGTCGACAAAGGCCTGCTGATTCATGTTGTACGAGTACACCGCCTGTGCACCCAGCACGAAGCGGTTGTCGAGTACAGGACTCGACCAATCGACGGCCGTCCGAAGTGAACGCGACTGCGCATAGTTCCGATCGAACGCCGTCACACTCGGCGTGCGCGCCGAAAACACCGTGCCGGATGTGCCGTCGGCGCACGTGGTGGGCAGCGCGCTCAGGTTGGTGAGATACGTGTCCCACGCCGGCGTTGGTGCGGCGTCGCCAACGCACGTGACGGACTGCGTGGAACTTGCGAGGCCCGTATTCACCATTGCGCCGTTGATGAGCGTGGCCGGTCCGATGTTCTGGAAGACGCCGGCGCCAGCATGAATCACGGCAAGTGGCGGACGCGCCGCGCCAGGTATGAAGGCCACCTGTGGCGCGTTGCCGTATGTCCATTGCAAGCCCACGCGCGGACTGATGTAGAGCTTGTTCGGCACCACGCTGTTGTCGATGCCGAACGCGTTCTTGAGGACAGGATTTGCCTGCGGTGAGGTGAGGAAATGATTGCCGTCGGCGCGCACGCCATACTGCACCTGGAGGCGTGCCGTCGGACGCCATGCATCACCAAGCGAAAGTCCGCCGGAGATTTGGTCGGTGGCGCCGCGAATAGTGTTCAGCGTGCGCGTAAAGCTCACCGGGCGCCCGTCTTCAAGCTCGGCGAGCGAGTTGAACGTGAACGAGCCGAGCAGGTTGCTGTTGGCTTCGTTGGTGTTGTGCTCACGCGAGATATTGGACGTTAGCTTCACGGCGTGCTTGTTGTTGCCGCTGTACCACGACAGCGTGTTGCTGAGTTGAACGCCCAACGTGTTCTGCGTGAAAGGCGTCTGGCTGCCACCGAATGACAGCGGTCTGATGGAACTCGAGCCGTCTGCCAGAATTGAGTTCACGCGCACCGTGCCCGACGGAAACGCAAGAAACGGGGTGCTCTCGACACGCTGTGTGGACACGCCGAGCGACGATAGTGACAGCACGCCAAACCAGAAGTAGTTGGAGTGCGTGAGCGACATGCTGCCGACGAGAACTTCGTTGTTGTTGGTGCGCGATGGTACGGTGGTGAGCAGACTCCCACCGCCAAAGCCGCCCGGGCCGCCGAACCCGCCCAGCGTGGGCCGTGTGTGGCTATAGAACCCGTTCGTGCCGAGCGTGAACGAATGACCCGTGCCCGATGAACTGGGAGTGAGGTCGATGTTGGACTGAAGGCTGAGCTGGTCTGTCGTGTTGAGACTGGGCGCGCGTGCGACAGAAACGGGGACGCGCTTGTCGTTGAGAATCCCGAGCAGGCGCGTGACGGAATCAGGCGAGACGCCGGCGGCTGCGAGTCCGACATCGCTCGCATTCAGGAGGGTGAGCGCATCGGCGAAGCGACGCTGGAACGAGTAGGCGCCGTTGTAGAACGCCTTGTCCAGCGCGATTGGACCGCGCGCGCTGCCGCCGTAGCGCAATGTCGTGGACTTCTGGCCCGTAGAGTCTGCGCTCTGGTCGGTCCACTGCAGCTCAGGGGCAGTGCCGTAACCGGTCTGATTGCGGAAAGAGAAGTTGGAGCCGGGGATGGACTGAATGGAGATCTGCGCGCCGCTGAAGCCGCCGCGCGAGACGTCCCACGGAAACTGATTGAACGAGAGACGGACCTGTGCGTCGGGCGGGAGCGTGTTGATCCCGGAGCCGAGTCCGTTGAAGGTGGTGTTGTTTTGATCGCCGGAGAGGCCCAACGCGGAGAACATGTCCGAGGCGCCGTCCATGCCGGGAATGAGCTGAATGCCCGGTATCGATGCGGCCATCGCGCTGAGGTTGCCCGCCTGATCGGGCGGCACAGCGGCGTTGGTGGTGAGGGCGCGGTCACCGCCGCCGACGTCAGCGTTGGTGCCGGTCCGGTTGGGGAGCGCCCGTGCGCCATTGGCTGTCGTTACGATCTGATCCAGCGTCTGGATTGTCGACCCAAGGCGCGTGTCGGCGAGCATCACTTCTTCGTCGCCGACTTTTTTGATCTCGAAGCGCTTGGGGGCAAAGCCCAATGCGGCGAACTCGAGCCAGTAATCGCCTTCGCCGTTCACGAAGATGATGGTGAACTGCCCGCGTCGATCGGTGCGGGCAGTCTTGGTGACGCTGCCGCTGTACGAAGTGGCCTTGACCTGCACGTTCGGCACCGGCTGGCTGTCGGGGCCCGTGACCTTGCCGCGAATGATGTCTGACATCGACTGAGCCTTGGCGGGCGAAGCGAAGGCCAGCAGCGCAGTGAGGGTCAGCAGGGGGCGCAGGGTGCTACACAACGACAAGATCCGTCGGACGGTCACAACAGCGCTCCAAGGGCGGCAGGGCAAGACACACGACTTGGAGGTTAGTACGAACCGACCGCGGAAGGGTTGCTAATACTTCAAAATCGCATCAACCGCGCCGGCGTCACCTTGGTCGGATCGCCCACATACGCCCAGCGCACCCTCGTCATGTACGTGCGGGCGGCGTTGCGGATGTCCTCCGGAGTGACGGCGCGCAGGTCGTCGACAAAGTCCGCCGCTTTGTTGAAGTCACCTTGGTACAGCGCAGCGCGGGCGAGCAGGTTGGCTTGGTCGGCGTTGGTTTCGTTGTCGAGGAAGTAGGTGACGATGAACTGCTGCACCAACCGTTCGAGCCCTTCCGGCGTGATGTAGCCATCCTGCAGGTCGGTGATCTGCTGGCGCATGATCGACAGCACTTCGTCGGGCGAGGTGGTAGTCACGTACAGCCCGCCCGACGCAAACGCGCGCTCCACAAATGGTGCGTTCACTTCATACGACAGGTTGCGACGACCGCGCACTTCGCCAAAGAGCCGTCCAGAGAGCACTGCACACGCCAGGCGCAGCGCCGCGTAGTCTTTCGACGTCGCCGGCGGCCCTTGGAAGTAGCCTTGCAGATAGTTCGTTGGCAGTGCGCGTTTGGCCACCACGTACGCCGTGGGCAGCGCTTTCGGCGCTTCGGGTACCGTCCACGTGTAGTTGCCTTTGGGCAGCCGGCCGATGCTTTCGCGCACCAGTCGCTCAACGCGCGCGCGCGAGACGTTCCCGACCACGACAAGCATCATGCGCGACGTGACCATCTGCTCTTTCTGATACGTGCGCAGATCGGCGACGCTCAGCTTTGTCAGCGACGCAACGTTGCCGAGTGGTTCGAGGGCGTAGGGGTGGCCAACGTACGTGATGCTGTCGGCGAGGTAGTCGAGCAATGCGTCGGGGCTGTCGGTGCGCTGTTTGAGTGCCGTGACAAACTGTTCGCGCACGAGTTCAACATCGGCGGGATCGAGACGAGGCGCGATGATGCGATCGGCCATGATCGCCCACGTTGAATCGAAGCCGGCGACCGTTGACCGCAGTGCGACGGTAGTCCAATCGAGGCCCGGGCTCAGACCGATTGCGCCGCCCAAGCGCGCCATCTTGGCGCGCAATACATCGCGCGGATACTTCTGCGTACCGCGCTCGCTTGCTTCGAGCAGCAGACTTTCGATCCCTTCGTTGCTGGTGGTGAGCTGACGCACGCCGCCGAGGAGATAGAGATTCGCGGCGACGACGGAGTTGGCGGTGACTCGCCTGAGAATGACTGGAATGCCCGACACTTCAAAGCGCGATGTCAGTGTGTCTCCGCTCTGATCATCAGCGGGTGTCGGCATCGAAGCCGCGATCTTGGCAACGGTCGCTTTAGCCGCAGGCTTTTTTGCTGTCGCTGGTGGCATCTTCTTCGTTGCCGTCTGCGCCGACATGGGCGCTGCCACGGCGGCCATCGACGCGGCCAACGCGATCGTAACATTCCGCATATGGCTCACGGACGCACCACCGGACGCTTCACCGGCGTCAGCAACTCGGCTTCCGTCAGGCCAATGCTCTTTCTCGCTTCCGGTGACAACAGAATGCTGGTCAATCTCGGTTTCCCGGCGATGTATGTACTCGTGTAGCGCGTCAGATCGGTGATGCGCTGTTGGGCCATCTGGTCGGTGTAGCCCATGAAATAGTCGAGGTTCGCGACGCTCCACCAAAAGCCGATGGTATGCGCGAGCTCAGATGCTTTCTCAATGCCAAACGCACTCGACACCGTGCGCTGCGACTTCACGGCTTCGAGTTCTGCCGGGGTGATGTACGTGGGGTCGGTGAACTTTGCGATCTCGCGTTCGAGCGCGGCGAGTGCGGGGCGCAGTTTCTCAGGCGTCGTCTGGCCGCTGATCGAGATCGGACCGACCTGATTGAGCGTGTAGTAGTTGACGCCAACGCCCTGCCACAGTCCCGTGTCCACGAGATTTTTCTGAAAGGTCGAACCGGGCGTGTTGAGCACATCGCTGAACACGTCGGCCGCGTACGTCGCGCCGGGATCTTTGCCGACACTTGGCCCTTGCCACTGTATCAATACCGCCACGGCGTTGATCGGCTCTTCAACGATGAGTGACTTATTGCCATTGAGCGGCGGAATGGGCGGAATCGGGTCTGCCACAAACGGATCTGCACCACGCGCCCAATCGCCAAACACTTTCTCCGCGATGGCAAACACCTGCTCCGGCTTCACGTCGCCGGTAACGATCAATGAACTGTTGTTCGGCACGTAGTACTTGTTCTGAATGAAACGCATCTGATCAGGCGTGACATTCTTGAGCACCGTGCGGTCACCGATTGTGTTCTTGCGACTGAATTGACCGGGATACAGCAGCTCGGTTGCCTTCTGCTGAAACGCAAAACCGGGCTGTGCTTCGTTGCGATCGTATTCGCCAAGCACAACCTCTTTCTCGCGCTTCAATTCGTCGTCGAGAAAGAGTGGGCCGCGCAGTGCACTCGCGAGAAACTTTATGCCGCCTTCCAGCGAATCCGCGGGCAGCGTCAGGAAATAATTGACGCGCTCCTCCTGCGTGCTGCCGTTGTACTTCGCCCCCAGCTCCGCCGAGCGATCGTTGAACAGCTCCGCACTCGGGAGGTCCTTGTTGGCCTTGAAAAACATGTGCTCGTACATGTGCGCGAGGCCGGCGTACTCAGGCGTCTGCGTGAACGCGCCGTTCCTCACATCGATTTCGAGGGTCGCGATCGGCACGCCGTGGTTCTCGACGACGATGATCTCGAGGCCGTTGGGAAGTAGCTTGCGGCGGAGGACCTTGTCGAGCTCCGCGCGGGATTGGGCGTGGGCGGGGGCAAGCGGGAGCGCCGACAGTGCGACGGCTATCGCAACCGGTGCGACCAGCAGCTTCATGACGCGCAGTCGGAGACGTCGCACGCTGACGCCGTGTGATGCGAGCATTCGATGACGGGTGAAGACATGTGAAGGAAGGGCGTTCGCGCTACCTCGCTGGCCCCCTACCCCGTCAGTCTGACGCGGGGTCCGGAAGTTCCCTGCAGCGTGCGACGTAGGATGGCACGCCGGTCACCGGTGCCGCCAGCGTGGGGGAATGAACGGGGGCATTCATCATCCATAGATAGTGCCGACGCATGTCGTGGCAACAGCGCATCAATGTCGGATGCCCAGCTTCGAGTCGGACGAACACTTGCTCATCCACACGCTATTAAACGGTGCGTGATGACGACCTGCCGGCAAGAGGTCCGGGAGTTCCGTGCGGGGGAGGGCGAAAGATGTGGTGATCCGTGGGATGTGGGCCGGTATACATGGGCTCGCTTGCGTTTGGCTTGCGTAAGCTGGAGTTTGAACCCACTTCACATAGCTCCCGCGAAATCCGTCGCGCATGCGACCCTTCCCGATAAGGTGAGAATGCCTACAAGTCTGCGCCGCTGTTCTGCCGCCGTTGCGATGCTGATGTTTGGTGTAGGCACTGCGAACGCGCAGCCCACCATCTCCAACACGGGCGTGCCGGCCAATATCAACGGCAGCTTTCAGGATGCGTTGTGGCAGGTGTCGATTAACAACGGCGCCAACTGGAATCAGGCGCTCAAGGTTTTGACACCTCCGGGAGCTTGGCAGCCCAACACGGCGGCGTATTCATGGATCTCCGCCACCACGAGTGGATCGGGTGGCGGCGGAAGGTATCTCTTCCGCACCTTCTTCGATCTCACCGGCTACGACCCTGGCACGGCGTCGCTGTCATTTCGCTGCGCGATCGACAACACGCCCACCAACGCAGGCTTCTTCAGCCTCAACGGCGCGACGTATGGTGGGACCTGCGGTAGCCAGAACAACAACTATCAGCTTGCGGCGCTACAGACGGTTACGACTGGCTTTACCGATGGCCTGAACGAGCTGCGCTTCGCCGTCAACGGCGACAGCCAGACTGACGGGCTGCTCGTATCAAACGCATCGATCTCCGCGAATGTCAACGTGGTGCCCGAGCCGGCGAGCGTTGCGCTGGTCGCGATGGGCTTGGTTGGTGCGGCAGCCGTGGCACGTAAACGGAAGAGCAACAGCTAGCGGAGACGGTCCGCGTCCTGGTTCACCGCTCATACGCAGCGCCAAACGGCACCCCGAATTTCGGTTCGGGGTGCCGTTTTATTTGCGAGCGCTGCACGTAGCTTGTGATCATGACACTGACGCCAGACCAGATAGCGGCCACACTCGCGCCTCAACTTGATCGCGCGCGACTCCGGCTACGCGAACTACTGGCCCCGCACACCATGTTCCGCATTGGTGGCCCCGCCGACGTCCTCTACGAAGCCACCTCGGCCGACGATCTCGCCAACGCAATCACGGCCGCCCGGGCGCTCGAAATCCCCTGGTTCGTGCTCGGCCTGGGCGCCAACATCCTCATCGGTGACAAGGGCATTCGCGGCCTTGTGATTCGCAATCGGGCCACGGCACACACGATTTCCAACGACGGCAAGCTCTGGTCGGAAAGTGGTGCGGTCATTCAGGATCTGGTCCTCGACACCGTGCGACTCGGCTGGTCGGGGCTCGAGCACTATATCGGCATCCCCAGCACGGTCGGCGGTGCGCTGTGGCAGAATCTGCATTTCCTGTCGCCCGCCCCCGAACGAGAACGCACGATGTTCATCGCCGAAGTGTTCGAGTCGTGCGACATCCTCGCTGAAGATGAAACACGAAAGACCGTCGACGCGGACTACATCAAGTTCGGGTATGACGAATCGGTGTTTCATCACACGCGCGACATGATTTTAAGTGCGACGTTTCGTCTCACTCGCGCCGATCCTGCGGTTTTGCACAAAATCCTGCAGGAAAACCTTTCCTGGCGCGGATCGCGACATCCGTGGTTGGCGGTCCATCCGAGTGCCGGGTCCATCTTCAAAAAAATTGAAGGTGTGGGCGCTGGGAGACTCATCGATCAGTGCGGGCTCAAAGGGTTTCGCATCGGCGACGCACAGATCTCGCACATCCATGCCAACATCCTGGTGAATCTCGGGAACGCCACTGCGGCTGATGTGCGTGCGGTCATCGCACATGGGCAGGCTGCAGTACGCGACCGATTCGGCTACGAGCTCGAGACCGAGATCGGTTTCATCGGCGACTTTTGACGCGAGCCGGCTTCCCAGATTTGATTCACGAGTCACCAACACTTGCACTGAGGTAGCGAATGTTCAAAAGCCTGCGCGTACCAGAGCGACTCTTTGCCATCGCGATGTGGGCCGTGTCAGTGGCGTTCGCAGGCTTTCTCGTTGGGCTCGGCGGCCGCGTCATCGCCGACTTGCCCGGCGTCTCGCAGACGTTGACGCGCGAGCAGTTCATGGACCAGTCAATGGTTCGTGCGACCAAGTTCAAGCGCGATTCGCTGAATGGAGTGCAGCGCGACGCAAACGCTGAACAGGATCGCGCACGACTACTCGCGCAATCGACCGACAAGGCGTACACGTCCGCGCGCACCGAGTTCGAAGCGTGGGTTGCAGCGCGCACGGCAACCACCGATCCCAAGCAGGACCCGCAGGTCATTCAGCGCACGCTTCATCTTGACACACTTGGTGCGAGTGCGCGCAGCGCTGAACGCGAGGTCGAAGCGCTCGACACGCGGCTGCTTGCCGTTGCGCAGGCACTTGACAATGAGAATCTCGCTTCGCAGCAGCGACTTGAAGCCGTGGAATCTCAGTATCAGCGCGCGCTGTTTCAGCAGGAGCTGAAAGTATTCGGCGTGCGAATGGCGCTCACACTCCCGCTGCTCATCGCCGCTGCGTGGTTGGTTCGTCGCAAGCGCAAGAGTGAGTACTGGCCACTCGCACGCGGCTTCGTACTCTTCGCACTGTTCGCGTTCTTTGTGGAGCTAGTGCCGTACCTGCCAAGCTATGGCGGTTACGTGCGATATGTGGTTGGAATTGTGCTGACGGCGCTCGCCGCGCGTGAAGCGGTGCGCGCCATGAAGCGATATATCGCGCAGCGCAAAGACGTGGAGCAGCAGACCGACTCTGAACGTCGACGTGCATTGGGTTTCGAAACGGCGCTCGAGCGGATGAAGCACAACGTCTGCCCTGCGTGCGAACGACCGATTGCCGGCGCGCCAGTGTCGCCATCGTCATTCTGTGTGTACTGCGGGTTGCA
>Ga0105044_10008977_pt1 | contig 13694 bp, 14 predicted proteins | sample MAT01_FD_78092 | JGI IMG/M metagenome (GOLD analysis project Ga0105044, IMG submission 78092) | Freshwater microbial communities from Lake Fryxell liftoff mats and glacier meltwater in Antarctica - MAT-01 | ecosystem: Environmental > Aquatic > Freshwater > Ice > Liftoff microbial mat | place...
CCACCGCAGCCCGAGACCTATCGCGACATCGTCGCCCTCGCCTCAGGCCGCAAGCCGATGCTGCACGCGCATCTGGTGCACAGCGTGCATCCCGTGCGCGTCTCGCCCGGCCGCATCGAAATCCGCCCCAAGCCCGACGCGCCGCGCGACCTGGCGCAGCAGATCACGACGCTCCTCGCCGAGGTCGCCGGCACGCGCTGGACCGTCTCCCTGGTGAATGAGGGCGGCGAGCCGACGCTGGCCGAGCAGGGCCGCAGCGCCGACAAGGACCGCCGCGCCCTGGCCGAGACCCACCCGCTGGTGCAGGCCGTGCTGGCCGCCTTTCCCGGTGCCGCCATCGAGGCCGTGCGCGACGCCAGCCTCGACGCCTATGGCCTGCCGCCGCCGAATGCGGCACCCGATGACGGCCGCGAATTCGCGATGCCTGATCCCGGGCGCGATTTCGCACCCCCGGACGCGGAACCGGCCGCCTTCGACGACGAACTTCCTGAGGAGGATTGAGGACCAATGAAGAATATCGGCAACATGCTGAAGCAGGCGCAGCAGATGCAGACCCGCATGCAGGAGATGCAGGCGAAGCTGGAGATGCTGGAAGTCGAGGGCGGGGCCGGTGCGGGCATGGTAAAGGTGAAGCTCTCGGGCAAGGGCGACCTCCGCCGCGTCACCATCGACCCCTCCCTGATGGCCGCCGATGAGCGCGAGGTGCTGGAAGACCTGCTGGTCGCCGCCCATGCCGACGCCAAGCAGAAGGTCGAGGCGATGATGGCCGAGGAAATGCAGAAGGCGACGGCGGGGATGAACCTGCCCGCAGGCCTCGGCGGGATGAAGCTGCCCTTCTGAGGATCGGACCCATGGACAATTGGGTTACGGGCGCATCCGACGATGCTTTTTCGCGCCGGGTTCGTTGGCCATGCTCGCCGATGGACAGCCATCGGCTCCGCTGCCCGCCTTCCCGACGCGAAAAATCCCTCGCCGGCTGCATCCCGGCCCCAAATGTCCACGGGGCCTGATGGACAATTCTCCGATCGAGCATCTGATCGCGCTGCTGGCGAAGACCCCAGGCCTTGGCCGGCGCAGCGCGCGGCGCGCGGTGTTGCGGATGCTCACGCGCCCGGCCGAGACGATGCTGCCGCTGGCGGCCGCACTTCAGGCCGCGGCGGCGGCGGTGCGGCCCTGCGAGGTGTGCGGCAACCTCGATGCCACCTCGCCCTGCGGCATCTGCATCGACCCGCAGCGCGACCGGCAATTGGTCTGCGTGGTGGAGGGTGTGGCGGATCTCTGGGCGCTGGAACGCGCGCACGCGCATCGCGGCGTCTATCACGTGCTGGGCGGCACGCTCTCGCCGCTGGCTGGAATCGGGCCGGAGGAATTGTCGATCCGCCCCTTGCTCGCCCGGATCGAGGCGGGGGGTGTGGAGGAGGTGATCCTGGCGCTGCCCGTCACGGTCGATGGCGCCGCGACCGCGCATTACGTCACGGACCGGTTGCGCCCCCTGGCCGTGGCGGTGACGCGCCTGGCGCAGGGTGTGCCGATGGGCGGAGCGCTGGATGTGCTGGATGAGGGCACCCTCGCCGCCGCCTGGCGCGCCCGCCGCCCTGCGTGACGAGCCCCCTCGCGAGGCGGCTCGGGGCTGTGCTAAGAACTCAATGAGTGTCCCCGTAGCTCAGCCGGATAGAGCACCAGATTCCTAATCTGGGGGCCGTGCGTTCGAATCGCGCCGGGGACGCCAACTATCCCAGGGACTTGCCGGGTTGATCAGCCACCATGTTCACCCTGACGCGCGCCGCTCCGGCACGACGCGCCTCCCGCGGTACCCTTGCTTCCAGGCCCCGGCGAGGCGCCGCGCCAGCCCCTGGGCCGTTCGCGGGCCGGGACCGGTCGAGTTTCGGCTCCAGACCCTGGCTCACCTCGGCCGATCCCCCCGGTAGGTCATCGCTCGGCGCCATGGGCCGGAGTCGTTTCCCTTGCGCTCTGGCATGAGGCCGGATACGAGAAAAGAATAGCGCGATCCAATCCGGCCGGATCGCGCGCTGGACTGCCGATCACGAGGACATATCATGCCGCTGGTCACCCCATTGCCTGAGGACCACGACCCCGACCTCCTCGACCTGATCCAGTTCTTCCGTGGCCCACTTGGCACCGTGCCGAATTCGGTGCTGACCATGCAGCGCCGCCCCGCCGTGGCGCGCGCCTTCACCGAGCTCAACAAGGCGGTGATGGCGAACCACGCGCGCGTCACCGCGGAGCAGAAGCGGCTGATCGGCTACGTCGCTTCCCACACCGCCGGCTGCCACTATTGTGAGGCGCACACCATCCTCGCCGCAGAGCGCTTCGGCGCGACGCCGGAGCGCATGGCCGACATCTGGGCCTATGCCAGCAGCCCGCATTTCACCGACGCCGAGCGCGCCGCCTTCGATTTCGCGATCGCCGCCGCCTCGGTCCCCAACGCCGTCAATGCGGAGGTCGCGGCGGCGCTGCACCGGCACTGGACGGAGGACGAAATCGTCGAAATCCTCGGCGTGATCGCCCTGTTCGGCTTCCTCAATCGCTGGAACGATTCGATGGGCACAACGCTTGAGACGATCGGCATCTCGGCCGGCGAACGAAACCTGGCGCGCGAGGGTTGGGATGTCGGCAAGCACGAATAGGGCCTTCCGCCGATCGCGCCGCGCGCTGCTCGGCGCGGTGGCCGGCCTCTCCGTCGCCCCGGCGCTCCGCGCGCAGGGCGAAAGACCACTCGTCATCGTGGCCCCCTTCCCACCCGGGGGCTCCACCGACCTGCTGGCGCGACTGGTTGCCGAGCGGCTGGCCGGGATGCTCGGCCGGGCGGTGGTGGTGGAGAACCAGTCCGGCGCCGGCGGGCGCATCGCCGCCCGCCAGGTGGAGCAGGCGCCGCCGGACGGTACGCGGCTGCTGCTGGCCAATACCTCGGTCATGGCAATCACGCCTATCGCCTTCCCCGATGCCGGCTACGACCCGCTGCGCTTCGTGCCGGTGGCCGGCGCTGCCGAATTCGCCGCCGGGCTGGCGAGCGGCCCTGCCACGCGGGCAACCAGCCTCGCGGACCTCACCGCTTGGCTGCGGGCCCATCCGGCCCAGGCCAATCTCGGCGTGCCCGCCATGGGCAGCCTGCCGCACCTGACCGGCATCGGCTACAGCCGCGCCATCGGCGTGCCGCTGACTGTGGTGCCCTATCGCGGCGGGGCGCCGGTCGCGCTGGACCTGGTCAGCGGGCAGCTCGCCCTCGGCATTGCCGCAGCGGCGGATTTCGCGGGCGTCCACCAGGGTGGCCAGGCGCGACTGCTGGCGGTGACGGGCACGCGCCGTGCCCCCGGGCTGGCGGATGTGCCGACCTTCGCCGAGGCCGGCCTGCCGGGGTTCGAGGCCAATGCCTGGAATGGCTTCTTCGCCCCCGCCGGCACGCCCGCGGCGCTGGTGGCGCCGATCGCCGCGGCGATCCGCGAGATCCTGGCCGAGCCCGCGATGCGCGCCAGGCTGGAGAGCGTGGCGCTGATCCCGCAACCATCGGACGGTGCCACCCTGCGCCAGTGGCTGGAACGCGACCGCGCCGCCTTCGCACCGCTGATCGCGGCGGCCGGGCCGTTGCAATAGCGGCGGGGCTGGCCGCATCGATGGTTGCCACCGGTTCGAAGGGGCGACGGTGGTGCCCTCATGCTCCAACACGGCCAAAGAACGTGTCGAAGGTGTGCCCGGTTACTCGAACCCGCCGTCCACGCCGAGGAACTGGCCGGTGATGGATCTGGCGGCGTCGGAGACGAGGAAAAGCACCATCCCCGCGATCTCCTCCGGTTCGATGAAGCGGCCGGTCGCCTGGCGCTTCAGGTAATGCGCCTCGGCGTCCGCCATCGTCACGCCATTGGCCTCGGCATAGCCGGCGATGACGGCGGCGATGCGTGGGCCGCGCACCGATCCGGGCAGGATGGCGTTCACCCGGATGCCCTGGGCGCCGACCTCGCGCGCCAGGGTCGCGGTCAGGCCGAGCAGACCCCATTTCGAGGCCGCATAGGGGCTGCGGCCGGGGTAGCCGATCTTCGCGGCGACCGAGGCGATGTTGACGATAACGCCGCCGCCGGCCGCCACCATGCGCGGCACGATCGCCTGCGCCAGCAGGAAGGGCGCGGTCAGGTTGACCGCCAGCACCTCGTTCCAGGCATCGGGCGGAAGTTCCGCGACCGGCAGCGTCGGGCCGGCGATCCCGCCATTGTTCACCAGCAGGCCGACATCGCCGACGGCCCCGGCCAGGGCCGCGATGGCGTTGGCGTCGCGCAGGTCGCAGGCCATCCATTCGGCGCCGAACTCGGCCGCCCGCGCGGCCCCGGCGCTGCCCGGCAGGTCGGACAGCACCACCGCCCACCCGGCTTCGCGCAGCGCGCGGACGATGACGAGCCCGATGCCCGAGGCGGCGGCGGTTACCAGGGCACGGCGGCGCATGGCGCTCAATTTCCCATCAGCCGCGGCAGGAACAACACCAGCCCCGGCGCCGCGATGATCAGCAGGACGCGCGAGATGTCGGCCACCACGAAGGGGATGATGCCGCGGTAGATGGTGGAAAGCCGTACGTCCCGGATCACCCCCTGGATGACGAAAAGGTTGAGGCCGAGCGGCGGCGTGATCAGGCTCAGCTCGGTCACCATCACCACGAAAATGCCGAACCAGACCGGGTCGAAGCCCAGCTCGCTGACGACCGGGAACAGTACCGGCACGGTCAGCAGGATCATCGACAGGCTTTCCATGAAGCAGCCGAGCACGAGATAGATCACGAAGATCGCCAGGATGACCAGCATCGGCGACAGCCCGGCATCCGAAACGAGATCGGACAGCGCCCGCGGCAGCCCCAGCAGGTTCATGAAGTTCGAGAACACCAGCGCGCCGATCAGCACGACGAACAGCGACGCCGTGGTCCGCACCGTCTCCAGCAGGCTGGAGGCGAAGGCACCGGGCGTCAGGCTGCGCCGCCACAGCGCGAAGACCAGCGCGCCGGCGGCGCCAATGCCAGCGGCCTCGGTCGGGGTGAAGATGCCGAAATAGATGCCGCCGATGATCAGCACGAACAACGCCAGCACCGGCCCGATGCCCAGCAGACGCGCAAAGCGTTCGCGCATCGGCACCGGCTCTGCCGCCGGCCCGGCATCCGGGTTGCGCCGCACCACCCAGGCCACGGCGAGCATGTAGAACAGGATGGCGACCATCCCCGGCACGATGCCGGCGATGAACAACTGCCCGATATCGGTTCCCGTTGCGATGCCGTAGAGCACCATGATGACCGAAGGCGGGATCAGGATGCCGAGCGTGCCGCCCGCCGCGATCGAGGCCGCCGCCAGCCCGTCCGCGTAGCGGTACCGCCGCATCTCCGGCATCGCGACCTTGGCCATGGTCGCCGCGGTGGCGATTGATGAGCCGGAGACGGCCGCGAAACCGCCGCAGGCGGCCACCGTCGCCATCGCCAGCCCGCCGCGCCGATGGCCGAGGAAGCCATGGCAAAGGCGATAGAGATCCTCCGACATGCCCGCCCGCGTCACCAGCGCGCCCATCAGCAGGAACATCGGCACGACCGACAATTCATAGGACATGGTGGCGGTGAACGGGATCTGGCCCACGATGCCGAAGGCGGCGCGTTCGCCCACAATCAGCCACAGGCCGCCAAAGCCGACCGCCAGCATGGCGAAGGCGATCGGCAGCCCCAGCATCATTAGTCCGAACAGCGCGGCGAAGCCGAGGCCCGCCCCCTCCCAGACACCCATCAGCCGCCGATCCCCGCCGCATCCCGGCCGCGCAGCGCGGCGATGCCATCCAGAACGAAGGCGATGGCCGCCACCCAGAGCAGCCAGGACATGGCGGTGGCGATGCCGCCGCGCGGGATGCGCAACTCAAGCGTCACCTCGCCGACACGCAGCAGCCTCTCCCCGTGCAGGCCGAGGCGCCAGGCGAGCAGCCCGCACAGCACGGCGCAGACCACGCCGAACACCAGCGCCGCGCCGCGCTTCACCCATTCCGCCAGCAGATGGTCGAACATGGTGACAGTGATGTGCTCGCGCCGTCGGGTCGTCAGCGGCAGCGCGAGGAACACGATCATCCCCATCATCACCTCGGTCGCCTCGAAGGCGCCGTGCAGCGGCTTGTTGAGGGCGAAGCGCCCTGCGACGTCGATGGTGGTGATGACCATCATCGCCGCCGCCAGCAGGCCGGCGACGGCGGCGAGGGCCAGGAACAGCCGATCAGCCCAGTTTGTCACTCGGCCTGCCAGGGAAAGGGGCAGCGTGGTCACCGCCACGCGCCGCGAGCCCGGATCACCGTACGTTCACCCGCCGCTCCGCGGTGTAGAGCCGCGCCATGGTGCGGGCGTAGTCCAGGATTTCCTGCCCGGGCAGGCTCTTGCGCTGCGCCTCCGCCAGCCATTCCGTCTCCAGCACCTTCAGCCGGTCGCGCACCTTCTCGACCTCCTCGGGCGGCAGGGTGTTGAAGCGCACGTTCCGTGCTTCCAGCCCCAGCTGCCCCACGCGGTCGCCCATGGTCCAGGCCCAGCCGGCCTGCTGCGCGATCGCCATGCCGGAATGCTTGTCGATGGCGGCGCGCTGCGGATCGGTCAGTGCCTGCCAGGTCCGCTCGTTGAAGGCGATCCAGAAGGTGTCGGTGTAGAGCCCGCCGGGGATCAGCGTGGTGGAGCGGATGACCGGGGTGATGTTGAAGAAGGCGATGGATTCGATCGGGAAAGTGATGCCGTCCGCAACGCCGCGCGCCATGGCCTGCTGCGCCTCGGTCGGCGGAAGCTGCACCGGCGTGCCGCCGAGCGCGGTGATGATCCGCCCGGTGACGTTGCCGCCGACGCGCACGCGCCGGCCCTGCATCTCCTCGATCTTCGTGATCGGCTCCGCCCGCCAGTGCAGGGCGGGTACCGAATGCACGAACAGGCCCGCCACGCGTGCGCCGGCGTGTTCGTTGTAGCGTGCGCCGTAGCGCTGGTAGGTCAGCCACGCCGCCGCGGCACCCGCCCAGGGGTCGGGCGAGGAGAAGGGCAGGTCCAGCACCTGCGTCATGGTGAAGCGGCCCGGGTTGTGGCCGGACACGCCGTAGCCGACGTCGAAGGCGCCATCGAGCAACAGGTCGAAGGTTGCCGGTGGCGGGCCGAGCGCGCTCGTCATGATCTCGAAGCGCAGCGTGCCGTTGCTCTCCGCCTCGATGGCGCGCGCCCAGGGCTCGATGATCCCGCGCGGGATCAGGTGATGCGCCGGCAGCCAGTTGCCCACGCGGATCGTGCGGGTCTGCGCCGCCGCGCGGCCGATCAGCGCGGGGCTGGCCAGCACCGCCGCCGTCCCGGCCATCAGCATCCTTCTCGTCGTCATCTTGCTTCTCCCCCTGTTGCTGTCGCGGCCGGTCAGCGGCGCGCGGGTTCGGTGAGCGCGAAGATGCGCAACGCATCGGCCTCGTCACCCTCCCGCGCGCAAAGCATACGGAAGGTCTCGGCGGCGAGCGAGGCCATGGGCAGCGGGCTGCCCGTGCGCACCGCGAGAAGCCGCGCCGTGTCGAGATCCTTCAGCATGGTGTAGGCGTGTCCGAGCGGCGGATCGTACAGACCCTGGGCCATCCGCGGCACGCATATCTGCAGCGGCTTCGAATCCGCCCAACCGCCCGCCAGCGCCTCCGGCAGCCGCTCGGCCGCGATGCCGGCATTGGTGGCCAGCCGCGTCGCCTCCGCCAGCACGCACATCAGGCTGCCGACGATCACCTGGTTGCAGAGCTTGGTCGTCTGGCCTGCGCCCGATGGGCCCATCAACGTGAAGCGCTGCGCCATGGCGCGCACATAGGGCTCGGCACGCGCGAAGGCGTCCGCATCGCCACCGGCCATCACGGCGAGCGTTCCGGCCTCCGCCCCCGGCGTGCCACCGGAGACCGGCGCGTCCAGCCAATGGGCGCCGCGTTCCGCCAGCAGCCGCGCGGCGAAGGCGCGGGTGGCGTCGGGGCTCATGGAGGAGAAATCGACCAGCACGGCGCCGGCCTCCAGCCCTTGCGCGATGCCGTCCGGCCCGAACACCGCGGCTTCGACCGCGCCCGTGTCGGTCAGGCACATGAACACGATGGCGGCGCCGCGCGCGGCATCGGCGGCACTCGTGGCCAGCACGGCGCCGGCCGCCACGGCCGGCGCGCATTTCGCCGCCGTGCGGTTCCACACGCGCACCGCATGGCCCGCAGCCAGCAGGCGCTTCGCCATCGGCAGCCCCATCAGGCCGAGGCCGACATAGGCCAGCGTCGCGCTCATCGCACCTGCCGCCCGTCAGGGAAGATGCCGCCGCCGCGGTGCGTCACCGCGCCTTCATTCGCCTGGCCAACCAGCTTGGCGTATTTCGCGAGCGCGCCCGAGACATGCGGCGTGACGGGGGGCGTCCAGGCCGCGCGCCGCGCCGCGAGTTCCGCCTCATCCACCGCCAGTGCGATGGTCCCCGCCGCGCCGTCGATGCGGATGACATCGCCTTCCCGCACCAGGCCAAGCGGCCCGCCCACCGCGGCTTCCGGCGCCGCATAGCCGATGCACATGCCGCGCGTCGCGCCGGAGAAGCGGCCATCGGTCAGCAACGCCACTGCCTCGCCCATTCCCTGGCCATAGATCAGGGCGGTCAGGCCGAGCATCTCCTGCATGCCGGGGCCACCGACCGGGCCTTCGTTGCGGACGATCAGCACCTCCCCGGCGCGGTAGTCGCGCGCGGTCACGGCGGCGATGGCCTCGCCCTCGCTTTCAAACACGCGGGCAGGACCCTCGAAGACCACCGCCTTCAACCCCGCGACCTTCAGCAGCGCGCCGTCCGGGCAGAGGTTGCCTTTCAGCACCACCACGCCGCCGGTCGGCAGGATGGCGCTCGCGACGGGGCGGATGACGTCCCCATCCGGCGCCGGCGCATCGGCGTAAGTCTCGGCGAGGGTGCGGCCGGTGACGGTCAGAATATCCCCGTGCAGGTGGCCGCTTTCGATCAGCGCGCGAATGACCACGCCAGCGCCGCCGATCTCATGCACATCCGCCGCGTGGAAGGCGCCGCCCGGGCGCAGATTGCCGATCAGCGGCGTGCGCGCCATGACAACCGCCGCATCGTCGAGCGTGAAGCGCAGCCCCGCCTCGTTCGCGATGGCACACAGATGCATCGCCGCATTGGTCGATCCGCCGGTGGCGGCCACGATGGCGCAGCCGTTCTCGATCGCCTTGCGCGTCACGATCTGCCGCGGCGTCGGCCCACCCGTGGCGATCATCGCCATCACCAGCGCACCGGCGCGGCGGCAGAGCGACGCGCGCTGCGCATGCACCGCCGGCATCATCGCGCTGCCCGGCACGGCCATGCCGATCGCCTCCGCCACCATTGCCATGGTGTTGGCGGTGAACTGCCCCGCGCAGGCGCCGACGGTGGGCGCGCAGGCCAGCTCGAGCGAGCGCAGCTCGGCTTGCGTCATCGTGCCGGCGAGCACCGCGCCCACGCCCTCATACGCATCGAGCACGGAGACGCTGCGGCCGCGCCAGCGCCCCGGCAGCGCGCTGCCGCCATAGACGAACACGGCGGGCACGTTGCAACGCAGCATGGCCATCAGGACGCCGGGCAGCGTCTTGTCGCAGCCGCCGAAGCCGATCAGCCCGTCATAGGCGTGGTTGTGCACGACCGCCTCGATCGAGTCGGCGATGATCTCGCGTGAGACAAGGGAGAACTTCATCCCCTCATGCGCCATGCCGATACCGTCGGAGGCGGAGATGGTGGTGAATTCGCGCGGCGTGCCGCCGGTCTCGGCGATGCCCTGCTTCGCGGCTTCCGCCTGCCAGCCATGGCCCATGTTGCAGGGCGTCGTCTCGCCCTTCATGGAGACGACGCCGACCATCGGCTTCGCGATGGCGGCATCGTCGAGCCCCATGGCGCGCATGAAGGCGCGGTGCGGCGTGCGGTCCAGCCCGTCCGTGGTGATCCGCGACCGCAACGGACGCACGCCATCGCTCGACACTCGACCTTCCCCCGCCAATGCTTTCAACTGAACGCAGCTTAGCGGGGCGGGCTCACGCACTGTCAAGCGGGGCCACCCTGGGGAATGTCATGCATCTTGCCGCCAACCTGTCCCTGATGTTCACCGAGGTGCCGCTGCCGCAGCGCTTCGCCGCCGCGCGCGCTGCGGGCTTCGAGGGGGTGGAGATCCAGTTCCCCTACGACCACGCAGCGGCCGCACTGGCCGAAGCAGCGCAGGCGGCCGCGATGCCCGTGGTGCTGATCAACATCCCGGCCGGCGACATTGCGGCGGGCGATGTGGGGCTGGGCGCCCTGCCAGACCGGCGCGCGGAATTCGCCGCTGCGGTCGCGCAATGCCTGCCCTATGCACGCAGCCTCGGCGTGCGCCGCGTGAACATCCTGCCTGGCCGCCCGGGGCCGGACGCCGACCCCGAGGCTTGCCACACCGCGCTGACGCAGAACCTGCGGGAAGCCGCGGAGGCCTTCGCGCCGTTCGGCATCCGCGTGATGGTGGAACCGATCAACCCGATCGACGTGCCAGGCGTGTTCCTCGACAGGCTGGCACCGGCGCTGCGCGCGGTGCGGGAGGCAGCGCATCCCGGCGCGGCGGTGCAGTTCGACCTGTATCACATGGCCCGGACGGAACCCGACCTCGCCGCCGCCATCGCCGAGGCTGGGGCGCTGATCGGCCATGTGCAGTTCGCCGATACGCCGGGGCGGCACGAGCCCTTCACCGCCGGGCTCGACTTCGCCGCCGCCTTCGCCGCGCTGCGGCGCGCGGGGTATGACGACTGGGTCGCCGCGGAATACCGCCCGGCCGGGCGGACCGAAGACGGGCTCGGCTGGATGCCGCGGCTGCGCGCGATGCTGGCCGGGTGAGCGCCCCGGCGAAGCGGCCGCGCATGGCGCACTGAGCGCCACCTTCACGTCACGAGCGCCCTCGACGCCTCGGCGTCCACCTGCGCGTCCAGCGCGGCGCGCAGCGCGGCCACCGCCCGAACCGCATCGGCCCGCAGTGCCGGCCATGCCTTTGTCTCCCTGAAAGGATGGTCAGGCATGATCACGCCGGCTGCAAACAGGATCGCACCCCGGCGACCGCCTCGAAGCCAGCGAGCGGTGCGAGGGCGGCATCGCGATCGTCCGAGGCCACTTCCTCGATCAGCGCGTTGGCGGAGGTGGAAGCGCTCGTCCTGCGTTGCAACCGGCCTGGCGGTGACGGCGCCGGCCATTGGCGATCGCGGGCCCGGCCGGCAGGCGCGCGCAAGGTGGCGGGACCGGCCTGTCAAAAGGCCGGCCCCGCGTGGCGTCAGAGGCCGAGCACGCCGTCGATACAGTGGGCGATGCCGTTCGACGCGCGCATGTTCGCCACGTAGACCCGGAACTCGTTCACACGCGGAAAGCTGCGAGCGCCGTTCGCGATGATGATGGTCGTCCCGGCGCGCGAACGGATGGTGGCGCCCGAGCCACCTTCGCTTTCGCCGCTGCTGCCGCCTGCCAGGAGCTGGTTCGGCCACTCGGCCAAATGGGCGTGCACCGCACGGCGCAGTGTATCGCGGTTCGCCTCGATGCGCTGCAACTGTGCTGCCGTCAGCCGCTCGACCGCTTCGTCATGCGGCACGAAGAGGGCGACGTTGCCCGGTGCGGCGAGTTCGTTTTCGAGGCCCGCCTGCTTGACCCAGGCGGCGAAGCGCGACAGATCGCGTGAACGCTCCAGCACCTGAAGTAGCGTCGACTGTTGCGCCGTCGCGGGCCTGCCGCCGAAAAGGGCAGCGGCTGCGATGACCGCGCTGCCAGCCGCGGCCGCGGCGCCGAGCGTGCGACGGCCCTGCGGTTTGGTGATCGAGTCCAACATCGTCATGCTCCTCAATGCGCGCGCGCCGCGACATGCGGCGCCTGGCACGCGGATCTCTGTACGCTGAGCGGTCGCGACGTTACGGGCGGGTGATCACAGGTGCGTTGACCTTGGCATTCGCGGCGCGGACTACGGCAAGCGCGGGAATGTGCGGCCGGCCTGTAACGAGCCCCGCAGCAGCACCTGATGGCAGTCGAGAAGCGGCCGCACCGTATCCGGCAAAGCGCGAAAGACTTGCAGCAGTGTGGCATCGGCAGGCAGCGAGGGAGGCAGCAGCATGGTCGTGTCCCGTGGCCGCTCGGCGCTACTCGACGCGACCGATCCGGCGCGTCGCCGCTGTCAGGCGTGCGGCGTCGGCCTGGAGGAACCGCGTCAATGCCGGCCCGTCGAGATGGCCGGGAACATGTCCCGCGCGCTCGAAGGCGCCGGCCGTCTCGGCGGAGCGCATCGCCTGGCCGATTGCCTCACGCAGGCGGACGATGCGATCGGCCGGCACACCCTTCGGGGCGAAGAGCGTCGCCCAGACGACCAGCACGACATCGGGATATCCGGCATCCTTGAAGGTCGGGGTGTCGGGCAGGGAGGCGATGCGGCTGTCGCCCCAGCTGGCCAGGATGCGCATCGTGCCCGCCTCGACGTGCCGCTGCGCCGTGCCGGCGGCCACGCCGGTCATCGCGACCTGGCCGCCCAGGACCGAAGTGAGTGCCGGTGCGCCGCCGTTGAACGGCACATGCAGCATGCGGATGCCGGCGGCGGCGGCGAACATCTCCGTCGCCACATGAGAAACGCCGTAGATCCCCGACGAGCTGTAAGCGATCTCGCCTGGCCGGCGACGGGCGTCTGCGACGAGATCCGCCACGGAGCGCCAGGGTGCGTCGGCCTTCACCACCAGTACGAGCGGATCCGCCAGGATGCGAGCGATGGGGTCCAGGGCAGCGACATCATAGGCAGGCTCGCGGCCGAAGAGCCGGTCCGCTTCGGGGACCACGAAGACGGAGGGCAGCGTCATGAGGAGGGTGTGGCCGTCAGCCTCGCCCCGGATCACGCCATTGATCCCAACGGCGCCGCTGCCGCCAATGCGGTTCTCGACCAGCACAGGGCGGCCGAGCGACTGGGAGAGCGCCGCGGCGACGGGCCGCGCCGCTGTATCGGCCTGGCCGCCCGGCGGGAATGGCACAACGATGCGAACCGGCCGCGACGGCCAATCGCCTTGGGCATCGGCGCGAAGCGGCGCCAGGAGCGGCAGGGCCGCCAGAGACGCAAAGAAATCCCGACGTCGCATTCTTGCTTGCTCCGTTGAGTGCTGGGCGGGACGTCAGCCCCCGTCCGGTCGCCGTATCTGCCAATCGACCGTCATTGCCACATCCGCGGAACGAAGCAGGTTCATCACCGGGCAGCGAAATTCGACGTTCCGCTTGAGCTGCTCGACGCGACGTTCTGGCTCGTCCGTATGGAGCGTGATGGTGAGATCGATCTTCTCGAAATACGGCCTGACGCCGGGCACGCCCTTCGGACCGCGGACGTCGATCGCCCCCGAACAAGCGAAATCCACGCCCGAATAGGCGAAGCCCATGGCCTTCGCGACGCCGTGGATGATCACGCCGTCGCAGCCAACGAGGGCGACCAGCACCGTCTCGAGCGGGCTCGGCGCGGTGTTGGTCCCGCCCATCGTGTCCGGCTCATCGGTGATGACCGGGTCGAAGTGCCGCACCCGAACCTCGGTGCGCGTGCCGCCGTTGTTCCGCGCATGCACTGTCCGCACCGCGAGCTTGCCGGTCAGGGGATCGACACTCGGCGGCAGCAGATCCTCGCCAATGGATGCGCGGCGATCGATGCCTTTGGTTTCCACGCGG
>Ga0105044_10008981_pt1 | contig 13691 bp, 11 predicted proteins | sample MAT01_FD_78092 | JGI IMG/M metagenome (GOLD analysis project Ga0105044, IMG submission 78092) | Freshwater microbial communities from Lake Fryxell liftoff mats and glacier meltwater in Antarctica - MAT-01 | ecosystem: Environmental > Aquatic > Freshwater > Ice > Liftoff microbial mat | place...
CATTGAAGTGGCTGTTTATTCCATTTCATATGGCTCTGTAATCCGCGACTTTAAAAAATCAGGTAAATCGGTGGTTCCGAAAAATGATATGCGCGATAAGCTTACCAAGCTTACGCCAAATCGCCATACCAACGATGCTACATTCAGCGAAAGCTTTGATTACTTCATCAATTTTGAATCGGCTGCCAATATGCCATACAAGATTGCACTTTTTGATAAAAAGGGCAAAAAGATCAGAGATTTGGAGCAGAACGAGGCGCTGGAAAGCAGACTTAAAAAGTATAATCTTCAGCCTAAGGAATTTGGGACTTTCACGACAGAAGCCGGTCACGATCTGAATTACTGGATGATCAAACCTGCCGGTTTTGATGCCACCAAATCCTATCCGGTGATGTTTATTGTATACGGCGGACCGGGAAGCAATACCGTAAAAAATGCCTGGGGCGGGGCTGATTATTTCTGGCATCAGCACCTGGCCCAAGAGGGATACATGGTGATTTCGGTAGATCCGCGTGGTACGATGCGCCGGGGCCGCGATTTCAAACACAGCACATATCTGGAATTGGGAAAACTTGAAACAGAGGACATGATCGCTTCCGCCAAACATTTTGGCAACCTCAATTATGTCGATGCGGATCGTATCGGCGTAATGGGCTGGAGCTATGGCGGATACATGAGTGCCCTCTGCCTGACCAAAGGCGCAGATTATTTCAAACTGGGCATTGCGGTAGCTCCAGTGACCAACTGGCGCTATTACGATACTGTTTACACGGAGCGATTTATGCGAACCCCTTTTGAAAATCCATCCGGCTACGACGACAATTCGCCCATCAACTTTGTAGATCAGATGAAGGGCCACTTCATGTTGGTGCACGGATCGGGCGACGACAATGTGCACTACCAAAATAGTATGGAAATGATCAAAGCGCTGGTGGATGCCGATGTACAGTTTGAACTGGCCATCTATCCCAACAAAAATCACGGTATTTACGGCGGGAATACGCGCTACCACCTCTTTACCAAAATGACAAATTTCATTATTTCAAATCTATAGGACAAGCGAATCATATTTGTTTAAATTTGGCCGCGTAACCCAAAGAATTAACCCAAAGAAGTAACCAATGCCTGAAGAAACCGCAATTATAGATCCCGTAGACCCATATTTACCAGCTGAAGGGCATCCTTCCGGTCTTATGACCCTTTTCTTTTCGGAAATGTGGGAACGTTTTTGTTATTACGGAATGCGGGTGCTTCTTACGTTGTACCTAGTCAAATCATTGATGAAAGGCGATGCTGAGGCATCGCTCATATATGGGGCATATACGGGCCTGGTTTACGCTGCCCCGATATTGGGCGGTCGGATGGCCGATCAGTTTCTCGGATACCGTTATGCTGTTTTGCTCGGTGCCATATTGATGGCCATCGGAGAATTTATTATTCTTGGGGGCAACGAGACCTTTCTCTTGATTGGAATGGGTGCGCTTATCGTTGGAAACGGTTATTTTAAGGCGAATATTTCTACCATTGTTGGTAAGCTTTACCGGGAGAATGATCCGCGAAGAGATTCCGGTTTTACAATTTTCTATATAGGTATTAATGTAGGTGCTTTACTCGCTACCACGCTTGTAGCTTATGTAGGCGAGACGTATGGGTTTGATAAAGGTTTTGCTCTCGCAGGTTTTGGTATGCTCCTGGGGCTTGTTATTTTTTGGGTAGGCAGGAAAACCTATTCAGCTGCGGAGGGTTTGGAAATTACCCCGGCAGGTCATAAATCGCTTTTTGGTATAAAAACGGCTCACGTTATAGCTCTGGGCTCACTTTTGCTCATTCCTGCGTGTTACTTCCTCATTTTTAGAAACGAAATACTGGATTACCTCCTTTTGGGCTTATTTGTATATGTGGCGTATTCATTGATTACGGCAGGTAAGAAAGAAGATATCGCGCTAGGCGTCAGTATATGGCGAGACAGAATGATCGCTCTGGTCATCTTCATGGTAATCAACATCACTTTTTGGGCTTGTTTCGAACAAGCTGGAACGTCTCTTACACTGTTTGCTGACAGAAATGTTGACCGCTTTGTCGGTGGATGGGAAATGCCTGCGTCTATGACGCAATTTTTCAACCCATTATTTATTATAGTTTTCGGCTCAATTTTTTCCGTTATGTGGGTGAAGCTCTCGAAAATTGGGAAAAATCCAAGTATTCCACTCAAATTTGCCTTTGGTATTATACAGTTGGCAGCCGGATTTTTGGTGACGATGGTCGGCATGATGTTCGTAAACGAAGACTTTCAGTTGCCACTTCTCACTTTATTGTTTTTGTATCTGCTTCACACCACTGGCGAATTGTTCCTTTCACCCATCGGATTGAGCATGGTGACCAAGCTTTCACCCCGCAAAATTGCGGCCACTGCCATGGGAGGTTGGTTTCTGAGTTTTGCTATTGCCAATTACATCGGCGGTAAAATTGCTGCGATGACGGGTGGACATGATGAATCTGGACAAACGCTCAGTTTGGCAGAAGGTTTGGAAAAATATATCACCATTTTTTCCACGATTGGATACGTACTTCTGGGCATCGCATTCATTATCATCATCACCGCCAAACAACTCAATAAATTAATGCATGGAGTTCGATAATTCACGGCATAACGATTGCAATGCAGCTCTTGTTTTGGTTATTTCTTAAATTTGAAAACTGATAATCCATTTCCTATGAAATATTTATTCTTCATCCTACCATTCCTTATGTCTGTCAATGTTAACGGACAGATGAAATCTTCAGCCGCTGCGGAGATCCAGTGGGTGTCTTTGGCCGAAGCTGAAAAACTGATGGCAAAAGAACCGCGTAAAGTCTTGATCGACGTTTACACCGAATGGTGCGGGCCTTGCAAGATGATGAACAATACGACCTTCAAAGATCCTGGCGTAGTCAATTACATCAACAAGAATTACTACGCTGTCAAATTTAATGCTGAAGGTCCGGACGTGATTGAATTCAAAGGCAATACCTACAAAAACGACCAATACGATCCCGCCAAGGCCAAAATGCGAAATGGCACCCACGATCTCACGAGAGCAATAGCTCCTTTAAATGGGAAAATAGCCTATCCGACCATCGTATATCTGGACGAAAATTTCCAAATTCTTACTCCTAGTCAAGGTTTTCTGCAGCCGGCCCAAATTATGCCATTACTCACATTTTTCGGAGATGACATATATTTGGAAAAAACCTGGGAAGAGCATAACCAGGCGCAGAACAACTGAATAAAAAATTTGACAATTTTTGGTGAAAATCAGGGTAAGAACTGCTCGGTGAATTCATCCAATGCCTAAATGTTTGATATCTTCGCACCAATTTGATACCAATTTATATCTTCCTGAAATGAGTGATGTTGCCAAACTTATTGTAAATGGTCAAACCTATGAACTTCCTTTGGTCGTAGGTACTGAAAACGAAGTAGCCATTGATATTTCAAATCTCAGATCCGAATCCGGACTCATCACACTCGACACGGGATTCAAGAATACAGGTGCCACCAAATCATCGGTGACCTTCCTAGATGGAGAAAAAGGAATTTTGCGCTATCGCGGATATCCCATCGAGCAACTCGCTGAGAAAGCTGACTTTCTCGAGGTCGCATATCTCCTCATCAATGGTGAATTGCCATCCGAAACTGAGATGGACACCTTTTCCTCCAACATTACCAAACACACGCTTATACATGAAGATATGAAGCGCTTTTACGAAGCCTTCCCTTCGAATGCCCACCCCATGGGTATTCTTTCTTCCATGTTGTCTTCACTCAGCACATTTTATCCTGAATCACAAAAAGCAAACCGCAGCGAAGAAGATGTCAAGCTGACCATTCACAGGCTTATCGCCAAAATAACCACTCTGGCTGCACTTTCGTATAAATCAAGCAAAGGACATCCATACATCTATCCAGACAACGATCTGAATTACGTCGAGAACTTTCTGTATATGATGTTTGCTGTACCCAGCGAAGATTATGAATTGGATCCGATCGTAGTTGACGCGTTAAATAAATTATTAATTCTCCACGCCGATCACGAGCAAAATTGCTCTACGAGCACGGTTAGAATAGTTGGTTCGTCAAAAGCCAACCTTTATTCTTCGATCTCAGCAGGCGTTTCTGCACTCTGGGGTCCTTTGCATGGCGGTGCCAATCAGGCTGTGATTGAGATGCTCGAAATGATCATTGCCGACGGTGGAGATTTCCAAAAATTCATCGACAAAGCCAAAGACAAGGATGATACTTTTCGATTGATGGGTTTTGGACACAGGGTTTACAAAAATTTTGACCCGCGAGCCACTATCATTAAAAAATCCTGCGACGAAATTCTTGAGAAAATGGGTGTCAACGACAAAGCTTTGGAGATCGCAAAGAAACTTGAAGAAGTTGCCTTGAAAGATCCTTATTTCGTAGAGCGTGGATTGTATCCGAATGTAGATTTTTATTCAGGTATTATCTACCGCGCCATTGGCATCCCTACAGAAATGTTTACTGTATTGTTTGCCATAGGTCGCTTGCCAGGATGGATCGCACAGTGGAAAGAAATGGTCGGCAATTCAGAGCCAATCGGTCGCCCGCGTCAGGTTTACACCGGAGCAGTAAAACGAGACTATGTAACTTTCGATAAGCGCTAGTATCTTTGCCGCTTTGTGAAGTAGGGAAAAAACTTAGATATTCCTTTGATATTGTTCAAATTGCGCTTGTCGAAACCGACGGATGCGTCTATCTTTGACATCTACTGTTGTCCTAAATCCACTACCCAAAATGAAAAACATATTAGTCCCAACCGACTTTTCTGACGGGGCGTTCAACGCCCTTGTCCATGCGGTACAAATAGCCCAGCAGTTTGATGCCATGATACATGCTGTTCACGCCTTTGCTATTCCGCCTACCGGAACAGCGCTCATGGTAGACCTTACTGACATTTTACGGAAAAATTCAGAGGAGGAACTTGCTGTTTTGAAAAAAAGAATTGAAGCCATTCCTACTGGCGGAAAAGTTCGTCTGAGTTATGAAGCCCACCACGGAACGGTGATAGATGTGATCAACCGGGCCGTTGAAACGCATCAGGCAGACATCGTAATCATGGGCACGCAAGGGGCTAGTGGCATTACAGAAAAATGGTTGGGAACCAACACGGCTGCAGCAGCCCGCAATGTGAATGTGCCATTGATCGCCATCCCGGTTGACAGCCCATTTCGACCATTCAAAAATGTCCTTTTCGCTACGGACTTCAAGGTGGTGAAAAACTCCCGTGCCCTCAATTTTGTTGCAAAAATTGCAAAAGCCTACGAATCCCATTTGCGATTTCTTCATGTCAGAAAAGACAATGAAAAATCAGAATTGGAAGAAAGTGATGCTTTTAAATCTCAGATGCGGGATATCTTTAGCAAATCAGATTTAAAATTTTCTTTTATAATTGATTCCAAAATTGATCACGGTATTGAAGAAGCCTTGACCTTACATCCGGCAGAACTCCTGATAACCGTACGCCATGAATACGGATTTTTTGAAGGCCTTTTCAGAAGTTCTGTGAGTCAAAAACTCATCAATCACGCTGCAATGCCTATTCTTATTATCAAAGGCTAAAATGTTTTGTTGACATATTGACGAAAAGAAAAAGGGAGTGATGGCTCCCTTTTTCAATCAAACATTAAACAAACTAAACATAAGGCTTAGAGGAAAAATAAAGCATTATAGTTCGCAACAAACAGGAACTTCATTTTTCCGTTACAATAATACGCATTTTAGAAGAAAAAAAATAATTCGTATGGCACAGAATTGACCTGATCCGGATATTTACCCCTCTGCTGATTTCAGGAAAATAAAAAAGCCATCCATCAGGACAGCTTTTTTATAAGGGTGGAAGACCGGGTTTGAACCGGCGACCTCCTGAACCACAATCAGGCGCTCTAACCAACTGAGCTACAACCACCGTTTAAGAGAGCGCAAATTTACATAATTCAATGAACTCTAAGGTATCGATTTGAGAAAAAATATTTTTATGGTTCGAAGCCCTGTCCCGCAATATATCTTGCTTCGGCTCTGAGAATTTTCTCCTTTGCGATCAGACTGTTATAAATATTCTGGCCCTGGATCAAATTGATTTCCCGTGCATTTACCAAAAACAAACTGCTCTCCCCCATTTCAAAAAGTTGTCTCTCACCTTCGATGAGGCGGGTAAGCAGTTCAACGTTCTGCCTGAAAAAAACGATTTGATCACGTAGATTCTGAAGTTTTCCCAGCGTCGCATTTAATTGTGCCTGGAGTTCAACAAGCTTCAGATCATAGTCGAGCTGAAGACTGCGCATGCCGATCTTAGCCATACCCACTTGTCCGCGGGCTTCTCTGACGAAAAGGGGAAATGTCACTTTCGCGCCAAAATCATAGTTGTTTGCAAAAAAACGGCTTTCCTGAAAAAAATCGTCGGCCGGAGATGGATAGACATTTTCTGTAAGGAAATTGTACTTGAGCTGGATCGTGGGACGGAGATATTCCGCTGCAAGCCGCCTGTCAATATCAAGCGCAAATCTATCGTAGCTGAGCAGGAGCAACTCCGGATGGTCTTGAGAAATCACCAGTGAAATATCATTAAAATCAACAATCCTTAGATTGACCCAATCCGGAGCGATGCCAGGTCGCAGAAACATGGGTCTTGTATCCTCATCCCACAGATATACACTGGCGGCGTTTACTGCGTCCAACAAGTTGTTTTGCGCCTCCCGCAAATTATAAAATCGATTCAGCACCTGGGTATAGGCTTCGACGGTATCAATGGCAGGCAGATCACCCAATAAAAAGCTTTCCCTAACCGCTCCATATCGCACGGTTGCCAACTCCAAAGCTTCAAGCGCCACATTGACGGAAACGTAACTGAGCGCCCATTCGGCGTAAGCCCTGACTGCCTCCCTGTACAAGGTGTTTCTGATCAACGTGCGCTCAGCCCTACCAGCATCCTGAGCTATCTCAGCCTGTCGGAAGGCCGCCCTGCGGCTGTCCATCAACAATCCTGCACCCAGCTCGGCTGTAACGCCCACATTGATCAAACCGGCTTCCGGGACATTATTTTCAGGGTTTAGGAAGACACCACCGTTTTCTTCATAACCCGCCTGTAGAGAGAGCCCAAACCAGGTCGGAATTTCTAAACCAGCCTGAAGGGCATTGTAATATTCCGTTTGTTCGTATTCCTTCAATCTGTAATTGCCGTAAAGTAACGGATCGAATCCGCCCCTGGCCATTTGCATTTTTCTGTCAGCCATATCAATCTGAAGGTCAGCCTGAACAGATACTGGATGATATGCTTCCACCCAGCGCATGTAATCCGAAAAGCTCAGAACGGAATCGATTTTTTCGGGATTTATCGACAAGGTATCTACCCCCTGGCCTACTGACAATATTGGGCACATGAAGCATATAATGAAATGCAGACGCTTCATTTGGATTCCAAAGGTGTGGATACAGTAGAATCGCCATCGCTATTGAAGTAATAATCCGGTGGAAAACCACTAATCTGCCGCCAGATTTCATACCACAATGGGACGTTTTTCATTAACATGATGCCGTTTGATCCGGTACCCACCCTCAAATCATCGGGCCACGAAATTTCATCTTCATCGGGCACCACCATGATCCGGTATTTTCCATTGGGCGAAATAAAATTATCAATCGCGATGATCCTCCCTTCAAAAGTTCCATTGCTCAATTGAGGCCATCCGGAAAAAACGATGGCGGGCCAGCCATCAAACATCAATCGCACGGGATTGCCCATGCGCATCAGCGGAAAATCTACCGGAGCCACAAACAGTTCTACAGCCAGGTCATACTCTTCCGGCATGATGCTCACTATTTCAGTGCCTTGTGCAATTGTTTCTCCGATACCTTCGGAAATGCTCTGTGTAATATATCCATTTACAGCGGCCGTGATAAAATAATTGTCTTGCCGGACTCTGTAATTGGATAATTCATTTTCCAGTTTGGAAACCTGCGCTTCTGTATCATAATAGGTTGAGAGTGCTGAATTCTTCTCGGAGCGGGCTTTGCTCAGTCTTTCTGTAAAGTCATTTTGAACGGATTGAAGCTCAATACGCGAAATTTCCAGTTGATTCCTGGCAGAAAGCAACTTATTTTCAGCACTGATCATCCCGGCCTTCATCTCCTGAATCCTCAATCGGCGCGTTTCTAAATCTGTAAGGGATTTCAAGCCCTGATCATACAGTTCTTCCATCCGCTTCACGCGTTGTTCAGCAATTTGAAATTCGAGCTGTGCCGCCTGATAATCGATACTATCCGAAATAACGCGTAATTCACTTTGTCTTAATGTATTTTGCGCCTGCTCCAATCTGTTTGCCAATGATTTATTTAGTGCGAGAATCTGCTGTCCCAAGGCTTCGCTTTTTTCCATGTAATTGGTGGCCGCGCTGCTTTTCGAGGAAATTTGCTCTGAAGTGCGTTCGAGCAATTGCGGATCAAAATAGAAGTCTTTGATCTCAGAAATTTGCAGAATGGTATCTCCTTTTTTCACATGTTGACCTTCCCTGATATACCATTTTTCAATCCTTCCGGGAATGATATTCTGAACAGTTTGTGGACGTTGAGAAGGATAAAGGGTGGTAAGCTTTCCCGGAGCCCGAACATTTTGCGTCCAGGGAAGAAAAAGAAATCCACACAAAATCACAAGTGTGATCCCAAAAATCCGCGTCCCGTTGAGTGCTTTATTGGAATCTTTCACAGAACGCAAACTGGCATATTTCTCGTGATAGATATCTTTGTTTACACTGTTATCTGATATATCGAGCATACTCCGATTTTTTAAATGTTTCAAAATTGCTCTGAATGCTCACCTTGCCTTTTTCAAGACAAATGACATTGTTGAATTTTCTTATCAAATCACCGTCGTGGCTGACTACCAAAACCGTCCACGGTTTTCCAATTAAAAAATTTACAAATTTTTCTTTTTCATCCAGGGTTAGATTGGCGGATTCTAATTCGAGTAACAGTAATTTGGGACTGGAAACAACGCTTCTCGCCAGAATAATCTTACGCAGCAAGGCTTTGGCCATACCGAGGCCTTCAGACATCAGCTTAGTATCCAGGCCTTTGTCCAGACGGTTTATAGCTCTGACGGCACTGACAGCCTCAAGCGCTTCCCAAATATCTTCATCGGTTACATCAGGCTTTCCAATGGTAATGTTTTCACGAACGGTCCCTTTAAATATATTTTCCTGCCAAAGGCTATCGCCCATCTGAAACCGCAGAATATCCAGACGCAAAGCCGAAAGTGGTATGTCATTTATAGCAATGCGACCCTCATAATTGTCATATACCCCGGTTAATAATTGCATCAGGGTGCTTTTACCCGATCCTGATGGCCCTGTGATGACCACCTTTTCACCTGAAGAAATTTCTAAATTGACTCCGTCAACTGTTGGAATGTCAGCATCCGGATACTGAAATCGAACATTTTCAAGTGAAATATCGAAGCCCAATTTTTCCCCGTTGATGAAGGATAACCGATCTTCGCTCTCGACTGGCAAGTCGGTAACATATCCGATTTTTTCAAGAGACGTTAGCACATCATACACATTCTCAAGGCCAACAATGAGCTTTTCTATAGAATTCATGATCGTGATAATTATAATTTCAGCTGCAACAAATTGACCAAGGCTGATTTGATTTTCAATCAAAAGTATACTTCCGGTAATCAGCAGAGCTGCCATAGTGAGCACCTTGAAAGCAATCATCACTTTAAACTGCATGATGAGTACAGCAAAATGAGATCTTCTGAATTTAAGATATTGAAGAATAAGTTTATCAGCCCGAACCAAAGGCAGTTCTGTAATACCGGCCAACTTAAAAGTCCCCATTGACCGGGCGAGCTCTTCCAGCCAGTGGGCAATCTTATATTTTTCAGTAGACTCCTGATAGGAACTCTTGATTCCCGCTGGCCCTGTATACCTAAGCACCAAGGTAATAACTACAATCACAACCAATGAAAAGAAAAGAAAAAACGGGTGATAAACCGAAATAAGAAGGAGCCCAAAAAATATTTGCAAGGCAGCTATCGGATAGTCGATGAGTAATTTGGCAAGACCTTTTTGTAAAATGACAGTATCAAAAAATTGATTGACCATTTCCGGGCCATACCGATTCTGAAAAGCGCTTATCTTGAGCCGCGGTATCCTCACAGCAAATTCGAATGATGAATTCGCGAATATGCGTTGTTGAAGTTTTTCAGCATAAGTAACCTGCATGACCTGAAATATTCCCGAAAGGGCTACTCCAGCCACTACAACCACAATAAGGATGATCCAGGATGAAGTGACCCGACCCCCCAGGATATAATTGACAATGGCTTGAATACCCAGCGGAAGGGTGAGTGCGATAATTCCATTGAGCACCGCGTAGAAGAATATCAATTTTACTGTTCTATTCTCTTTTTTCAAAAGTCGCTTTAAACGTTGAGCAGGTCGGAAATAATTATACTCTACTTTCTCCATCTCTCTAAACTACTAAAAATAATTTCTTTATAAAATTCAAAACTCGCATCTTCACTTTTGTGCAAATCTGTAAGGGACGAAAGATGTGCTTTAAAGAATAGCTGATCCAAATAAGACTCAATAAACAAAGATGTCAGACTCCGGGCATAAGGATATTCCGGGGCGAGTTCCTGAATAATTAAACTCAGGCGCGCACAAAGGTTTTTGAACTGAACAAAGAGGCCATCCCTGTTTTCATCATCCACTTCCTTGGTCAGGTAAGCTTTAGAAGATTCTGAAATAACTACTTCCTGCAATTGAGTCAAATTAAAAGGGGCGTTGTGCATAGAAGGCACACTACGGGTCAATATTCGTATTGCAGTTTCAAGCTTGATTTCAGGAAGTGCGACGTTGGCAGTTCCAAAAGCGAGATTATAATCCAACCAACCCCAATACCATGAAACATAATACAACAGCAACTTGTGTTTGTTTTCAAAATAACGGTAAATGGCGCTTTCAGTAGTGCCAATATGCCGGGCGAGCTTCCTGAACGTAAAGCCCTCCATACCCAGCTCGATGATCATCGGCAAACCACTTTCGAGAATTTGCTTTCCTAAAATGGAAGAGCGGGGATCCTTAAGAAAAACCTTCCCGCTCACATCAATGCGAACATGGATTAACTGATCAGACATATTAAACTCTTATTCTGCGATTAAAGCTCGCATAATATGTGCAAAGCTATTAAACGCGGCTGATTTAATATTGTTTTCATTGTAAAAAATTTGTGACGATTTTTTTCACAATGACCTCTGCACGTACCTTTGCTTATGGCAGAACAGGAAATATCGCTCAAAGTGGAAGAAATGACCAGCAGTGCTTATGCTCAGGGCATTAGCAAATCACTCAAAAACGCCTGTTTTCAGGATGCATACGCCAATTTCGTAGTTGGTGAAGTGAGTTTTTCCATGCTTCAAGGCCGCAGTGCGTAGGAAGCCATCGACAACTCCGAATCGCTTATATACACCATAAAATCAGCCGGAGACACCAGTCCAAAAGGGCTCGCCAAAATTGCGAAAAAATTTTTATTCGCACTGCTTTTTACGGTTCCTGTTTTCACGCACATGTTTGTGCCGCAAGATTGGCTCATCAATGATCCCTTTGGCAAATAGGACTTTGTTTCCCTGTTTATATTTTAGACTTTCTCCATTTCGGGAAATCGGCATGGGGATCAATCAAAGCGGGCTGTGCCAATATGGATGTTCTGATCTTTATGGGAACCTCAGCGGTATTTTTTTACAGCCTGGCTGGTACCATCCTGTTTTGGGGCACACCTGAAATGCACAACTATATGTTTTTCGAGACCACCGCCACTATTATAGCACTGGTACTACTGGGCAATGTGATGGAACACCACAGCATTCCACAAACGGCTTTAAGTCTCGGAGAGCTCAGCAAAATGCAAACAGCCACCGCCCGCGTCGTGATGCGGCTCAACGGCAAAGAAAAACTATCCGGGACCGATCCAAAAAACATCAAAGCGGGTGACGAGCTTCAGGTAAATGAAGACGACCATGTGCCTACCGACGGCATCATCCTCAGCGGTTCGGCCCTGGTGGATGAATCTGCGATAACCGGCGAAAGTGCCCATGTGAAAAAGGATGCAGGAAGCCATGTTTTTTCCGGTACTACCTTGGTATCGGGAAATGTGCGCATGGAAGCCCAGCACGAATCCAGAGATTCGACTCTGCAAAAGATCATTGATCTAGTAAAAAAAGCACGAAAAGACCAGCCGCAAATTCAGAAACTCGGAGACAAGGTGAGTTCCATTTTTGTTCCTGTGGTATTGGTTATTTCACTGCTCACCTTGGTCGTCGCCTATTTTATTTTCCAAACTTCTTTCACACAAGCCCTGATGAATGCGGCGGCTGTGCTTGTAATCTCCTGTCCTTGTGCGATGGGATTGGCCACACCCACCGCCATTGTAGCTGGGGTTGGCCGTACGGCAAAAAATGGCATTCTGATCAAGGGAGGCAGCACGCTGGAACGTTTTGCGCAGGGAGGCACCATCATTTTTGACAAAACGGGCACAATCACTTCTGGAAATTTCCGTGTGGAATGGGTGAGTAATCAAATCGGCGATCGGGCCGCCGTTCTGATCAGAAGTCTGGAAACCCATTCTTCGCACCCCATTGCAAAAGCGATTTTAAAACACTGGCCGGAAATCGCGCCTGCCGGGCTCACTGAGATTCTGGAAGAAAAAGGCGCAGGCATGCACGGAAAAATGCAGGACAACGAAGCGGTTTTTTTCGGCAAAGGAACCGACGATCTTTCCGATTCTGCCGATCTCGTGTTAACCGTCAATGGCAATGCTGTAGCCTCGCTCAACATCAAAGACGAAATAAAACCCGGCGCCAAAACCATGATCGGTCTTTTTGAACGAGAAGGATTCAATACGATCATGCTGTCGGGCGATAAGCGCGAAAAAGTGATGGCTGCTGCCAAAGAAGTGGGGATCGAAAACGTGAATTATGAGATGAACCCCGAAGCGAAGCTGGATTATATCGAAAGACTCGCAGAGAAGGGAAATGTGATTATGGTGGGCGATGGAATCAACGATGGCCCCGCGCTTTCACGCGCTCAGGTTGGCATATCTTCGGGTGGTGCTTCTGCCCTGGTCTTGGATAGTGCCCATATTGTCATCATGAACTCCAACGAGATGGAAAGTCTGGCCCATGCTTTTCTGATTTCCAAAGACACCAATCGCACCATCAAGCAGAATCTTTTCTGGGCTTTCTTTTGCAATATAGTTGCCATTCCCCTCGCCGCTTTCGGATTTCTAAATCCGATGATCGCGGCTTTGGCCATGGCTTTTTCGGATGTGGTGGTGATTGGCAATTCGCTGCGGTTGAAGGTGAAAAAGTTGAGATAAAGATCAACATGCATGACAAAACTCCGGAGCCTTGTCACTCCGACCGTAGGAGGAGTCTGTCTAGCCAATGTAAAGATGCTTCGCTGCACTCTGCATGACAAAACTCCGAACCTTGTCACTCCGACAGCAGGAGGAGTCTGTCTATTCAATGTTAAAGATGCTTCCTGACCGCCGGCGGGCGGGCGCTTCGCTCTGCATGACAAATCTCGGAGCTTTGTCACTCCGACAGCAGGAGGAGTCTGTCCATCCA
>Ga0105044_10008983_pt1 | contig 13689 bp, 10 predicted proteins | sample MAT01_FD_78092 | JGI IMG/M metagenome (GOLD analysis project Ga0105044, IMG submission 78092) | Freshwater microbial communities from Lake Fryxell liftoff mats and glacier meltwater in Antarctica - MAT-01 | ecosystem: Environmental > Aquatic > Freshwater > Ice > Liftoff microbial mat | place...
AGATTTGCAATCTGTTATGGTTGTACTAACTCCCAAGCAGTTGAGACAACTGCTCTACTCTGTCAGGTGCCACTTTGAAAATCTGGAAACCCTACTCACCCAGCGCAAACTCACCATGGGACGAGCGACGGGTAAACTATCTTCATCGCAGAACCGTCTTTGGCGCAACCTTGAATGAAGTCCAACGCGATGTCGCCAGCGACACACAATCCGCCGTGTCTAGGATTCTGGATGGACAATGCCGCATGGACGATCTGAATTGGCACGAATTTGGATTGCTTAAATCTATTTGCTGGTTGAAAATGGAGTCGCAGAATTCCAAGCCTTGCCCAGTCCTCCCCGCCTCTTGATTCAAGGACATGTTATGCGCAACGTTACTGCCTGTTTCGGTTGTCTCGTTTTCTCTCTTCAGGCGGTTACCTCCGCCAACGCGGATTGGCCAATCGTTCCAAACGTGCCGCGGCAGCCGCTCCAAGCCTCGGTGAATCGACTCACAGAAGCATTGACTGTCGCGGGAACTCCACTCCCCGTTGCGATTCAAGCCAAGCTCAAGGAACTCGAGCAGGTCAATAGCGACGAATTGGTTGGAAAGGAAATCCAGTCGTTGCTCGATCCGCTCTGCTTGGTCGCTGTCGAAATCAGCGCCGAGAGTCGTGTTCACGTTGTTCGCGGCACGACACCGGCTCAGCTAGTTGAATCGGGCTGGCAAACGTTTCTCGTCAAGGTAGTCAATCAAGCAGGAGTGACCGCGTCGCTTCGATGCTCCAGTCCACAATCGTTGCCCATGGTCAAGCAGAGCAGTTCGAGCGCTCGGCCTAAATCGTTGATTTCACCCGCAGAAGCGGAGCGAAGATGGCTCGATATCGCTAGCCTGAACAGCCCACCATTGTTACCAACTCTTTCCGGCGTAGCACTCGAATATCGACTCATTCAGTTGTACAGCCGTGATGCAGGCAAACGAGAAGCGACACTTGCATTCGATGTCGGACAAGGGACACAAGACCTCGGCTTTCGAAATGAAGTGCCGATCCTCTTTGATTGCAGCCCATCCTATGACATTTCATTATCGGTCCTAGACTTTGATGGTTCGCCAACGACTTGTTGGATGGTCATTCGCGATCACTTGGGCCGGGTCTATCCGAATCAATCGCGACGGCTCGCACCCGATATGTTCTTTCACAGCCAAATCTATCGTGCAGATCAAGAACGGATCCGTTTGCCCCGTGGCAAGTACCAAATTCAATGCTCGAGAGGGCCGGAGTATATCCCTTTGGAGATGGAGTATGTTGTTGATGGCCGTGAGTCCGCTCCTCCGATTTCGGTGCGTCTCAAACGTTGGGTTCATATGGCTGAACTGGGATGGATATCGGGTGACCATCATGTTCATGCTGCTGGTTGCGCTCACTATGAGAACCCTACAGAGGGTGTAACGCCTGCCGATATGTTTCGGCACATCTTGGGAGAGGACCTCAACGTCGGATGCGTGCTAAGTTGGGGGCCATGTTGGTATCACCAAAAGCAGTTCTTTGACGGGCAGACTTCTTCGCTGTCGAAAAACAGAACCTTGATGCGTTACGACGTTGAGGTGAGCGGTTTTCCATCGTCGCATGCGGGCCATCTGTGCCTGTTGAACCTCACGGAAGACGACTACCCCAACACGACTTCGATCGAAGACTGGCCAACATGGACCTTGCCGGTCTTGAAATGGGGTAAAAGCCAAGGTGGCGTGGTCGGGTATAGTCATAGTGGCTGGGGCCTGGGTCTGCCCGATTACCTGCCAAATGGCAAGCGAGGCTTGACGCCACAGCAATATGGAGGCGGTGCGAAAGACAACGTCGGACGGGCTGCGGACCGACTTCCTGACTATGAGATCCCGCCCTTTGATGGCATCGGAGCCAATGAATTTATCGTCGCCGTTACGCAAGACGCATGCGACTTTATCAGTACGGTCGATACCCCAGCTATCTGGGAATTGAATATCTGGTACCACACCCTCAATTGCGGCTACCGAACTCGAATCAGTGGCGAGACAGACTATCCATGCATCTATGGTGAACGCGTCGGCCTCGGTCGCATCTATGTCGAATTGCCAAAGACCCCAGAATTCAAATACGAGGATTGGGTGTCGGGTCTTAAAGACGGACGAAGCTATGTCGGAGATGGGTTGAGCCACCTATCACAGTTTAGTATCAATGATGTCCATATGGGCAAGAATGGCAGCGAAGGCGAAGTGAGCCAACTCAATCTAAAGACTGCGCAAAAAGTGAATGTCCTGACTCGTGTTGCTGCTAGGCTTCCTGAGGCGATCACCGAACAAGCGAAACAGATCAAGAACAAGCGGCTCGATGAAAAGCCGTACTGGCATATCGAAAGAGCTAGGATCGGCGAGACCCGAACCGTGCCTGTGGAGTTGATTGTCAACGGAGAAGTGGTCGCAAAACAAGAGATTGTGGCAGACGGTGAGTTCAGAGATTTGAAATGGGACATCCAATTGAACAAATCGAGTTGGGTCGCAACTCGCATCTTCCCGTCGATGCACAGCAACCCAATTTTCGTCGAGATAGCCGACGCTCCTATCCGGGCATCGCTGGCAAGTGCGAACTGGTGCCGAAAAGCGGTGGACCAATGTTGGTCCAAAAAGAGGGGGCAGATTCGACCTTCGGAACTTGCCGAAGCGGCCGCCGCTTACGAATCAGCGAGGCAAGCGTTTGATTTGATCGTTCAAGAATCGCAATGATCCAAAGCGCACTTTTCCAGCCAATCTTGTAAAGCGAGATAGACCCCAGCCGTTTCTGGTTCGTTCAAAATTTCGTGCCGTAGCTTTTCGTAAACGTGAGCCTCGACCAAAGGCTTTGGAGCGAGCGATGCAAAGTTCGCACTCCCGTTCGGACACACGTATCGATCTTGCCCCGAATAAAGTAGCAGCGTTGGAATTTTCCATGAAGCAGCTCGCCGCTTTACGATTTGAGTCGATTCGATCATGAATTGCGCTAGGCGTCCTGAGATGCGATGATGCACCAGTGGGTCGCTGCGATATGCTCGAACAACCTCCGCGTCTGTGCATAGCCATTCGGGGTTCAGTCCATTGTCCAGTGCCAAATTGGGCACCAAGACCCCTACTGTTTTGAGCAGCACTCTTTGCACAATTGAGAGATGCAGAGCCAATGCCGGCGAAGACAAAACACACAGGTCGACCTGGCGCTGCCATAGCGCGTTCTCGGGCGGAGCAGCCAATGCGGCGACAAATCGAGCGACGACCAACCCACCGAGACTATGCCCGAGAAGTACCAATTTCTGATTTGAGATCCTTTGACGGATCGTATCAAGAACGGCGGCGAGGTCATGCAAGAGATCGTCGCTCTGATTCAGAACGCCCGGGGCGCCTTCGGACATTCCGTGCCCTCGCAGATCAAAACCGAACACGGACCAACCCCACTCGCAGAGCTTTTTAGCCAATCGTTCATACCGACCGATATGTTCTCCCAGACCATGGACAAGGCAGACCGTTCCACGCGGTTCTATGTGCTCCCTCGCGGGCCAATGTCGCAGCATTAACCTTAGTCCATCGCGAGTCCGCACTGAGCTGTGAATTCCATTGTTTGAATACATCAGGATGCCTCGATTTGACTGTGAGAATACAGACTGCTTTTCAAAATCCTTCCTCTCCATCATCATCGTCGTCTTCCTCGTCATCGCCGCTCAAATGCTCGTTTTCGGGAAATCTAGGGCCCTGAAACGCGATGCCGGGCCGATCGTGGAGCGTTTCATCGGAACCATCAATATCTATCAACGTGCCTTCGAGCGGATAGCATTTCGCTTGCCACATCAATGCCATCTCCTCCGCCTCAGCAACATCGCGAGCCAACACGCCCCACTGAGCAACATAAGATTGCCATTCCAATTGATCCGGCAAGCATCCCGAGGAATCAGACCAAGCTGCATCGAGGGGCTGTGATACATAGCATTGGTACAAAAACAGATCGCATGGTTTTTCGTCGGCCCGCACTTGTTCAAAGTAGGTCTCGGTTGCAATTCCAGCTAGCAGCATTTTTTGCTCGACTTGCAGCTGCAACTCGCGTTCGTCCGGACACATTTTGGCGGCTGTTATCAACCGTTCGAATGCCCCTGATACGCCGCTGAGGGTCAAGTCGTTGATCTTCGCAAGCGGTCTCGAAAGTGCCAAATGGATATACTGAGCAGCTTCTCGCGATTGCCCCAGCTGTGCATGCGCTGCCGCTCGAACCGAATCGATGTGCAAGCCGCTCGATTGAAACGCAGCCACCTCGCGATCGATCGCTTCCATTGCATCCTGAGGTCGCTTTAGTTCTAACAATCCTGAGCTGAGGTAATAGTTGGTCCACGGGCCAGCCGAATGCCTAGCATGCAGTTTTTGCAGGAAGCTGACTTGCAGTTCGTGTTGAGTCAATGCATGCGCTTTCAAAGCGGCTTCGAAAAGTAGTTCGCCCGAATCCCCACCCTCTCGGATGCAAAGATCCAATACATACAGCGCATCCTGCAATCGATCTGTCTCCGAATAAATACGTGAGAGTGCTAAGGCAGCGTCATCACGAGTACGGTCCAGTTTAAATGCCCTCGCGTAACAGCGTTCAGCCTCGCCAGCATTGCCTATGTACTCAAACACCTCGGCCGCGCGGAAATTGTTGTTTACCCCTGTGGCTTCCAACTGCAACGATTTCCGTACTAGCTGTTCCAGTCGTTCGTTGCTAATCGATGTTGGAGGCAGATCCCGGTCTTGCGTCAACTCATCTTCAAAATCGTCTTTAAAATCGTCGTCATCAAAATCATTCACATCGTCAAACACCATGGAACCGGAGTAACGGTCGAGCTCGGAGGTCAATCGATCCAACATACTGATTGTCATTCCTAGCCTTGCCAACAAGGAAATCAAGTACGCAACATCTTGGTTCGATGCGACAAGATGATTGGCCCATTTCCAAACAACCCCGCGATCGCACTCTGGTGTAATTAAAAAATTCATCAAGTACATCGCCCGACCGATATCTTCGGGGTGCACAAAATCTTTGATTGGGCGATCCAACAACTCCTGTCGGAAAGGTCCAACATCAACTTTGTCTTGAGCATCTTTTCCAGCCACCTTGCCTGCCTCGTGCATGCGCTCAGTCAGACTGTCCATCCAGGGACTCAGCGGCGTAGGCTCCTTGGTCTCGTTGACTTCAGTCGGTTTGACCTCGACGTCCGTTGCAACAGTAGACGGTTCAGACTGAGCAGATGAATTGGGAGCACGCGTGTTGCGAACAACCGTTCCCAGTGGCGTGACGTCGACCGATTCATCTAGAATCTGATGCAGTCTGCGAATGGATTGCCAGTCGTTTGCTTTTGTCGCCGCCTCTTCGAACTGAACACTTAGCCGTTTGGCTTTGTTCACATCACCTTTTAGCCGATACAACGCGACTAGACGGATGCCGGACTCAAACCATTTCGTAGTCGCCTTTCCCTGCTTCAAAGTCTTGCTCCAGCTAACAAGCAATTTTTCTGCTTCGCTCCATTCCTTGTTCATCGTGTGCGCGAGCGATGTCAACAAGTCGATATCGAGATCGTATTCAGGGCACTCTCCGCGTGGCGGAAGGCCTTTCAACGTAGCAAGCGTGCGAGCATCCACCTCGCGTTGTTCGATCAGATCCAGAGTGTGGCGTTCCAGCATCACGGCAACTTGAGCGCCCGGTTTATCATTTACACTATCTGACGCTGCAAGCTCTGCGGCTTGATCCAACTTAATTCGTGCCGACTCGTGCTGCCCCTCAAAAATATCCATGTTCGCCAACCGCAACATGGCCAGCCATCTGCGGTCTCCCCGTTCTGGGAAATCGTTATCCTGATCGAGGACTTGCTTGCAATGGTATCGAGCGAGCTCGTAATCGTCGGCTGCTGTATTCGTGTCACACGCGTACTCGCGAAAACACTGTATGCACGAAAGTTTGCCAATGCGATGGCAGACTTCGATTCCGCCAGTTAAGCACTCCTGCATGCCCTCTGAATTGTATCCGTCCAACGCGCCGGTCGCTTCAGCAAGCACCTCGTATGAGCATGCACCCATCGAATAGATCATGTTCTCATACTGGTCGAGATCCAGCGAGGGTTCAATGCGTCTGGCCTGCTCTTCGTCTTCGAAAATTGCAATCAGCTCTACCGCCCGCTCACGCACGGTTTCGAATTGCAGAAGCCGCTGCGCTAATGTCATTTGAAAAAACGTTCCGAACACATAGAAGCCCAGGTGTCCCTCGGAACGGGCTCGTGAGCGGAGCTCGCCATAGAGTTTGTAAGCCGATGCGCAAAACGCCGATTCCATTAAGTCTCCGGCAGCATCGTTTATCCCAGAGAGTTCCTGTTCGATAGAATCTTGCCTGGACTGGTTTTTTTTTGCCACTCGCGTTGCCTTAGGATGGACCGATGAGAACAGATGTTAACGACTATGAGTGGAAAGCGACTGTGAGTGGAAAGCGAACCTAGCCCACGAAGGCATTCCATGGTCACTACAAACCAGCGGATTTTCTCATGGTCCCGTTTGGATTGGCCTGCCATAGGTTTCCTGTTTCCAATTCCATCGCTGTGAGCCACTTGCCGCCATAGCAATAGGTATCGATGCAAACGAGATGCGGGATATCAAACACCTCACCTTGTCGATCGTGCGTGTGACCGACCACGGCTTTCTTGCCGGAGATGTGGGGGGCGGGCAGGACGTTGCTAATCTTGACCCATCTCAGCAAATCGGATGGCTGTTCTGCAAACGGCAATTCCGGATCGTAATTCGCATGAACTACAAAATGCGTTTCGTTTTCGTAATAATCCGAGAGTCTTTTTAGAAAGTCGCGATGCGATTGCGGTACGCAATTCAAATCGCCAGAGAAGCCATACGACTCCATGGTCTCCACTCCACCATGGTTGAGCCAACTATAAGGTTCCATTTCGCGATCCAGGACTGCGATCAACATTTCTTCGTGATTGCCCATTAGCGGGATCAGGTTCGTTGTTTCCTCCAGCTTGATGAGTCGTTCAATGACCCCGCGAGAATCCGGGCCACGATCGACGTAGTCACCGACGGTAACAATCGTGTCGTCTCGAGTCGGCTTGATCGCATCCAATAGGCCGTTCAACGCCGACAAGCAGCCGTGAATATCTCCGATAGCAATTGTTCTTTGCATAAACCTTTTGTGTTCCGTCGAACAAATCAAACGCGGATCGAAAATTCACTTCGGGCAACGGTAATCCGCAAGCTAATCTTTTGGGAAGACACTAAAAGATAGTTTGGGTTGAGGATTTCGCCTAGCTCAAACGAGCCCGAAAAAACGAGACTTCTCACCCATCGTCACCATAGGGCGAATCGCAAAAGCCCAACGGATTGCAGGAACGAAAAGCCAAGAAAACGAATTGTTAAAAAACAGTCAAACTGGCCTTTGTCGCACAGCCCAGGCAGAGCGGCAGAGCCTGCAATTCAGTGGGTTCCAAGACAGAGCCTTGGAACCAGTTGGTGGATATCTCTGTGAAGTATCGAAAAAAACGAGCGATCTCGTCTCATTCAAGCACTACACGATAGTACTATGATCCGTAGTCCCACTCGCTTCTGCGACCACAACCCTTTGCTTCCGTCCGGTCCTTCGTTGCACCGCAGCACCGACAAAGGCCGCAAATAAGGGATGGGCTTTAGTGGGCTTGCTCTTGAACTCTGGGTGGAACTGGACTGCCAAATAGAACGGATGCGAAGGAAGCTCTAGGATTTCGACCAAGCTTCCGTCTGGGCTCTGACCTGAAAATCGCATGCCATGGGCTTCGAATCGACTCCGGAAAATATTGTTAAACTCGTAACGATGCCGATGCCGCTCGGAAACGCTATCCGCTTGGTAAGCCAATTGAGCAATAGAATCTTTGGTCAGCAAGCACGGCTGAGCGCCTAATCGCATCGTACCGCCCAGATTGGTAACATTGCGTTGTTCGTCGAGTAAACAGATTACAGGATTCGGCGTATCCTTGTCGAATTCCGTCGAGTTGGCTCGCTCTAGCCCGAGGACGTTGCGACCGAACTCCATGGCTGCACACTGCATTCCAAGGCAAATACCAAAGAACGGGATCTCGCGTTCTCGAGCATAACGAATCGATTGAACTTTTCCCTCAACGCCCCGTTCCCCAAAGCCACCAGGAATCAAAATGCCATCGTATCCCGCCAACAGTCGCTCCGGTCCTTCCTCTTCGATTTCGCTACTTTGAATCGGAACGATCCGAATCTGCGCTCGATGTTGAATTCCCGCGTGATCGAGCGACTCATAGATCGATTTGTAAGCGTCGCGGTGTTCCGCATATTTCCCAACTACCGCAATGCTGATCTCATGCTTGGGATTGCGCAAGGCAAACATCATGTTATCCCACGCATCCAAACGGAGCGGCTGTCCCGTCAAATGAAAACGTTTCATGACGAATTCATCGAGCTTGTGGTCGCGCAGGGACAGCGGAACCTCGTAAATCGAAAAGTCCTTGTCACGCTCTTCGATAACCGCCTCCAGTGAAACATTGCAGAAAAGGGCAATCTTTTCCCGTTCCTCGCGAGAGATGCTCTGTTCGCATCTGCAAATCAACATATCCGGCTGAATCCCAATCTGCCGCAAAAGGCCAACGGAATGCTGCGTCGGCTTGGTCTTGATCTCGGCTGCAGCTTTTAAGTACGGAACAAGAGTCAAGTGGATGAACAAGCAGTTGTCACGTCCAACATCTTGCGGGAACTGACGAATGGCCTCGAGGAAGGGCAAGCTCTCAATGTCGCCAACAGTTCCTCCGATCTCGGTGATTACGACGTCGGTGTTGCTGTCCGCAAGCCGCAGAATAGATTCTTTGATTTCATTGGTAATGTGCGGGATCACCTGGACGGTCTTGCCCAAAAATTGACCGCGACGCTCTTTTTCGATCACTCGCAAATAGATTTGGCCAGTGGTATAATTCGAGTCCCGGGTCAATGCACCACTGGTAAATCGCTCATAATGCCCCAAATCCAAATCGGTTTCGCTTCCGTCATCGAGAACGTAGACTTCGCCGTGTTGGTAGGGGCTCATCGTTCCGGGATCGACGTTGATGTACGGATCCAGCTTTTGCATGCGAACACGCATTCCACGTGCTTCAAGAAGCATTCCAATGGAGGCACTTGTCAGGCCCTTGCCAATGGAGCTAACGACACCGCCAGTTACAAAAATATGTTTAGTCATCGATTTTCGCGGGTATGCGAGCAAAAAATCACCGGTAACACGACGGGCTTCGATCTTACCACCAACCAACCGTTCTGACAATTTGCGATATTACAACCTTTTTGAGTCCGAAAATAGCACCGCTTTTTAACATTGACCTGCTCGGCGGATTCTTCGATACTCCGAGGGTGGTGCAGTGCCATTGGGCGAATACACTCTGGTTTACATCAACGGACGACCAGCACCCTTCCCGCAAATTCGGCGACCATTTCCAAACTCATGACCACCGCAATAGAAAACAACTTGGCAAGCTATTGTGCTGGTGTCTCCATGCGAGCTCGTGAGGCGTCCCGATTGCTTACAGGGCTTTCCGGTGCGATCAAGGATCGGTGGCTCGTTGAGTCTGCTCGTCGAATCGAAGCCTCCTTGACAGAAATCGTGGATGCGAATCGTCTCGATCTTGGGAACGCAGATCAATACGGACTGACACAGGCGGAAATCGAACGATTACGCCTGTCGCCTCAAAGAATCTCTGAAATTGCAAACGGTCTACGTGCCATTGCGGCTCTGCCTGACCCTGTCGGAGAAGTGATCGAAGGTAGCACGCGACCAAACGGCCTCCAAATTTCCAAAGTACGAGTCCCCTTGGGCGTCCTGTTTTTTATTTATGAATCTCGTCCCAACGTAACAGCCGATGCCGCCGCAATCGCTGTCAAGAGTGGCAACGCTATCATCCTGCGTGGCGGCAAGGAGGCGATGCATAGCTCGCGCGCCATTGTCGATATCATGCAGTCCGCAGCATCCGAAATCGGAGTTCCGCTCGATGCGGTTCAATTGGTGAGCACAACCGATCGTGAAGCCGTCAGCCAATTCCTCTCTCATTCGCAATGGATTGATCTGGTTATTCCTCGAGGTGGCGAAAGTCTTATTCGACGAGTCGTTGCTGAGGCGACCATGCCGGTTCTGAAACACTATGACGGAAACTGCCATGTCTACGTCGATAAACTTGCGGACTTGGAAATGTCTGTGCAAGTCGTGGAGAATGCCAAGTGCCAGCGGATGGGTGTCTGCAATGCGCTCGAGTCTCTTCTCGTTCACCGTGACATTGCCGAAGCGTTTTTGCCGGCACTTGCGAAAACACTCAATCCGCACCAGATCGAAATTCGTGGCGACGCACTTACGCAGAGTCTCATTCCTGAAGCGGTACCGGCCAGCCATGAAGACTGGTCCAAGGAGTATCTCGGGCCAATCCTAAGCGTACGTGTTGTGGAGTCTTTGGATGAGGCGATTGAGCATATCAATCGGTATGGCTCTCATCATACCGATGCGATCATGACCTCCGACATCTTTGCGGCCAGGCGATTCGTAACTTGTGTGGATTCGTCCGCAGTTATCGTGAACGCATCGACCCGTTTCAACGACGGTAGCCAGTTGGGATTGGGTGCCGAGATCGGAATTAGCACTGACAAGTTTCATGCGCGTGGTCCATGCGGTTTGCGTGAACTGACGACAACCAAATACGTTGTCTATGGGGATGGGCAAATTCGCCAATAGAAAGGGATTTCGAAATGTCAGACGATGTACTAAGCAGAAATGATGTTGAAAGCCTACTTCGATCGCTTGACGGTTCGACCCCCGCACCGACTGCTTCAGCTGCGCCCGCGCCTCCTGAAGCAAAAAAAACGGCAAGTAAAGTTCGCGTTCTCGCTTACGATTTCAAGCGTCCTGAACGCGTCGGCAAGGAACAGATGCGAGCCTTGCAATCGCTCCATGACGGCTTTTCCAGAAACGTGGGTGCATCGCTTTCGGCAGTTCTTCGAAGCATTGTCGAGGTTCGGCTGATCAGCGTCGATCAGTTGACGTACAGTGAGTTCGTGTACAGCTTAGAAATCCCGACCTGCTTTAACTTGCTCAAGCCGATGCCGCTCGAGGGCAATTGGGTTTTGGATATTAGCCCCAGCCTCCTTTACCCTATCATCGATCGAATGTTGGGTGGCACGGTCGGTACCGATTCTTCATTGAAGAGGCCGCTTTCCGAAATCGAACTTCGGCTGGCTGGGAGAATTAGCAGCGTCTTTCTGCGAGAGTTAGAAGTCGCTTGGGCCAATATTGTCGAGCTCAAGATCGAGGTGGAACGCGTTGAGAGCAATCCGCAACTCGTTCAAATCGTACCACCCAATGAAGTCGTCATCATGGTGAGTTTCGAAGTCTCACTGGGGGCCATTCGGGGCATGGCAAATCTCTGCATTCCGTTCAATACAATTGAGCGTGTGGGCAGCAAGTTGACAAGCAATAGCTGGGTTGGCTATGCATCGATTCGCGCGAATTCGGAGACCACGAATAGGCTATTGTCCAGACTCGATGGCTCGATGGCCGACGTCGTTGTAACCCTCGCGCGATCGACGATCAAGTCGGCGGACCTATTTGATTTAGAAGTCGGTGATATCATCTCGACAGAGAAAGATATTAGCCATCCTTTGGAAGTCGAAATTGCAAATCGCACTAAATTCCATGCTTCGGCGGGAGCTTTCAAAGGGCGAAAAGCAATTCAAATCGAACAAGTAGTGAATGCTTTCAAAGAATGATCGGAGAAATCGTAATACCGGCACGGCTGGCTTCAACACGACTGCCGGAAAAGCTACTGTTGAATGAAACAGGCATGACTGTACTTGAGTATACCTATCGAGCATGTCAAACGGCGACAAAACCCCGAGGGATCACCGTCGCCGTCGATCATGAGAGGCTCTACTCCAAGGTGCTTTCCTTTGGCGGTCATGCGCATCTCACAGATATCAATGCCCAAAGCGGCACCGACCGAGTTGCTGAAGTCGCACGTAAACGACCCGACGTCGATGTCTTTATCAATGTGCAAGGGGATGAGCCGGAAATCGCGGGTTCCTCGATCGATGCAGTCATGCAACTACTCGAATCCGATCCACTTGCTGATGTGGCAACGTTAGCAACTCCGATTCGAACGAGGCAAGATTTGGAGGATCCCGCTTGCGTGAAGGTAGTTCGAGCTTTGGACGGTGCTGCGCTCTATTTCAGCCGTTCCGTGATCCCGCACGCACGCACTTGGGAGGATAGTCTTTTGGATAGAGAACCCGCCCTGTTTCTTCAACATCTCGGCATCTACGCATACCGACGGGCATTCCTGCTAAGTCTCGATCAGCTTCAAGCAAGTGAGTTGGAGCAAGTGGAAAAGCTTGAGCAGCTTCGATTTTTACAGGCAGGATGCCGAATCGTCGTCGGCGTCGTCCCGAAATCGCCGCGGGGTATCGACACACGCGAGGACTACGAGAATTTCAAATTGCGCTGTGAGTCCAAGCGTGAATGAACACTCCACGGAATCGGATTTCGATCCGTACGCGAGCAACTATGAAATAGCCTTGCAGAAAGGGCTAAGCGTTTCCGGCGATTCTGCAGACTACTTCGCCCTCGCTCGTATCCGATGGTTACGAATGCAACTGGGGCGATTACCAGGCCAATTCCTTTCTGTCGACAACGCCATGGATTTCGGTTGTGGTACGGGCAATAGCGTTTCCCATTTGTTGTGTGAACTCAACGTTAAGCATGTTGTTGGTATCGATACATCGGAGCAGTCGCTTGTTCAAGCACGGGAGCGGTACACAGAAAGCGAAGCGACGTTTATGACTGCGGAAGCCTACACGCCGTCGTCATCAATGGATTTAGTTTTTTGCAACGGAGTATTTCACCACATCCCGGTTGCAAAGAGGGCGGAAGCCGCGGACTTTGTTTACCGCTGTCTCAAACCCAACGGGTTGTTTGCATTTTGGGAAAACAATCCTTGGAATCCCGGCACTAGGATCGTAATGAGCCGCATCCCATTTGATCGCGATGCGATCACGCTCAGTATTCGTGAATCCAAACGACTTTTGAAACAAGCTGGGTTTGAGAATATTCAGGTCGATACCTGTTTCTATTTCCCCCGTTTTTTACGATGGTTCAGACCATTAGAAACACTGTTGTCGCGATTTCCATTCGGGGCTCAGTATTTGGTGTTGGTAAAAAAACCAAGTTAAAAGGGAGAAAAGAGTAAAACGATTGTCCCAATCGTTTCAGAAGCAACGGCTACAATATAGCCGTCCAAACGGACGAAATCCCAATTTAGAGTGGGCTGTGCCCACCCTCCTCAGGTGGGCTGTGCCCACCCTACGTTCTTGACGACCCATTTGCAAACAAGGTACCTTTCCACTTCATCCCGAATATCCTATACCATAAACCACATCTTGCCCCAAACAGAGACTTGCAATCGTGACACAGGTAGATTTGCCATCAAACCAAAAAACGGCATTCAGTGGAATTCGCCAAGTAATTCAAGAGCAATTCCAAAAAAGGTCATTTGTCAAAGCGAGCATTGTCTTGGCCTCAACCACACTCTTGTATTGTTTCGCCGCTAGCTTGTTTCTGTTCTCCCCGTGGTGGCTAATGCCGTTTGCCGGTCTTCTTCTAGGTGTGGCAG
>Ga0105044_10008985_pt1 | contig 13688 bp, 13 predicted proteins | sample MAT01_FD_78092 | JGI IMG/M metagenome (GOLD analysis project Ga0105044, IMG submission 78092) | Freshwater microbial communities from Lake Fryxell liftoff mats and glacier meltwater in Antarctica - MAT-01 | ecosystem: Environmental > Aquatic > Freshwater > Ice > Liftoff microbial mat | place...
CGGTGCGTCCTGCCCCAGCGCCCACTGGATGACGTCGAGGTAGTGCGTGCCGAAGTTCGTCAACTGTCCGCCCGAATAGTCCCAGAACCAGCGGAACTTGTACAAGCAGCGACTGGGGTTGTAAGGCACCTTAATGGCCGGCCCCAGCCAGGTGTCCCAATCGAGCCCGGCCGGCGGAGCGCAGTCGGCCGGGTTGCCGATGCCCATCGGCGACTCGTTGCGGTGATGGTACGACTTCGCCATCGTCACCTTGCCGATCGCCCCTTCGCGGATCAGTTTCACCGCGTCCATGATGAACGGCGACGATCGGCGGTGCAGCCCCACCTGCGTGACACGCTTCGTCTGCTTCGCGGTTTCGACCATCCGTCGGCCTTCGCTGATCGTCAGGCTCAGCGGCTTCTCGCAGTAGACATCTTTGCCGGCCTTGCACGCATCGATGAACTGCAATGCATGCCAGTGGTCCGGCGTGGCGATGGCAACGGCATCGATGCCCGGTTGCTCGAGCAGTTTGCGGTAGTCGGCATACAGCTTGGCCTTGCCGCCGGCCTTCTGGTTCGCAGGTTCGAGGTACGGCTCGTACACGTCCGCGAATGCCACAGCTTCGCAGTCAGGATGAACGAGAAAAGCATCAAGCAGCTGATCGCCGCGATTGCCGATCCCGACGAAGCCAAGCCTGACGCGCTCGTTGGCACCGAACGGTCGGGCCGAGGCCGGAAGTGCAGCCAATGCCCCCGCGGCTAGCACGCCTTTGCTGAAATCACGACGGTCGACGTTGGTGCCCATGTGCCACCCCGGGTTGAAAAGATCGTGTGAAGAGAACTTGTGCTGGATGGTAGCCGATCGCGACGCGGGAAGCCAGATTTTGTCATACATTGTCGTCAGCAACACTGATCGCATGAATGACCTGGCGAAGAGGCCGACATGGCTGTTCCTCTCGATGTCGTCAACCTGGGAACTGCCACTTTCGAATGCATCTTCGGCCGAGGCTGCGACGGCCTTTGCTGCAAGAACGGCCGGCCCAGCGTCAGCAACCATGAGCAGTTGACCATCGACAGGGTGATGGAGCGCGCGATTCCGCTCATGCGACTTAACGCCCGCAAACTCGTGGAAGAGGAAGGCTACCTGAGCAAACGCACGAAGCTCGGCCAGCCGATGGTGCGCGTCATCGACAGTTGGTGTGTCTTCTTCAACAAAGGCTGTTTGCTTCACGGCATCGGCATCGAGGATGGCGACGCCTATCAATACAAGCCGATGCAGTGCGCGCTGTTCCCGCTTGATCATGACGACAAGGGCGAGTGGTACATCCGCCAGTGGGACTACAAGGACGAAGAGTGGGACGTGTTCTGCCTGAACCCGAAACAGTCCAAGGTGCCTGCGGCCGTCTCGATGAAGGCCGAGATCGAGTACGCGGAAAAGATGCTCGATTCCTGACGACGCTTGCGGCGTCGCCATCAGGCGGGGCCGATCTGAATCACCCGACCGTTCCGGCGCGCCAGCACTTCTCCAGGGAGAGTCACTGCTGACCGTTCGCCCAGCAGTTCCACCAGTTCATGCCAACGCTCTCGCGTCATCCGGTCCATCGGCCAACCGCTTGATTCCCAGACCATGCGAAACATTTCAATTACATCATCTGCATGGCAGTCCCTCAGCAGCGTGGCATCGAACACACGCAGCTTCCCCGCAAGTGGAAGCTCCGCTTTCCGCAGCAAGCGGGAAGCCGCCGAGCGCTGATCGCGGTGTCGGATCGCCGCATCGGCCGATAGCGAGAGTAGCACGCCGTCAACTTGCGGATTGATGGATCGCATCAGCGGCAGCAGTTCATGGCGGATGCGGTTGCGGGTGAAGGCGAGGTCGGTGTTCGTGGCATCTTCCCGCCACGCCTGCGGCAGCGACTTCAGATAGTCGATCAGTTCCGCGTGATGCAGATGCAGCATCGGCCGAACCAGCGTGATGTTGTCAGCCAGCGTTCGCTCGGCCCGGATGCCCGCGAGGCCGTTGAGCCCCGTGCCGCGGATCAAGCGATGCAGAACAGTTTCGATTTGATCGTCGGCCGTATGTCCGGTGGCGATCCAGTTAGCCTGTGATTCCCTCGCCACGGTGAGCAGCCAGTCGTAACGCAACTTCCGCGCATTTGCTTCGAGGTTGCCGCCTTCGCATTGCGTGACACCGGCCACATCGATCGAGATGCCGCGGAAATGCAACCCAAGCGAGGTTGCCAGATGCTCGACAAACGCGGCATCCGCATCGCTGGCATCGCCGCGAAGTTGATGGTTGACGTGGGCGACGATCAGTTTTTGCGAACACGCATGCAGCATTCGCAGAAGCGCAACGCTGTCGGCACCGCCGGAGACGGCGACGACTGCTGCTTCAACAGTCAACGATGGGGGGAATGTGGGAACTAGAACGGTGACGGCCCGCCAAAGTGCGGCGACTCGTTGGATCGCTCGCTAAACAACATCAATACGGGATATGATCCCCGAGGTTCGCTGCGCTCACCTCGGGGCCTGTGGATCTGAATTCCGCATTCCGCATTCCGAAATCCGCGTTCCTTACGCGTCAGCGGTCACTTCCCAGCCCTTGCGGTAGGAGCCCATGACGAGTTCCTGGCCCTTCTTGCTGGTGCACTTCAGGTTCGGGCCGTCCCATTCGATCTTTTCGCCGGCGCGGATGGCGACGTTGCCGAGCAGGAACGCCTCGGTCAGCATGGCGGCGATGTCGAAGTTCGAGTAGGCGATCTCCGGCTTGCCGGCCTTGATGGCGGCGACCCATTCGTCCTTCTGGCCCTGGTCACCCTTGCCGTTCATCGGCAGTTTTTCGGGCTTTGTCAGGTTCACGCCTTCAAAGCCTTCGCCGACCAAACGGAACGAAGCGCCGTAGTCGCTGGGCGAGAACAGGATACCCTTCTCACCGACGAGCATCGAACCGCTGTTGGCCAGCTTCTCGTCCTTCTTCAGCACCTTGCCGATCAGGTCGGCCGGCGGCAGTACTTTCGCGCCGTTCTGCTGGCCTTCGTACCAGTACAGCTTGCAGGCCGGCATGCCTTCGCGGGCCGGGAAGTCCATCGTCACACGCGCCCACGACGGACAGGTTTCGGGATTCACATCGCCCGCTTCGGCAACGACAAGTGTCGGATGGCCGAGTTTCAGTGCGCGGAACGCCATGTTGGCAGTGTGGCAGGCCATGTCGCCGATCGCACCGGTGCCGAAGTCCCACCAGCCGCGCCAGGCGAACGGGTGGTAACCCTTGGCGTACGGCCGCATCGGGGCCGGGCCGATGAATTCTTCCCAGTGCACCGTCTTCGGGCAGTCTTCTTCGGGCGGCCGTTGGGTCACCTTCGGTGCCTGCGGCCAGATCGGCCGATTGGTCCAGACGTGCACTTCCTTCACCGGTCCGATGACGCCGGACTGGATCAGTTCGACGCCGCGGCGCAGGCCGTTTTCGGCCGATCCCTGGTTACCCATCTGGGTGCAGACGCCGTACTTGCGGGCCGTATCGCGAAGAACGCGGGCCTCGAACACGGAGTGCGTCAACGGCTTCTGCACGTAGGCATGCTTCTTCATCCGCATCGCCATCACGGCGGCGGGTGCATGCGTGTGGTCGGGGGTGCTGATGGTAACCGCATCGATCTGCTTGCCCAGTTCGTCGAACATCTTGCGGAAGTCGACGTACTGCTTGGCCATCGGGAACTTCTTGGCCTTGCCGCCCAGGCCGCGTTCGCCTTCATCAATGTCGCAGATGGCGATCACTTCGCCGAGGTTGCCGGCATGGTCGATGTCGCTCGACCCTTTGCCACCGACGCCGATGCCGGCAAAGCGCAGCTTCTCGTTGGGGCTGTCAGCGGCACGCATGGCGGAGTACGCGTCGGCGGTAAAGAAGTAGCCGAGGGCCCCGGCGCTCGCGCCGAGGAACGAACGACGATCAAGGGGTGGATGCATGGAGAGACACTCCGGTCGGTGTGAAGATTTCCCGAGAGGCAACGTGCCGGTTACTGTAGACGGCCGGGGCAATGAACGCAACGATCAAAGCGAAACATACACGTAGGTACTGAGGGCAACAGCGATCATGCCGGCGAGGGCGGCGAACAGCCACAGCGATTTCCGCTGTGTTCGCGCCAGGGCCAGCGATGCGATCGTGACGCCAACCTGCGCGACCAGCATGCTGTAGAAGAACATTTTGCTGCGTTCGCGGTGCCGATCCGACTCGATCCCGCTGCGGCGAACGCGCACTTCGTACAACTCCGCCGTTCTTCGGTTAAAGTTCGATTCCTGCCGGTAGCGCTTCGCGTCAAAGTCGAGCACCGCGATGCGGAACGCCCGCTCCACGCCCGACATTGGCGATTCGTCAGGCAATGCCCTCCCTGCCTGATTGAGCAGCTTGAAGATGGCGCGCCAGCGATCAATTGACTTTGCCAGCGGATCGGTGGCCTGGTCGAAGGTATCCGTATTCTGCTCCGCGATCCGGATGGCTTCATCAATCTGTTCGGGCCGCAGCTTGCGAAGCAGGGCAGTCGTCTCGTCATCCGGCTTGTGTCGGGCGATCGCCTGCACAATCGCATCGAGCGTTTCGCGCACGTTCGCATCAGCAACCGTTGCAGCTTCCGCCGTCGGCAACGTGCCCGCCAGGAACATGGTCAGGTTCTTCGCTGCCGATGGATCGGCGGCCAGTTTCGCGAGCTGCTCCCTGGCGTCGGCGATCTGCTTCAGCCCGGAAGCGTTGTCTTTCAGTTGTACTTCGAGTTTCGCCAGCAATTGGTTCAGCGAAGTTTCATCGAAGATGCCGACGCTACCCTGCGCCTGCAAAAGCTCGGATGTCATTTCCAAGCTGGTGCCGCGGATGCGCTTCGCCTGAAAGAAGGCCCATTGATCGCCTGCCTTTGACTGATGCTGCGACGCCAGCGAGCGGTAGTACATCGCCTGCGTCATCTCACTGGATGACATGCCGGCAAACGCGGTCGCCAGGATCGTGAGGACGATCGGCAGCGTAGTAAGAACAGTGTTCCAGAGCGACTTGTGCTTTTCGTCGGTGGTGGTCGCATCGAGAGGAGAGTTCACGAGGCGGTTCTCCGGCAGCGGGGAAGAATCGAGGTTGCTGCCGGTCAGTTTATGGAGAGGAAAGCAAACGAGCCCGGTGCGGGGTGGCACCGGGCTCGTATTGGTCAGCGTGCCATTGCCGGCTTGCGGCCGGCGGCCTTCTTCGCGGGTGCCTTGTTCGGCTTGCCTTTCTGTGCCGACTCTTCGTCATCGTCGGCGTTCTCGGCCTCGACGTTGATAATCGTTTCGGCCAGTTCGGTCAGCTTCTTGTCCGCCGCGCCTTCTTCATCCAGCGTTTCCTGCAGCTTGTTCGCGATGTCGGTCAGCCCCAACAGGTTCGCGAAGGTCCGCACGCAGCCATAGCCGGCGATCTCGTAATGCTCGATGCGTTGTGCGGAGGCGATCAGGGCGGCGTCCTTCACCGAGGGGTCGCCCTCTTCATCGATGACGTCCTTTCCTTCCGCGACCAGGCCCTCCATCGCCTTGCATTTCTTGCCCTTCGGGCTCTCGTCCAGTTCTCCGAAGATCGCTTCCAGGCGCTCGACCTGGCCACGGGTTTCTTCGAGGTGGCTCTTGAACGCTTCCTGAAGCTCCGGCGCGGAAGCGGCCTTCGCCATCTTCGGCAGCGCCTTGAGCAACTGGTTCTCCGCGTTGTAAAGGTCCTTGAGTTCGTCCACCAACAGTTCATGCAGTGAGTTCATCGTCGTACTCCGAAAATGGGCCGGGGAACGACGAGCGTCGTTCCCCGGACAGTTCATGGTGTCAATCACGGTGCTTCGATGCGGGTCGACCGTCAGGCGGGTGCCCGGCGAGACGCGACCATGATGATCGCAATTCCCGCCACCAGGGCCACGCCGCCGACAATCGGGGCGAACGGGATCGTATGTTCGCGCTGGGCCGTCACTTTGACGGGACCGGCATCGACAACCGTATCCCGTGAGAAGTAGCTGATTCCCTGGTAGCCGAAGGCGATTACGCCCAAAGCAATCAGAACAATGGCGAGAATGGTCAGCGGTTTCATACCGGTATCTCCTTGAAGGTTGGGTCGCCGGGTCAAATGCCCCAGGGGATCGTGTTCATCATCAGCATCACCACCAGCACGACGAGCAACAGGCCCAGGACACCGCTGGGGCCGTAACCCCAATTGCGGGAGTGGTTCCATTGCGGCAGGCCGCCGAACAGCAGGACGACGAGGACGATAAGCAGTATGAGTCCCATGAAAGGCTCCGGTTGGATTGAACGATCGCGGCTTTGCTCGCGATCGGGTTGTTGGTTTGACAACTGAATTAAAAGCAAACGGCGTGCCAGTGGTACGAAGGCTGTAGAATCAGTCACTGTCAATCAGCGCCGGGATACCTTTCGTTGTTTTCATGCCGGGGTGACCTCTCTCTCAATTCCGCTACACCCCTGGTGATAAAGAGGTCGCAACCGTGAGAAAGACGCCCAAACGGTGAGAATGACCACCCAAACCGTGAGAAAGACGCCCAAACGGTGAGAATGACCACCCAAACCGTGAGAGAGACCTGTCCGCCAGTGAGAGAGACGCCCAATATCGTGAGAATGACGTTGAGTGTCCGATAGTCCTGCCGAGTGATCGCCGTGGCACGTACGAAACGAAAGAAGCAGGCCCGCCCGCCGCGAACGGTGTCGCTGCTGCGCTCGCCCTCCGTGGACGGCGTCGGCGCGTTCCGCATCACGGACGGCAAAGAGTCGGCCATCTACGCGTTTGGCGAGATCCGCTGCGATGTCGGTGGCCGCGGCTTCGCCATCCATCGCCTGGGTCTCGGCAATCTGTACCATCTGCGTGTCGGCATGCCTGATGAATGTTCCTGCGAATGCCTCGGCTTCTACCGCCACGGCCGCTGCCGCCACATTCTCGGCATGGCGGCACTGATTCACAAACGGTTAATTTGAGATGGCCAATCATTGCGGCCTCTCTCGCAACCGGGTAGCATCATTTCGCCCGCTACGGAGTACCCGCCGATGCTCACCCTGCTGTTGACCACACTTCTTGTCGCCGCCGATCCGCAGCCGCATGATCTGCTCATCCGCGAGGTGATGATCCACGACGGCACGGGAAAGCCCGGTTACGTCGGCGACATCGCCATTGCGGGCAACAAGATCGTCGCGATCGGAAAGGTGATGCCGATCGGCAGGCCGCGAATCGTCGACGGCAAGGGCCTGATCGCCGCCCCGGGATTCATCGACCTGCACACCCACTGCGACACCGGTTCCCCGTCGATCGCCGACGAGAAGGGGCGAGATAACGACTGTTACCTGTTTCAGGGCGTCACGCTGGTGGTCACCGGTAACTGCGGCATGGGCCCGACCGATGTGAAGGAGTTCTTTGCCAAGCTCGACAAGAACGGCGTCGGCACGCATGTGATTCATCAGGTGCCGCACAACAGCATTCGCACGAAAGTGATGGGCAACGCCAACCGCGAGCCGACGGCCGAGGAACTGGTGAAGCTGGAAGAACTCGTCGAACAGCAGATGAAGGACGGCTGCTGGGGCCTCTCGACCGGGCTGATCTACACGCCGGGCACCTATGCGAAGACACCGGAGATCATTGCGCTGGCGAAGGTCGCCGCCCGGCATCACGGCTTCTATGCCAGCCATATCCGCAACGAAAACACCGGCCTGCTCGATGCGGTCAACGAAGCGATCGCGATTGGCCGCGAAGCGAAACTGCCTGTGCATATCTCGCACATCAAATGCTCGGGTAAGAACGCCTGGGGGCAGGCCGGGCAGGCGCTGGCACTCATCGAGAAGGCCCGCCGCGACGGCCAGGCGATCACCGCCGACCAGTACCCGTACACAGCCAGCAGCACTTCAATGGCCGCGACCGTGATCCCGACACGCTTTCGGGAAGGCACCGCGAAAGAGTATCTTGCGCGACTTGCCGACCCGGAGCAGGCGGCCGCGATCCGCAAGGCCGTGGAGAACGCGCTCAAGGCCCGCGGCGACGGCCGAACGCTACAAGTGGCCCGCTACAAGCCGAAGCCCGAATGGCAGGGGAAGACCATCGCCCGCATCGCGGAAACGGAGAAACGGGCTCCGATTGACATCATCATGGAGATTGAAGCCAATGGCGGTGCCGCCGTGGTGAACTTCGGCATGAACGAGGAAGATGTGCGCGTCTACATGAAACAACCGTTTGTCGCCACCGCCAGCGACGGCAGCAGCCAGATCCCCGGCGACACGGTGCCGCACCCGCGCAGCTACGGCACCTTCCCACGCAAGATCGGTAAGTACGCGATCGATGATGGCGTGGTGAAACTGGAGGACGCCATCCGCAGCGCCAGTGGTCTGCCGGCGGACATTCTGAACCTGAAAGACCGCGGCTACTTGAAGGAAGGCAACATCGCTGATGTGGTGATCTTCGACCCGAAAACATTCCGCGACACCGCCACGTTCGACAAACCGCATCAACTGGCGACCGGCATGCGCTACGTCATCGTTGACGGCAAACTCGCCATCGACGAAGGCAAGCGCACCGCAGTCAACGCGGGCAAAGCGCTGAGGCATCCATAGCCGCTTGCGGCGTCGCCTTGAGTTTATTCCCACTCAATGGTCGCCGGCGGCTTGCTGCTCACATCGTACACCACGCGGTTCACCCCGCGCACGCTGTTGATGATCCGCGTCGACACCTTCGCCAGCAGTTCGTACGGCAGATGAGCCCAGTCGGCGGTCATGTAATCTTCCGTCTGCACCGCACGCAGGGCGAGGCAGTTTTCGTAGGTTCGCCCGTCGCCCATCACGCCGACGCTCTGCACGGGCAGGAGTACCGAAAAGGCCTGCGCCGTGCGGGCGTACCAGCCGCTGGCCTTCAACTCTTCGAGGAAGATCGTGTCGGCCTGGCGCAGCACATCGAGCCGTTGTTGCGTCACTTCGCCCAGACAGCGAACCGCCAGGCCGGGCCCGGGGAACGGATGCCGCCAGACCACTTCGTCGGGCAGGCCCAGTTCGGTGCCGACGCGACGCACTTCGTCCTTGAACAGATCGCGCAGCGGTTCAATCAGCTTGAAACCGAGTTCTGCCGGCAGACCGCCGACGTTGTGATGCGTCTTGATCGTCGCCGCCGGGCCGTCCTTGGTACCGCCGCTTTCAATCACGTCCGGGTAAAGCGTTCCCTGGGCCAGGAACTCAGCCCCGTCAATGTGCAGTGCCTCATCCTTAAAGACGTCGATGAACACCCGGCCGATGATCTTGCGCTTCTGCTGCGGATCGGTGATGCCCTTCAGTTCACCCAGGAACCGCTCACGGGCATCCACCAGATGCAGGTCGGCCTTGAACCAGTCGCGGAATGTCTTTCTCACCTTTTCCGCTTCGCCCGCCCGCAGCAGGCCGTTATCGACAAAGATGCACGCGACCTGTGGTCCGACTGCCCGCAGCAGCATGGCAGCCACGACGGAGGAATCGACACCGCCCGACAGCCCGCAAATGACACGCTTTCCGCCAATGCGGGTTCGCAAGTCTGTCAGCGTGTTGTCGATAAACGTCTGCATCTTCCATAGGCCGCGGCAACCGCAGATGTCGTAGAGAAAGTTGCGCAGGATGCGGCCGCCCTCGGGCGTGTGGCTGACCTCCGGATGAAACTGCAGGCCGTACACTGCGCGCGTGCGATGCCGCACGGCTGCCACCGGGCAAGTGCTCGTTGACGCGAGCGGGACGAAGTCGCTGCCCGCGGCAGCCTGGACCTGGTCGCCATGGCTCATCCAGACGGTCGTGTCCGCCGGCACACCGCTGAACAGCGAGGCCGATTCACTGACTTGCAGCGACGCCCGACCGAACTCGCGTGAATGGGCGGAAGCCACCGTGCCGCCAAGCGTCTGACAGGCCAGTTGCATCCCGTAGCAGATGCCCAGAACCGGCACGTTGAGATCGAACAGGGCCGGGTCGCAGCGCGGCGAGCCTGTCTCGTAGACACTCATCGGCCCGCCGGAGAAGATAATCCCCTTCGGATTGAGTTCCGCGACGCGCGCCGCCGGCAGATCATGCCGCACGATCTGGCAGAAGACGTTCTGCTCACGCACGCGCCGGGCAATCAGTTGCGCGTACTGCGAGCCGAAATCGAAGATGAGGACGAGTTCGCTTGTGGTCGATTGTGACATGGACAATCTATTTTCTCTTGAGTTCCGCAACGATTGCTTCAACGATCGTCTTAAATAATGCGGGAACCCGAACTACGAAAACGAAACTCTTGAAACCAGCCGGGATGACTTCGAACTGACACGGGAATCCTTCCCGAGCAGCACGCTGATCGAATCGATAGACGATGTTTGCTTCGGACGTCACGCTCCCAAGATAAAACGAGACCGTGGCGATCTCCTGCTGCGTATCCGTAAACGAATCAACCGCATGATTGGCGCACTTCCGCCACGGGGCCATCAACCTCTGTTTTCCGCGACCGCCGTCTCGCCCCGGATATCGCCGCCCGCCCTTTCCTCTGCTTCGCGGTGAAAGCATGTTCGGCCTCCTGATGAGTGTTGAGTTCGATCAGGAACGAGGACACTATCGCGTTTCCGAAGTTCACCTCGCCTCTATCAGGGGAGCGCTTTCAGGGACTTATCCGGGCCGGTATTTGGCCCCGGCAGGGATCATACCCATTCGCCCCGGGGTCGCAGCGATCGCCGCACCCGGGGTTGTGCCGATCGCTGCGACTCCTGCCGGGGTCGATCGCGAGTGGGCGAGACAAACCGGCGGTGTCGCTACGCTCAACCGCCGGCTACTCGCTGCGACCCCTGCCGGGGTCAAAACAAGTCTTTCACCGGGAAAAATGCGCGTTCTCGGTCGCCCGTTCACAATGAAAGCCCTACCCCTTGCGATGCCGCGACGCGCAGGTTTTCCGGAGCGGAGCGTTTCGTTAAGTACACCCGAGCGATCCGCTTCGCGTTACGCCTTCACGGGTAGTTCATCGCTCGCCCAACTCCGCACTCCGTTTCGTCGCCGCCTCCACGGCATCAATGATCGCGGCCCGGAACCCGCCTTTCTCCAGAGCGTGCAGGCCGGCGATGGTCGTGCCGCCGGGGGAAGCGACGGCATCTTTCAATTGCGCGGGGTGCAATCGCGTTTCCTGCACCATCTTCGCGCTGCCGAGGACGGTCTGTGTTGCCAGGGCCGTGGCTACGTCGCGTGGCAGGCCCATACGCACTCCGCCGTCGCTGAGTGCTTCGATCATCACGTACACGAACGCGGGGCCGCTGCCGCTCAGTCCCGTCACGGCATCGAGCAGGTGTTCGCCAAGTGTGTATGCGGTCCCCAACGCGGCGAACAGCTTCTCCACCATGGCTGTGTCGCCCGGCAATGCGTTCGCCCCGGCCGCAATGCCGGCCGCGCTGCAGCCGACCAGGCAGGGCGTGTTCGGCATAACGCGGACGATGCGGGTCTTTTCCGGCAGCATCCCGGCCAACTTCGTCGTCGACAGGCCCGCTGCGATTGAAACAATCAGGTGCTTCGGAGTGATCGCCTCGCGCACATCAGCCAGAAGCGTCGCCATCATTTGCGGCTTTACCGCGAGAATTATGATCTCGGACGACTTCACCACGGCCACGTTATCGGCGCTGGCAGCGATTCCGGTCACCTGCTGAAAGCGAGTGCGGGCATCGGGGTACGGGTCGCTGGCTGCGCAGGTACCTGGCGCGATCAGCCCTGCCGACAGCCAGCCCTTGGCCAGCGCCTGCGCCATCTGCCCCGCCCCGAGAAACCCGACCGTACCGATCGTGCTCACGTTCACGCCCCTAAATGGGAAAAGAATGATTGTACGGAAAACGGAAACGCTGGCATTTCGTCAGGCCGGGCCGTATAACTTCACGACTTGCGGCTGCACGATGCGCCCAGGCCTATTCCCGCCTTGCTGTTGTCGGTCGCTCCCTCCCCCCCTCCGAGGTTTTCGATGGCAGGTCCCCTCATCAGCGATGGCTCCGCTCCCGCGACCCGTGCCGGCTGGTCCAGCCTGCTCGAACTGAATCGATATCAATGGTTCGTGTTTCTGGTCGCATCCAGCGCGTGGATGCTCGACTGCATGGATCAGCAATTTTTTAACCTGGCCCGACGCAGCGCCATCGCCGAGCTGGTCGCGCCGCCAGGAAATGAAGATCCGCGCATTGCCGAGTTCGCGGCCACGAAGTTCAAAACGCCGATGAACCCCGAGATCCCAACCGAACGCGCCGACATCATCGAGAAGATCAAGGATGCCGACATCGCCACTTGGTCCGGCTATTCGACGGCGGCGTTTCTGGTTGGCTGGGCAGTAGGCGGGCTCGCGTTCGGCATCATGGGCGATCGCAAGGGTAGGGTGAAGACACTCAGCACGACGATTTTGATCTACTCGCTGTTCACCGGGTTGAGTGCCCTGTCAACTGGTGTAAACGACTTCGTGCTCTATCGCTTCCTCACGGGACTCGGAGTAGGCGGCGTGTTTTCCGTCGTCGTCGCCTTGATCGCCGAGACGATGCCCGATCGCGCCCGGCCGTTCTCGCTGGGCCTGTTGCAGATGCTATCGGTCATCGGCAATGTCTCGGCCGCGTTGATCTTCATGTACTTCGGCTATCTTCAGCAACAGGGAGCGTTCGACAACCTTCACATCATGGGCTATGGTCCGGTGAAACCGTGGCGAATCATGTTCCTGATCGGAATTTTGCCCGGTTTGCTGGCCGTCATCGTGCAGTGGCAACTCCGCGAACCGGAAGCCTGGAAGCAGGCGATGGCCTCCGGCAAACGGAAAGCTTCATTCAGCGAACTACTCGGCAACCCGCGCTGGCGCTGGAACGCCATGTTCGGCCTGATGCTCGCCATTGCCGGGGTCGTCGGCCTGTGGGCCATCGGCTTCTACAGCACTGACCTGACGCAAAAGGTGCTGACCGACACGGTGAACGCAGAAGCCAAACTCGCGCAAATGATCCCCGCCGAGACGGCCCGCTATGTCGACGGACAAAAAGTCTACTGGACCGGCATCACTTCGCTGATGTTCCAAATCGGCGGCTTCTTCGGTATGTTTGCCTTCAGCTGGATCACGAGCTTTACGGGCCGGCGCCCGACGTTCGCGCTGTTCTTCGTGCTCGCTGCCGCCAGCACGGTCATGGTGTTCGCGAAACTGGAGACCCGCACCGACATTTTGTGGATGGTGCCGATCATGGGATTCTGCCAGCTGGCCCTGTTTAGTGGCTATGCCATCTACTTCCCCGAACTGTTCCCGACACGGCTGCGCAGTACCGGAACTTCGTTCTGCTACAACGTCGGCCGACTGCTCGCCGCGTTCGGCCCGCCGCTGCTGGCGACGCTCAGCAACACCGTCTTCAGCCAATACAAGGAACCGACCCGCTGGGCGGGCGTCGCCATGTGCTCCGTGTTCCTGTTCGGCTTGGCCGCGCTGCCGTTTCTGCCTGAAACCAAGGGTAAACCGCTCCCCGAGGAATAATGAAGATGACCGCTCCCGATTGGCTCAACAAGCGAGAAGGCGGCCTTGCCGCAGGTCTGGACGCCCAGACCTGGCTGGTGACGCTGCAAGCGCTGCCGCTCTATCGGCTCTTTGCCACCACGGCACAGGGTAAATTGACCTGTGTCGTCACGCAAACCAACAACGGCGAACGCCTGGACGGCGGCAAGTCTTACGTGGACGTGGCCGCCGCACTGAAGGGCGGTCTCGACGAGTTGCGC
>Ga0105044_10008987_pt1 | contig 13686 bp, 13 predicted proteins | sample MAT01_FD_78092 | JGI IMG/M metagenome (GOLD analysis project Ga0105044, IMG submission 78092) | Freshwater microbial communities from Lake Fryxell liftoff mats and glacier meltwater in Antarctica - MAT-01 | ecosystem: Environmental > Aquatic > Freshwater > Ice > Liftoff microbial mat | place...
ACCAGCGCTCCGTCGGCCCCATCACCCTCCACCGAGATCCGGTTGTTCGCCAGGTTGCCGGTGGCGCGAGCGAACTCGTAGCGACCCGCCGACGGCCCCTCCATCTGGATGACGAGTAACGCATCGCCGGCGCGGAAGTTCCCGATCCCACGCCCGCTGTCGTTCAACTCGATCACGCCGGCGCCCGGCGACACGTCGGACAGACCAACTGCGTAGGCGTTCACCACGCCGATCAGGGATCCGCCGTCACCGTCGGTCGAGCGTTCCGCGCAGGATTCGGGCTGTTGGAAGGGCGACACGCCCGAATCCAGGCGTACCGAGTCCCGCCGGGTTCCGTCGTCCCATCGGACCTGCACCGTCAGACGCTTGTACGCGCCCGGCATGAACCTGCCATTCTCTGCCGAGACGTCGGCCCAGGTCACGCCGCGAGTGACCTCGAACTGAGTGCTCGCCTCGGTCACGATCGACTGCGGGTCGACCAGGGCGGACGCCGAGAGCACTGTGCGGCGACCCTCGAACTCGGGCTCGAAGTCGGGAGACGATGCCGCCAGGCCGACCTCGGCGTAGGAGAAGCTGCGCAACGCCTCGATCTCACGCTCGGCCATGGCCGTGGCCCGTGCCCGACGGTCATATGCGGCCGTGGCCCGCGAGACTCCGTCGAAGCTGGTCACCGAGGCCAACACCGAGCCCGCCAGCAGCGCGAGGCACACCGTCACCTCGAGCAGGGTGATGCCACGCTCGGAGCGCGTTCGAAGGCGCGGCGTAGCAGATCGGCTCGAGTGCATTGCCACCCTGATCGGCAGATCGAGGCGTGAACTGACCCTTCGCTCAGCTCAGGGTGTCGGTACGTACAACCTGTTGAAGTACTCGATCAGCACCCGTTCGGCGAGCGGCGCGGGACAGACGTTCAGGATGGCCGAGATGCCAGCCGTGTGGGACGGTACCTCGGGGGCCGCACCATCCACACCGGCGCCGAGGCCTCCCGCGGCCAGTAACTCGTCGAACGTCGCGTCGTCCAGCGTGTCCGGGTCGATCGAGTTGAGGAACTCCACCAGTCCGGCGTCCGCCACGGCGGGGCCTTTGGGGCGGGCCGACTTGACCGCCCGGGCAAAGTCCTCCATCAGTTGAGGTACCAGCGGGAGCGACGCGCCTCCGACCGACAGGTGGATGTTCTCCCGGCTCCCCTTGAAGCCGAGCTGCGGTTGGACGTACCAGCTGAGGTCGCGCATCTCGTCGACGACCTCGAAGACGTTGACGGTGTCGGAGTCGATCGCCACCAGGTTTGCCTCGGGATCCCCCATCACCGACAGGTCGTCGAGCCCGCCGACGCCGGCGATGATGGCCCTCGTGGCAGCCAGAGTCCGCTCGGCGATCTCCCGATACCCGTCGACTCCCAGGTAGTTCATGACCGTCCAGGCCGCAGCCAGGGCACCACCCGATTTGGTGCTCTGGAAGGTGGTGTTGATCACCGTGTAGCCGGTCCACCCCGCACAGGCGAAGAGCTGGTGTCGGCGCACGGCGGCGTCGCGGTAGAGGACCACCGACGCGCCCTTGGGCGTGTAGGCGTACTTGTGGAGATCCATGGACATCGACGTCACACCGGGGACCACGAAGTCGAAGTCGGTGACGGGCTGACCCAGATCCCGGAAACACGGCAGGATGAATCCACCGATGCAGCCATCGACATGGCAGAGCACACCCCGTTCCTCGGCCAGTGCGGCGATCTCCGGGATGGGATCGACCACTCCGTGGGCGTAGGACACCGCCGACCCGACCAGCAGGATGGTGTTGGCGGTGACGGCCGCCGCCATGGCATCGACGTCGGCCTTCCAGGTCGAGGTGTCGACCGGCGTGGTCACCACCTTGACCCCGAAGTACTTCGCCGCCTTGTGGAAGGCCGCGTGAGCGGTCACCGGGAGCACCATCTCGGGCGAGCTGATGCCACGGGTCTCCGCCGCGAAGTCCCGGGCCGCTTTCAACGCCATCATGATCGACTCAGTACCGCCCGTGGTGAAGTTGCCGACGACCCCGTCGGGCGCCCGCAGGTGGGCGGCGGCCATGGCGACCACGTCGTTCTCCAAGCGGAGCAACGACGGGAAGACCGTGGGGTCCAGCGCGTTCTCGTGGAGGAACGCCAAATAAGCCCGCTCGGCGATCGCGAACAGCTCCGGCCGACCCGAGTCGTAGACGTAGGCCCAGGTCCGACCGCCCTTGGTATCGAGGTCGCCGGCCCGGATCTCTCCGAGTTCGGCGAAAAGCTCGTCCTCGCTCCGACCGCTGACTGGGATTCTCTTCATGGCCACCTCTTCGTCGAGTTCGCCGCCACGGACTGCAGCGCTGACCCCACGATTCCACAGATCCCGGCTGAGGTCAGGTACGCGCTCCTCAACAACCCATCCGGCCAGCCGATGAAATGAATATGCGTCTGGTCTCACGTCGTTCGGGCCGGAACGTCGACGAAGTGATCCTCGACGGCGACCCCCGGGTCGGTTCCGAGCTCCTGGCATCGATCGATCAGTGGGAGAACGTCGATCAACCCGCACTGTCCCCGTCCACCGAGGCGCCGACCGCCCGGGCCCTCAAGCGGGCCAACAAACAGGTCAAGCTGGGGCGCGCCCCCGCTGGCGTGGAGATCTCCGGCCGGCTGATCCGAGTCGTTCACGTGAGCAGTGGTCGTCATGGCTCCATCGAGCTCCCCGAGGGGGCTGTGGTCAACGGAGAGATCATCGAGCCGGAGGTCGTGGCGGCCCAGCTCAAAGCCCTCTGGTCCCAGGCCAGGATCCCCACTCGTTCGGTGAACATCGGAGTCAACAACGCGGACGTCGTGGCGCGGGCTGTTGACCTGCCAGAGCTCGGCGCCAAGGACCTGCGGACCTCGTTGCGCTATGAGTTGGGCGACATGATCCCGTTCCCGGTGGACTCGGCCATGATCGACCTCCGCCGGATCACCACCTTCGAGAACGATCGAAAGGTCGCCCAGACCCGGGTCCTGGCCGTTGCTGCCTTGCGTCCCATGCTCCGCCAGTACGTGGCCACCTGCCGTCTGGCCCGCCTCTCCTGTCGCTCGATCGACTACGGGCCGATGGCCCTGGTTCGTGTGGCGCGGCTGATCGATCACCGCAGTGGAACCCAGGCGGTGGTGTCGGTCAGCGAGGACCTCATGACGGTGGCGCTCCACCAGGAGGGTGTCGTGAGCTTCTGTCGATCGATCATGACCCAGGGGTTGGCATCGTCGGTCGCCGGAGAGATCGAGGACGAGCTCAGCCGAATCGAGAACTACCGGACACGAGCCAGCGGCGGGAGCCAGCCCGAGACCAGCTTCAAACGGAGTGATCCCATTGTTGCAGCGATCCGGGGCACCATCGACTACGCCTCGATCCAGCCCGGCGCCCTGACCGTCGAGTCCATGATCGTCACCGGCGACCCGGTCCGTTGCCAGGCCATTGCCGAGGCGCTCCGCAACGACTTGGCGATTCCGATCGCGCTGGCCGACCCGCTGGGGACCGACAGCCAGATTGTCGAAGGCGCCACGTTCGATCCCAACGCAACTTCGGCCTACGCAACGTCCTACGGACTCGGCTTGCCGGGCGATGATGGGCCGGCCGGACCAACGGCTCTGGAGCTGGTCCCCGATCGGGAGCCCATCACCGCCCCGAGAGCCATCGCCATCCGAGCGGGCATCACGGCCGGAGCAGTCCTCGCCGTTTGCCTGATCGCCACCACGATCGCCGGGCCTGACACCAGCACCGCCAACTCCGCGCTGGGCGAGGCGGCGGTGTCCCGGGATGAAGCGACGGTGTCGCTCGCCGGGCTGACCGGGTTCCGGAAACAGGGCGCCGAGGTCAAGCGCCTCGACCAACTGGTGAACTCGATCGGTGATGTCGAGATCGACTGGAGTCGCCTGCTGGTCGATATCCGACTCGGAGCTCCACCCCAGACCACACTGCTGTCGATCAGCGGCGCCGGACCGACGACCATCGGCTCCCAGGACGTGCCGGGCCGTCTCGAGCTGGTGGGGCGGAGCGCCGGCCAGGCCGGTGTGAGCACATGGCTGGAGAACCTGGCTCGGATTCCCGGGATCGAGGAGCCGACACTCGAAGGGATCTCGGCGGCCGATGGCGGCCAGTCGACGTTCACCATCACCGCCGGACTGGGACCGGAATCCATCCGCAACGCAGGCACCGAGCCGGGCTCGTACCTCAAGACCCCGGAAACGGTCACCCCACAATGAACACCCTCACCCGCCGCACCTTGCTCGTCGCCCCCGCTCTACTGATCGCTCTCCTCTGGTGGCAGTTCATGTGGGTTGGACGAGCGAACGAGGTCAGCGCCGCCGAGCAACAGACAGAGCTGGTCAGCGCGGAATCCGTGGCCATCCGCTCCCAGGTCATGGCAGCCGAGAAGTTCCGGGACTCCGGCCAGGCGGGCATCGACCAGTTCGATGCGCTGCAGGCCGCACTTCCCGCGACCGACGACGTCGCCGGGTTCATCCGCGAGCACGAAGCACTGGCCACTCAGTGGGGTGTCCAGATCGAGTCGTTGTCCCCAGGTTCGGCCGACTCGGCCGGCTCGACCCGACAGTCGAAGAAGACCGGGACGCCGGCCGGGCTGCGCTCGGTTCCCATGGCCGTCACGGTGACCGGGACCGACAGCGCTGTCGCTGACTATCTCCTGCACCTGCGCGATCTCGAACGAGCGAACTCGATCGAGTCGTTCTCGCTGACGCAGGAGGGGAGTGGTTCGGTCTCGGCTGATCTGCAGCTGAACCTCTACCGAACCACAAGCTGAGTGAGCCGCCCGCCAAGCGGCTCAGCCGATGCAGCGCAGGACATCCTCGAGCGTGGTCATGCCCTCGGCCACCTTGCGGATGCCGGCCTCACGAAGGGTGAACATCCCCTCGTGAACCGCACGCCGCTCGATCTCCCGACTGGGCGCCCGGCCCAGGATCATCTGGGAGATCTCCTCGCTCACGTCCAGGAACTCGTTGATGGCGAAACGGCCCCGATAGCCCGTACCGGAGCAGGTCGGGCAACCGACCGCGGCGTTCATCGGGAACATGCCATCAGAACCGATGAGGTGCGCCGGGACACCGGCCAGTAGCGCGTCCTCGCCCCGCATGGGCGCTGGCTTGGCGCAGTTCTCGCACAGGCGTCGGGCCAGTCGCTGAGCCAGCACGCCGCGGAGTCCGGCTACGACGAGGTAGGGCTCCACGCCCATCTCGATCAGCCGCAACGGAGTCGACGAGGCGTCGTTGGTGTGGACCGAGGCCAGCACCAGGTGACCGGTGAGCGACGCCTCGACCGCAATGGTGGCAGTCTCCTTGTCCCGGATCTCACCGACGAGGACGATGTCCGGGTCGGCCCGCAGCATGGACTTGAGCGCCCGGGCAAAGGTGAGGCCTGCACGTACGTTGACCTGGACCTGCTTCAGTCCCTCCATCCGGTACTCGACCGGATCCTCGACCGTCATGATGTTTCGGGTCGGATCGTTCAGCTCTCGGAGCGCGGAGTACAAAGTGGTGGTCTTGCCCGATCCAGTCGGTCCGGTGACCAGGACGATGCCCCAGGTCCGCTTGAACGACTTGGTGAATCGGTCGAACTGCGATTCGTGCATGCCGAGCTCGGTGAGTCGAGCCAGTCCGTCGTCACGGCGCAGGATACGCATCACCGCCGCCTCGCCGTAGACCGTCGGCACGGTGGCGACACGGAGGTCGATGGCCCGGCCGCCCACCGACATCGACACACGTCCATCCTGGGGGACCCGCTTCTCGGCGATGTCGATACCGGACATGACCTTGATCCGGCTGATGATGCCGGCGTGCAGGGTCTTGGGCGGTTGCATCACCTCGTGGAGGACTCCGTCGATCCGGTACCGAACCCGCAGCGCCGACGCATTCGACTCGACGTGGATGTCCGATGCCCGATCCTGGACCGCCTTGGCGATCATGAGGTCGACGAACCGGATGACCGGCGCGTCGTCGACGTCACCGACGCCGACCACCCGGAGCTCGACTTCCTCCTCGACGTCGCCGACGTCCTGGACCGCTTGACGGATCGCAGCCTGGACCTGTTCGTCTCCCTGTGACGATTGGCTGATGACGTCGTTGATCTGACCGGGATCGGCCATGGCCGGACGCACCGGCCGCCGAAGGATCGATCTGATGTCGTCGAGCGCGATGACATCCGCCGGGTTCGCCATGGCGACCACGACGACACCATCGTCCTCGGCCACTGGAATCGCCCGGTGACGTCGGGCCAGTGGCTCCGGGATCCGCTGAACCAGCGTGCGGTCGATGCCCATCTGCTCGAGGTCGACGAACTCCAACCCGAACTGCTCGGCGAGCGTGCTGAGCAGCTGCGTCGGGGTGATCAGCCCAAGGTCGAGGAGGGCCTCGCCCAGACGCCGGCCGGTCGACCGCTGAGCCGCGAGCGCCGAGTCCACATCCTCGACGCTCACCAGCCCGGCCTCGACCAGGATGTCGCCCAGGCGGCGCCGCGCCGGGCGCATTTCGGCCAGTCGCTGAGCTGGAGGCGTGGCCTCGGCGGTACTCATCGGGTTCCCGTCGGCCATCGGCGCAGATCCTTGAGCACCGGGGAGAACTGTCAGGTCGGCGGCCTGTACTGCCGACATCCGGACGGTGACGACTACGTACGCCTATCGAGCGGTCGATCTGCACGGTGACGTCCAGTCCGGAGTGCTCGTCGGAACGACCGAGGACTCTGTCGCCGAACGCGTCCGACGAATGGGCTTGCGGCCGATCTCGGTGACACCCAAGCGTGGCCAGTTCGCCCAGCGGGAGCTGTCGATTCCGGGTTTCAACGGCAAGAAGACCGAATCCCTGGCGGTCTTCAGCCGGCAGTTCGCCACCATGACGGCCGCCGGAACGCCGATCCTTCGGGCGCTGAAGGTGCTGGCCGACCAGGCGGACCATTCCGAGTTCGCCAAAGCGATCCGGACGGCACGAGAGGACATCGAGAACGGCGACCAGCTCTCCGACGCACTGGCCCGACAATCAGCCTGGTTCAGCGACTTCTACATCTCCATGGTTCGTGCCGGTGAGAGCTCGGGATCGCTTCCCCTGGTGCTGTCCAGGCTGGCCGTGGCCACCGAAGCCCAGAACAGACTTCGCAAGAAGGTCAAGAGCGCCATGGCCTACCCAACAGCGGTGGGCGTCCTGATCGTGCTGTGCGTGGTCGCCATGCTCGTGTTCCTCATCCCGACCTTCGCCGGGATCTTCAAGGATCTGGACGGTGAGCTGCCGCTGCCCACGAAGATCGTGATGGGGACATCAGGAGTTCTGACCAATTACTTCCCGATCGTGCTGTTACTCGTGGGGCTCACCGTCTGGCGTATCCGAAAGTGGAAGGCCAGCCCGTCCGGGAAGCTGCGATGGGACACCATGAAGCTGCGACTGCCCGTGTTCGGCAAGCTCGCCAGCCTGACGGCGCTCGCCCGGTTCAGCTCGAGCCTGTCGGTGCTGGTCACCACTGGAGTGCCAGCCGTCACGGCACTCGACATCGCCAAGGACACCTCCAACAACGAACTGGTGAAGCAGTCCGTCGACGAGATCGCCCGCTCGGTCGCCGCCGGGGGCTCGCTCTCGGCCGGCATGGCGACCCATCCGGTGTTCACGGACATGGTGGTGCAGATGGTCGGAGTCGGCGAGGAATCAGGTGCGCTCGACGAGATGCTGGAAAAGGTGGCGGAGATGTACGAGCAGCAGGTGGACTCCACCGTCGAGTCGCTCACCAGCCTGCTCGAGCCACTCCTGATCGTGGCCATGGGCCTGACCGTGGGGGGCATCTTGTTGTCGGTGTACCTCCCCATGTTCAAGGCCATCAGCCTGGTCAAGTAGGGCAACCTCGCCCAATTCCTCATGTCGGGCCCGTTGCGATCCGACAGGGAACGCAGCGATACGCGCCACGAGAAAAGGGACCCTCATGCTCAACAATCTGCGTCGACACCGCACTGACCGGGGCTTCACCCTCATCGAACTGATGGTCGTGGTACTGATCATCGGCATCCTGCTCGCCATCGCCATCCCCACATTCCTCGGCGCCCGCGAGCGGGGCCAGGACTCAGTGGCCAAGACGAGCCTCCGCAACGGCCTCACCGCGGCGAACGTGATCTTCACCGACAACAACTCGTTCAGCGGCGCTGACGAGCGGGGCATGGCCGCGGCAGAGGGCGGACTGAACTTCATCGACGCTGGCTCCAGTTCCTCGGGGCCGAAGGAACTGTCGGTGTCCTCGTCCGGCGACAGCTGGGCAGCCGCCGCCCGGTCAGATTCCGGTACCTGCTTCATGATCAACACGAACAACTCCGGCACCGTGACCTACGCCACCGACGACAGCGGCAATGACTGCTCCGGCAGGGCCGCGACGGGTGCCTCGAACACCAAGTGGTAGCTCACCGGGTCTCCCGATCGGTCCGACGGACCGATCGGGGATTCACCCTCATCGAGTTGATGGTGGTGGTGCTGATCATCGGCATCCTGCTCGCCATTGCCATCCCCACCTTCCTCGGCGCCCGCGAGCGGGGCCAGGACGTCGTAGCCAAGACGTCGCTTCGCAACGCGGTCGGCGCCGTACTCAACATCGCCATGTCCGGTGACTTCGACCCAACTGGAGATCCCGCCGCTTGGTTGAACGAACTCGAAGGCAGCCTGGACTGGCGGTTCGAGCAATCGTCCGATGGGCCGAAGCAGATCGACGTTGCCGGCTACGACAACGGCATGGGTTTCGCCGCCAGGAGCGAGTCCGGTACCTGCTTCTACATCTACGGCTGGGGTGACCAGTCCGGCTACCAGGGCAAGCTCGTCGGATCGCAGGACGGGGCCGACCCCTGCCGGGCCGCTGACGCACAGGCGGCAGCGAGTCGAGCCGACTGGTAGTTCGGTCATTCAAGGATTCCTCGCAAGGAATCGGCGGGCCTCGACGTCTGAGTAACCGTGAGTGACACGATCTGGCTGATGGGCGACACCGAGGACGCAGGCGCCGGGCTGGCGCAGGTCACCCCGCCGTCCTTCGCCGAGTTCTACCAACAGCATTTCGACAGCACGGTCCGCCTGGCCAGAATGCTCACCGGGACCTGGGACACCGCCACCGACGTCACCCAGGACGCGTTCTGCGGCCTGCATCGAAATTGGCGGCGGGTCGATCAGCCGGAGCCCTACCTGCGGCGCAGCGTCGTGAACGGCGCAGCTGGGTACCACCGTCGGATCCTCCGGGACCGCAACAGGCCTCAACCGGTGCCCGGCGTGAGTCAGCTCGACGCACACGAACTCAGCGACGCGCTGGCCTCCCTGCCCCCCCGGCAACGCGCTGCGTTGGTGCTCCGCTTCCACCTCGACCTCCCGGACGCCGACATCGCCGCCATCCTCCGCTGCCGCGTCGGCACGGTCGCGTCACTCGTCCATCGCGGACTCGCCACCCTTCGTACCCAACTCACCGACTGACTCGCCCACAGGAGCACCGATCATGCAGCACGAACCCGAATCCAACAGCGACATCTCCAACCAACTCGCCGATCACCTCACCGGGGTGGCGGCCACGTCATCGCCCGGTGCCGACTGGTCCGACCTGACGGATCGGATCACCGCCTCGCACCGGCGGCGCCAACGTTTCCTGGCCGGTACCGCAGTGGTCGCCGCCCTGGCCACCGGCGCAGCCGGATTCGGCCTGGGGCACAACGGTCGCGACTCGGTGACCATGACCTCCGAGGTCGCCGGTCCGGGCCAGGAATCCCCGAAGGTGGCGGCGGCTGACTCGCCCGTGATGAACGTCCCCGGGGCCAGCGCCCCGGCCGGCAGTGAGACAATGTCCTCGCCGGGGTCGTACATGCCGATGCCCATGAAACGACTCATCTCCCGTCGCACCGAGTCGGGTCTGGAGATCCGTTCTTGGAGCGTGTCGGATGAGCTGACGAATCAGCTGTCCCCGCCGTTCGGGCTGGGAGTCGTTCCGCCCGAATGCATCACGACGGGGTCGATCAGCATGTCGGCGTTCACCGAGAACGACGCCGCCCAGAACGGGATCGGAACCAATGCCTCCACCGACACGCAGGTCTCGCTGATGTCCTCCAACCTCAACGGCGGCGATGGGTACGTGCTGTTCGTCGTCGTAGAGAAAACTGCGGCCGCACAGATCGAGATGCGGACCCCGGATGGGGGAACTGACAGCGTGGCCCCGCAGGATGCAACGGCCATCCTGGCCCTCGAGGTGCGCAACCTCGATGGGGCCAAGGACACCGTCGTCACCAGCGTGGCGGCGGACGGAACGCGGAAACCGTTGGCGGCGACGAGCACCATGATCTTCGACCCCAATTCGGCAGACCCGGCCGAACCCATGCCGGCGATTGACACCGCACCGCAGATCGGACCGGACTGCACGCCACAGCTGCCCGCCCCGGGCGAGCAGCCAGCAGACCCGATCACGGCGCGAGCAGAGGTGACCGCCGCGTTCAACCGCTTCGGAGACACCACTGCGTCGGTCGAGGACCGGATTGCCGTGCTTGATGACGGTACCGGCGTGGCCGATGCCATCGCCTCGGCCAAACAGTTCGGCCAAGAGATCACACGTACGTTCACCGATCTGGTCTTCACGTCGCCTGAGACCGCAACCATCCGGTTCGAACAACAGATGTCCATGAAGAGCGATGCCCCTGCCGAGTCCGGAGTTTCCAGCCCAGGTTCATTCCCTGACTTCGGCCAGGCACGCCTTGTCGGTGGTCGCTGGGTGATCACTCGGGACACGGTGTGTCGGGCCATGAGCTGCGACGGGACCGGCGATCTCGGCGTGTCGGCCCCGGCGATGGCGCCCAGCGCGATGCCGACGGTGGTCCCACCCGCTCCCAAGTGACCGTTCAACTCCCGGGTCGTTCGGTCGATGGGGAGTCATGTCAGTCACCGCGTCACGCTCCGATCGTGGCTTCACCCTCATCGAGCTGATGGTCGTGGTGCTGATCATCGGCATCCTGTTGGCCATCGCCATCCCGACCTTTCTCGGGGCCCGTCAGCGGGGCCAGGACATCGTGGCCAAGACGTCGGTCAAGGCTGGGATCCAGGCCATCCTTGCCCAGGCGGCCTCCGGTGCGTTCGACGACGGGAGCGGAACGGGCGACGTGGTGACCGACCTGACGGCCATCGAGCCCGGGTTCGCCTGGACCGAGGGCTCCTCGAGTGGCCCGAAAAGCATCTCGGCCTACTTCACCGATGGCTGGGGAGGCTTTGCCTCCCGATCGGATTCCGGGACGTGTTTCTACGCACGCGGCTTCTCCCAGGGCGACAACGACATCGCCGTACGCTTCGGCAGCGACGTCAAAGCCGATCAGTGCTCCGGCAAGGACGCCGAATCGGCCGATCGTCAGAGCTTCTGACCCTCAGTCCCCCGCCCACTCCGCCAACCGCTCGACCGCGGCGAAGTCGAACTCGCCGCCGCTCATGAGGGTGCCGTGCATCATGATGAGGTGAGTGGCGCCGGCCTCGACGTAGGCATCGAAGCGATCCACGTCCTCGATCCCGACACAGACGGTGCGCTCCACCTCCGACGGGTCCCGGCCGAGCTTGGCGCACCAGTCGTCAAGGATGGCGTTCTTCTTGGCGAAGTTCTCCGGCGGGCCGAAGGTGTTCCACGCGTCGGCCTGTTCGGCCACGATCCGGAGCGTCACCTTCTCACCGGATCCACCGATGAGGATGGGCAACGAACCGGTCGGCGCAGGGTTCAGCCGAGCGAGCCGCGCCTTGAGGCGCGGGAGGTCGTTCGCCAACTGGTTGAGCCGGCCGATCGCCGAACCGAAGTCATAGCCGTACTCGGTGTAGTCCTTCTCGAACCACCCTGATCCGATGCCGAGGTAGACCCGACCGCCCGAGATCTGATCGATGGTCCGGTACATGTCGGCCAGGAGCTCGGGGTTTCGGTAGCTGTTGCAGGTCACCATCAGGCCCAGCTGAGCGTGGGTGGTCGTCGCAGCCATGGCGGCCAGAAGGCTCATGCCCTCGAAGTGGGGGCCGGAGTCGTCGCCGTAGAGCGGGTAGAAGTGGTCCCAGGTCCAGATGCTGTCCAACCGCATCTCGTCGGCCCGCATCCACGCCGTGCGGAGCTGATCCATGGTGCAGTGTTGTGGATGGAGTTGGACACCGATCTTTGCCGTACGTGTCATGAGATCCCTCTTCTGGTCGTCGCGCTGCCATCCTGTCGCAGCTTCAACTACCCGGTCGACGCATTCGGTACGGCGTGGCGCCCGGACGATCCGAGAAGTGGCGCCCGTCGAAGTAGCCGGGCCCGGTGTCCGGGCGGCCCGAGCGGCCCGCCCATCGCCAGGTCAAGGACAGGCGGGGTTGATCAGTCACATGGGCGGGGACGCCGTGCAACCAGTCCCGCTGACTTCGACCGCCCATGACCAACAGGTCCCCGTGGCCGGGCGTGACGACCACGTCGGCCGTGGCATCCGCCCGGGCCACCGGGTGGTTGACGTCCCGACGGGGACGCAGCCGGAAGGGGCGAGCTTCGCCCAACACCACAATCGCCACCAGGGTGTCGTCGAGCCATTTCATCTGACGGTCCGAGTGGAGCCCCTGGAAGTCAGAACCATTCCGGTACAACACAGCCGTCGCCCCGGAGAACGGGACCCGGTACGTGGCCTCCAGGTGCAGGCCGGTCTGACGAAGCGCCGAATGGGAATCCTGCCGCACCATGGCCCCGAGGCGCTGCTCCTCGACGTACCGATCGAAGCGCCACACCTCCCCCTGTTGCCAGTCGATCGACTGGACCAGGTCGGCCAGCAATGCCGCCGGTTCCCGGAGGAACCCCGGGACCAAGTCGACCCAGGAGGTGCCGTTTCCCAGCGGGGTCCGAACTGTTGGCGCCCGCCGGTCGATGGCCAGCGACAACGGTTCGGTCATGGATCAGACGATGCCACAGAGCATCCGGCCGTGGAACGGATCGGGCCCTCGCACTCATCGGACGAACGCACGACCTTGATCGAGTTCCTCGACCAGCAGAGCGCCACGCTGGTGACCAAGGTCGAAGGATTGTCCCAGACCCAGATGGCGTGCACGCTCGGGCCGTCCCCGCTGACCCTGGCCGGGCTGATCAAACACATGGCGTACGTCGAGGACTGGTGGTTCCAGCAACAGATGCTTGGCCAGCTGGCGTCGGAGCCGTGGGCAGGCGCCCCGTTCGAAGCAGACCCCGACTGGGAACTGAACTCAGCCGTCGACGACGACCCGGCCGAACTGCTCGAGCTCTACGTTGCGGCGTGCCAGCACAGTCGGGCGGTGGTCGCCGAGATCGACCCGGCTCGACACGTTGTCGACCGGGCTCAGCGATCGAACCGGCAAACCGTTCAGCCTCCGCTGGATCATGGTGCACATGATCGAGGAGACCGCCCGCCACAACGGACACGCGGATGTGATCCGGGAGTCCATCGACGGTGCCACCGGCCCATAGCTCAGACCCCTCACGCGGCCGGCATGCCAGTTGGGTCAGGGTGCCGCCCAGGTTCCCGCCATGCTCGACGGTTCCGGATCGACACCGACCTGCTCGAAGTAGCCGGCCTCGAGCGCTTCGAGCATGTCGCCGCCCGGGCCCCCGACGGTGAGATCAGGCGTGCCGGCGGCTGCCATTCCCGCCGCGACCCTCGCTGCACGATCGGGTTGCATGCCGGGGGCCACCAGCTGCCCGGCGC
>Ga0105044_10008989_pt1 | contig 13685 bp, 12 predicted proteins | sample MAT01_FD_78092 | JGI IMG/M metagenome (GOLD analysis project Ga0105044, IMG submission 78092) | Freshwater microbial communities from Lake Fryxell liftoff mats and glacier meltwater in Antarctica - MAT-01 | ecosystem: Environmental > Aquatic > Freshwater > Ice > Liftoff microbial mat | place...
TCCAGAGGGGTCAGTTTGGCCCGGTACAAGGGGGCAGTTTGATCCGGTACGCAGGGGGTCAATATCATCCGGTACGGAGGGGTCAGCTTGATCCGGTATATTCAGGCTCTTTTTATTACCCAAACATCTTCTCAATCTCCACAGCGTATTTATTGGCAAGTACCTCCCGGCGCACCTTCAACGTCGGCGTAAGCAGCCCGTTCTCTGGCGTCCAAGGCTCAAAAAGCAGGTGAAAAACCCGGATTTTTTCAATGATCCCCAGTCGTTCTTCGTTTATCTTTTCAATTTCTTGGCGGAAGAATTTTTCCACTTTCGGGTTCAAGACCATGAACTGCGCTGAGGTCCAGTGGACTTTATTTTCCTTGCACCAGGCTTCAAGTTGCTGAAAATCAGGGACAATGAGCGCCCCTGCAAACGCCCGATTTAGCCCGACTACCAGGGTTTGACTGATGTAATCCGAAGCACTGAGTTGCTGTTCCACAAAACTTGGGGCGACAAATTTGCCCGTGGTGGTTTTAAACACCTCGCTTTTCCGACCCGTAATTTTCAAAAAACGTTTGTACTCGAATCGTCCCAGATCGCCCGTGCGAAACCAGCCATCCGGAGTGAATCGCTCGGCGGATTCCTCCGGCAAATTCAGGTAGCCACTCGTCACATTGGGGCCGCGAACTTCGACTTCACCGTTGCCGTCCTCGTCGCGTTCTTCGCCAATGCGTACCTCCACACCAGGAGCGGGAATGCCCACTGTGCCAAAATGCACCCCGCCCGGCTCAAAGCGGTTGAACGCAATCACGGGGCTGGTTTCTGTGAGGCCGTACCCTTCCCGCACATCAATCCGCGCCGCCGAAAACAGCCTGCCAAGTCTTGGTTGCAAGGCCGCCGCCCCAACTGCAATGTAGCGAATACGCCCACCCATTCGCTTGCGCCAATGCCTGAACACGAGCAAATCGGCCAGCCATCGTTTCAGCCGGTAATCGAAAGGCATGGCCTGACCGCCTGCGTAAGGGAATCGTTCGCCGAGCGCAATGGCCCAATCGAGGATTTTCCTTTTCAAACGCCCACTTCGGTTGCGCTCTTCCAAAAGTCGTTCGTGCATTCGTTCGAGCACACGCGGCACTGCGGTGAAAAAGTTCGGGCGCACTTCCAGCAAGGTTTTGGGCAGCCGTTCCATGCTGTCGGCAAACCAGATGGGCGTACCCGCGGCTTGGTAAGTAAAGCATACCATGCGTTCCAAAATATGGCTCATGGGCAGGAAACTCACTGCCGCTGAATCTGGGCCAACAGGCACGATCGCCAGTACAGACTTGACGTTGCTGACAATATTGCGGTGCGTGAGCATCACACCTTTGGGCAGGCCCGTGGTGCCTGAAGTATAAAGCAAGGTAGCCAGATCGTCTTCGCGGATGCCGTCGCGGTAGTATTTGATTTTGCCTTCGAGGTGTTCGTCGGGCTCGCAGGCGAGTTCGTTCCAGTATCGTACCCCGGAACTCCGTTCCGAGGGCTCCGGAACGGAGTTCCGGGGTACAAATGAAAAAACTAACTCCAGCTTAACCCCTGCTGCCTCGATTCTTTCCAACATTTCGTCGTTGCTGACAAAACAGGCCCGCAGGTTAGCGTCTTTGGCAATGTGCGCAATCTCATCCAATCGGGCCGTGGCATGGATCGGAACGGGAATGATGCCAACCTGCAGCATAGCCGCGTCGGCAATGATCCATTCCGGGCTGCCGCAATGGGCCAAAATGCCCACACAATCGCCAGGGTGCAAACCAATGTGAAGCAGTCCGGCACTTATTTGATCACGTTCGGCAAGGAGCTCAGCAGTGGTCCAAGTCAGCCATTTGCCCTCACGCCGACTTGCCGCCGCTACCTTTCGAGGGTAGCGAAGTTGTTGATATTCAAGAATTTCGAAGAGTCGGGAGAAGTTCATATTACAAGGGTCAAGCTAGCCATTGTTTTATCAGTTCAGGCAGGGCTTTGATGCCGCAAACCCATGTATTTGGGTTCAATTGACTTGTTTCTGCGTTGGGCGTAACAATGAGTAAACGCGGATTGCCTAAATCTTGCAGGGCGACCGTATTCCCCCTGCTAAGTTGTGGACGGTCGCTGAGTTTTATTTCTATTGCCAAGTTGATTTTCAATGCAGATTCAATCACCAAATCCAACTCAGCGCCATCGGCGGTTCTGTAAAAGTAAGCCTTATCGTGTGGCCCGAGCAATGGGATTATTTGCTCTATGACATATCCTTCCCACGAACCACCGCTTTGTGGATGCCCCAACAGTGTGTTGAAATCTGGTATTCGGAGCAGATGGTGGACGATACCGCTATCCCCATGTTGCTTCTTTCAACTCGTTGAGTAAAAAAGGCGTGAGCTCCAGATACCCTATCCGCCCGGCCAACGATTGAGCGGTGTTTTTGAGGAGGTCATAAGAGGCTGAACCTAAAAGAAGCAGTCGGCCAGGTTGGCGGTCGCGGTCAATTAGCCCGCGTAACTCTGAAAAAAGATCGGGCAGTCTTTGGATTTCATCCAGTATGACTGTTTTTTCAAGATTGTTTTCGAGGAATAGTCCACGTTCGCCGATTTTAGCGCGATCAACCGGATTTTTTAAATCAAGGTAAACAGAAGGTTTTGCCAATTTGGGCTGAATGCTCCTAACCAAGGTCGTTTTGCCCACTTGGCGAGGTCCCAGCAAAGCGGTAGCCGGAAAGTTTGCATGATGAAAAAGCAGGGTCGGTTCTAAGTTTCGAGAGATCATACAGCGCAATTATTCCCACAAATTTAAAATGTGATTTTATATTTGCGGGAATAAATTTATTTTATTCAAAGAACTCAGCCCAGTCTGCCGAGACACTTTAAACATTATTTATTCACACGTTCCTAAAGTACCAAAGTAGAACTATGTAACTTGAACCTATTGGTGGAACAAGTTCAGAATTCAACAACAATTCGCCTGATTTTCACAAAAGAAATGACCACCAGACTGAGCACAAAAAACACGGCCAAAGCCATCACACTGTTGCGCATGCTTCCGGTGATCTGTTCCACAAAACCAAAGGTAAAAGTGCCAACAACGGTTGAAACCTTGTCCATTACGTCGTAAAAACTAAAATAGGAGGTAGTGTCGGGCGTGTTTTCTGGCAAAAGTTTGGCGTAGGTACTGCGTGACAAGGATTGGATTCCGCCCATGACCAGGCCCACTCCAGCGGCTAAAAGGTAAAAATCCAAGCCCGTTTGTACAAAATATCCCACGATGCAAATGACGGTCCAAATGAGGAGCATGGTCACGATGGAGAACTTATTGCCTTTTTTACCCGAAAGTTTTGCCGATGCCAAAGCCCCACCAATAGCAACGATCTGAAGTATTAACACCAAGAAAATCAGTCCTGTAGAGGAAAAATGCAATTCCTTTTCCGCAAAAGTAGCCGCGAGAAAAAGTACTGCTTGTACGCCGGCATTGTAGCAGAAAAATGCGATGAGGAAGCGCATGGCATTCGGGTTTGCGCGAAGGTTGCGCCAAGCCTTGCGGAGTTCCTGATACCCTTTCCCAAGCAGGTTTTCTACGGGTTTTGCGGGGCGATCTTCTGGCAGCCGGCGAAGCGGAATTTGGGCGAAACCAATCCACCACAGCCCCACCATAATAAAGGCCGTTGGCACCGCGCGAAGCCCATCAGAAAAGCCGAACCAACCATAGTTCATGATGACGATTAAATTGGCTACCAATAAAATAACACTTCCAATAAACCCATAGCTGAATCCTTTGGCGCTCACGTCGTCATAGCGGTCTTCTGTGGCGATGAGGGGCAAAAACGAATTGTAAAATACGATGCCGCCCGCAAAACCAATGGTTGCCAAAATAAAGCCTACCACCCCGACCCAAAGCGTAGGCATCCCCGTGAAAAACAGCAGCGAAAAGCAAGCCAGCGCACCCAGTGTGGTAAAGAACCGCAGGAAAACCTTCTTTCTGCCCCCATAATCGGCAATACCAGAGAGTATGGGAGAAACCGCGGCGATGATAAGATAAGCCAGCGCAATGCTCCAGGCGTACAAGGTGCTGTCGGACATTCGAAGCCCGAGCACGTTCACGGTATCGTCGGTTAAAGTAAGAAAATAACCTGGGAAAATGGCGACCGTAATGACCAGCGCATAGGCTGAATTGGCCCAATCAAAAATAGCCCAGGCATTGATGGTGCGCGGGTTGTTCATGCCGGAGGCTGGGCTGACTTTCATAAGGGATATTTTTAAAGCTATACCATTCGTATGATAAACGGTAAAATGCAAAACCACTTAGTTTTACATTTTCCTGTTCTCCGGCTTTGCGGTTTATCATGGCCTGGAGCACTCACTCCACCACTACCTCATCCACAAAAAGCCAGGCGCCGTTGGTAGCACCAGGCTCGTCTTTCGGGATAACACCATAAGTTTTTGCCACGAATTTGAGGTATCGTCCTTTGGCATTGGGCGTTTCTATCACCACGTTTTCCACCGTGGCGCCTTCCAATGCGTCGGCATCTATTGCTTTGGAGCTCAGGAGTTTGAAATTGGCGCCATCGTCCGAGATATACACTTCTGCACTTTTTGGAGGCCAAATCCAGGAAGCTTTGGCATTTACGAAATTGAATGAGACCTTGCCAAATGCGGTGGCTTGGCCAAGGTCTATCACTGGGTCAATGTCATGGTTTACGAGGCCGATCCAGTTGTTCCAGGTTTTGATCCCGCCCGTCACACCATTGGTCAGCGCATGTTCGTCACCGCCAGTGTATTGGTCGGGTTTGCGCGGCATGGTATAGGATTTGCCGATGGCTTTGTGTATAGTGTACTGTACAGTCATAGCCTTCCCAAGTGCTTTTGATTTACCAAAAATCGCTGCTTTCAGCGTTGTGGTTTTGGTGATGGGTATGGGCGAAACGTACTTGGGCGCATTGAGCGAAGGTGGCTTCCCATCGCTGGTATAGCGGATTTCCAGGGCGGGGTCGTTGGATTTTAGGGTTACTTTGTTGTTTGAAAACGAAGCCGTTACGTCGTAAAAACTTCGGGCAAACTTCAGGCCTGCCGCATCAAGTCGGGTCATGTGGGGCTGAATGCGCTTCACAAAATCCGTCCAATTTCGCTTTTCTTTGGCCGACCACACCGCTTCTGCCAGCGCACAGGCTCGTGGGAAGGCCATGTATTCTACCTGTTCGGATTTGGGCATATATTCCGTCCATACATTGCCTTGAGCGCCCAGGATGTGTTTGGCCTCTTGGGGCGAAAGTCCTTCGGGTATCGGCTCATAGCTGTACGCTTTTTCGAGCGTGGTAAGCCCACCAATGGCTGTTGGTTCTGTTGCCGGATCGCTTTGGTAATGGTCAAAATAGCAGTGAGAACCCGGCGTCATGATGGCATCATGCCCGGCGCGGGCTGCTGCAATGCCACCTTCGGTTCCGCGCCAACTCATCACGGTAGCCGTGGGAGCCAAACCACCCTCCAGTATCTCATCCCAGCCGATGATTTTACGGTTGTGCAATGCGAGTGTTTTCTCCATACGTCGTATGAAATAACTTTGGAGTTCGTGCGCGTCCTTCAGCCCTTCGTCCTTCATCCGTTTTTGGCATTTTGGGCAGGCTTCCCAGCGTGTTTTGGGGCATTCATCGCCACCAATATGGATGTAAGTACTGGGGAACAACTCGCAAACTTCTGCCATCACATCATCCAGGAAGGCAAATGTTTGATCATTGCCTGCACAAAAAACATCCTCAAAAATGCCCCATTTTGTGGCCGCTTCATAAGGCCCTCCGGTGCATCCCAGATCGGGGTAAGCCGAGAGCGCAGCCAAAGCGTGTCCCGGCATCTCTATTTCGGGAATGATCGTGACAAAGCGCTTTTTGGCGTATTCTACAATGTCCTTGATTTCTCGCTGGGTATAAAAACCGCAGTACTTTTTTCCGTCGAAACGATGCGGCATATCATTGTAATGGCCGAGCAGGGTTTCCTTCCTGCACGAAGCCGTACGCTGGAGCTCGGGGTATTTTTTGATCTCGACGCGCCAGCCCTGGTCGTCCGTTAAGTGCCAGTGGAAGGTGTTGAATTTGTGCATCGCCAGCATATCAATGTATTTTTTGACAAAAACAGGCTGGAAAAATTGTCGGCTCACGTCGAGGTGCATTCCTCGGTAAGCAAATCTGGGGGCGTCTTGGATGAGGCAACACGGGGCGACCCATTTCACACTGCCGTAGCTGTGGGTACCACCGAATTCGGTGGGCATAATCTGGCGCAAGGTTTGCACGGCATAAAAAGCCCCGGCAGCCGTTTTGGCTCGTATAATTACCGCATTGGTCTTGACTTCCAATATATACCCCTCATCGGTTGTAATGCTGGGGTCTGGAAGGAAATAGATGGAATTGCCTTTGGCTTCTTTGAATTTTTTAAACGGCTGGCTCACCAATCGGTAGCCTGTGCTGGTAGCCGTCATCGCCATGAAGTACTGGGCTGGTAGTTCCCAGTCCGCCTGAGCTTCCGGCGTATAAATCCGGGTATCTTTTTTTAGGGTGAACACTCCTTTCCGAGCCTCCATTTTTTGGGGCAATGGAACAATATTGAAAGGGTTGGGGGCGGGTTGGCAATTGACAAAAAGCGGGGAGAAAACTAAGAGGGCCCAAAATCGTGATTTCATACAGTGGTTATCGTCTATTTGCCCGCAAGATAAAACCCCTTGTCAAGTCAAAATCAAATTTCTTGAAGGGTAAATTTACCCTCCTCAGCCTCGCGTACGTCATCAATCTGCCAAATCTCCAATTATCTCCCCTGTTTTGATGAAATTTCGACAATTTATCTGACTTTTGGATCAAACAAAAAACTAAGAATTAATAAATAAGCGAATGACAGGGGCCGACAACAAACTAAACACCCTCAAAATCGCTTCATTTAAGACTATTTACGGTAGGAAGAATACCAACGGCGCAAGGAAAAGTCCTTGTGCCGTTTGGTTTTTTTAAGGCTAACAAATCACCGCTCCTTCCTGGTTCACCAGCGAAATGTAAATCTGACTCTCCAAATTGTGTTTTGCAAAAGCCTTTTGCATGGCGGTGCCCACGTTTTCAGCCACCAAACTGTTGGCACAAAGTGCAAAAACCGAAGGTCCAGCCCCTGAAATGCTACAGCCTAAAGCACCTTCGAGCATAGCGGCTTCTTTAACATCATAAAACCCTGGAATCAACGCAGCCCGTTGCGGCTCTACGATTTCATCCCGAAGACTGCGACCTACGAGACTCAGGTCGCCGTTAAAAAGGCCCAGTACAAAAGCCGCTAAATTGGCACTTTGGTGTATATGTTTTTCCATGGACACTTCTGGTTTCAACATGGCCCGGGCTTCGCGCGTCAACAATTCCATTTTGGGATGTACTACCACAACATTTAATCCCCGTGGCACATGAAGCCGATGAACATCAAGCGTGGCATTGTCTCGAATCAACATGATACCGCCCAACAGCGACGGCACAATATTGTCGCCTTGTGAGCCTCCAGAAGCCACTTGTTCGCCCGCCCAAGCAAAAGGCAGGAGTTCACGCTTGCTTAGTCCGGTACGCAGCAATTCGCTCACGGCCAAAGTAGCCGCCGCCGCACTGGCTGCACTACTGCCCAGCCCGCTGTTGATGGGCATTTTTTTGTGTATCTCGAGTTCGATGCCGCGCCCAGTCTCGCCGAGGTGCTGGAGTAGGCACAGGACTGCTTTACCCGCCGTGTTAAGCTCCGGTTCGTACGGAAGTTTGCCCGCCGCGCCTGTTATTTTTGTGATGCGCAGGCCAGGAGTATCGCTCTTTCGGGCGATGACCTCATCGCCGGGGAGTTCAATGGCGAGTCCCATGATGTCGAAACCGATGCCGATGTTGCCTACGGAGGCTGGGGCGAATGCTTTAATTCCCAAGGTGTCGCGGGATTTGAGTCAGCCAGTAGTGTGGCTGGGATAGGTGAACGGTTTGTTAATCAGTTAATATCAACCGATGAGCCCCCCGCCTTCACCCCTGCCCACCAAGACTCGGCAGGCGGAAAGGCTATGGCGGATAAACGGGGAATGCCGCAAAGATATTCAGGAATAAAAAAAAGCGGCACGAATGACTTGCAGAAAGTCATTCGCGCCGCTTTTATATTTGCCCGGAAATATTTTGATCTCCGAATATCTAAAATTAACTGTGGAGGCTGTTAAACGGCCTCATTTCTTCGCCCAGCCAGTTGATGTTCCATTCGTCTTTGGGGAGAAGGATATGTTTGGCTTGACGTGTGACTTTTCGGCGAAGGTAGGCAACGGCCAATCGAGGGGATTTGTGCCAGATACGGCGGAACTTACTGATGCGGGGTGCGGTCATAATAGAATAGTTTTTGTACGTTTATCGGAAATTGGGTTAAATAACTGATTACTAAGTCACTAACGAGGTTTCAACCCAAAAAGTTTTATGTTTCAAAAGTATTTTTGGTTAAAATTTTGAAATGACGCAAATCAGCCAAAAAAGTAAAAAGCGTGGTAGATTATGCCGTAAAGGCCATGAAACGTGAACCAGAATTAGGAATAGATTGGACAACTTTTAAAAAGTTGTCAAATCTCACCCTCGCCCTTCAAACAGCCTGCTTACCTTCGCCGCCCGAAATACTGCAAATTATGAGCCAAATCCTTTCCATCGTCATACCAGCCTACAACGAAGAGCGCACCATCCACCGCATTTTGGACAAAGTGAAGGCTGTGGAACTGATCGGAGGCTTCCAAAAAGAACTCATCATCACCAACGATTGCTCCCGCGACGACACCGAAGGGGCCATCCACCGCTACATGGAGGCGAACCCCGAGCTAAACATTCGATATCTCAAGCACGAGGTAAACCAAGGCAAAGGCGCAGCGCTCCACACGGGCATCCAGCACGCTTCAGGCGATTACATCGTCATTCAGGATGCGGATCTGGAATACGACCCGAACGAATACAATATCCTGCTCAAGCCCATCCTGGATGGATTTGCCGATGTGGTGTTCGGATCTCGTTTTATGGGTGGAAGGCCGCACCGCATCTTGTTTTACTGGCACAGCATCGGGAACAAGTTCCTGACCAACCTTTCCAACATGTTCACCAACCTGAACCTGACGGACATGGAAACCTGCTACAAAATGTTCCGCGCTGATATGCTCAAGGGCCTCCCCCTGCTCGAAAAACGCTTTGGCTTTGAGCCGGAAGTAACCGCCAAAATAAGCCGAGTGCCGGGAGTACGCATTTACGAGGTGGGCATTTCCTACTATGGCCGTACTTACGCCGAAGGGAAGAAAATCGGGCCGGCAGATGGATTTAGGGCTATTTATTGTATTTTGAAGTATAATCTTTGGGCGAAGTAGGGCGAAATTTATTTCGCCAACAGAAACGAAATTTATTTCGACTACCTGGGCGAAATGAATTTCGCCCTACACTTCTCCATCAAATATTCCGGCGCAGCCACCACCTTCTTTGTTTTTGAGTCAAAAAAGCAAAGCCGCACCCTGCCCGCGTTCACGAGTTTTTTCTGCTCGTTGAATATCTCCACATGAAAAGTGATGTACTCGTCCGGCAATTCGCGAATCTCAGTGCGCACGGTGAGCAGGTCGTCGTAGTAGGCCGGGCGCACAAAGCGCATTTCGAGGCTCATCACGGGCAACCAGATTCCATACACGTCTTCTAACTCCTTGTAAGTCAAGCCTAAGGAACGGATCGTCTCTACACGGCCCACCTCAAAATATTGGGCGTAATGTCCGTAGTAGAGGTAACCCATCTGGTCAGTCTCTCCATAGCGGACCCGGATTTGTGTTTCGTAAGCGTACATTTTTGGACGTTGGATATTGGACGTTGGACGTTGGACATTGTCAAACCTCCTCCCGCTCTATGGGACAAGTCATACAGTGGCTCCCGCCCCTTGCCCGCGATAGTTCGTTGGAAGGAATGGTAATGATCGTGTTCTCTACTTTTTCGGGATCTACTTTGCCGTTCTCGATGTCGCGGATCATTTTTTCTGCGCCGACTACTTTGTAGCCGAATTCCTTAAATGCCATCTCGGTCACCGGATTGCGATCGTAAGTGACAGCCACGCCAGGTTTGAGGGCTACCAGATTACATCCATCCGTCCATTGCTCTCGCTCCTGGTAAGGTGTTTCGCCGCGTCCGGCCCAGATGAATTCCATCTTTGGGTTTACCTCAGCTTTCAGGAAATCCACAATACTCGGGTATTCCAGTTCCTCGCCCGTGTGTCGGTGTACGTCCACGTATGAACCAAGTCCGTCTTGCACAATAGGCTTGAAACCAACCACATGGTTGTGGTTGATCTGCGTGAAAATCGTGTCAATGTGCATATAAGTGCGCTCGGCAGGGATGTTCACCTGAACGATATTCTTGATGATACCCTTTTCAAAAAGGTAGTTCTTGAGCATCTCAAAAGCGTAGTTGTTGGTGCGCTCGGAGTTTCCAATAAGCAGGTAATCCTTGTGAAACATCATCACGTCGCCTCCTTCAATGCTGATGGTTTCGCCGCGTTTGTTGGGCGGGAATTTGTCTACGCGGTTGAGGTTGATGGTTTTGCCATCCGCCTTGAGTCGGCGGAACACGGGGTGACTGGAGAATATGAGTCGGGTGAGGAAGTTTTCGCGGAAGCGGGCTTCTTTGGCAGCCTTGGTAATGATGACGTGTTCTTTCACGGTCACCGCCAAATCGCGCGTAAAAATGAGGTTCGGGATGGGGTCGAATAGGATTCTGTCTTCCGGTTCGAGGTAGCCAGTAATCAGTGTGTCAGCCAATTGCTCGGGCGAAAGGCTGGCGAGGCGGGGGATGAATGAGTACGGAAGTTCCTCAAAATCAACGATTTTATTGATGATTTCGTAGCGGCTTTCTTCATTGCGGCAGCTTTCGGTCAGCAAGTCGCCCACTTCCAGCACGTTTTCTTACCCTATGAAAGCACGGAGCACGTTCACAAAAATATCGTGCTCGTCTTGCATGTTCGGCAAGTGTACGATGTCATCGAAGAGTAGTTCTTCGGCGCGTTTGGGGGTGATACGGGCGATGCCCTCGTCGGGGCGGTGCACGATTACTTTTTTGAGTTTTCCGATTTCGGAATCTACGTAGATGCGGCTGTTCGCGTCCATAAAATTTTTGATGGTGAGCGTTGGATGGGCTAAGTCACTGACCCGCCTTCGCCCCGAGGACTCGGGGCATCGGCGGGTAAAAGCGTGCAAAAGTAGCGGGAATTATTGGTCGGGCCACCACGCTTTGTCGAGGGAAAATCATATCCATGTATGTGCACAGCTTCAGCGGTTCAAGCGCACGCTAAAAAGAGGCGCTATTCCGAAAAACGTCCTACCTTACCTTCTTTTTTCGGAAGTCGCAGTCCTGATATTGGGATGGGCGGCTTCCGTTTTTTTGGGGAAGGGATGTCAGCACAATCGCATTTAGGAACGCGGCACCAATAACTTAGGCATTGATCTATTACCACCAATTCATATAACCCCCCATTCATACATAGAAAAAACAGAGGACACTTTCAATTCTTTACAAAATTTACATCACAATAAAAACCCAATACACTCCTCAAACAGAATTTAAGAAACGAATTGCGATATTTGCAAAAGATAATTTTTACCTTTGTGCTTTCATTTGAAAACAAAAGCCGCTATTCGTGGTTTTTATTTTCTTTTTCATTCTCATACCGGCATTGGGTAGCAATTGACATTAGGCGTTTGGTTTCTATGGCAGGGAGCAATATAACACCGTGCAAGTCAAACAGTCCCATCGCCCTAACGTACTTTTTCAATGTCTGCATTCAAGACGCTCGGCATCGCCGAGGACCTCTTGCAGGGAATCACAGCCATGGGCTTTGAAACCCCTACCCCTGTTCAAGAAATGGTCATCCCTGTCGCCCTCGAAGGTGACAACGACATCATTGCCCTCGCCCAAACCGGCACCGGCAAAACCGCCGCTTTCGGCCTCCCACTCCTTCAACGTATTGACCCCAAAGAGCGCACCATCCAGGCGCTCATCATGTGTCCCACCCGCGAACTTTGTGTTCAAGTGGCTGGCGATCTGGTCAATTATTCCGAACACGCCCACCAATATAAGGTAGTGGCAGTGTACGGTGGCGCTGGCATCGAAGGCCAAATCCGGCAAATCAAGGCCGGAGCTCAAATCGTGGTAGCCACTCCAGGCCGACTTATGGATCTCATCACCCGCAAAGCCATCAAACTTGAAAGCGTGCGTCGTGTAGTGCTCGACGAGGCGGATGAGATGCTCAACATGGGTTTCAAAGAGGCCATTGACTTCATACTATCTGAAGTAGTGGATCGAAAATCCATTTGGCTTTTTTCGGCCACCATGCCCAGAGAGGTGCGCACCATTGCCAATACTTACATGAAAAACCCGCACGAGCTTAGCGTGACCGGGAAAACCCAGACAAACGAAAACATTGAGCACATCTATTATGTGTGCCGTGCCGACGACCGCTACAACTCCCTCAAACGGGTAGTTGACGCACTTCCAGGCATCTACGCGCTCATTTTTTGTCGCACCAGGATCGAGACCAAAGAAGTGGCCGAACAAATGGTGCGCGATGGCTATAACTCCGACGCGCTTCACGGTGACCTCGCCCAGGCCGACCGCGACCGCGTGATGCAGCGTTTCCGCGAAGGTAATCTTCAACTCCTCATTGCTACCGACGTGGCAGCACGTGGATTGGACGTGAGCAACATCAGCCACGTTATCAACTACGGTTTGCCCGACGAAATCGAGGTGTACACCCACCGTTCTGGCCGTACAGGCCGCGCTGGCAAAACGGGCGTGAGTATCACCATTGTGACGCCAAAATACGAGGAGAGAATCCGTCAGATAGAGCGGAAAACAAAGGCGCCCATCGTCAAAAAGATGCTCCCGACCGGCATGGAAGTCTGTGAAGCCCAACTGTTCAATATAATCAAAGGCATCCATGAACAGGAGGTACACCACGCTGACATTGAGCCTTATATGGAGCGTATTCAGGAAGAACTAAAGGATTTGAGCAAGGAAGAACTCATCAAGCGCTTTGCCAGTGTGGAGTTCAACCGATTCCTTTCTTATTACCGCAGTGCGCCCGATATCAACATCTACCCAAGGGGCGACAAACGTGCCGCACGGCCTTCCGCTATCCCGAATACGGGTGCTGCAGCAGGCACGGTTCGCTTGTTCGTTAGCGTCGGTGAGATGGACGGGGTAAACAAAAAAGATTTCCTCATTCTGCTCGACCGCTCCTTTGGCGTACCGAGCCGCGCCATCGGACAGATTGATGTGAGCCGTACGCATTTGCACTTTGACCTCGACGCGGCTTATGTGGCCGTGGTTCGCCAGGGTTTGCCTGAGTTCACGATCAATGGTCGCCCCATCCGTGTGGACGATGCTTCTGAACGCGAAAGAGGACCCGGCAGGAGAGAAGACAAGGTGTTTGAGAAATGGGACCGGAAGCCGAAGAAGGGTGGCAAGAAGGGGAAGTGGTAATTATTTCCCGCTTACGCCAAGGCTTCGGCGGGTAAAATAGCAAGTTTCAAAACCAGCGGGCATTTCGTTTTAAGGAACGGTGTCAAAATAACTTTCCAATTTCAGGCCAATTATTTTGGCGTTAGCCAACTATCTTTTGAGGCGAATAGTGGGGCTATTTAACGAAAAAGATAGGATGGATGGCGGCAAAAGA
>Ga0105044_10008991_pt1 | contig 13680 bp, 10 predicted proteins | sample MAT01_FD_78092 | JGI IMG/M metagenome (GOLD analysis project Ga0105044, IMG submission 78092) | Freshwater microbial communities from Lake Fryxell liftoff mats and glacier meltwater in Antarctica - MAT-01 | ecosystem: Environmental > Aquatic > Freshwater > Ice > Liftoff microbial mat | place...
ATGTACAAAATTAGAAATTTTAATTATTCTATAAAACGAGGATTACAAATGAAGGAAATTCATTCATTACTTGTTGCGGTGATTGTTTCACTATTGTTACCTATTGTAACAGTAGCTCAAACAGATCCTGCACCTCAAGCATTACCGTATTCGCAGAATTTTTCTGCCTTAGCGCATGCTTCACCAACGTATCCAACCGGTTGGCAAGGTTGGGAAATTACAGGACCTTTAGCAGGTAGTTTTATTCTTGCCGCTCCCGCTTTAGATCTTTTGATGATACCATCGGCAACTGCTGTAAATGCTGCAGATGGTTGTTACAATTTTGATGGTAAAATTGGCATGTTAAGTACTACTGGTGTAAATGTTTCTACATTAGTATCGGCATACAATACAACTGCAAATTTTAATATTAGAGTTAAATTCTCAATTTCAACTATTCGCAATCCATATGATGGTGGTGGTAACACTATCCGTCAAGCAGTTGAATTGCAATACAGAGTTGGTATTGCTGGCCCTTTCACTTCAATTCCAGGTGGTTTGTATGAAACTCCAAATGATTCTGTTTATAGAAATAACAACACAACTCAAATAATAGGAACAATTGCATTATTTGAAAAAAATTACTCAGTTCTATTGCCTCCTGCTTGTGAAAACCAACCAATTGTTCAATTACGTTGGGTTGTTCGTTCTGAAAGTGGTATTGGATCAGATCCATCGTTTGCCTTAGACAACATTTCAGTGGCATCTCCTAACCCTGCAGTTCCATTTTTCCAAGCAATTGGTTTAAATAACAATTTTACAGCTTTAGGTTTTGGTTCTACAACAGTTCCAACTGGGTATAAAATTATTCAATTACCCGGTGTTCCTGGTGCAACATTTAAAACTTCCACAATTGTTCGCGATACTACTATGATTGCTTCTTCAGATGCAACTAATACTAACGCTGGGGGACATAATTATAATGGAAAATTTGGATTCTTAAATGGCGCTACTGCTGATTTAGGAATCGCAACTGCAATTAGCACTATCAACAAAAATAATGTTACTATTTCTTATGATATAAGTACAATTCGTAATCCGTATGATGGTTTAAATCAACGTATTTTAGAAGTTGAACTTCAATATCGTGTAAGCCAAGATACTGGAGTATTTATTTCTGTACCTGCTGCATCGTATTTGTTACCGAATGATACATTATATAAAACGAATGTAGCTAATCAAACAACCGCTGTTACAACTCCTCAACAAGAGAAAACATTTGTAGTGGTTCTTCCTGATGCTTGTAACAATCAACCATACGTACAATTACGTTGGGTTACAAGAACAGTAAGTGGTGCTGGAAATATGCCATCCATTGCCTTAGATAATATTGTTATCGAAGGAAAAGCGACTGCACAAACTTCATCTGCTTCATTTGCTAATTATACAGGAACAACTGTTGATGTAAATTGGACAAATGGAAATGGTGAAAGAAGATTAGTTTTCATAAGTGAAAATACACCAGTTACTTTCGGACCAACTGATAATGTAACGTATGCTGGAGCAAATGCAGATATTACTCTTGCAACTCCTTATGGTGGAGCAAATTTCCTTGTATTTTCTAATACAGGAAATACAGTTACTGTAACTAACTTAAACCCCGCATCAGTTTATTATGTATCTATTTATGAACATAATTCAGAAAATATTGGAGTACCTGTAAGAATTTTGGAAAAATATACAGTACCTCCATCAGTTCAGTCTGTAACGGGTGTACGTATCTCCAGAATTCAGGGTAAAAAACACATTTCTCCATTTGGTGGACAAATCGTTACTGTTATTGGTGGTGTTGTTACTGCTTTAGATGGTCCAAATGCTTTTTATATGCAAGATCCAACTGGTGATGGAAACGATACTACTTCTGAAGGTTTATTTGTATCTGCAGTCGGACATGGTTTAACAGTAAACCAATCAGTAATTGTTTATGGATCAATTCAAGAAACAAGACAAACTGGTGATGGCGTTGGACTTATCAATCTTACAGTTACTACTTTAAATGCTGTTGGAATCGATCTTTTAGGACCTGTTGCCCCTGTAGCCTTTTCAACAATTGGTACTGGTGGAAGAGTGATTCCTACAACAAATATTTCTACTCCTGCTCCTAATGGTGATGTTGAAGACCCAACCTATTCTCTAAATCCAATTGGAAATAGTTTAGATTTCTTTGAATCATTAGAAGGTATGAGAGTTACTGTACCAACTCCAGTTGTTGTTGGTCCAACTAGAAACAACATTGTTACTGTAGTGACTAATTATGGAAATAATGCTTCAATTCGTTCAATTCGTGGTGGACTTGTTCCAATAATCACGGATGCGAACCCTGAAAGAATTTTTGTTTCCGATAGTATCTTAAATGGTGGTGCTTTAGCTCCTGTTCCTAATTATGAAGTACGAGATACACTTCCTTCAATATCAGGTATTGTGGATTATAATTCTGGTAAGTTTTTTGTATATACTACAATGCTTGCTCCAAGAATGCCTGTTACTCCAATTACTTCTCAATTAAAAGCCGATACATTATCCATTGCTATTGATACTAATCATATACATATTGGACAAATTACGCTAGAAAATTTCGATGGAATAAATATTCCAACGAATAACGCTGTAGCTCAAAAAGTAATATTCAATATGAAAGCGCCAGATATTATTGCAGTTCATAACATTGCAGATAACAGTGGTTCTTTAAATGATGGTATTGTTGGTGCAAATACTTCAACTGGTGCTTTAATCACTGCTTTAAGCAATTACGGAATTGATTATGGATTTGCTCAAGTAAATCCGGTAAACAATGCCGATGGTGGAGCACTAGGTTCTAATTTGCGTACTGTGTTGTTATACCGTTTAGATAGAATTGGATTTACTGGAACTCCTGGTGGATCGAACATTTCTAATGCAGTTCAAAATCTAGCAGGTAAACCAAATTTACAATTCAACCCTGGCAGAATTGCTCCTACAAGCCCAATTTTAACTGGATCAAGAAAACCATTTGCAGGTCAGTTTACATTTAAAGGAAGAACTTTATTTGTACTTACTCATTGGTTCGATAAAGATTTAGCCAATGAAACAAAATTTGGTAGACTTCAACCCGCTAGAGATTCAATTGCACAACGTAGAAGCCAACAAGCATTATTAGTACAATCATTTGTACAATCAATCTTAAGTGTATTTAGTTCTTCAAATGTAATTGTTCTTTCTAACTTTAACGAAGCTCCATTTGCACAATCTGTAACAAATGCTAAAGGTACTAACCTTTTCAATTTAACAGATACACTTGCTATAGCTGCAAGATACACAACCGTAGTTAACGGAAACTCTTATGCAGCTGACCAAATTTTAGCATCGTCTAATTTAGTTACTCAAGCCTTTAAATTGGTTAATGTTCAACACTTTAGTGCAGAATACGATCAACCAACAGCGTCAATGAACGACGGTATTGTTTCTCGTTTCGAAATGTTAAGTTCTTACAACATTACTGGTTCGGTCTTGTATAATGGTAACCCTAAGTCTGGTGTTAAAATTAAGTTAACAGGTGGTTCAGTTGATTCAATGGTAACAGGAGTAAATGGAACATTTAGTTTCACTAATCTTGATGCTGTAAAATCTTATACTGTTACTCCTACCTTGGCTGGTTTTGGTTTTAATAATGCACCACGTGTTGTTCCTTCATTGGAATCAAATACAATCGTAAACTTTATTGCTACAGAATCTCCTGCAGATTTACGTGGTAAAGTAACATTGAATTCTCTTCCATTTACTGAAGTTATGGTTTATGTAATTGGTACTTCTGGAAACCAAACAATCAATGATTCGACATTGTCCGATTCAAATGGTGACTACGCATTTACGGGTCTCCCTGGTTTAGGTTCTTACACAGCACAAGCAAAACGTACTGGTTATGACTTTGTACCTGGATCTCACACAATTGATACATTATCAAAATATCCTTCATCTACAAGATATAATTTCAATTCTATCTTAACTCAATACACAATAAGTGGAAAAGTAGTAAATAGTGAAGGAGCTGGAATTCCAAATATTCGAGTTACTATTTCTGGTGGATTTTCAAACTTTATAAATACAGATGCAACTGGTAACTACTCATTTGGAGTAGAAGCATTTGGAAATTATATGGTAACTGCTTTTGGTGTTGGGTATTCATTTACTCCTCAAGATTATTCTTATACGAATGTTTTACAAAGCATTTCTAATCAAAATTTTGTTGGAAGTATTCAAACATATTCCATATCAGGTAATGTTACTTTAAACGGTACTCCTGATGCAAACGTAACTTTACGTTTAACTGGATCTGTTACTACAAATACCACAACTGATGTAAATGGAACGTATACATTTGTGAATCTTCCTGCTTTTGGAAACTATACAGTTAAACCTGAAAAAGCTTCAAGATTGTTTAATCCTTCAGAGTGGAACACAAATGCATTTTATGAAAATGCAATTGCTAATTTCCAAGCATTCGATATTACAAGTGTAAACGAATCGACAACTCCAAAAGGTGGCTCACCTCTACAAGTTACAGTTGAACCAAATCCTGCATCTGAACGTACAGTTCTTTCTTTTGAAATGGTTTCTGATGGTGCTGTTCGTATTGATATTTTCGATGCAAACGGAACGTTAGTTTCTAGAGTAGCTGATGGATTCTACAGCGTTGGTTCACACAGTGTTCAACCAATTGTAAAATCTCTTTCTAATGGTACTTATTACGTTAGAATTATTCATCCTCAAGGTTCGATAACGACACCTTTAGTGATTGTTCGTTAAGACTCGTTCAAATCTCTCTATCATCCCTGCTTATTCTATATAAGCAGGGATTTTTTTTTACAACACAACGAAACTACAAACGTAACTACTAAAACTTTACATTTAAATGAAGTCCTTATTAGTGAAATCTTTACGAATTACAAAAAAAGAATTTTTAGTTGAATTACGGACTCGATATGCTCTTACTTCAGGAGGGTTGTTTGTTTTAACAACGTTGTCAGTAATAGTATTTAGTACCACAAACGATGTCATAACATCTGGAATCTTTTCAGGGTTTCTTTGGATTGTAATGTTCTTCACTACAATGACCTTAACAGGGAAAATTTTTATTGAAGAAGAAGAAAAAGGTACTTCACTCTATTTGAGAAGTATTGCTGAACCAAATGCAATTTTTGTGGGCAAATTGTACTATGCAATTATAACTAGTGTCGTTGTCAATTCAATTGCTGCTTTGTTGTTACCTGTTTTTGTAACAGAAGTTACTATTCAAAATATAACTCAATATTTGATGGTAGTTTTGTTAGGGTCAATTGCTTTAGCTGCAGTAACAACAATTCTATCATCAATAATATCAAAAGCAAATTCTAAAAATGGAATGCTTCCAATTTTAGGATTTCCAATTTTACTCCCTATTGTAGTTGTGGGAGTAGAAGCAACATACTTTTCAATTCACTCAGTTGATTGGAATACTATGGTAAATTCATTACTGTTTATGGGTGCTTATTCAGGAGTTATCATCGTAGTTTCTTTATGGGTGTTTCCTATCATTTGGTTAGAATAAATATGAGATTATTCAAAATATATTGCCTGTTCTCAATCATTTTGCTCAGTCTATATGAAGTGAAATCTCAAGAAATCATAAATCATAAATTAGACGAACTACCAATTCATAGTCCAATGAACTATTACGTTCGGTTACAAAATGGTGATATTCTTACAGGGAAAATATTTGACTACATTGTTGATAAAGAAAATGGACCAGGCATTCGACTGCAAACTGAAATTGGAAAAGCTACAATTTATGAAAATCAAATTTCAGAAATTGTTCCTATGAACAAAATCAACAAACATTCCCATCGTTCATTGCTTTTACCAACTGCAAAACCAATAGGACCGAATCATTATGCGGGTTTATATGAGCTGATATTCCCGGCTGTAGGTATTGGGATAACAGATTACGTATCAGTAATTGGAGCTAGATCTATTATTCCTGGAATTTTTCCAAATGAACAAATTTCTTTGATAAACGCAAAAGTAACATTTTTAAATGAGAATTTAGAAACGTTAAAAGATAACACTATTTCAATGGCTTTTGGGGTAAATAGTTTATGGGTGAATACTAATAACAATATCAGTCACTTGTATTTTGTTACTACCTATGAAACATATAAAGTCAGAATGAGTGGATTAGTATTTCTGAAACTTGGTAGTCCTGATGTATACCCATTTACTTTTAGTCCATATCTGGCTGGAAACATTTTTCTTTCAAGAAATAGCCCTGGTGCAGGTCTAACAATGGATATTCTTTTCAATGATACACACAATCTTTTTGCCTTTGGTGAAGTATGGATGACAACCTTTAGACCAAATTCTTCTAATACAGTCAATATCATTGCGGGTGTTCGTATGGCAGATACAAGGGTAAGTGCAGATTTAGGGTTTCTTTTTACAACTGCTCCAGCGTTAATTCCTATTGCTGTGTTTACTTGGACTCCATTTTGATTTTCTATGAATTATAAATATCTTTTTGTCGGTTTAGGAAACCCAGGTTCAGAATATGAAAATACCCGTCATAATATTGGGTGGATGGTTGCAGATGCGTTTGTAGCAAAACATTCTGGAACCTTCAAAGGTGGTAGAGGTGAATGGTATGAAGCCGAAGTTATGTTTCGAAGGCATTCAGTTTTGGTTGTAAAACCAACTACCTATATGAATTTAACGGGTGAAGCTGTAAAAGTTTTAATGAGAAAGCATCAAATTCCAACAGAGAAAATAGTTGGAATTGTTGACGAGTATAATTTTCCTGTGGGTAAAATTCACCTGAAAGCCGTCCGTTCAGACGGAGGACATAATGGAATTAAATCAATGTTAGAACATATCCCAAAATCTGATTTTTCCCTACTTCGTTGTGGTATTTCTAAAAATTTTGGATTAGGAGAATTAGTGAAATACGTGTTGTCACCATTTCCAGAATCTGAAAAAATAGAACTCCAATCTATGATAGAATTAAGTACTAAAGCATTAGAAGCTGTCTTAGTTCACGGAATTTTAAAAAGTATGAACATTATAAATTCTTGGAAATCGTCAACGCAAGAAAATAGCACTATTCTTAAAGATTAACAAAATGGCACAAAAAGATACCAATCTTCCTAAACTTCCAAAAGAACTCTTTGATAAATTTTTCGATTACCCTGATGTTGAAGAGTATTGGAAAAAGCTTCCTTTTGATGAAAAATACGATATGATTATGGATATCGAAAATGCAGAAGACGACAAACAGCGTAAAATCAAAGTCGGTGAAACAATTCTCAAATTGATTAATGCAGTTGATGAAATTGCAGAAAATTATGAAGACGATGATGAATTTAATGACGAAAAGTTTGGCTCATACAATGATCCAAACTTTTAACAGAATAAATAAGATTATAACTGTACGAGTTATTCGTTTGTTCTTTATTTGAAATATCGAAGATCTTCTTTAGAGAATATTTTGTCAAATATTCCTACGGTTATCCCCATATAAAACCTATTAAAACTTGCGGGGATACCTAGATTTTCTCTTATAAATTGACTTGCTTGACCAGTCCCATTTAAGAATCCAGATGCACTAATAAACCCTGCAATTAGTCCAAGGGAAGTGTTTTCATTGAGTCTAAAATTAAACTTGGTACCCAAGTTGTAAGAAGTATTTGGGGCATACCCAAATTCAAAAAATGGTTCAGCAACTATTTCATCACTTATTAGTGGTTGCCAAAAACCTATTCTTATAGGCAGTACTGCAAAAGACCACTCCCCAAACCCAGTTCCTATAAAAGTAAACAAAGAAGTTCCAGCATATAATTGGTAATTTAAAATTGGCAAAGCGATTGTTGTAGGTGCTAAACGTAGGTGAATCCCTCGAAACAACGTATTTTCAAGCGGCTTTGAAGGGTCTGGTTTTTGAAACATTGTCGATTCAGAAGAGGAGTTAAGTACAGATAACTGTACTAACCCAATATTCCATGCAGAATGTTTCATAAATTTCGTTTCTTGTTCTGTTTCTTCTTGTAAATTTAAAAAGTCAAGTACTGAAACACCAAATCCAAAATAGGGGAAATTTGATCCTGAAGTACTACTTGGAGTAAAATTTAAAACATAACCAGCATACGCCCTCATATTGAATCCACCTATTGACCCAATATCTGCAGTTGCTCCTAAATTTGCGTACTGCGAAATCAAATACCCTAATCCGATTGTTGGCGTTATAGACACATAAGGAATCTCTCTTCGTAAATAAAATCTTTTTCGTAAATAAAGTGGTAAAACACTCATTACGGATTTATTGAAAGGAAGAACTCCAGTGTTTGTATCTCTTTTTGAAATTATTGATTCAGGAACAATCCATTCAAATGCGTACGTCCCAATGCTCCAGTCAGGATCGTCATTGAACCAACGCAATCTAAATTCTGTAGGCAAAAATCTATACATTCCACCAGTAAAAAAAGCATCTTTTTTAGTGTCTGTTAGAACGCCCTCTAACAATTCTTCTATGTCGAAAAATATACCAAAAGGTCCAGCACCAACTTTATTTACAGAACTTGTAAACAATAGTCCTGCAGATTCAAATAAACCAAAACGAATAAAATTCGGGTATTCTCGAGTTACTATTGAATCTTGTTGATCTTTATCGCGTTGGATTTGCGTAACTCTTGTAGAAGGGAATATAGAACCATTATTATTTAAATTTTTGCCATCAAGTTTTGGTTCTAATTCTTGACGGTAGCCCGGTGGGTAAGCAACATTAGTAACAATTGTAGTATCACGTTGTGTAATAGTATACGTGTCTTGTTCTGTCCGTGTTAGTTTAACGGTAGAACAACTACTTAATAAGAGAGTAGCAACAGTAACCACAGATAGTAAAGTACTAAATAATTTCATAGTGTATCAATTGTATTTTAAGAAACAATCTATACAAAGGTACGAATTTATTTTGGTTGTACTATTTCTAATAGTACCGCAGATGAATTTGCCATTTTAATTTCAGGTTTACGATCTGGTTTTGGAAGCAAGCGTAAAGTAACTTCTTTTCCTTCGATTTGAATTTTTTGTAATTCACTTTCTTCTCCAAGTAGCTCAATAAACTGTTTTTCTTTTTGAATTTTAGTTTCAAAAATCCAATAATCATATTCTTTGTAATTAATTCTATTCATTGTTCCTGTGGTTGTTATTTCACCAACTGTATAAGGAACTACCGATGTGCAAGAGAGGAATAAACAAAGAACTACGATGCCAAGCAATTTATATAGTAAACGCATTTTTTATAATGGAAGTACAAAGTCTAAACCTATATTTCGTGGTATAGTGTTGTTTTGACTCGTTGATTTAAAAATATCTCGAAGTTGAAATTCGAGCGTTACCCCTTTTATTATTGAAAACCGAAATGCTGTGTTTAATAACCCTTTGGAAGAATATCTTGTTTCGTCCAGCATAGCATTGTATTCCAACAAGACGGATAATCTCGAACTTAGTGCTTGTTCTAATCCAAAATAATAATTGGGATTTCTATTTACTTGTTCTGGGTCGAAGGAAAAATTTATTCCACCATGGGTAGAAAGTGAACCAACACTCCATTTCCATTCTTTTGACAATGCAATGTACACACCCGGAGAATTTGTTTGAAATTCCTTTTTTGTTTGTTCAAACTTACCCCTTCCAAAGGTTGAAAAACCTAATGTAATTGCAGGTGTATATTTACGTTCATTCAAAAGTCTCCACTTCGTATGAATCAATGGAATTATCGAAGCTGTAACATCTTCTGTACCAATTAGATTGTTCAATACATATCCACCACCAAGTTGAATATCATCAAAAGGAGAATAAGAACCTTCAAACAAAACTGAACCATTTTCTCGAACTAAAGAATATATAGTCAAGCTTTTTTTTGGGGCTATTCCGGCTGTGGGTAAATCGACTATCGATCGAGATTCAAAAAGCGCATTTTCTCCAGATGTTCCTTGCGAGAACGCAAAAAATGGATTAGATAACAAGAGAAAAAGTAAAAGAAAATATAAAGGTTTTGTATGTCTCATAAATTTACGTAATTTAGTATAGTTTCAATTATTAGAGTTACATATTTTGAAGTTTTCATCCTCAGTACTCGCTGCCTCTGAATCTCAAACCTTAGCTATTGCTGCTAAAGCAAAAGTTATGCAGAATCAAGGAATCGATGTTATAAGTTTATCTACAGGCGAACCAGATTTTCCTACGCCTACTGTTGCAAAAAATGCTGGAATAGAAGCTATTGAATCGAATTTTACACATTACACTCACGTAAATGGAATCCTCGATTTACGGAAAGCCGTTGCAGAACGTTTTAAAACTATAAATGGAATAATTGAAGCTTCAGCTGAAAATGTACTTATTTCAACTGGTGCTAAACAATCTATTTTTAATACCTTGTTAGCTCTATGTAATAGTGGAGATACAATTTTGATACCAAGTCCATATTGGGTGTCATATCCGGCTATGGTAACTATGTGTGGTGCAACACCTGTTTTTATGAAAACAACTTTTGAAAATCGTTTTTTACTTACTCCTGAAACCTTACGAAAATCCTTAACACCAACTACCAAGGCTGTATTTATAAACTCGCCTTCTAACCCAACTGGGACTATGTATTCTAAAGAACAGCTACAGTCTTTAGTTGATGTATTGAAGGATTATTCTTGTTATATAATTACTGATGAAATATACGAACGAATAAATTTTGGAACTATTGAACATTGTTCGCTTGGTTCATTTCCTGAAATTGCAAACAGAGTAATTACCATTAATGGAGTTTCTAAAGCGTACGCAATGACTGGATGGCGAATCGGATTCCTCCATACTCAACAACCATTGTTTAAAGAAATTGCTAAGGTTCAAGGTCAAGTAACTTCAAATCCTACTTCCATTTCTCAAAAAGCTGCACTTGCTGCTTTGTTATTTGCCGATGAAGATGTCCGCTTGATGAACAGTTCTTTTAAAAACAGATCAGAATTAATTTGTTCGCTTTTAAAAAGTATTATCGGAATTACATTTGTAAAACCAGACGGTGCGTTTTATGTTTTTGTAAATATATCTGAACGACTAAAGAATACCTCGTTTAATTCTGCTCAGTTTTGTGAATCTTTGTTAGAAATTGAGAATTTAGCAATAACTCCAGGAGAAGCATTTGGTTTGGATGGGTATGTTCGATTTTCTTTTGCGGCTTCTGATGAAATTATTCGAAGTGGAATTGACCGATTTAAAAGCGGTTTAGAAAGAATATCAAGTTGATCCAAAAAGAATATTTCGCCGATATCGAGGCAAAAAGGCTAACTATTGAAGAAAACACTTTGCACCCTCGTTTCCCCTATGCTTGCCTACTAGCTAATATACGGTCATTATATAATGTTGGTTCAATTTTCCGATCTGCTGATTCTTTTCGTGTTGGAAAACTATTTTTAGCGGGTTACACTGAAAAACCACCTCGAAAGGAAATTGAAAAAACTGCTCTTGGAGCTACCGAATTAGTACCATGGACTTATAATATTACTATTGAGGAATCGATTCAACAAGCGAAATCGGAAGGTTATTCCATTGTAGCAGTAGAACATACAACTAAAAGTGTTGATTATATGTCGTTTCAACCTGTTAGGCCTGTTTGTTTTGTACTTGGTAATGAATTGTCAGGTTTACGAAATGAAGATTTATTACTCTGCGATAGTGCAATTGAAATACCAATGTTCGGAGTGAAACATTCCTTAAATGTAGCTGTTTGCACTGGGATTATTATGGCACATTATACAAATTTTTATAAATCAAGTAAATAAACTATCGTTATGTACGTAATTATAACTATATTTGTTCGAAGATGCATTTGAAACTGTCATTTCATTTATTTGAATTGCAATATCTTCTCAAATCCAACAAAAAAACACTTACCTAAGTCTTACGTTTTTTTTCCTTTACAAATCATTTTTCTTTGCTACCACTTCTGCTTCCAACCCAGATAAGCCTTATTCATAGGATAATTATATGACTATCAAACCAACCGTTACGTTGAACAATCATACCGTTGCATCGTACGATGCAGATATTTTAAAATCAAAAAAGATTTCTGATTTAACTGCGATTGCCAAAGAAATTGGTCTTCAAAATTTTCATGAGCTTCGTAAATCTGAGCTAATCATAAAGATTATGGACAAGATTATGGAAGCGCAATCTCACGCACAAGCTCAATATGATAAAACATACGAAGGACTTTCTGTTACTGAAGGGGTTTTAGAAACCTTACCTGAAGGATACGGATTTTTACGTTCTTCTGCATATAACTATTTTTCTTCAAGTGACGATATTTACGTATCTCCTTCTCAAATCAGAAAATTTGGTTTACGAACAGGTGATACCGTACGTGGTTACGTTCGTCCCCCTAAAGAAGGTGAAAAATTCTTTGCACTCTTAAAAGTTGATATGGTCAATTACGTTGACCCCGACAAAATGAAAGAGCGTATGGTTTTTGATGATTTAACGCCTTTATATCCTTTAGACCGTTTAGACCTTGAAACTACTTCTTCAGAGTATTCAACTAGAATTGTCAATTTGCTTTCTCCCATTGGAAAAGGACAACGTGGACTTATCGTTTCTTCTCCAAAATCTGGTAAAACGATTATTCTTAAAAAAATAGCAAATGCAATCACGAAAAACCATCCTGAAGTAAAATTGATAGTTTTACTAATAGATGAACGTCCCGAAGAAGTAACCGATATGCAACGTTCTGTGAACGCAGAAGTAATTTCATCTACATTCGATGAACCACCAGAACGTCACGTTCAGGTTTCTGAAATTGTAATTGAAAAAGCAAAACGATTAGTAGAAGCAAAACAAGATGTTGTTATTCTATTAGATTCGCTTACACGTTTAGCACGTGCTTATAACACTGTCGTTCCGCATTCTGGAAAGATACTTTCTGGTGGGGTAGATGCAAACGCGCTTCATAAACCAAAACGCTTTTTCGGAGCTGCAAGAAATATAGAAGAAGGTGGGTCACTAACAATCATCGCAACTGCATTAGTTGAAACTGGTTCTCGTATGGACGAAGTTATCTTCGAAGAATTCAAAGGCACTGGAAATATGGAATTAGTTCTAGATAGAAAGTTATCAGAACGTCGTATCTTCCCAGCAATTGATGTCAATCGTTCAAGTACCCGTAAAGAAGAATTACTCTTGTCCCCTGAAGAACTTGGTAGAATTTGGGTTCTTCGGAAAGTACTTTCCGAATTAAGTTCAACAGATGCGATGGAACTTCTCATTTCACGCTTAAAAGGTACTCGAAACAACAAAGAATTTTTATATTCCTTAAACAGCTAAAAACATCAAAATATATTCTACAAAGCCAATCAATCGATTGGCTTTTTTGTAATTTAGTTTAGACCCTCCCTCGCCCCTTGGTGAGAGGGGGCATACTCAAACGCTACAAAGAACTCCCTCGCCCCTTGGGTAAAGGGCTGGGGATATGGGGCATACTGAAAATAACCGATATCAACTTTTGCGTTGATTACGATACCGTTATGGCGGCGATTTTGTAACCACATCGAATGGAAAAAACATCTTCTGTTTTGGTGAAAGCCTCACACTCGA
>Ga0105044_10008992_pt1 | contig 13680 bp, 12 predicted proteins | sample MAT01_FD_78092 | JGI IMG/M metagenome (GOLD analysis project Ga0105044, IMG submission 78092) | Freshwater microbial communities from Lake Fryxell liftoff mats and glacier meltwater in Antarctica - MAT-01 | ecosystem: Environmental > Aquatic > Freshwater > Ice > Liftoff microbial mat | place...
AAACGGATCCGGCGGATTTCGGGCAGGTGGGTTTTCAAGCTCTCAATCTCCTCATGATACATGAGGTACATATTTTTCTGGCCTACCGCCTCGAAATCAAACGCCTGTTTCACTGCCATTGGCGGGGTTTCGACCCAGTCGCCATTTTCCCAGTGCCGCGCAACAGCGGTCACTTCGCGAATGTTAATCTCAGGGTTGAAATTGGTCGCGAACGCCTGACCATGATCACCGCCGTTGCAGTCAAGAATGTCGAGCGTGTCGATGCGGTCGAAATGATGTTTGCGCAGCCACATGGTGAACACGCTCGTTACGCCGGGATCGAAGCCGGACCCCAGGAGCGCCATCAGCCCGGCATCCTTGAACCGGTCGTGATACGCCCATTGCCAGTGATATTCGAACTTCGCCAGATCGCGTGGCTCGTAATTGGCGGTGTCCATGTAATGCGCACCGGTCGCCAGGCACGCGTCCATGATGGTCAGATCCTGATAGGGCAGCGCCAGGTTGACGACGTGTGTGGCGCCAATCGCGCGGATCAGCGCGGCCGTGGCGGCAGTGTCATCGGCATCGACCTGCGCCGTGGCGATGGTCACGCCGGTGCGCGCCTTGACCGATTCGGCGATGGCGTCGCATTTGAACTTGCGGCGGCTGGCCAGCGTGATCGACGGAAAAATATCGGCATTCGCTTTATGAACCTGGGCCATTTTGTGCACCGCCACCGAACCGACGCCGCCTGCGCCGATCACCAACACCTTGTTCATCTAAAAATCTCCTGTGCCCGCTTGCTAACTATCACCGGCGCTATAGGACAAGGGCATGTCAGAAGAAACTCCTCAAACTCTGCTTGATCCTGACCGTGCGCCGACGCGTGAAGGCGTGCTGCGCGCCGCTGCCAAGGTAGCGGCGCTGCTGCCGCCGACGCCGCTGTTACCGCTGATTGTCGATGGCCAGACCATCTGGTGCAAGGCCGAAAGCCTGCAACCCGTCGGTGCATTCAAAATTCGCGGCGCATGGCACCGCCTGTCCGACCTGACACCGGAGCAGGCGGCGGCAGGCGTCATCGGCGTGTCGAGCGGCAACCATGCACAGGGGGTTGCCTGGGCCGCACGGCGGCTGGGCATTGCGGCAACCATTGTCATGCCGAACGATGCGCCCCGCGCCAAGCTCGATGCGACCCGCGCGCTTGGGGCAAAGATTGTGCTATATGATCGCCCCGGCGGCGAAGATCGCGATGCAGTTGCGCGCGGGTTGATCGCAGGGACCGGGCGCACGCTGGTCCATGCTTTCGGCGACCCGTGGGTCATCGAAGGGCAGGGTAGCCTGGCCATCGAGGCCGCCGAACAGCTTAAGGCCGCCAACGGCGCGCAATTTGACAGCGCCATTGTCTGTTGCGGCGGCGGCGGATTGTCGTCGGGCATCGCACTTGCCCTGCCCGATGCAAAAATCTTTGCGGTCGAACCCGAGGGCTGGGACGATGTCGGCCGCAGCCTGGCCACTGGCACGATCCAGCACGTGGTGAACCCGCCGCCAACGGCCTGCGATGCGTTGCAAACCCCTGCGACCTACCCGATCAACTTCGCGGTGCTCCAGGCGCGCGGCGTGACGGCGACCTGGGTCAGCGATGCTGAAGTGCGCACCGCGATGCGCCTTGCGTTCGCCCGGCTCCATCTGGTGATCGAGCCTGGCGGCGCGGCGGCGCTGGCGGCGGTGATCGCGGGCAAGGTGCCAGTGAGCGACCACACGCTCGTGACCCTGTCGGGCGGGAATGTTGACGCGGATCAATTCGCCGCGGTGTTGATCGAGGCGGCGTGACCCAGGCGCGGCTGACCAAGCTGCTGACGTCGGTTGCCACCGGGGATCAGCTTGCGTTACGCACCTTATATGGACTGACGTCGGCCAAGCTGTTCGGTGTGTGCCTGCGTGCGGCACAGGATCGGAGTGGCGCCGAAGAAGCTTTGCAGGACGCTTTTGTCAAAATTTGGCGCAAGGCCAGCTATTTCGACGCCGCGCGCGCATCGCCCATCGCATGGATGTGCGCGATTGCCCGCAACTGCGCCATCGACTGGCGGCGTGCGCAGGCGAACGTACCGCAGCCGCTGGGCGACGATGCGATCAACGACCTGCTCCCCCACACTCCGGCGGATCAGCCGGATGGCCACCATCTGCACGATTGCGTCGCGCAGCTTAAGGACGCCGAATCACGCGCCGTCCGCTTCGCCTTTTACGAAGGCCTGTCGCACAGCGAACTGGCCGCCCGCCTCGCCCTGCCGCTTGGCACCTTAAAAAGCCTGATGCGCCGGGCCATCCTGAATCTAAGGAAATGCGTCGATGACGGTGACTGACCAAACCCCCGATGACCGGACCGAAATGGCGGGCGCGCTGGCGCTCGGCCTGCTGGAGGGGCCGGTACGTGCCGCAGCGCTGCGCCAGATGCTGGCCGACCGCGACTTTGCTGCCGAGGTGGAACGCTGGCGCACGCGCACCGGCGACCTGTTCGATGCAGTGCCAGAGGTGCCGCCGCCGGCCACTGCGTGGGACGGCATCGCCGCGCGTATCGGTGCTTCCTTGCCCACCCCCGCTGCGCTGCGCTGGTGGCAGGGCGGAGCGATTGGCGGCGGCGCGCTAGCCGCCGGACTGGCTGTTGCACTTGTCTGGCAGCGTCCGGATACGGCCCCGGTTCAGCCCAGCAGTTTTGCCGTAGCGCAGCTCACTGGAGAGATTGCCGGGCTGCGTATCGCCGCGCGCTATGAACCGGCCAGCGCCACGCTGCGCCTGCGCACAACGGGAATGCCCGACACGCCGACGTCGCCCGAATTATGGATCGTGCCTGCCGACGGCGTCCCGCGCTCGCTGGGCCAGATCGCGCGGGCAGGGGAGACGGTGATCATTGTGGCGGAAGGGCACCGCAGCCTGATCAACCCCGCCGCCAGCTTTGCCCTGTCAATGGAACCGCGCGCGCCGGTGCCGCATTCCAAACCATCGGCCCCAATGGTCGCACGCGGGGCGATTGATATTCTTTAGGGTCCGGTTGACTGCCAAATCCCGGTCATTCCGGCGTGTGCCGGAATGGCGAAAAAAATTGTTGAAGTTTATTTCGCCCCCATCTCATCCAAATGCACCCCGCCACCCGTAACTCCTGTTGCTTCCATCCCCCCGGAGGTTTCAAACAGGAGAATTCCCAATGACCCGTTTCCCCCTGAAACTGGCGCTCGCCGCGTTGATTACCACTACGGCCATGGGCGGCACTGCTTATGCCGACCATAACAGCGGCGTGGCTAAGCCCGCAGCAGCCGCCACTGGCACCATTGTTGACAAGGCCGCATCGCTGCCGAATTTCTCGACGCTGGTGGCCGCCGTGCAGGCTGCGGGTCTGGTTGATACATTGTCTGGCCCCGGCCCCTTCACTGTGTTTGCACCCGACAATGCCGCCTTTGCCAAGTTGCCAGCTGGCACCGTTGAAACATTGGTTCAGCCCGCGAACAAGGGCGCGCTGACCCGGATCCTGACCTATCACGTCGTCGCGGGCCGCATCATGGCGAGCGATGTCGTGAATGCGGTCAAGGCTGGCGGTGGCCGCGCGGTGCTGACGACGGTGGCGGGCGAAAAGCTGACGGCCATGTATGATAACCACGGCGCGCTGATCCTGGTTGATGCCAAGGGCGGCAAGTCGAAAATCACTGCAACGGATATCAACCAATCAAATGGGGTCATCCACGCCATTGATACGGTGGTGATGCCGGGCTGATCCCGCCGATCCTGAAAAAAAACGGATAAACTGAACGTCCCGCTTGCCAGACCCATCCCCCTTTTCCGGTCTGGTGAGCGGGGCAATCTGTTGTCATGACGCTGTAGCCACGCCACTTGACCTTCCCTGCCAGACCGCTGACAAAGCCTGGATGACCGTCCGCCCCGTCCTTGGCATCATTGCCTGTAACCGCACAGTCGGCACGGAAACGGCTCAGGCGGTAATGAACCGGTATATTCGCAGTGCAATGACCTATGCCGATGTGGCTGCGCTGATTGTGCCGTCGCTGCCCGATCTGATGACCGCCGCCGAGGTCGCGCCACGGTTGGACGGTATCTTGCTGACAGGCAGTCCGTCGAATGTGGGAACGGCCCGCTATGGCGATGATGGCGGAGAAGGGCCGTTTGACGATGGCCGTGACACTATGGCGCTGGCCATGGTTGATCGCATGATCGCCGCTGGCCGCCCGGTGTTCGGTATTTGCCGCGGTTTCCAGGAAATCAACGTCGCGCTAGGCGGGACGCTGCGCCGCGATACCAGCGCCAGTGATGATCTGATCCGTCATCATGCACCCGACGATGTGGGTTTTGACGCGATGTTTGACCATCGCCATCCGGTGGAGTTGGCGGCGGGCGGGATGCTCGCGGCTGCCTATGCCAGGCCTGCGCTTGACGTGAACTCGGTGCATTATCAGGGTATCGGTCAGCTCGCCGAGGGTCTGACGGTGGAGGCCCGCGCGCCCGATGGCTTGATTGAGGCGTATAGCGCGCGCCCGAACGGCGCACCACTGCTGGCCGTGCAATGGCATCCCGAATGGGGGACCGAAAATGATCCCGACAGCCAGACCTATTTCCGCCTGCTCGGAAACGCGCTAAGAGGGAATATATGAACCACTGCATCACCCGCGTGAACCGCTATCAAGCGCGGATCGGCTTTTCACCCTGAATTTGGATAAGCCCGCCCTCGATCAGGGGAACGGTAACGTATCCGAATATTCAGGAGAGCCTATATGCCCCGCAATTACGACATCGCCGAACTTCGCCGTCTTGATATCGCCCACCATCTGCCCGCGCAGGCCGACTGGCAGGAGATTGAGGATCTGGGCGGCAGCCGGATCATCACCCACGCCGATGGCTGTTACATCTATGACGGCGACGGCAACCGCATCTTGGACGGAATGGCCGGGCTGTGGTGTGTCAACGTCGGTTATGGCCGTGCCGAACTGGCAGAGGTCGCGCGCGACCAGATGCTGGAGCTGCCTTTTTACAACACGTTTTTCAAAACAGCGACGCCGCCCACGGTGTTGCTGGCGCAAAAAATTGCCTCGCTGACGCAGTTCCGCTTGCCGCATGTCTTTTTCAACGCATCGGGCAGCGAGGCCAATGACACGATCCTGCGCATGGTCCGCCATTATTGGCAGGTAAAGGGTGAAACCACCCGCACCATCTTCATCAGCCGCCGCAACGCTTATCACGGTTCCACAGTTGCAGGCGTCAGCCTTGGCGGGATGCAGATGATGCACGACCAGGGCATGCACAAAAAGGGGCAGGTGCCCGTTGCTGGCATCGAACATGTCCGCCAGCCTTATTGGTATAACGAAGGCCGCGACATGAGCGCGGACGATTTCGGTACCGCCTGCGCGCAAGCGATCGAAGATAAAATCCTGGAGGTCGGGCCGGAAAACGTAGCCGCGTTCATCGGTGAACCGGTGCAGGGCGCTGGCGGGGTTATCATCCCCCCCGCCAATTACTGGCCACAGGTCGAGGCGATCTGCCGCAAATACGGCATCCTGATGGTCTGTGACGAGGTCATTTGCGGTTTTGGCCGCACCGGCAATATGTGGGGCCATGAAACGATGGGGTAAAGCCCGACATGATCGCCATGGCCAAGGGATTGTCGTCGGGCTATCTGCCGATTTCGGCGGTGGCGGTGAGCGAAGAGATTGTCCGCGTGATGAAAACCGGCGGCGATTTCGCCCATGGATTCACCTATTCGGGGCACCCGGTCGCTGCGGCGGTCGCGCTGCGTAACATCGAGATTATCGAGCGCGAAGGGCTGGTGGCCCGGGTGCGGGATGAAACCGGGCCATATCTGGCGAAGGCGCTGGCGACGTTGAACGATCATCCGCTGGTCGGCGAGGTGCGTTCGGTTGGTTTGCTCGCCGCAGTTGAAATTGTGGCGGATAAGGCCACCGGCGCGCGCTTTGGCGGTAAAGAAGGCACCGCCGGGCCGATGGTCCGCGATTTGTGCATCGCGGGCGGCCTGATGGTGCGCGGCATTCGCGACAGCATCGTCATGTGCCCGCCGCTGATCATCACCACCGATCAGATTGACGACATGGTGCGGATTATCAGGGTGGCGCTCGATGCAGCAGAGCCGCGGCTGCGAGCAATGTGAACCCTTGTCACTGTGAACGCAGCGAAGCAATCGAGGGCGGCCATCGAATGCTCTGGATTGCTTCGCTGAAATCGCAATGACATGGGTATTTTGAGATTACAGGAGATTTCCCATGCCATCCGGCCTATTCGCGCTGCTCGATGACGTCGCCACTATCGCCAAGGTCGCCGCCGCCAGCATCGACGATATTGGCGCTGCCGCTACCAAGGCCGGAGTGAAGGCGGCCGGGGTGGTGGTGGATGATGCCGCCGTTACCCCGCGCTATGTTACCGGATTCACCCCCGACCGCGAACTGCCGATTATCTGGCGGATTGCGCGTGGGTCGATCAAGAACAAGATGATCTTCATCCTGCCCGTCGCGCTGCTGCTGTCGGTCTTTGCCCCGTGGGCGATCACACCGCTGTTGATGCTGGGCGGGGCTTATCTTTGCTATGAAGGCGCAGAAAAGGTGATCCATGCGTTTACGGCAAAGCCAAAGGATCTGGCCGCTGAAGTCGAAGAAGTTTGCGACACGACCCATGAAGAAACGATGGTCGCAGGCGCGATCCGCACCGATTTCATTCTGTCGGCGGAAATCATGGTTATCGCCTTGTACGAGGTTATGGATGCCGACATCTGGACGCGCGGCGGGACCTTGGCTCTTGTGGCCATAGCGATCACGGTGATCGTTTATGGTGTCGTTGGTCTGATTGTGAAGATGGACGACATCGGGCTGCACATGGCCAAGGGGAGCAATGCGGTGCGGCGCGGGGTCGGCCGCGGGCTCGTCACCTTCATGCCCAAATTGCTTGCGGCGCTCGCGCTGGTCGGCACGGCGGCGATGCTATGGGTTGGCGGGCAGATTATCCTGCACGGGCTGGATGAATATGGCCTGGGCCAGCTTTACCATGCGCTTCACCATTTTTCAGAGGGAGCCACTGGCAGCCTGCCGGTTGCCGGACTGTGGGAGTGGCTGATCAATACGAGCGGTCAGGCAATATTCGGGCTGCTGCTGGGCGGGGTGATCGTTGGCGCTATGCATTTGCTGCCGGGGAAGAAGGCAGCGCAATGAAGATGCTTTACCCCAGCAACACCACGGGACTATCCGCGCGCCAGTGCATGCTTACCTTGTCATTCCAGGTGAAATCTTCTTGGTCATGGCGTGAAAGGTTAGGGCGAGAGGCACGGATTATGGCGCCGGAATCAAGCCTGATCTCAAACAGCGTGATGTCTCCAAGATAGCTCATTCCCTTGATGACGCCGCGTGCGAAATTATAACCTTCGGGCGCATCCTGCGCGGCCGCACGCACCGCTTTGCCTTCGCCGGGGACATGCAGATACATTTTCTCGGGCCGCAGCGCGACCCACACGTCGCCGCCATGCGGGCCAGTGACGCCATGATTGAGATAGACTTTGCCAAGGCCGGGACATTCGACCGCCGCCTTGTCCGGCTCGTCAAGGATCAGCTTGCCCTCAAAGATATTCACTGAACCCACGAAGTCCGCGACAAAACGGTTGTTTGGATATTCATAAAGATCAGACGGCGCCGCGAGCTGTGCCACCTCACCCTTGTTGATCACCGCGATGCGGCATGCCATCGACAAGGCTTCGTCCTGGTCGTGGGTCACGGTAACGAAGGTTATGCCGACCTGATCCTGCAAATCGCTTAGCTCAAACTGCATCTGCGCGCGGAGCTTGGCGTCGAGCGCGGACAGTGGTTCGTCGAGCAACAACACCTTCGGCCGCATAACCAGACTGCGGGCGAGAGCGACGCGCTGGCGCTGTCCACCTGACATCTGATCGGGGCGGCGATCCTCAAACCCGTCGAGCTTGACCAGGCCCAGCGCCTCGCGCACCCGCTCATCCCGTTCGGCACGGCCGACCCCGGCAATTTTCAGGCCATAGCCGACATTGTCGGCCACGCTCATGTGCGGAAACACGGCATAGCTTTGAAACACCATATTGACGGGGCGTTTGTTGGGCGGGATGCCCGCCATATCCTGACCATCGATCAGAATTTGCCCCGACGTCGGCATTTCAAAGCCCGCAATCATGCGCAACAACGTCGTCTTGCCGCAGCCGGACGGGCCGAGCAGGACAAAGAATTCGCCGCGCCGGATATCCAGGCTGACATTGTCGACCGCCGCAACCTTGCCAAAGCGTTTGGTGACATTGCGGATTTCAATAATGGGTACGTCGGTGGTCATATCAGTGGCTTCCGGCGATGGATTTGACGCCCTGAAGCTTCAGTGCGACGGCGGTCAGAACGACCGTCAACAGGATGAGGATGGTCGATGCGGCGTTGATATCGGGCGTTATCCCGCGTTTCACGAGCGAATAGACCAGCACCGGAAAGGTGTCTGTGCCCGGCGTGCTGGTGAAAAATGTGATAACAAAATCATCCAGGCTGAGCGTGAAGGCCAGCAGCGAACCCGAAATCAGCGCAGGTTTGATGTGCGGGATCAGGACATCGCGAAACGCCTGCCACTCGCCAGCGCCCAGATCCTTTGCCGCTTCTTCCTGTTCGCGGTTGAAGGTGGCGAGCCGGGCGCGAACCACCATTGCGACAAAGGGGAAGCAGAAGGTGATGTGGGCGATAATGATGGCGCTGAGGTTGAACGGCCAGACGAACCCCGTTGGCCAGCCGACCTTTGAGAAAAAGACCAGAAATGCGACACCCAGGCAGATTTCGGGGACAATGATTGGCAGCGAAATCGTGCCATCAACCGCGCCCTTCAGCGGGAAGCGAAAGCGCCACAGCATCACCGCCGCCAGCGTTCCGATGATCAGGCTGAAAATCGTCGCGAACGCTGCGATGGTCAGCGAATTCATCATCGCACCCCACAGCTGGTCATTCTCCCAAGCCTTCGCATAATATTTGGTGGTGAAGCCGCGCCAAACGACATTGCGTTTGCTGTCGTTGAAACTGAACGCCATCAGGACGACCAGCGGCATGTACAGGAACAGCATCACTGCCGTGACCCAGCTGCGCATCCACAGCGTCTTGCTATATTCCAGCGGTGCGTGCGGGGTGCGGGTGAAAAGGGGCATCAGCGCGCGTCAACCGGGGTTTTGCGGCGCAGGCTTTGCAGGGCAATGAGCGCGAACATGGCATAAATCAGCAGGAACGAGAGCGCCGCACCGAACGGCCAATCGTTGGCACGTTTGAACTGGCGTTCGATGACGTTGGCGATCATCTGGCTGTCGGTGCCGCCCATCAGGTCGGGGGTCAGATAGGCGCCCAGTGCGGGAATCAGCGTGATCATCACCCCGGCAAGAATGCCAGGCGCAGCGAGCGGGACGACGATTTTCATGAGCGTGCGGAAATGCCCCGCACCCAGATCAAGGCTCGCCTCGATCAGTGATTTGTCGAGCCGGTCGAGCGCCGAATACAGCGGCAGCACCATGAAGGGCAGGTGGACATAGACCAGCCCCAGCACCACCGCGAAATTATTGTAGAGCAGCGGCAGCGGTTCCCACGTGTCGAGCGGTTGCAAACCGACCAGCGTCTTGAACCAGCTTGCCCCGCCCCATATTGCGCCAAGTCCCTGATTTACATAACCCTGCTGCCCCAGCACGATCATCAGCGCATAAGTACGGATCAGCAGGTTTGTCCAGAACGGCAGCATGATGCCAAGCAGCAGCCACGGCCGCCATTTTTCCGACGCGAAGGTGATCGCCATCGCCACCGGAAAACCGATGATCAAACAGATAAGCGTGACCAGCCCAGCCACCGCAAGGCTTTTCAGGAAAATCGAAAGATAAAGCCATTCGGTGGCGCGTTTGTAATTGTCCAGCGTGCCGACAATTTCAATTTCGGTCAGTCCGACGTTACGGCCAAAGCTGTAAAACCAGACAAACGCCATAGGGACAAGAAAGAAGACCAGCGTCCAGAACAGCGGACCGGTCGAAACCGTCGCGAACGTCCTCTTGCTGGTCTTCCAATCCTGTTCGGCCATGCGTCCCCCTGTGCCGATCAGATCAAGACGCGGCGATGCGGGTAAACGCTTCCTCAAACAACGGCTGCAAATCGGCATTGAACTTGGCATATTCGCACTTCGCCAACACGTCAGCAGGCGGGTATATCGCCGGATTGTCGCGGTAGCTTGCAGGCATCAGGGCCTTCGCCGCCATATTGGGGGTGGGATACAGGATGGTGTCCGTAACTTTCTTTCCAACATCGGCGTCAAGAATATAGTTTATGAACGCGTGTGCATTTTTCGGATGCTTGGCGCCCTTCGGAATGCAGAAATTGTCGGAATTAAGCTGGCTGCCCTCTTTCGGGACAGCAAAGGCGATGTCGTCATCTTCACTCATCAACTGAGCGATATCGCCATTATATTCGAGCACCAGGTCAACCTCACCCTTGGCCAGCATATCCTGGCCATCATCGCTGTGGAATTTGGCAATGTTGGGCTTTTGCTTGGTCATCATCGCCTCGATCGTCTTGATGTCGGCAGGGGTGATCGCGTTGACCGATTTCCCCATATATTTGGCATACAGCCGGAACATGTCGCCGGCTTCGGACAGAACGGCGATGCGGCCTTTATACTGGTCGCTGTCGAACAGGACTTTCCAGCTGTCGGGGGCCACCGGAACCTTTGATTTGCGATAGCCGATGCCCAAGACAAGCCAAGTATAGGGAACCGAATATTCGCGGCCCTTATCGTAATCAACATCGATGAATTCGGGCGCAATATTTTTCATGTTGGGGATCTGTGCCTTGTCGATCGGCATCAGCATGTCCGCCTGAACCATGCGCTCAACAAAATCGTTCGATGGCACGATCAGGTCATATCCGGGATTGCCCGCGCGGAATTTGGCGAACAGCGTGTCGTTATTTTCAAACAGGTCCATCTTGACCTCGACGCCCGATGCCCCCTTGAAATCAGCGAGCGTCGTTTCGCCCATGTAATCGTCCCAGTTATACAGGTTCAGCAGCCCTTCCTCGCCATTGGCGAGTTTTTCGGGTGCCGCGCCTGAACAGCCCGCCAAGGTGCTGGTGAACGTCAGTCCCACCGCAGCAACGCCCAGCCCCTGGAGCAGCGAGCGGCGGCCACGCGCAGCTTTGAGGAATTCATTGATGTCCATGCCGAAACTCCCTGTTGTGCAATGCAGCGATGCTGTCGCAACACTTACCCTTTGAAAAGCGTTAATTTGCGCAATTTTCGGTCAGGCGTTGCGTAGATACCAATCATAATCAATCTGCGGCACCTCAGCGAAGTAACAGTCCTGCTCAACCCGCTTTACCGTGCTGAACATCTCGACAAACCGGTCGCCCAGATAATCGCGCATCAGCGCAGACGCGTGGAAGCGATCAACCGCAGCGAACCAGTTTGACGGCGGCTTGTCGTCCCCCGACCCATCGCGGTCATAACCATTGCCGACCACGGCCGGACCCGGGTCGATTTTCGCCGTCATGCCGTGGTGCATCCCGGCCAGAACCGCCGCAACCGCCAGATAGGGATTGGCGTCGGCCCCGCAGGCGCGGTGTTCGACATGGCGGCTGCTGGGCGGGCCAGCGGGAATGCGGAACGACACGGTGCGGTTGTTCACGCCCCAGGTCGGCGCAACAGGGGCATAGCTGTTGGCGCGGAACCGGCGAAAACTGTTCGCGTGCGGCGCAAACAGAGCGAATCCGTCGCCGACCGTGCCGATCATCCCGCCGATGGCATGGCGCAGCGCGTCGGTGCCCTCAGGGTTCTCGCTGGCAAAAATATTGGTGCCGTTTGCATCGTTGACCGAGACATGGATGTGCATGCCCGACCCTGCCTGATCGGCAAAGGGTTTGGCCATAAAGGTCGCCTCCATCCCGTGCCGCTGGGCGATGGCCTTGACCAGGCGTTTGTACATGATGCCATCGTCCACGGCACGCAGCACGTCGGGCTTGTGGCGCAGCGTCAGTTCAAACTGGCCCGGCGCAAATTCGGAGATCGCGGATTCAAGCGGCAAGTCCTGCACATCGGTCGCGGCATAAAGATCGTCGAAGAAGGGCCGGAAATCGTCAAGTTCGCGCAGGCCATACACCTCGACGCCGGTCGGCGTGCGTCCACCCTCTGGCCGGGCCGGGCGAACCCCGCCATCGCGCGCGCGGCGCGGGCTGAGCAGGTAAAATTCCAGCTCGACGGCAAGCACTGGAGTCAGGCCATCGTCAACAAAGCGATCAAGGACACGGCCCAGCACATGGCGCGGATCAAGGTCGTGCGGCGTGCCGTCAAGTTCGTAGAAATCGACCAGGAACTGTGCTGCCCGATCACCGCCCCACGGGGTTTTCACCAGCGTGCCGGGGATGGGCTTCATCGACCGGTCGGCGTCGCCATCCTCCCACACCAGGCCGGTTTCAACCGTGTCCTGCCCGCGAATATCGACCACTGTGATGGACCCCGGAAACATCCGTCCGCTTTCATAGACTGCGATGACTTCATGCTGACGCAGCCGTTTGCCGCGCGGAACGCCGCCGAAATCGGTGTAGATCATCTCGATGGAATCAATATCGGGATTGGCGGCAAAGAAAGCTTTGGCCTCCTCCACGCTGGCAATAGTGGCAGAGGATCGGGCGACACGCGTCATAATTCAGGACTCCAGCAATTCATACGCCAATGCATCAACGGCAGCGATCAAATGGTCAATCTGTGAATGCGTGGTTTCCGGGCTGACCAGCATCATATTGTGGAAAGGGGCGAGCAAGATACCCCGGTTTACGAGGTACAGGTGGATCAGCGCCTCCAGCGCGGGCTGCATCGCCGCCTTGGCCTCGCCGCCGTTAGCGGGCGGGACGGGCGAACAGAGCAGTTCCACCCGTGCGCCAACCTGCGTCACATGCCAGGGCAGTCCGCGCTGCGCGATGGTGATGGCAAGCCCCGCGACCAGCCTCGTCGCCCCGCTCAGCATCGCGGCATAGGCATCGCGCGTGATGACGGACGACAGCATCGCATGCATCGCGCTGATCGCCAGCGCATTGGCCGACAATGTCGTGCCGATCCCGCTATGTCCCGGTGGGCGGGCCTTGTTCAGCGCAACCATGCGTTCGGCCACAGCCTCGGTAAAACCATAAACAGCCGTGGGCACCCCGCCGCCAATGGATTTGCCGATGACCATGATGTCGGGCATCGGACCATGGGTGCGGCTGTGCCCGCCAAACCCCGATGAAATACAGTGGGTTTCGTCAAACACCAGCAACGTGTCCGTGTCATCACACAGCTTGCGCAGCCGATTCAGGAAACCGGGGGCATCGCGCACCATGCCGACGTTGGTCATCACCGGTTCGGCCAGGACACAGGCGACCTGCCCGCCAGCCAGCGCGGCGGCCACGGCGGTTTCGTCGTTGAACTCGACCACTATGCTGGTGTCGCGCAGGTCGTTCACCTGCCCGACCAGACTGGCGCGCATTTCCGGGTGACCGCGCCGCAAATCGACAAAAGCATCGTCAACCGCGCCATGATAGCAGCCGTTGAACAACAGGATTTTCTTACGCCCTGTAATCCCGCGGCACCAGCGGATGACAGCGCGGTTCGCCTCGCTCGCGGTGGTAGTGACCTGCCATTTGGGCAGGCCAAAGGTCG
>Ga0105044_10008994_pt1 | contig 13680 bp, 8 predicted proteins | sample MAT01_FD_78092 | JGI IMG/M metagenome (GOLD analysis project Ga0105044, IMG submission 78092) | Freshwater microbial communities from Lake Fryxell liftoff mats and glacier meltwater in Antarctica - MAT-01 | ecosystem: Environmental > Aquatic > Freshwater > Ice > Liftoff microbial mat | place...
CGAGGTGCGGCAGCGGCTGATGCGCCGCCGCTGCCCACAGCCGGTGCGCGACGCGGTGTGGGCCCACCTCGTCGCGCGGTCCCGCACGGGTGGCGGGGCGTGGACGGTCGGGTGCGTCGGGGTCGCGCTGCCCGCGCTCACCGGGATCGCCGCGACGCTGACCGCCCGCTTCGTCGGCGACCCGCGGGACATCCACGGCGCGGTCCTGGCCGGGTTCCTGGCCGACCTGCCGGTGATCGACCTGGCCCGGCCGCGGATCGTGCTGCGGCTGCGGTGGGCGGCCTACCGCGCCGGGCACACCTGTCTGCGGGAGTCCCTGGACGCGCCCACCCCGTCCGTGCGGGCGTTCCACTCTTCCGCCCCGCCCGCGCCGGCCGGACACCCGGATCTGGTGATGGCCCGCGCGGTCACCGCGGGCGTTATCACGCCGGTCGAGGCCGAGCTGATCGGCAGCACCCGGCTGGAGGAGGTGTCGCTGGCCGAGGCCGCCGACCGGCGCGGCACCGGCTACGAGGCGGCGAAGAAGGCCCGTCAGCGCGCCGAGCACCGGCTGGTCGCGTTCGTCCGCGAGCACCAGGCCGAGCCCGACGACGACCAGCTCGACCTCGACTCGATGACCGGCACCGACTCCCGCCGGACACGCAGGGTGACCGTCGGGGTGGTGTCCGGAACGCACCGGCGTCGGGTGCGCCGCCGGATGTCCCCGGACGCACCGCACGGCCGGGTTCAGGTGCAGGGAGTTCAGGTGCGCGGACGGGACCAGCCCGTCCACGGCCGGGATCCCCATGGCCCGGCATCCGTCGACGCCCGCAGCGAGCGACCGCGACCGCCGATGGCCAGGCCCGCGCGCGGCACCAGTTCGCGGCCGGTCGAGACGCCGGGCCGCACCCCGCGACCGAGCACGGAGGAACCGCGATGCGCGTGAACCCACACGACATCCGCCCTCACATCAGAGGGCACCACGTGCGCCGCGCGCTGGTGGTCGGCGCCCTCGTCGCCGGCAGCCTGCTCACGACGGCCACGGCCGCATACGCGGCGGACGCAGCGGTGGTGGTGCTGGCTCAGGCCGAGTCGGTCGAGCAGGTGCTGGAGAACGTCCGCGGCTGGGTCGTCGGGATCCTGGCTTCGCTGGCCACGGTGTTCCTGACCATCGGCGGGGTCCGCTACATCCTGGGCAGCGGCGACCCCGGGGAGATCGAGAAGGCCAAGATCGCCTTCCGCAGCGCCTGCGTCGGCTACGCCCTGGCGATCCTCGCACCGCTGGTCGTCACCGTGCTGCAGGGCATCGTCGGAGCCTGACCGATGGCCCTCCCGGACGCACCGACCACAACATTCCGGCGACCCGCATCACTCGCCTGCGTGACCGTGTCACCCGACCTCGGACGATCGCGAGTAGGGCACGCCACGAGGGCATGGCGCCTGCTCCTGCGCGCACCGATCCTGCTTGCCTCGGTCTTCGTGCTCGGCGCCGTCGGGCTGGCGACCGGGTCCTCCCCACCTGCGCCGGTCGCCCACCATGCCGTTGCGCAACCACCGGGCACCACCCCGGTTCCGGCGCCGTTCTGCGAGGACGGCCTGCCGGTCGTCGAGTGTCTGGCGCCCACTCCCGCACCGGTACCGACCTTCGTGCCGCCGGACGTGTCGCCCGCACGGACGGCCGATCCGGACCCGGCTCCGTGCGACGGCTTCGGGTGCCTTCCGGACGTACCCGCACGAGGCGTCGACCCTGGCGCGGTGGGCGGTCCCGCTCCGGGCGCCGAGGCGGCGCAGGAGCCATGCGGGTTCACCGACCTCGGCGGCTGCGTCAGCAACGCGATCAACGCCTTCTTCCGCGGCGTGGTGACCGCGGCGCTCAACCCGCTGTTGGACTTGCTGTCGAACACGCTGCTCAACACCCCCGAGCTGGACACGTTGCCCGGACTCGCGGAGCTCTGGAGCAACTCCTGGCAGATCCTGCTCGCCTGCTACGGCCTGCTGGTCCTGGTCGCCGCGATCGTGATCATGTCGTTCGAGAGCCTGCAGACCCGCTACACCGCCAAGGAGATCGCCCCGCGGATCGTGGTCGGTTTCCTGGCCGGGGCGCTGAGCCTGTGGGCCGCTACGCGCGCGGTCGAGGTCACCAACGGGCTGTCCCGGGCGGTCATGGCCGGCGGGGTCGACCCGGCCGACGCCGGCCAGGCGTTGCGCGACATCACCCTCGGCTCGCTGAACGACGGCATCTTCGTGCTGTTCGTCGGGGTGTTCCTGATCGGGATGCTGCTCGCGCTGCTCGTCGGCTACGTCATCCGCGTCGCGCTCACCGTCATCCTCGTCGCCGGGGCGCCGCTCGCGCTGATGTTCCACGCCCTGCCCCAGACCGAGCACATCGCCTACTGGTGGTGGAAGGCGCTCGGCGGCTGCCTGGCGGTCCAGGTCGTGCAGAGCCTCACCCTGATCACCGCGATGCGGGTGCTGCTGGCCCCCGGCGGGTTCACCCTGTTCGGGACGACGGAGAACGGGCTGGTCAACCTGCTCGTAGCGTGCGCGCTGATGTACGTGCTGTACAAGATCCCGTTCTGGGTGCTCGGCTCGATCCGGGGCGGCGGCGGACGGCGATCGCTGATCGGGTCGTTGGTGCGCGGGTTCGTCGCCTACAAGACCTTCGGCCTGTTCTCCGGGCGGGGCAGCAGGGGCGGCGGAGGCGCCACGGCCGGCCGGGGTGGGCGGGAACGCGACGGCCGCACGGGCGGGAACGGTGACGGTTCCGGCGACGCCTACGCGAACGTACGCGCCGACTCCGACGGCCAGTACGTGCTCCCGCTGACCGGGCTGCGCCGGGTCCGCCCCGCCCGCCGCGCGGGCGGCGACACCCCACCGGCTCCCGAGACGGGTGTGCCCGGCCGGGGCCGGCAGCTCCCGCTGCCGCTGGGCGATGACTGGCCCGAGAACCGGCCCGTGCTCGGCCGCGACGGGCGGTACCGGCTGCCCATCGACACGCCCCGCCGAGCCCGCACCCCGTCCGGAACGCCGGAGCGGAACTCGGCGACGCCAGGACCCGCGCCACGGCGGCGCCGCTCGGGCGTGCAGCTCGAGCTGCCACTCGACCCCTACCAGGGCAACCGGGCCGGCCGCGACGGCCAGTACCCGCTTCCCCTCGACGGCGTGCACCGGGTCCGCCGCACCCCGACCTCGGCGCCGACACCACCGCGCCGGACGACCGGCTCACGACCGCGACAGCTCGAGCTGCCCTTCGACCCCTACCGGGACAACCGCCCCGACCGATCCGGGCAGTACCCCCTCCCGCTCGACGACCTCCGTCGCGTCCCCCGCCGCCCGCCAACCGCTGCAGCGCCGAGCCCGGTTGTACGACCCGCACCGGCGCCGGCGCGACCGGCCGCCCCGCGATCAGGCGGTCAGCAACTACGCCTCCCGATCGGCCTCCCCACACCGGCCCGCCCACCGGCAACCCCGACGCCACCCGCACCGGCGCCGCGCCCACCCGCTCGCCGTCGCGCCGGGGCGACCGGCGGCCGACCGGCAGCCGCTGCACCGTCCCGCGACGAGCCCGGCTCGCCGCCCGCCCCCGACCCGCCGCCCGCGCGCCGCACACCACCGCCCACGCGGCGGCCACGACGAGCCCGACCCGCAGACCCCACCGGAGGAACGTCATGACCTCGCCCGTCCGGATCCCCGCCGACGTCGACATGGCCGACCGTGTCATCGGCTCGTTCACCGCCCGTCAGGTCACGATCCTCGGCCTGACGGGACTCGGCCTCTACGCGGCCTGGGACGCCACCCGGCTCGCCGTGCCGACCACGGCGTTCCTCGCCCTCGCGGTCCCGGTCGCGGTAACCGTGGTGGTCCTGGCCCTCGGGCGCCGTGACGGCGTGTCGATGGACCGACTGTTCGTCGCCGCGATCCGCCACCGAATCGCCCCCCGCACCCGCATTGCCCATCACGTCGACAACGGTCCCGGTGGCAGTCATGACGGAAGGGCTCCGGCCTGGCTCGACGCCCGCGGCCGTCCCGCCGAGGAGCCCGCCTCCCGTGGACGGCACGGGGTCCTGCAGCTACCCGCCCGCTCGGTCACCGCCGGGAACAGCGGGACCGACGTCGGGGTGGTCGACCTCGGCACCGACGGGCTGGCCACGGTCGCGGTCGCATCCACGGTCAACTTCGCGCTGCGCACCCCGGCCGAGCAGCAGGCCCTCGTCGCCACCTTCGGCCGCTACCTGCACAGCCTGACCGCGCCGGTGCAGATCCTCGTCCGGGCCCAACCGCTCGACCTGAGCGGGCAGATCGCCGACCTGCGCGACCGGGCCGGAGAGCTGCCGCACCCGGCGCTGCGGGCCGCGGCGCTGGAGCACGCCGACTACCTCACCCGGCTCGCCGGGCACGCCGTGCTCCTGCGCCGCCAGGTGCTGCTGGTTCTTCGCGAACCGCTCGGCCCCGCCGGATCGGTGGACGGGCTCGGCGGGCCCTCACCGCTGGCGGCGGCACGTGCCGGGCTGGCATCGCTGACCGGCAGGCGCCACCGCGCGCGCCCGCCCGGTGGTGGCGCGCGCCGGGCTGCCGAGGCTCGCCTCGTCCGGCGGCTGGGCGAGGCGATGGAGCTCCTCGCCCCGGCCGGGATCACCGTGACCCCGCTCGACGCGGCCGGCACGACCGCCGTGCTCGCCGCCGCGTGCAACCCGGACCCGCTCCTCCCGCCGACCCCGCGGCGTGCCGGAGCCGGCGAGGTCGTGCACGCCGCACCTGGGCCGACGTACTGGGAGAGCGATGACCCGGACGACGAGTACGAACACGACACCGACCGGGGGTACGGCGCCCGGGACGACGACGAACCCACCGCCCCGGGCGACGACGAGGACTGGGAGTACGACGGCTGGGAGTACGACGACCGGCCCGACGACGAGGACGACGTCGCGTGGGACGGGCGAGCCGGTGCTCCACCGGACGCCGAGGCCCGGGGCGGACGGGAGAGGCGGACTGCCCCCGAACCCGGGGCTCTGGACCGGGATCGGAGCCGTCGGCGTCGCGCGCCTTTCACCCGCGGCGGTCGGCGATGAGCCGCGGCCGGGACCGGCGCAGACCACGCTCGGCGGCGAGCACGGCGGCGTCCGCGTTCGTGCCCGACACCCTCATCGTCGGCGCCCGGCACCTGGAGATCGGCGAGGGCGAGCACGTCGCCTCGCTGGCGGTCGTCGGGTTCCCCCGTGAGGTGCACCCCGGTTGGCTCGACCCGCTGCTCACCCACCCCGGCCGGATCGACGTCGCCGTTCACGTCGAACCCGTCGACCCGGTCACCGCCGCGAGCCGGCTGCGCTCCCAGCTCGCGAAGCTCGAGAGCGGACGACGCTCCACCGCCGAGCACGGCCGGCTGCACGACCCGCACGTCGAGGCGGCCACCGAGGACGCCTACGACCTGTCGAGCCGGGTCGCCCGCGGCGAGGGCCGCCTGTTCCGGGTCGGGCTCTACCTCACCGTGCACGCCGCCGGTGCCGCGGAGCTGGCCGACGAGGTCGCCGCGGTCCGCGCCCTGTGCGCGAGCCTGCTGCTCGACGCCCGCCACACCACCTTCCGCGCGCTGCAGGGCTGGGTCACCACGCTGCCGATGGGGCTCGACCCGGTGGCGATGCGCCGCACCTTCGACACCTCCGCGCTCGCTGCGGCGTTCCCGTTCACCAGCCCGGACCTGCCCGCTCCCGACCCCGCGAGCGCCGCCGTCCCGGACGGGGTGCTGTACGGCTACAACCTCGGCTCCCAGGGCCTCGTGCACGTCGACCGCTTCGCCGGGCACATGCACAACCACAACGCCGTCGTCCTGGGCCGCTCCGGCGCCGGCAAGTCCTACCTGGTCAAACTGGAACTGCTGCGGTCACTGCACCGCGGCGTGCAGGCGCTCGTCATCGACCCGGAGGACGAGTACACCCGCATCTCCGACGCCGTCGGAGGCACCCGGATCGACCTCGGCGCGCCCGGGATCCGGCTCAACCCCTTCGACCTCCCCATCCACACCGACCCCGACGGGCGCCGCCACGCCCCCCGCGACGCCCTCGCCCGGCGCAGCCTGTTCCTGCACACCGCGGTCACGGTCCTGCTCGGCGAGCGCCCCGACCCGGGCGCGAGAGCGGCACTCGACCGCGCGATCACCGCCACCTACACCGCCGCCGGGATCACCGCCGACGACCCCGGCACCTGGACCAGGCCCGCTCCGCTGCTGCGCGACCTGCGCGACACCCTCGCCGACCCGGACGGACCCGCCGTCGCGAAGGAGCTGGCCGACCGGTTGCACCCCTTCGTCGACGGCAGCTTCGACCGGCTCTTCGACGGCCCGACCACCACCCGCCCCGAGGGCCACCTGGTCGTGTTCAGCCTGCGCGAGCTGCCCGACGAGCTCAAGGCCACCGGAACCCTGCTCACTCTCGACGCGATCTGGCGCCACGTCACCAACCCCGCCCTGCGCTGGCCCCGGCTGGTCGTCGTCGACGAGGCGTGGCTGCTGATGCAGGACCGCGCCGGAGCCGAGTTCCTGTTCCGGATGGCCAAGGCGTCGCGCAAGCACTGGGCCGGGCTGACCGTCGCCACCCAGGACACCGCCGACGTCCTGGGCACCGACCTCGGCCGTGCCGTCGTCGCCAACGCCGCCACCCAGGTCCTGCTCCGCCAGTCCACCCAGGCCGTCGACGAGGTCACCCGCGTGTTCGACCTCTCCGCCGGGGAACGCCAGTTCCTGCTCTCCGCCGACCGCGGACAGGGCCTGCTGTCCACCGGCACCACCCGGGTCGCGTTCCAGGGCGTCGCCTCCGAACTGGAGGACGCGCTCTGCACGTCCAGCCCGGCCGAGCTCGCAGCACAGAACCTCGCTGGGCAGGACATCGACGCAGGCCGCGGTGCCGACGAGGAGGACACCGCGCCGCGCGGCGACGGGGACGGCGATGGGGACGGCTGGATCGACCTCGACGAGCCCCGCCCGCCGGACCGGCGACGCCGCGGGCGCGACTCCGCCTACGTCGCCCTCGACCCGTCCTGACCCGCGGCCGAGCCGATCCGGCTGCACCACATCCCCTCACCCCACTCGGCCTGGAGGTCATGCCGTGCCCACGCCCACCCGTCCCGTCACCTCGCGAACGACACCCGTCGGCGGCCCTCTTGGCGATTTCCTGCGAAACCCGGACGCCGCGCTCGGACGGTGGTTCGCCGACACGCTCGGGCCGGTCGTGTCCGTGCTCATCACGCACTGGCCGACCACCCTGGTAGTCCTCGCGGTCCTCGGCACGGTGACCGCGCTCGGATGGCGGCGATTCACCCGCCGGCGCGACGACCGGCTGCTCGCCGACGCCCGGCAGGTCACCGTGCTCGCCCCGCCGACGGTCGACCCGGCCGGCGGGGAGGCGCTGTGGGCGAACCTGGTCGGCCTGCTCCGCCCGGCCTGGCGCCGCCTGCTCGCCGGTCAGCCGCACCTGGTCTACGAGTACGTGTTCACCAGCACCGGGGCGACGATCCGGCTGTGGGTGCCCGGCGCCGTCCCGCCCGGGCTGGTCGAGCGGGCCGTCGAGGCGGCCTGGCCCGGATCGCACACTCGCACCGAGCCCGCCCGTACGCCCCTGCCGGCCGTCGAGCCCGGGCGGCGGCGGGTGGTCACCGGCGGCGAGCTGCGCCTCGCCCGCCCGGAGGCCCTGCCGCTGCGGACCCGGTTCGACGCCGACCCGGTCCGCGCCCTGCTCGGCGCGGCTGTCGGTCTCGGGCACCACGAGACCGCCTGCGTCCAGGTGATCGCCCGCCCGGTCACCGGCCGCCGCGCCGCACGGGCCCGACGCAGCGCCCACCACCTGCACGGCACGAACGGATCACCTGCCACCGGACTCCTCCGCGGGGTGCTGTCCGAGCTTCTCGACCTGGTCACCCCGGGCCCGCTGCGCCCCGCCCGCCGCGGCGGCCCGGCCGCGACGAGGAGGGCGCCGAGCGGGCCGGGCCCCGACCGGCAGACCGCGCTCGACCTGTCCGCCCAGGCCCGGGCGGTCGTGGAGAAGCAGCGCGGCGCCCAGTACGAGACCGTCGTCCGCTACGCCGCCGCGATCGACCTGCCCGCCAACCCGATAGGAAGGAACGCCGATCCGATCGCGATGGGGGCCGATCCGGTCGCGAGGGCGCGAGACCTCGTACGCGGTCGTGCCCACGCGCTGGCCGCCTCGTTCGCCTCCTACACCGAGCACAACCGCTACGGGCGCCGCCGGCTGCGTCACCCCGCAGCCGTGCTCGCCTCGCGTGGCCTCACCCGCAGCCCCCGACCGTGGGGGAGCAGGCCGTGGGGTCGTGACGGCGACGTGCTGTCGGTGCGCGAGCTCGCCGCCCTCGCGCACCTGCCCACCGACGACCACGTGCCCGGCCTGCTCCGCGCCGGGGCCCGCGCCGTCGCCCCTCCCCCGGGCATCGCCACCCCGGGCTCCGACGCCAAGCCCCTCGGGATCACCGACACCGGGCACGAACGCCCGGTCGCGTTGCGGGTGCCCGACGCCCGGCAGCACCTGCACGTCATCGGCGCCACCGGCTCGGGCAAGTCGACCCTGCTGGGCAACATGATCCTCGCCGACGCCGACGCCGGCCGCGGGATCCTGCTGGTCGACCCCAAGGGCGATCTCGTCACCGACGTCCTGTCCCGGCTCCCGCGCCGCTGCGCCGACCGCGTCGTGCTCCTCGACGCCGACAGCCGCTCCCGCCCGCCCTGCCTGAACCCCCTCGACGTCACCCACGCCGGCCCCGCCACCCCGGCGAGCGACCTGGCCGTCGACAACCTCGTGTCGGTGTTCCGCCGGGTCTACGCCGCCTACTGGGGACCCCGCACCGACGACGTCATGCGCGCCGCCTGCCTCACCCTCGCGCTGCAGCCCGACACCCCCACCCTCGCCCAGCTCCCCGGCCTGCTCGCCGACCCCGCCCGCCGGGAACGGCTCACCGCCGCGGTCACCGACCCCGTCCTGGCCGGGTTCTGGGACTGGTACGCCCAACTCTCCGACGCCTCCCGCGCCCAGGTCGTCGCGCCACTGCTCAACAAGCTGCGCGCGTTCCTGCTGCGCCCCTTCGTCCGCGCCGCCGTCGCCGCCGGCCCCTCCACCATCGACATGGCCCAGATCCTCGACGGCGGCATCTGCCTGGTCCGCATTCCCAAGGGCTCACTCGGCGAGGAGACCACCCGCCTCGTCGGGTCCCTCACCGTCGCCGCCGCCTGGCAGGCCACCACCGCCCGCGCCCGCACCCCCCAACGCGACCGCGCCGACGCCTCGCTCGTCATCGACGAATGCCACAACTTCCTCAACCTGCCCTACCCCATCGAGGACATGCTCGCCGAGGCCCGCGGGTTCCGGGTCGCGATGACCCTCGCCCACCAGCACCTCGGACAGCTCCCCCGAGAACTGCGCGAGGGCCTCTCGACCAACGCCCGCTCCAAGATCTACTTCAACGCCGGCCCCGAGGACGCCCGCGACCTCGCCCGCCACACCGCCCCGCACCTCACCGACCACGACCTGACCCACCTCGGCGCCTACCACGCCGCCGCCCGCCTCGTCCTGCACGGTGAACAGGCCCCCGCGTTCACCCTGCGCTCCCGGCCGCTCCCGCCACCGGTGCCCGGCCGGTCCCGGGAGATCCGGGCCGCGGCCCGGCAGACCGACGCGGCGCGCGCCGACGACGCCCGCGCTCGGCCCGCGAGCGGCCGCGCGAAGGCGACCACTGCCGCATCGCCGGACCGGCACTCGACGCACGCGGTCGACCCGCGCCGCCGCGGCTGACCGCCACGACCACCGACGGAAGGGAAGTCCACACGATGATCACCAACCCGGTCCGGCAGCGGACCCTGCGCGGTGTCCTCCCGAGCCACCCGACAGCGCGGCCCGGTGGCCGGGTCCGCAACAGCGCCGAGCACCAGGCCGCGCTCGCGTGGCGGCTCACCCCGCGCGACCACTGGATCGTCGCGATGCTCGCCGAGCACCGCGTCCTGACCGCCACCCAGATCACCGACATGGCCTTCCCCTCGTTCCGGTCCGGACGCCAACGGCTGCGCGAGCTCCACCAGTGGTCGGTCGTCGACCGGTTCCAGCCCTTCGCCACCGTCGGCAGCGCCCCCATGCACTACGTCCTCGCTCCTGCCGGAGCCGCGGTGCTGGCCGCCACGCACGGCCTCGAACCGCGCGAGCTGGGCTACCGCCACGACCGCACCCTCGGCATCGCTCACAGCCTGCAACTCGCCCACACCATCGGCGTCGCCGAGTGGTTCGCCTCCCTCGTCTCCGCCGCCCGCCGCACCACCGCCCAGCAGGGCGACGGAGCAGTACCGAGCGCGCTGGAGACCTGGTGGTCGGAGACCCGGTGCGCGCGCCTGTTCGGCGACCTCGTCCGCCCCGACGGCTACGGCCGCTGGACCACCCGCGGTCGCCGCGTCGAGTTCTTCCTCGAGTTCGACCTCGGCACCGAGGCCCTGAGCCGCGTCGCGGCGAAACTCGCCGGGTACGCCGCCCTGGCCGCCGCCACCGGCATCACGACACCGCTGCTGGTCTGGCTCCCCACCCCCCGCCGCGAGGCCGGGGCCCGGACCGCCCTGCACCGGGCCTGGCGCGATCTCGACCGGCCCGCCAGCGTCCCCGTCGCCACCGCCGCTGCCGGACTGCTCGATCCTCACGCACCGAACCCCAGCCCGGCCGATCCCGTGTGGCTCCCCCTGCACACCACCGGCCGCGACGGCGCCCGCCTGCCCCTGCATCGCCTCGCCGACGCCTGGCCCCACCTCGACGGCCCCCACCCCGACGGCGCGGCGCCCACACAGGCAGGCCCCACCGGCGTGACCGACAGCGGCGCCGGCCCCCACCGCCTCCCGGCGCCGTTCCCCATGCCACCCGCGCCCTCGCCACGCGGCAGAACCACCTCGGCGCCGTGAGCGCGCGGATCGGGGCCGCCCTCCTCTCGGTCGTCGTCCTGCTCCCGATCCTCGTCCTCGCCGCCGTGCAGAGCGCCGTCACCTCCGTGTTCGGCGCGAGCAGCCCCAGCCCGAACGCGCTGGCCGACATACCCGCCGACTACCTCGTGCTCTACCGGCAGGCCGCCCCGACCTGCTCCGGGCTCGACTGGTCGGTCCTCGCCGCGGTCGGCAAGGTCGAGACCGACCACGGCCGCTCCCCGCTGCCCGGTGTCCGCGACGGCGAGAACGCCTCCGGCGCCGGCGGACCTATGCAGTTCCTCGCGCCCACCTTCGCCGAGGTCGTCGCCCGCCACCCGCTCCCACCAGGCGGCGCCCAGCCACCGTCGCGCTACGACCTGCACGACGCCGTGCACGCCGCCGCCCACTACCTCTGCGACAACGGCGCGAGCACCGGCGACCTCAACGCCGCCCTCTTCGCCTACAACAGGGCCGGCTGGTACGTCCGCAAGGTCCTCGACCAGGCCCGTGCCTACGCCACGGCGCAGCCCACCGGGTCCGGGGACTGCAACGCCATCGCCGCCACCGGCCCGACCACCCTCGCTGCGATCAACTACGCCTGCGGCCAGCGCGGCCTTCCCTACCTCTGGGGCGGCGACGGCCCCGACAACGGCGAGGCAGGGTTCGACTGCTCCGGCCTCACCACCGCCGCCTACGCCGCCGCCGGGATAACCCTCCCCCGCACCGCCCAGACCCAGTACCTCGCCGGCCCGCCCGTCCCCGAGGGCGCCCCGCTGCTCCCGGGCGACCTCGTCTTCTACGGAGCACCTGGCACCGCCACCACGGCCCGCATCCACCACGTCGCGCTCTACCTCGGCGGCGGACAGATGATCAACGCGCCCCGCTTCGGCGAGCCCGTCCAGGTCGAGCCCTACCGGTGGAACGGCGACGACTACGCAGGCGCCAGCCGACCCGCCGGAGCTCCCTTGTGAACGGCACCCGGAGCTGTTTGCGCTGCTCCACGAGGTGCACACGCTCCGCTTGACATCCCCGACGAAGGAAGCGTCCATAGGTCCGTAGCCCGTACCACCGGCAGCGCACCGGGGGCCACACACGCTCCGGCCGGGGCATGACCACCGCTTCGCACCACCAACGCTACGGAGCCCGTCATGTCCATCGACAACACCCTGCCCGAGAACCCCGGCACCACCGAACCCGACAACGAGCACCCCGACGGCGACGACCGGCCCGCCACCGATCGCACGGCCACCGCAGCCGACCACCTGTGGGCCGCGCTGCACGCCCGCTCCGGTGGCACTGCGGAGGAGCTGTCCACCGACGCCGGGATCGGGCGGTCGACCGCCGCCAAGATCCTCGCCCGCTGGGTCACCGATGGCACCGCGGTCCGGATCCCGACGGACGGGAAGCGTTCCGCCTCCCGCTTCGCCGTTCCCGCGTCCGCCGACGCCTACCCGCCCGATAGCACGAATGGCAGTGCGAAGGACGCCAGCGACCCGCACACCGGCCGCATCGCCAACACGCCGGAGGGCGTCGGCGACACGGCCACGGACGGCGTGGGCGATGCGGATGCCGCTCCGTGCGGCGCCGAGGATCCCGCCGAAGCGGTGACCGGCGCGACGGGTACAGCAACCGACCCGGCCGTCGGTACCGAAGTCGGTTCGGAGGTGGCAGCCGACGCCTCATCCACGCATGCGACGGGCGTGCACGACGACGTGACGACGGAGACGCCCACCTTCGACACGGCAGACACCGAGGAGGACCCAACGGAGGGCGCCGAGCCCGACGGCGCGAACCCGGCTGTCGCGGCGGCAGTCCGCGGCCCCCGGCTCGCACCCGGTGCCCTGCACGGCATGGTCGAGGACTACCTGCGCGATCACCCCGACGAGGAGTTCGGCCCGACGAAGATCGGCCACGAACTCGGCCGCTCCACCGGCGCGGTCGGCAACGCCCTCGAGCGCCTCGTGAAGGCGGGCTACGCGGTACGAACGAAGGACCGACCGAAGCGGTACGCCCTGGCAACGGCCGCAGCCAACGACCCCGACACCGCCGGGGAGGACGGCGCGTAGCCGAATCGACTACTTGAGCCGGTCGCAACGGGCGGGCACCGACGGCAGCAAACCGTCGGTGTCCGCCTGCCACTCTTCCCCTGCGCTTGGACGCGGCCTCGTTGCTGGCCCCCCGCCGGAGGCATCAGCCTCCACGCAGCGTCCAGACTCACCGCTACTCGGCATGCGCGCGTAGGACGACGGCCGGCGGCGTGTCGACGGCCTCGCGCGGCTGCTCGACCCGACCTCATGCAGACCATGCGGTCGGCGACATGCAGACGATAACCGCATAGATGGGCTATCTAGTTGACAGGCCGTGCGCGCGCTGCAAGAGTGGTCCGATACCCGGATAGTCGGGCTCGCTAGTTGAGGAAGGTACACCACATGCCTATCCACATCACGCTCACCAGGAAGACCCGCATCGATGACCCCACGGACGTGCTGGGCCGCACCTACTTCGGATGGGACCCGGATGCGACTGCGGAAGCCAACTGGGCGGCCAACCGGGGCCACTGGGTGCTCGGCCAGCGCGCCAGGGGTGAGAGGTACGTCCTGTTCTCGTTCGTCGACGATCGGGAGATCGTCATGGCGGCCGAGATCGACGACATCGTGGAGGCCACGGACAAGCCCGGCAAGAAGATCATCGAGGGTGCCCTGCTCCAGCCGGGCCACCCGGTCTACGAAGCCTTCGTCGGCCAGCCCCAGCCCGAGTCGGCGCGCGTCCGC
>Ga0105044_10008999_pt1 | contig 13676 bp, 12 predicted proteins | sample MAT01_FD_78092 | JGI IMG/M metagenome (GOLD analysis project Ga0105044, IMG submission 78092) | Freshwater microbial communities from Lake Fryxell liftoff mats and glacier meltwater in Antarctica - MAT-01 | ecosystem: Environmental > Aquatic > Freshwater > Ice > Liftoff microbial mat | place...
AGCATCACGAAAATCGCGTGGGTCAGTTCATGACCGAGAACGTAGAGATAGAGAAAAAACGTCTTCAACAAACCCGACCAAAACCAGCCGATCATCACCAAGGCCCCCGTCGCGAAATACCAGAACTCCGCGGTTTTCCAGAAATCCTGCTGCACCGTAGCCTGTGAAAAACGGGAGAGAAACGTCCACGAAGTCACCCAGCAGAATGGCAACAGCAACAGCGCAAGACTCCACCGGAAGAACCGTTTCTGCCACTCCGCCGACTCCACGCTCCCACCCATCTCGGAGGCAGCAATCGCCGCCCATACAAATTTTTCGCCACGCTTTCCGCCTCGGCGGTTCGCCCGCTCATGCGCGCGCCGGTTGAGCGAACTCAGCCCCTCCAAAAACGAAACCTTCGCGCGCCGCTGATTTTTCAACGGGCGTTTCGAAGGCGACTTGATGCGGGCGTTTTTGGCCATGCGAAGAACGGCTCCAGATTATTTCGGAAAACTTAATAAATCAAGCGGGAACACGTCAAAGTGCGGAACGATCCAGAACGATTCCCAAGCAGCGCTGCGCCGCAAACTAAAATTTGATTTCCTTTTTGAGGGTCAGAGGAATCATCATTAAAGGTTAGACAAATCATTAAAATTGTCTTGCGTGTGATTTTCTCAAGTTACCATCTGGTTCGTAAACTTGATTGAAATGATTCATTCCCCATCGACATCATGGGAAAAGCGCGCTGGCTGGCTCCTTGGAAGGACTCGTTTGAATGTCCTGTCATCGATCACTGCGTCACGAGAGTCGTGGACCGGAAGTTTGCATTTGGGAAGGAGGAGAAGGAGCAGTTTCGCATTTACATACGGATGCACGAGTATTTTGGGTGGCAGACGAATAATTACCCCCCCAATTAGACACGTGCCATTCGGGATAGTCCTTGAGTGATATGTTTACTTCTTTCTCAATAGCAAAACTACGTATCTTACACCTCGGGGCATCAGCCTCAGGTTTTGCCAGTAGTCCGGTGGCTGGAGCATGTGATAATGCTGCTTTTCAGAGAATTACAGAGTTCTAGATGCCCAACGCTTGAACCATTTTGATGGGGCGAGTAGAATCTAAATAGAAAGTCTGGCTTGTCAAATCTGGCTTGTCAAATCATGAGTGAAGTTATTGAAGAAGACGCCCCCCTAACACCATGCGCTTTTCAAATCGACGCTCACAAGTTTGACAAGCCAGACTTTCTATTTAGATTTACTCGCGGGATCGAAATGGTTCAAACGCTGGGCTTTTTGGACTCTGGAACCCTTTGAGTGTCGATGTCCATAATCCGCGCGAAGCGCTCTTCGTCTTCATCGTGCGTCTTCAAGTCTTGTGTCTCCCGCCCATCAAGCAATGAATTTCCGACGACGAGTCAGACCTCGTTTGTTCAACCGTCCACGGAAACCCTCCAATCCCGACCCCGAGGGCATCGATCAACTTGTGCTACGAAGCCTTCCCGACCTTCGTAGCTTCAGCGATGAAGGTGGCGAAGGAGTAAGCCCAACATGGCAGGCACCTGAAATCCAACTGGACGAAGACCGCACCCTGGTTCTCGAATATTCCTGAAAGAGAGGAACGCATGGGGAAGAAAATATGGAAAAACCGCCGCAAGATCCTCGCTGAAGCCGCCCGCCTGGCAGCCTCATAGACTAGCTGACCTGACGTCAAATCGATCTCAAAGCCCAAGAGCAGGTTGTCGGCCAGCGCGACATCTATTGGAGCCAGAATCTCTCATGGTTTTCGCACAGCATCATCGCGCGCATCCACCGTTCATTTTACGCCGCCTCCGCACCCTGCGCTCCACACTCCATAATCTTTGTCTTGGCCAAGACAAAGATTATGAACGATCCGCGTCACCAAGGAGCTTTGGGATATCGATAATTCTTGTCGTGGCCGGGACAAGGTTTGTGGGACGAAAAGTTGATAAAATCGGCTGTCAGACAAACAATTAAAAATAGTTTTTGACGGGCGATTGGTGAACTTCATGAGAAAAGCACGCTGGCTGGCTCCTTGGAAGGACTCGTTTGAACGTCCTGCGATCTATCACTGCGTCACGAGAGTCATGGACCGGAAGTTTGCGTTTGGAAAGGAGAGATTGGAAATCGTCATGAACACGGAAGGCGAGCGAGATTTGAAGGGTTTCATACTCATATTCATCAGACGCGCAACCCGGCGAAAGAGTGGATCGAGCGCATGTCAAAGACAAACCCGGCAGTTTGATCGTGGATGAAAGCACGGGCGATGGGAGGAACGATGACCTCTCATGCGCACTGCGGCGAGACGCCACAGCCACGTATGAGCGAAGGTAGGTCTTCAGGGACTTTTAATAGCAGAGCATGATCAGAGGACAGGCACTTTGAAGAAGATTTCTCCGGTCCGGATCAAAGACCGTTCCAGGAGCCTCCGAGCAAAAGCAAATTCCTAGCAGCGATTTTCGAATCAGGAATCGACTTCCGCCGCCGGTCTGTCACGAATCAGGGAAATGAAAATTCATCCATTTGTTCTCGGTTTTTTCGCCGCCTCATGGTTCGTCGGCAGCGGGCTTCGCGCGCAGGAGGTTGATTTGAAAGTCCAGTTGGATCAAATCCGCGAGGTGCTCAAGCCGGCGGACGCGGATTCGCCGGAAACAAAGGAGCTCAAAGGCACGTTGCAACGGTATCCCGACCAATGGCAACGGATGATTGATCTGGGTCAATTGACCGGTTTTTCCGAATATGGCGCGCTAAGCGCGGTTGTCCCGTGGACCAAGATTCCCGGCCTAACGGAAAAATTTCAGGAATTCACCAAGAGCGTGGCGGAAGAAGTGGCGCGACGGGATGGGGCGAAAATCACCGAAGCCGAGGCCCTGATTTCACGAGTGGCCGAAACTCTGAAAAACGCAAAAAAGGCGGAAGAGTTGGACGCTTTGATGCTCGCATTAAGCAAAAGCAAAGTTCCGGATTACGGCAACAATCCGAAACTGCAAGCCACCTCACGGGATCTCCAGGGTGCCCTGCAAATCGTCGGCAACTGGCAGGAATACCTCATCGCCGAGGAAACCGGTAACGCCCAGTCGCGCCGCAACCAACTGGAGCAGATTTCCTCCCAGCTTTCCACGATCCCGATTTTACCGCGATCAATCGTCCTGCGCTTGCTCAATCCGCAGACACCCGGCACGCCTCAACCCGTCGCGCAAATTCCCGCAGTGACGCAGGTTTCACTCAATGGAATCCAAAGCAAACTCACCGAATCCGGCGACAGCGCGGGGATTCTCGCCGAGCTCAATGAGATCCCCGCGGAGGCACTCAGAAATTCGGACAGCAACTCGTTGGTGCGCAGTGTGCGGATGATTGAAGAGCTGCGGATTCTTGAGCCCGCCATGTCGGAAGCCGAAGTCTTCGCCAACATCAGAACCTTTCAAAACAGCTCGTCGCAGAACCGCTTCACGTTCAATCGGGCCATCGATCAAATCGCGCTCAACGCCCTCGCCAGACGTTATGGCATCGAAACTCCGTCCGCCAAAGCCACCTCGGCGCGCAAGGTTTTGGAATCCATCGCCACCGACGCCACCGCTAACAAGGACTGGCCGAAACTGCGCAATGCCATCAATTCGCTCGACTCGCTCGGCAGCAACGCCCACGGCACGGACAGCCACAAGCGGATCAACGATCTGAAAATCCTCTCGCTGCTGGAACTGGGGGAAACTGCGGAAAAACGCAACGATTTGGAAGCCGCCACCCAAGCTTACATCGAAGCATCTTTGCTCGATGGCCAATATTTACAGCGCGGGGTGGCCTACGCCAAACTCGCCGACCTCAAACAGCAGTCTCCCGAGAAAGTGACCGCACTGCTGGCCAAGGCCGGCGAAATCCGCGAACGCTCCGAAATCGCCCGCCAAACCGCCGAGATGGAGTCGCGGGAACGCATGATGATGAATCGTGGCATGCCGCCCGAGCGCTTGGGTCGCGAGAATCTAGCCGCTATGCGGCCTTTGATCCAGGAAGTCGTCGCCGAGTTTCTGAAGGAGAAACGCCTCGAAGCGCCGAAAGCCCTGGAAAAAACCACGGAGCCCGCAAAGCCGAACCCCTAAGCTGACCCTGCGCACCAGCCCATCATGATGCCGCGCTCTACCGATTCCGAGTCCCACTGGACGCCGGTTTCCATCGCTATGCCGAAGTCGCACACCGTGGCCGATGCCGGACAAGATCTCGATCCTGCGGTAACCCCGCCCGCTGCAGCGCCAGGCGTTCGGTCTCTTTGTGAAACAACGAACTCCCTCGGCCGCAGAGTTCGGGGGCTACCTCGGAATCGCGACTTTCCCACATCCCAAAAGCCCGTGAAGTTAGTGCCATTCAGCCCAGCACCTTTCTTGGCACTGGTTCAAAACAAAGTCAGAGGGGTGAGCGCATGACTGGGGAAAACTTTGGCGAGATCCGTGCCGGGTGCGATCCGGCTGAGAACCGGCGCAAGCACATCCCGATAGTTGTGGCGCACGGGGAGATCGCCGGGCCCGGCGAGCTCATGCTCAAGGTCCGGCCATGATGCGTGGACTTTTCCCCCGGCGATGCCACCGCCTAACAAAAACATCACGCTGCCCCGGCCATGATCGGTGCCCGCCGCGCTGTTCTCCGCCACCCTGCGGCCAAACTCGGTCATCACCACGATCTGGGTGCGGGCGAGGCCTGGTGGCCCGAGATCAGCGGCGAAGGCATTCAGGCCATTGGCAAGCCGCTGGGTGGGTGGGTCCATGATCACCGAGCTGGTGATGTGCGAATCCCAGCCACCGAGATCAATAGTGGCTGCTTGCAAGCCCACTCGGCCTTGGATCAAGCGCGCGATTTGCCGCAGGCCATTCGAAAAATCATCCAGCTGATAGGTGGCGCTGGTAGTCGTTAGATTTTGTGATCGTAAGGCATCGATCCGTTCGAGGGCCATCATCGCGCTCTGGCCCGCAGGCGCGAGGTGGCGTGGAGCGAGCTTGTATAAAGCGGCAAGATTGGTGAGGAAACCTGCGGGAAGGTTTGGCCCGAAGCCGAAATCATCGAGTGACTGGATGGCGGCACAAGAGGGAGCACCCCGCAGGCACTCGGGCAGTTGTGAGCCAATGGCCACGGCGGCCAGCGGGGATTCACTTTGGTCCGGGCGCACGCGCAGAAAGCGCCCGAGCCAGCCACCTGCCGCGAGGCCTCCATGCTCCATGAAATCCTGGGCATCAAAATGGGAGCGGGATTCGTCTTCAGATCCAGCGCAATGCACGACCGCAAGCTGACCCTCCTGCCACCAGTTGTGGAGTGGACGGAGAAGAGGATTGAGGCCGAAGAATCCATCCAGATTGATCGCATCCCGAGCCTTGATGCCGATGCCGGGACGCGCGGCGTAGTAGGCAGGATCCGCATGGGGGACGACGAGATTCAGCCCATCCGCCCCGCCTCGCAGGAACACGATGACAAGGGTGGCGGGTGGCGAGGGTTCGGTGCCGATAAAGGTGGTGACTTGTGATTTCACGGCAATTTGTTAGAAAGTCTGAAATGCGGGTGATGCGAGCAGCAAGGCGAGGGGCAGGCCGGATTGCGCGGCGGCCTCAAGTTCATCTGCCGTTGCGGCCCGGCCTAACAAATGGGCGGCGAATGCTTCCTCGGAGCCAGCGGCCTTGCGCAGCGCATCGATTTTCAACGAGGTCCCGGATATGGCCGCACTGCTCAGATCCACGGCGAATTTCCACCGCCAAAGCAGGGTGGCCATCCACGGCTGGGCCTCTTCCGGGTAGCCATCCGGAGTGGGAAACTGAAAGGGCGCATGGCCCAAGCGCAGCAGGTAATCCTGGAGCGCCGGGCCTGCATTGGTGCGGGCCGAGGTGGCCCGCAAGGCGGAGACCACGAAGTGGAAGGGGCGCTTGGTTTTCTCCCCACGGGCGGCCCGGAACCCGGGTGTATGAAACAAGGTGTGAAGCGTCTGGCGGATATCGCCTTTGCTGGTGCGGAAGGTCTCGGCGGTTGCTAGAACCGCCGATTCGGGCGGGGCGTCTGAGATGAAACGGGCGCAAAGTTTTCCTGCTAGATAGCGTGCCGTCGATGGGTGGTGGGAAACGATTTCGATCACCCGCTTAAGATCCACCGCTCCAAGGCCCGCGGGAAGTTCAACGCCTAGAACGGTCTTTGCGCCAGCGTCATGAAGATCGGGCCGGAACTCCACCTTGCCAACCGCAAAGCGTGATTGCGAGCGCTCGCGCACGGTCCATCCGGTGAGGCAGCGGGCCACTTCCATCACGTCCTTTTGGGTATAGCCGCCGCGCACGCCGAGGGTGTGAAGCTCTAGCAACTCGCGGGCATAGTTCTCGTTCGGCCTATCTTCGGGGGACGCATGGCGGTTGAGGCGCCCGTCGAGATACCACAGCATTGATGGACTCAGGGCGGAGGCTTTGAGCAGCGCGGGAAATGAACCCAGCGCGTGATTGCGGATGACTTCACGGTCATCGGCAGGCTTGAGCCATTTGGAGTCGCCCTTGGAGGGATCGATATTGAAATGGTCGGACCAGAAATCGACCATTACTTCTTGCAGTTGGCGGGTCGAGTGGGTGGCGCGGAGGATTTTTTTGCGCGTCATTTGATCGAGAAGCTCGCGAGCCTTGTATTCTAACAATTCCCCCATTGGCCAGGAATGCAGTGCCTCAAAATGCCGGGAGCGAGCGTCCGTCCAAGAATCATCAAGGCTGTCAGGCGCGAGTTGTTGTTCAATAAAGGCTTCGGTCCCCATGGTTCTGACCTTCGCATACTGGCCCGGGCGCGGGCCGAAAGTGAGGCGCTGGATCACATGGGAAAATTCGTCGATTTCATCCCGTTGGGGAGCTTGGAAGCCGACAAGATCGGAATCCGTTCCTGTTAGAAGAGGCGAGAGAAATTGCGAAAGCGCGGAGAACCCGCCGATACCTGCCACCGCGCCACCCGCGGTGGCGACTTTCAAAAGCGAGCGCCGGGAGAACCCGTTCATGATGGCGTTTCCGAGAAATGCGGGGATTCCACCGACAAGGGGGGAGGCTGCAGGGCTTTGGGTTTTTTCGCCAACCAGGTAAGCACACTGGCCCCTGCGCCACTTGCAAGAATCAGCGGCATCACGATGAGTTGTCCGATCAAGGGCAGTAGAAACGTCAAGGCCAAGGCCGTACCCCCACGCAAAAGGCGGCGCCACGGTTGCGCCGCATCGATAGGCGATGGCATTCCTTGGCCGACCCTTAGGGCCAATCCTGCGGTGCCGAAAAGCCCGGCGAGGATGGGCATTGCGACCAAAAGCAAGCCGATCCATTGCAATGCCGGAGGGAATACCTTGGTGATGCCGAGACCTACGAAAATCGGTAAAATGGTGACCAAAAGCCCCACCAGAGTGGTGATCACGGGGCGTCCATATTGAGCTCTACACTTTTCCACATACTCGGGGAACAGAGAACCCGCCACCAGCCAGTGACTCAGGAAAACAAAGTAAACGGCAAGAGTGATGAACACCCAGAGAAGAACATTGGCAGTGGTGATGTAGTCCATTTGGAGAAGAGGCTAGCAATGATTCCTACCATAGAATCATTGTTGCGGCACTATCATCTTCCATCACAAACAGTAAAGCGAAAACTTTGATTTTCACGCCTTGTGGGTTTGGGCAGCCTTGCTCCCCGGATCATCTCGCACTCAAGGTGGGAAACTTGACGATGATGGTGGCCCCTTCGCCGTTGCGGCCCTCCACCCAGATTTTTCCCTTCATTTCATCTGCAATATTTGGATGTCCGTTTATCATCGGTATTTTTTGATTCTGCTATTATTTTTCTCTTCCAGCAGTGTCACATTTCAGTGATTACTAACGTTTTTGGTGTTTGTATCGGGCGGATTACGAAGCACAATTTCCGTAGTAAGAAACACAAGCCCATTGGAATTTTGATTTTGTTAGAGCCATGAGACCCGTTTCACGAGTGATGATTTCGGCAAGAACATCCGGGCTTACACCCGCACGAGGGCGGGCTAGGACGAATGAAAGTTGCTGCCTCTGCCGCCCTTGGAAGTTGAGTGCTTCAGTGTATCGGGCGTGTATCAAAAGAAAGGTCGTGAAGGCTGGCAAGGCATCCGAGATACCGACGATGCTTACAACCCGATCGTTCAGTTCCAGTGATCGTCCCAGTCTGATCTCTTCAGCAGGATACAGAAGACGGTAGCCCGCCTCATCGACGACGACGCTTTGCGGATTCCACAAATCCTGCCAATCGCCCATTATTAGATTTCTCGGAGCCCCTGCGAGCGTGGCATCATCCAATCCTAACACCGAGCAAGCGGCAAAGCGCCCATCCCGGGTTTTCGCGATTGGCAAGCTCTTGAACATCCTAACAGCATAGTCCACCTCCGCCACTCCGCGCACCTTGAGGAGGTCGGTTTCTTGCTGTGGTTTCGTTTGATCGAAATATTCTGTCTTTGTTGCCATCACCCACACTTCCGCATCGCCCGAAAAGTCCGGCCTGCTTGCATGGAGTTATCCTGTCTCCGCGCCTCCGAAGCCTTATCCCAAAAGGATTGTGACTTAATCATTATCTCCACATTAAAGAATTCTGGCTAAGCCACCATGAAGTGGCAGCACGCAAAACCGATCGCCCTTGCCCGCTCGCGAGACTTGCCATTGAAGCGGGTCGCCCGTTGGAATCAATCCGCGCGTTTTTTCAAGGCGGCGGTCGCCACTGCCAACGCCAGATCTTCTTTTGACTCGAAGTGCAGGTAGATCGTCCCTTTTTGACTATTTGATCGCCTTGGCCAGATCATCCAGACTGAAGCCTTGATAGCCTTGGCTGAGCAATAGGCGCCGGGCGTGGTCCGAGATGAGCCCTTCACGAACTTTCCGCTCACGATCTTTACGACTCAGGGTTGGCGATGGCATCCGGGGAGACCTTGGTCGTTTTTGACCGAGGGTCAAATCGTTTTTCAGACTGATCCCAATCTCAATTTCGGCATCGTCACCGATAGCCGGGGCGTTGGTAAGATCACGAGTCTCGGTATGTTCCATGAAACTTCCATTGGTCGCCCTTTTTGCAGCCAGTTCTCACGCACCTCCCTCCTCCCTCAAATGGAAAAGATCGCTGCGACTTTTAAAAGACCGCTGAATTCGAAGATTAGACCCCAGACCCTCGACAGAAATTGATTTTCTTTGGAGTATTGGTCTTGCGCCAAGCTGAAGTTGGTAAAGCTTGGGGCTCCTATTCGCGTATATTCTGATGCTTTCTCGATCAAAAATCATCCTCATTACCTTGATGCTCTCTGTGTGCGCGAGCTTGCCGCTGGCTGCGGATTCTGCGGAGATTTATGAAAAAGAGATCGCCCCGATTTTACAAACCTATTGCTTTGATTGCCACGCCGATGGCATCAAGAAGGGTGATTTCTCGATGGATAGTTTCAAGGATCTTGAAAAACATCTGACTGATAAAAAACAATGGCTACCGGTTTGGAACAATCTGCGCAGCCAAATCATGCCTCCATCCGATGAAGACCAGCCCTCCACTGAGGAGAAAAAGAAGCTGGTGGCGTGGATCGAGAAGACGGTCTTCAAGCTGGATCCCGCCAATCCCGATCCAGGCCGGGTGATTATCAGGCGATTGAATCGCTCTGAGTATAAACACGCCATCTTCGATCTGCTGGGTGTGGAATTCAATACTCTGGATGCCTTTCCTGCGGATGACACGGGCTATGGGTTTGATAATATCGGCTCCGTGCTCTCGATTTCCCCGCTGCTGATGGAAAAATACGTGGCGGCGGCGGATGACGTGGTGGCCCTCGCATTGCCGACGGGTGCCGCAGCTCAGGTGCCACGGGTGGATCTGGATGGGAAAAAATTCAAGTCTCCCGTCGTTTCTGAGACGGGTGCCGCATGGCTGCCCTTCGCCAGCAATCACGAGGTGAAACTGGACCATGAAATTCTTTGGGACGGTGAGTATCAAGTGACGGTGGAGTATTCCATTCATGGTGCCACCGAAGCAACGACGGATGAGGCGACGCTCAAGGTGAGCGCTGGAGGAAATCCCGTAGGTGAAATCGCCCTGGGCTGGGATCAGCGGCCGGTGATTAAAATGGAGGGAAAGTCCGCTTTGAAAAAGGGCAAGCAGACTTTTGACGTGAAGCTCATTTCTGGAAAGCGCCCCGTGGCGGGTGAAGAGGAGCTGTTTTTCAAACTCCAGCGGGTGATCCTGACAGGGCCACTGGGCGGTGAGCAAAAGGAACTCAGCAAAGGCTACCGCATGATCTTCGTGGATGGGCCGCCGCCGGAAGACTCTGCAGCCGGCGAGCGCTATGCCCGGAAAATCATGCGCAGCTTCGTAAGCCGTGCGTTCCGGAAGCCACTCGATGAGCAAACGATTGATCGCCTGATCGCCATCGTCAAAGAGGTGGACCGCGAACCCGGGAAAAATTTCGAAGACGGCATCAAACAAGCCATCGCCACGTGCCTTGCATCGCCGCGGTTTTTATTCCGCGTCGAACTCCAGCCAGAGCCAAACAACCCGGCCAAGGTTGTGCAATTGGATGAATACTCGCTCGCTTCCCGGCTCTCGTTTTTCCTCTGGGGCTCAGTGCCGGATGATGAGCTGCTCAGCCTTGCGTTTAAAAACAAACTCCGTGTGAATCTCCGTGCGCAAGTGGACCGGATGCTGGCCGATCCGCGTTCCCAGCGCCTCATCGAGAGCTTTGTGGGCCAATGGTTGCAAGCGCGTGATGTGCAGACGGTGCCGGTAAGCGCCAAAAGCATCCTCGGCCTGAAAACAAACCGCGAGGCAGCCCAAGTCTTCGATTCCCGACTGCGTTCAGACATGAGGCGCGAAACGGAAATGCTGTTCGAGTTTATCCTCCGCGAGAAACGCCCGGCGGAAGAACTCATCTCCGCCCGTTACAGTTTCCTCAATGAACGGCTCGCCAAGTTCTATGGGATCGATGGCGTGAGGGGCGAGGAATTCAAGCCTGTCGATCTAACAGAGAACCCCGAACGCGGCGGCCTGCTCACGCAAGGGACTTTCTTGATGGTCACTTCCAATCCCACCCGCACCTCACCGGTTAAGCGCGGGCTATTCGTGCTGGATAACATTCTTGGTACGCCGCCGCCGCACGCCCCGCCGAATATCCCTGCCCTGGAAGTGGCTGGCGAAACGGTGAAAAACCCCACCATGCGTGAAATGATGCAGATTCACCGGGAAAAACCTGATTGCCGCGGTTGTCATGCGCGGATGGATCCCATCGGACTCGGACTCGAAAATTTCAACGCCCTCGGTCAGTTCCGCACCACAGAAAATGGCAAACCCATCGATACCTCGGGCCAATTGGTCACCGGGGAAAAATTTAAAACCGTCAGTGAGTTGAAAGATCTGCTCGCCAAGAACCGAAAACAAGATCTCTACCGCTGCATTTCCGAAAAACTCCTCACCTATGCCATCGGCCGCGGCGTGGAGTATCATGATTCCACCACCATCACTCTTCTCACCGAGCGGATGGGAAAAAACAATGGCCAACTGCGAGAACTGATCCAAGGTATCGTCGAAAGCGTGCCTTTCCAACAACGCCGTGGAGACGACTGAATCTGCCTGGCTAACAACTCAACTCCTACATACAAAAATGAATCCGCCCATTCCTATCAATGGCAGCCGCCGTGGTTTCCTGCGTGGCCTCGGGGCCATGGTCGCCCTCCCCGCGCTGGAGTCCTTCCGCCCGCTGATGGCGGCCAATGTGGAGCGTGCCATCGCGACGACTGCAAGCGGCGCGCCGCTGCGCATGGCCTACCTTTACATTCCTAACGGCGTGAACCTCGATCACTGGCGGCCCGACGGCACCACTGCGGGCTACAAGCTCGGAGCCACCTTCAAGCCGGTTGAAAAATTCAAAGAGGATTTCCAAATTTTCACCGGCTTCGAGCAAGAAAACGCATCTGCCAATGGTGATGGCCCAGGCGATCACGCTCGTGGAGTGGCCACCTTCCTCACCAGCGCCCGCGCGCGCAAGACCTCTGGCTCGGATATCAAACTCGGAGTCTCCGTCGATCAAATCGCCGCTCAAGCCGCGCAATCTCTCACCCGCTTTTCCTCCTTGGAACTTTCTGCGGATGGCGTGCGCAAGTCCGGCAATTGTGATTCCGGCTACTCCTGTGCCTATCAGTTCAATCTCTCATGGCGCTCCGAAGACCAGCCGATGACTCCCGAGTCCAACCCACGCTCCGTCTTTGAGCGGCTCTTCGGCGCGGGCGATGCCAAAGAGCGCGCCAGCAACCTCGGGCTACGCTACGCCTCGAAGAAATCGGTGCTCGATTTCGTCTCCCAAGATGCCAAGGCCCTCCAGAAATACCTCGGCCGCAGTGATCGTCACAAGCTTGATGAATACCTCACCGGCGTACGCGAGATCGAGCGCCAGATTGAAAAAGCCGAGGCCATGGGCATCCCGAAAGATCCCGGCGTGCCAGCACCCGAAAGCACTCCAGATTCCTATGAAGAACACCTTCAGCTCATGCTTGATATGATGGTCCTCGCCTTCAAAACGGATTCCACCCGCGTCGCCTCCTTCCTGATGGCACATGATGGATCTAACAGAGGCTTCCAGCAAATCGGCGTCTCCGAGGGCCACCACAACATTTCCCACCACCAAAAGAAGCCTGCCAACTTGGATAAAATCGCCAAGATTGATATCTTCTACATGCAGCAATTCGCCTATTTCCTCGATAAACTCAAAACCACCGAAGACGTGGACGGCAAGTCCCTGCTTCACAACTCGATGATCGTCTATGGTGGCTGCATTTCCGATGGAGACCGCCACAACCACGATGATCTTCCCATCGTCGTCGCCGGAAATGCCGGGGGCGCTTTCACCCCGGGCCGGCATGTCGATCTCGGTGAGAACGTGCCGATGGCGAATCTCTACCTGCGCATGCTTGAAGAATTCGGTGCGAAGGAAAAACGCTTCGGAGATTCATCCGGCTCCCTGCGGAAAATTTAGTGCAATTTTGGCTAGATGGGTTCGGGCGTAACGTTAGAGGAGGTTAGGCAGGCGCTCCTGAATCCTTTCCACCGCCCAACGCGCATGTTCGAAAATCAGCGGATCAGGATCCAGAGCGGCTCGTGCCAACGAAGGCAGATCCGCATCGGTTCCGGTATTGCCAAGGGCCACGCAAACATTCCTTAAAAATCGTGCCCGCTTGATCCGCTTGATCGGCGACTTGGCGAAAAGCGCGCGGAATCCGTCGTCGTCGAGATCAAGAAAATCCCGCAGCCGGTTTTTAAAAACCGCCTCCCGCGCGTGAAAGGTGATCTCTCGTGATTCGGCAGCAAAGCGATTCCACGGACAGGCATCAAGGCAGTCATCACAGCCATAGATCCGATCCCCCATGGCCTCGCGGAATTCGAGGGGAATGGCTCCGTGATGTTCAATCGTTAGATATGAAATGCACCGCCGGGCATCCAAGCGCCGTGGCGCGGTGATGGCGTGTGTCGGACAGGCGGTGATGCACGCCGTGCATTTCCCACAATGATCGCCAAACGGTGCATCCGGAGCGAGATCAAGTGTGGTCAGCAACTCTGCCAGAAAAAACCATGTCCCCAGGTGGCGGTGGATCTGGACGGTTGATTTCCCATTCCAGCCCAGCCCGGCATCACTTGCAAAATCACGCTCAAGCACCGGGCCTGTATCCAC